>Ga0187892_10003284_pt1 | contig 29825 bp, 28 predicted proteins | sample MA1701073metaG_FD_139345 | JGI IMG/M metagenome (GOLD analysis project Ga0187892, IMG submission 139345) | Bio-ooze microbial communities from a basaltic lava cave in the Kipuka Kanohina Cave System on the Island of Hawaii, USA - MA170107-3 metaG ... | reverse complement strand
ACGCGGATTTCCAGTTTCCCGCACCTCGCACATCGTGTCTGCGTGGGCTCGGCCATGATGGCCAAACCCTACTCGACCCCCGAAAAAACACCAAGATCACTTCGACGACCGTGAATCGTTACATTGGAAGACAGGCGCGTTCGCATGCCTCGGGCTGTCCGCCGAATCCATCGTATGCGTGGCTATTGTCACATAAGTGTACCAACTCATGTAGTACTATGCCGATGGGGCTCGAGCCACAGGGCTTTGGTCTCTGTAGATTGTTCATGCAGAATGTGATTGACAATTCCTGGCCGCGGCCACGGAGAATCGGAAGGCACGTACCACGTACTGGGTATGGCGGAAAGTCTCGCCTCGCAGGATCCCACAACCGGGCGTATGCACACGGCGGACCTGAGCATCTGCGCAAGCATTGGATCACTAGCTTCGCATTGCACAGCGACCGCAAACAATCACGGATACGAGGACCAAGGCAACGTGCGCCCTTATCGGAGTTGATGAGATCACATGCTCTCTTAATAATCGAAAACAGCCATTTCTGTTGCTCCTCCGAACACAGAGCTCTTTCCTGTTGTGGAAAATCCGGATCTGTTGGCCATGGCTCAACTACGATCCTGCCACTTGGGTCTATCATGTTCAGCGGGTTATTCTGGGCATACGTGTACTGGTTTACGCCACTAGGATGGATGACAAGCGCATCCGTCGACGTGAATCTCGCTTGGATGGTCGCGAGGTTCCGCGCACGGACGTGCAACGGCACGCTGGGCGCCTGGTAGTCGTAGTAGTAACCGTAGCGCCCAACGTAGCGGTAGTTGTTCGGCGTGGAGCCGCTTTCGGAAATTTGGGTGCCATACGCTTGGTACGAGTACGTATCGGTAATGGTTCCGGCTGAATCGGCGAGGGCTCTGGTTGAGCCAAGAGCATCATATAGGTAGTAGTTCGTCGTGCCGCTACGGTGCTGGCTGATGAGCTTGCCCGGAGATCCGGGCTCATGGGTGTAGACGGCGCGGGTTACCATTAGGTAGGTTCTCCCTCCTCAACTCCTCGCCTTCTCAGTCAAAGCGGCGCTCTGTCAGTGACGCGAACCCTGCACTTCCGCCTGGTAGCAAGAGTGTGCCTTTGCCCTACTCGAAGGCGTATCGACACACGGCACCGTTGCACACACCTAATGTAAGCGGTTCAAGGTATATTTCGCGTCCGTTTGGAATGCATGGCGTACCAATATCCGTCCAAGGCCTCGCCAGCAATTCTGTGAACGAAATTATTGCCAACGCTGTAGCGGGCATATTCCAAAAACGATAACACCGCCTCTATTTGTGGAACAGTAAAAGCAGCAACCCGGGATTCAAAATACGACCTTAAGGTAGGGTACTCTTTTTTGGGTGTTAGATCATGAATAGTGCTTGTCAAAACAGGACAGCCCTGGCTCTCGCAGGAAAGTGCGTGGTACATGAATGCGGGCAAATAAAATCGAAATGCCATGGGGCTAAAGAAGCTGAGACTCGCGTAATTCCGTTCAATAACATCACCCGGAATGCTCTGCCAGTTTGCATTCCACGACGCGTCAATAAAATCGTCGACAGCTGCGACATCGGTACACCACGGATGTAAGAGTGAGCACTCGTCGTCGCCAAGCAACGTGACATTCTGGAAGGCGTTTACAATCTTGGCGACAATAGGTTGTTTATCTTGCGAGCACATTACGGCCATTTCTAGGCTTTGTCCCAAAACTGATCTTCCGATGCAATGTGAAATCGGTCAACATTGGCGCCGGGCACTGCGATTTACCACGGAGGGTATGGATCGATGGCTCGGCTCTTACTCACGGACGATGAATGGGAATGCATTGCTGACTTGTTCGGCGAGCCCGCCGCTACGGGAAGGCCTCCCGTCGACCGGCGGAAGGTGGTCAATGGTATCTCCTGGATTCTTCGCACCGGTTCTCCTTGGCGCGATCTTCCCGAGGAATTCGGCTCCTGGAAAACAGCCTGGCGCTTGTTCGACCAATGGAACAGCGACGGCACGCTCGACGCGATTCTCCAACGGTTGCAGGCTTCGCATGCCGAGGCGGGGGACATCAGCGACGAACTCTGGTGTGTCGACGGCACGATCATCCGCGCGGCTCGCTGCTGCACAGGCGGCGGAAAAAAGGGGATCCGCAGGAACCAGCCGATCATGCGTTAGGGCGTTCTCGCGGCGGGTTTTCGACCAAAATCCATCTGCTCTGCGATGCGAACGGTCATCCACTCCACTTTCATCTCACCGCCGGCCAGGCACACGAGTCGACGGCCTTGGAGGAACTGCTCGCCGGTGCCGACGAGCACCTCTTCGACCACGACGGACAACCTTTTGCCTGGCCACTGCAATTGGCAGGCGACAAGGGATATCGCGCGGACTGGATTGACCAATACCTTCTGGGACTGAATATCGAACCGATCATTCCTTCGAAGGACCATGAAGACGTGCATGCACGCCCGGTTGAGTTCGATCGCGCCGCATACCGCGGCCGCAACGTCATCGAGCGTCTCGTGGGCTGGCTCAAAGAAAGTCGCCGCATCTTTTCTCGCTTTAAAAAGACCGCAAAGAACTTCGGCGGGATGATCAAGCTCGCCTTCATCCGACGATATTTGCGTTTGATGTGCACTTAGCCTTTATGGGACAAAGCCTAGAACATTCCAACACCTTTAGAAAGGCGATCGATTTAAGGAACTCTAACAAAACGCGCGTTCATCGCCGGCATAAGGCCGGCGGCTCGCTGGTATTGTTAGAGTCCCTAGATCTTTTTATAGCAATCAACAATCTTTGCCAATTCACAATGCAGTCACGGTTTTTGTTTCTGCCGCGTAAGCAGGATATCAAGACAATTCGTAGCGCCTTCTAAGTTTTGCAGCACCTGCAATAAATGACCATAGTCGCCACCAAAAAAACACACCTGATTGATTTTCGTGCGCGCCGCTGCACAATTAGTAAACTTCTGCATGTTTTCTATGAGCTGTTGATCTGTCATGCCATCGTGGCAATGCGCCGGCCCTACGGGTGCCGGTGCGCATGCGACCTTGTACTTTTTCGTCAAGTCGGCCTCGACTTTTTCTGTGCAGTCCTTCGGACGCCTTTCACATTCGCACCATGTGATGCAGTAGGTGGTTCTTCCAATTTGAATTGTTTGCATATCACAGGACGTAACACGCTTAAATCTTTGATTGGGAGGTGTATTTCGTCGGCAGAGCTGGGCGCATTTTCTCCACTCGCTGGGCGGGCACGGTGTCGTGCCTGTGGAATCAACGAGGTTGACCGGATTGTTGCGGACATAGGAATATAGATTGAGATCACGATTTGTGATGCCACTGGGATCCGCTGAAACGAACCGGGCCTGTGTGGTGGAGAGATTCCGCACACGCACATACAATGGGACACTTAGGGCGAGGCGATCATAATAATATCCATAGCGCCCGACGTAGCGGTAGTTGTTCGGGGTGGAGCCGGTTTCGGAAATCTGCGCGCCATACGTTTGGTAGACGTAGGTGTCGGTGATGGTGCCGGAGCCGTCTGCCAGCGCCCGAGTCGAGCCGAGGCCGTCGTAGAGGTAGTAGCTCGTAGTGCCGCTACGGTGCTGGCTGATGAGCTTGCCCGGAGATCCGGGCTCATGGGTGTAAACGGCGCGGGTTACCATGTGCTAGTCGGTCTCCATCAAGACATCCTCGCCGTCCCCGACGCAATGGCTCTCGCCAACGTTGTTGCGGACGATCCGCATCCGCTTGCCGTCGCCGTTGTAGCTGAAATCGTGGGTGGTGCTGCCTTGCTGCCATTGGATCATGCGGTTCTCGTCGTCCCAAGTCATCGTTGTTCGCTGGCCATTTGGATCGATTTAAGTCGTTTGGTTGCCGGGTCCGTCGTAGGTATCAGTAGTTTCTGGACCGGACGGCTGATTGCTAATGGACGTGAAAAGCTGGTTTGCGGCGTCGTAATGAAAACCATCTGCTGTGCTTTGGCGGCGGCGAGCTGGATATCTCGCGATTTCCGGACAAGTCGTATTGATGATCGACTCGGAGGTAGCCAGTGGCGTGTTCGGGCGTAAGTTGGTGTTTGTTGTCGTACGTCCAGGTGGTCCGGGCATCACTGAGCGCATCGTGGGCATAGGTTGTGCGGCCCGAAACGTCGAGTAAGGAGGTGCGGCGATTTGACACCGAAACCCCCGCGATTAATCGCCTGATTGGCCCCATACCCATCAGAAACTGGGTGACGAGGCTTCATCCTGCTATTTCACCAACTCGCCTTAGTGGCGCACTTTGACCGCCCGGTGACAACCTTTTATAATCCCAAAAATGCTCACCTTAAACCTATCCGCTGTGCAGGCCTTTCATCTTTCGCGAAGACAAGGCGTCGTGTTTTCTGGAGCTCTTGTTGCTCTGCTTCATGCCTCGCTTTTCGCGAATCTTCTTTCGCAATGGCTCGCGGAAGCGGTCTGCTTCGGCTTAAGTAGCGTTTGGACAATTTGGGCTGGAATGTCTCGCGTTAACTTTGTCGTCCGCATACTTGTAACTGCCGCCGCCTATGGAAGTTTGGGACTTGCTGTCGCTGGAACAAAGAATGCTACAATGACACATGCCAACCGATTTATTGATGGCTTGTATGAATGGGGGTCGTTTGGCTTGCCGTCGATATTATTACTTTTGGTTGCGACCAAAGTCGGATTCTGCCTATGCGGTCCGGCCTCATATCCGGTCGTCATGCCACATCTGGAACGTCAACGATCGCTGCAATTTAGTTTGATTTCGATGTGTGCTCTGATCTTAGTGGTGGCAGCACTTTTGGGTGTTGGAAAAACCATTCAGCATCATCTTGAGGTCTCATTGGGATTGAGTGGCCTAAGCTATGTTGCTCCGGCAGTCGGGGTCGCGTTTACAATCCAAACGCTGATCATTCTGTGGCTTGCATTTGGACTCACACCACTGGTACCGAGGTGCATTGGAACAGTGGCGACTTTGATATGCACCTTCGTTTGGATGGAGTGGATTTTCGGCTGGCCCGGGACTTTTGAATGGACGTTCATAGTAGCAGCGACTTTGTCGATTGCTATACTCACTCCGATCCGGCTAGTTGGCTTCACCGCTCGCCGTGTGGCAATCAGCCACAGCCCTCTACAGTAACGCTGCGGCGATGCGCCCTGTAGAACCCCAATCATGCAGTCTCGCGAACGCCACAACCAATGATAGAGAGCCGATACACGTTTTATTAGCAGTTGCATCCGTCCTTGGGAATTGTCTTTGCACAAGTCCCTGATTTTCCTGTCGCGACGGTTGCTGTAATTACTGCGTCAACGCGAACCCAACAGTCAACTTTGTTGTTCTTAATCTCATCGTCCGTGCAAAGCTCTTCTACCTTCTCCATCTTGCCTGTCTTTGGATTCTTCACCGTGTGCCAACAAATCGCCATCCATGAGCTCCCAGAAATTGTTTGCTTCCCGGTAGGTAGCGGGTCCTCACCTGTGCAGTCGCATCCATCGCGGCACGGGATATTCAGTCCCTTTGGCTGCTTGATCTTTTTCGAAAGCTCGTCACACACAGCTCTTTGAATTCCGATTTTGTACTGCCAGTCATATCGACACCCTTCTGGGCCACCCCCCTTCTCGGACTTTACAAACGTGACCTTGCAGTCCTTCGTTAGGATTGTACCAGTCGCCCCAGTTATGCATATCGTGCCCTTGCAGTAATCGTCCACGATGCACGCCAGCCCGCTTGGATCGATCGCGTTTACCGGATTGTTGCGGACATATGGATATAAGTTGAGGTCGAGTTCGGTGGTGCCACGAGGATCGACTGAAACGAACCGAGCTTGGCCTGTCGAGAGGTTTCGGGCGCGGACGTGCATCGGCACGGCTGGGGCGAGGTAATCGTAGTAGTACCCGTAGCGGCCCACATAGTGGTAGTTGTTCGGCGTGTTGCCGGTCTCCGAGATCTGTGTGCCGTAGGCCTGATAGGCGTAGGTGTCGGTGATGTTGCCTGCTGAATCCGCAAGGGCTCGCGTGTTGCCCAGACCGTCGTAGAGGAAGTAACTGGTCGTGCCGGTGCGGTGCTGGCTGATGAGCTTGCCAGGAGATCCGGGTTCATGGGTGTAGACGGCGCGGGTAACCATTTGTTAGTCGGTCTCCATGAGGACGTCCTCGCCATCCCACACGAAGCGACTGTCGTCCGCGTTGCTGCGGACGATCCTCATCCGCTTGCCATCCCCGTTGAAGCTGAAATCGTGTGTCGTGCTGCCCTGCTGCCACTGAGTCATGCGGTTTTCGTCATCCCAGGTCATGGTGGTGCGAAGGCCACTAGGGTCAATTTGGCCAGTTTGATTGCCGGCGCCGTCAGAGGTATACGTTGTCACCGTTTGGTAGGATTGCCCGTAGTGGGACAAATAAAGTTGATTTGCTTCATCATAGTAAAAGAAGTCCGCATCCTGAAAGGTAGTGCCCGCAGTCTTTCGATTCCCAGCAAAATCATACACGTGCTGAAACACGGAAGCATCACCGGTTCGACGTTCGGTGGTCAACTGCTGCTTGTTGTCGTACGTCCACGTCGTGATTGTGGTTACCGTGCCAACTGCCTCGACCAAGCGCGTACGGCTTCCAGCCTTATTATATGTGTACTCGAAACTGGAGCGTAGGATGTCTGCGGCGGTCCGCTGCGTCAATAACGTCAATCGGCTGGCCGCATCGTACGTGTGGCTCACTTTGATGCCGTCAGCGAGCCGCTGGAGGCGCGCACGTCCGGCAGCATCGTAGCTCCAGGTGGTGCGCTGGCTCTGGGGATTGACGAGCACTTCAATCTGGCCGGCGGCGTCAAAGGTGTAGGTAGACCGCCCGCCGTCCGGATCGACCATGTAACTGCGCTGGCCAATCGCGTCGTAGGCGTAGGCACCGCCGAACTCCATCGCGCAGACGGTTCTCCCGCCGGGATCGACAATCAGCGCGTCGGTCCGCTTGCCGCGGTCTTCGGTCTCAACGGCGTCTTCCCCAATCCAGCGCTCTGCGAGCTCGGGTTGTTCGGCGACGACCCGCAAGTACATCTGGGTGACGTGCACGTCGTGGGTGGCCTGTAAGGGAAAACGAATTCGGCCGGCACGTCCTCCCCAAATCTGCATCGCCTTGCGCGTGGCGAAGTAGACGCGCAGCGGACGATCGGGCGCCGTCCAACGGGCCTTGAGGCGATAGCTCACCTTCGCCGCGTCGGGCGACGCCTCCCCGGGCCGCCAAGTGACGATCGGCTCATCGAGCGGCAACACCGGATGCGACCGCACGACCGCAGTGGTCATAACCCCAGCCTCCTGCAACCGGCTCAAGCGGCGGCGCATGTAAGCGACGGTGGTGTCGCACAAGCGGGCCGCCTGCGGAAGCGATAACAGGCGCACCTTCTGCGTGAGTGAGATCGCCAACCGCTCGTCACGTTCGGTCAACCGCAAGTCAGGGGCGGAGATCGGCATCGAGTCCCGCCTCCAATGCGCGCTGCGATTTTCCCTTCGTAGACGACTCGACCGGCGGCGCATCCACCGGTGAAATCGTCGACGGCTTGCTGGGCGCCCCGTGGCTGGGCGCCGTTGAAGGCTCGCTCGCGATCCGCGGCTGGCTTGCGAACGACTGGCTCGTTGCTCGTGGCTGGGAACCGAGTGGGGGAGGAGTCAGGCGCTGTTTTTCGCGCTTGGCCAACCGGCCTTGGATCACATGCGGCTCAGCAGCCACACCGACACGGTTGCAAACGGCCGCAGCGGCCTTGGCATCCTGCTCCGCTTGTCCGGGGCGATCAAAGACCTCGGAGGCCTCGTAGGAGCCAGCGAGGATCGCATCACGCGTGCGCTCGCGGAGCCAATCAAAAAATGCCACTCTTCACCCCTTTCGTCGTCCCCCCCCAATTCCGGGTGAATTCAAGGTACCGATCGCCGCAGGCATGTACAAGCGATTGGCGACGAAAAGTGACCCAGGGTATTCTCGCGCACCGACAGCGGCCCCCCTTCGCCCTCAGGGCCGCAAAAAACCGCAAGCGTAATGAGTTAATGCGACGCGCCCCTCACCGTGCGACTCCGCGGCGGTGGCGCTCGAATCTGAGGATTTCGGGGAGGAGAACGGCAGGCCGGTCGAAAGCGCGCCCGCGCGCTGCAAGCGAGTCGCCGTCGCCACGAGAGGCAAGAAACACTATGTCGGGTTCCTTTCATGGCGAGTCGCTCAGAAGAAGACCGGCCACGTCGGTGGCCGGTCGTGGTTGCTAACAAAGTCCAAAGTCTTCCAGGCAGGCGGCCAGTGCATCGATGTCGTCGCCGTGTAACCAGGCGAGCTCGGCAATCGTATCGAGGCGGCCACGCTGCTGCCGCGATTGGCTGGCCGGGCGGTGGCCCTCGCAGACCGGGCAGGCTCGAATCAAGCCGCCAACCCGGTCAAAGCCCTCCGGTTCATCGTGCAGCACGTGGTCGGTGTGCCACGCCTCGCCGCAGCAAGTACAGACAATGTCCATGGTCTTTCCTCCCAAGAAACGCGCCGCGTGCACGCGGCGCCGTGGTTGTTAATAGTCGTCGGGCAACAGCACGGTCGTTGCCGACCGGTCGGCTTCGGTGATAATCCAGAATTTGGTGCCAGCCGCCGCGTGGTACACCGAGAACAGCCGGAAGCCCTCTCGCAGTGCCTCTTCGTTCGACTGGCGGTCCTCGTCGCACACGTCGCCCCAATCCCCTTGTGCATGCCGGGCCAGTGCCGACGCAATGTCGAGGGGTGAAAGCGCCTTCAAAGCGGCAGGCGTGGAGTAGACGGACCCCAGGCTGAACGGTGGCGGCTGGTCACCGGACGCCGCGAGGACAATTTTGGGAGGCGTGGCCCGCGGCGGCTCGTCTTCGCTCACCTCGTCCAGCAAGCTTTGGGCGATTTCCTGCCAGTCAACTTCCTTTAGCGCGGCATCCAAGAGGTCGCCGTAGACCGAGGCGTTTTGAAGCGGGCCGGCGTCGGTTATCTCCTCCTTGAGCTGGTCGGCCAGATTGAATTTTGCGGCCTCAACTTCAGTCCAAGTTCCGTCGATGACTCGCTCACACTGAAGCGCGTCACGCCGGTGCCGGCGAGCTGCGTTCCGCCAGTAGCGATACGATGCTTCCTCGTTGTTCAACCAGAGGCTGACAGTCCACGTCTCGTAGTTGGTCCACCCCTGATACTTCTCTCTCTCGTTCTCTGTCATGTCGTCACCTCGCTTCATGCGCGCGGCAGCGTCCGCGGTTCGTCGTTCAGCCACCGCCCCAGCACGTTTCGCCGGCGGGGGCGGTCCTCTCACCCGGCTGCTGGAGGACCGCCCCCTTCGGCGAAACCAGCAACTGCCTGCCGCGGCGACTGCGAGCCGACGGGAAGCGCAGTGCCGCAAGCGGGCGTGACAGGCCGAAGTGGAGCCGCGGGGAGGTGAGCGGGGCCTGGCGCGACCGTTGCCAACGGAGCGACCACAGGCCGCAGTCGCTGGCGGCAGACCTCAGCCGGCGGGGAGCCGAGCGGATGAGCGAGGCGCTGGGATGTTGAACAGACGTGCGACGAGAATCAAGACTTGCGCCGCGCGAGCAGCGATTCGATATCGCGTGCGCCATGAACAACGTGCGCGATATCGACGCCGGCAGAAGTTGGCAAGTGGAGGATCACGTACCGACCCTCCGGCCAGACTCGCAATCCAGGATGCAGGTCGTCGCGCAAGGTACCGAGTTCCGGAAAATCGGCAAGCCGCTGGAAGTGGTCGAAGAAGCGATCGATCAACCGGTCGGCGGCCGCGAGATTATCCGCCGCGATGTAGCCGTGGATCTCCAGCAGATCGCTCTTGGCCTGGGGCGAGAGGCGGAAGCTGCTCACGGTTGTGAGTCTTCTGAGACTGGGGCGCGGCCCAGGATGTCGGCGACGAAACGCTGCCGGTCATCAGGACCGTACTGCGCTCCCTCGCCCCGATCGAGCTGGTCGATACCGCATTTGAGCTTGCCCAAGACTCCCTGGCGGCAGCGGAGAAGTTCGATCGCTTCACTGATCAACTCCTGCTCGCTCGCAAAGTGGCCGTTTTCAAGTTCCTCCCGCACGAAGTCTTGATGCTCGGGGGAAAGGTCAATGCTCATACAGCCTCCGTGGGTGCATGTGGCGGTTGGACGATAGGACCACCGAATCCCTCCCGGTACTTCGGATTGGTTGCTACGTCGGTGTGAAGCGCCTCTTCGACGATACCGATCACTCGGTCTTCCGCAATCGCATCGTAGAACGACTTGCCTGAGGGCGTGACTTTGGTTGCCGAGTGGCGCGGGCGGTAAGCGCGTAGCACTTCAACCAACAACAGAGGCCAAGGTTTGCCGGACTGTTTGGCAAGCTCAGCAAGTTGCTGCTTCTGCTCGGGCGACAATTCGATTCGGCCGAGATCAAGGACCATGCCCTTAGTTTATCACAGGACTCAACGGGGCAGCCACGTGTTTGGTGATCGGGCTGCGACGTGACCGGCGACGGCAGCGCAGAATGGCCATGTGCCGTTTACTAAGTGTCCGAATAGGGCGGCAGGCGAATCGATGCTGAGGGGGAAGGTGAGTCCTCCTCTGCGGCTTCCTTTGCCTTGTGGGATGAGGAGTCGAAGACTCCTTTCTCTTGCAATTTCGCACCTTTCTAGTGCCGGCCCGGCGCAAGGCGATTCTGGAAGGTAGCACGCCTTAGTGAGCCGCAAAGGGGGTATCCCTGGTGCAAATTTGGCGGTGCTGTGCGCTGGATAGGCTTGACTGACGTGGATCGGAAGTCCTTTGCGCTGCGGCGGAGCGCCTGGCTATGAACGCCGAGCTTGAGCGTGCGATTCGAGAGCTGCGAAGTTTTGTCGGCTCGCGCCTCGCGCGTGTCGAGGCGGCGCTACGCGAGCTTGATCCGTCGCTTCGGGATCGGCAGTGGTATTCGGTCAAGGACGTGGCCAGACGCCTCGGAAAGACGGAGTACACGGTGCGCGAATGGTGCCGCCAGCGGCGGCTGTTGGCCGAGAAGCTCGATTTCGGCCGCGGCGGTCAAGGCGAGTGGCGAATCGGCCACGACGAGTTGCTGCGACTGGAACGCGAAGGACTTCGCCCGGCAGAAACCAGCCAATCCACATCCCCTCAGACCAACAGGAGAACCGAACCATGAACAAACGACCTGTGCACGAGATCCGCTTTGGGTTGATCAAGGCCTGTATTTGGCAGAACCATACGCGCTCCGGCGACCGGCATGCGGTGACCGTCGTGCGGCTCTACCGCAACGGCGAAAGCTGGGTCGAGTCGACCCGCTTCGGGCGAGATGACCTGCCGTTGGTCGCCAAGGTCGTGGACCTGGCGCACACGTGGATCTACGAGTCGAGCGCAGCGGTCGTAGGCAGCGAGCGATGAGCAGGGGCGCGTTGTCCTGGTGCCTGATCTGTCCACGCTGCAATGCCAAGGGATTCTCGCGGGGGCGTCCAGAGGCCTGCCCACGCTGCGGATGCCGTGCTGTGCATTTGGAGCGCAGGCAGTGTCCGTGGTGCCCAGAGGATTCAGCGACACTCAAGCAACGAGGAATCGACATGACAAGAAACGTACAAGGCGTTGTACCGCCGAAAGATCGCGCGAGCGAAGCGCTGTTGATCGACGCGGAGGCGGTGGCCGGAATGCTCGGCATATCAACGCGCAGCGTGTGGCGATTGCTTTCGGCAGGAAAGCTGTTGGAGCCGATTCGCATCGGAGGCAGCGTTCGGTGGCGAAAGAGTGAGGTTGAACAGTGGGTCGAGTCTGGTTGTCCCGCCCCCGGCGGGCGCGAAAATAAGATCAGTCCTCGATAGGTACGGGAGCATACGACAATGGCGAGTCTCTTCAAGTTGCGTATCACGCGCTACGTCGACAAGAACGGCAGACGGGTTCGCAAAGGAATGCCGGGAGCCCGAGTGGTGCGGGTAAAGAGCAGGAAGTGGTACGGAGAATACCGCGACTTGCATGGAAAGCTGCATCGGGTCGCGTTGGCATCCGACAAGTCAGCGGCTCAAGCTCGATTGACTGATCTGATCCGCAAGATGGAACGCGACGCCGCCGGATTGGTTGATCCCTACGAACAGCACCTGCGTCGCTCGCTGGCTGAACATCTGGATGACTACGAGGGTTTCTTGGCGGCCAAAGGCAGCTCAGCGAAACACGTGCGGCAAACGATCGAACGGATTCGCAAAGTGCTCGTCGACGGCTGTGGGTTCAAACGTCTTTGCAATGTCGAAGCACCCGCTGTTGCGATATGGTTGGCCCAAGAACGGGAATCGTCGAAGAAGTTCTCCGCGCAGACGAGCAATGCCTATCTCAACGGAGCAAAGTATTTCTTGGCTTGGCTGGTGGCCCATGAGCGACTGATTCGCAACCCTCTGGCGAAGCTCAAACCAATCAGTACTGACGGGGATCGCCGTCACGACCGGCGGTCACTGAGCGATGACGAGTTCCGGAGACTCGTCGAAGCGGCGCAGTGCGGTCCGCCCATTGAACGAGTGCATGGGACGGAGCGAGCCATGCTCTACGTTCTGGCTGCCTGGACCGGTTACCGGCGCCGAGAGCTGGCCTCGTTGACCGTGCGTTCGTTCGACTTGGACTCAGACACGCCGTCCGTGAGAGTGGAGGCCGCCTACAGCAAACGCCGGCGGGAAGATACCGTGCCGCTGCACACGTACGTGGCCGAGCGACTGAAGCGGTGGCTCGATGGCCGGGACGAAATTCGGCCGGGCGCGGTTCTGTTCGCACTACGGACGCCTAAAGGTGACCTGCGCCGCACGTCGAAGATGATGGAGCGCGACCTGGGAAGTGCGCGGAAGAAGTGGCTCGATGAAGCCCAGGATCCTGAGGAGCGCGAGCGACGGGAGAAGTCTGACTATCTTCGCTACTGCAACGAGGAGGGGCTGTTCGCCGACTTCCATGCGAACCGTCACACCTTCATCAGCAATCTGAGTCGAGCCGGCGTACCGTTGGCCGTCGCTCAGAAGCTGGCTCGGCATTCCGATCCGCGTCTGACCGCCAGCCGCTACACGCATGTGGAACTCGGCGAGCAGGCGGCCGCGATTGCGACGCTGCCAGGGCCTGCGGACTATTCCGGTGTTCGACCTAGACACGGCGAACCACAGGGCACTCCGCTGGCGGCGAGCGAGACTTTGGTTGCAGTCATGGTTGCAGGAGCTTCTGGCTTTTGGTGTCAGCAGACGGCTCTGGCCGTCAGCACCCCCTCTGATGTGTTCTCCGCATGGTGTCTGCCGAAGTACCATCAGCACAATGACTTCGTCACAGATGGTCGCCGCATGACGCCGCCTGTCGAATTACGCCCGGCTGGACTCGAACCAGCAACCTGCGGATTAGAAGTCCGCTGCTCTATCCATTTGAGCTACGGGCGCCCACCTGATCATACAACGGCGGTTTGTCTTGGCGATCGAGTCGTTGCGGTTGTGCGGCGTTCCGTGTTCGCGTCGGCCCGAACCGTCGATGATACTTCGGTATGCGTCGCGCCCGCGTCACGGCCTCCCCCGGCGACTCGCCGGGGGCTAAGACGTGTACCGTACGTGATACCGCTGTTCACGGCGTGGCTCACGCCGGGCCCCACGGCTGCGAAGTTGGCTACACTGATCGAACTGCGGCAGCAAGTTTGGACTCTGTTGTGACGCTAGGCCCAGAGTTCCGTCACCGGCGAATCGCCGGCGATCTGCCATGGGCGACCCGTTGGCGCCCGCAGTTGCGTGGCCGGATCAATCCCCAGTGCATGGAAGATCGTGGCCGCCAATTGGCCGCTGGGGACGGGGCGTTCGGCCGGCAGAGCACCTGAGCGGTCGGTGGCGCCCAAATAACCTCCTCCGGTTATCCCCGCGCCCGCCACGACGACCGAAAAAGCGCTCGCCCAGTGATCACGCCCCGCGTCCTTGTTGATCCTTGGCGTGCGGCCGAATTCGCCGGTGATGACCACCAGCGTCTCGTCGAGCAGGCCGCTTGCCGCCAGATCGGTCAACAGCGCGGCGATGGCTTGATCGGTCCGCGGTAAAAGCTCCTTGCGGAGGATGCCGAAATTGTCCTTGTGCGTGTCCCAGTTGTTGGTGCCGCCCACCAGGCTCGAGATGCAGTTGACGTGCACCAACCGCACACCCGCCTCAATCAGGCGGCGGCCCAAGAGCACCGATTGCCCGAAAAAGTTCCGCCCGTAGGCGTCGCGGCCCCCCGAAGGCACGGCGGCCATATCAAAGGCCTCTCGGACACGGCTCGTGTCGAGCAAAGCCCAAGCATGACGGTAGTGTTCGTCCATTCCGCCGGGCGCAATCGCAGCCCCGCACGACTCCAGTGCCGCCAACAGCGGTCGCCTCGCCTGCAACCGCCGCTGATCGTCAGCCGTACCGAAGCCGAGCGTTGACGGCTCGAAATCGGCCTCGTTGGGGTCCTTCTCGGGCACGAGCGGGTCGTAACGCGGACCCAGAAACCCAGCGTGTTGACCGGAACGAAACTGACCGTTGACCACCAACGAGCGCGGCACCATGGCGAAGGGGGGCGCGTCACCGCGACCGGCGCCCAAGGCGGCCACGGTCGCTCCGAGGTGAGGATCGTCCTCTCGCGTACCGACCTCGCTCAAGTTCGGGGCGCGCGGATACGGATGCCCCGTGGTCATCTGGTAGGCCGCGCTGGGGTGCCCCAAATCCTGGTGGCACACCGAGCGGATCACGCGGTAGAGGTCGGCGCAACGCGCCAGATTCGGCAGGTGCTCGCCGACGCGCACGCTCGCGACGTTGGTGGCGATGTCCTTGAACTCGCCGCGAATTTCGGCCGCGGCGTGCGGCTTCATGTCGAAGGTATCGAGCTGCGAGGGGCCTCCCTTGAGCCAGATCAACATGCACGAGCGCGCGCGGCCGAAACCCGGCGGGTGCCGATGTTCCCCGGGGGAGCCGCGAGCGCGGCCGTGCAACAGCGCGTCGCACGACACACCGAGAACACCGAGCGCGCCCAGCCGCAGCGCTCCACGCCTCGTGAGCCACTCGCCGGCTGACCGCGCGCCATGTCGGTAGGACCCCATCGTTTGGTCCCTCACATACCGAGCAAAGTGTACCGCAGTAGGCGCCGAGTACGCAATGTTGCGGCCTGGTGCTAGTCAGTTGTCGCAAGCTGGCGCGCGATCGTGCCGGTGTCGGTCGCGATCGCCACCCGTTCACACGCCGGGGTAGCGGTCGAGGTCGATGGGCACCAGCGCCGGCGTGTTCGCCGTGCCGTGGGCGAGGATGGGAACCGTCAAGGTGCGCCCGCAACCGACGTACACCAGGCCGAGGAGCGCGAAACCGGGATCCAGTCCGGCCATCCTCTTGACTTCTTACAAACGTACGTCATAATGTCGTACAATTGTACGCACACTTCACCCAACCGCGAGCCTGTCATGCCCCGCGCGCCGCTGTCGAAGGCCGAAATGGAAATCGCACGCCTTGTTTGGGAACTCGGCCGTGGCACGGTTCGCCAGGTGGCCGAAGCGCTCTCCGCCGACCGCGCGGTCGACTATAAGACCGTGCAGACGTTCTTGCGGCGGCTCGAGGCCAAGGGGTACATCAAGAGTCGTCGCGACGGCCGCAGCCTGGTCTACAGCCCCAGAGTTCCGCGCGGCCAGGTGGTGCGCGATACTCTGAGAGACCTGTCCGATCGGCTCTTCGGCGGCGAGCCGCTGCCCTTGGTGCTCGGCCTCATCGAACACGGCAACCTCGACCGGGAAGATCTCGCGCATCTCCGTCAACTCATCGATCGCCTGGAGCGTGAATATGACCGCGCTGGCCGCTAGTCCGACCGGTTGGTTCTCCGCGCAGTTCGCGCTGGTGCAGATCGTGCAGGTGACGCTCGTGGCGATCGCCGTCGCTCTGATCGTGCGCTTGTTTTGTCGGCACCGACCGCATCTGTCCTACTTGCTCTGGATGCTCGTCTTGGTGAAGGCGCTTACGCCGCCTGTCTGGGCAAGTCCTACGGGGGTTTTCAGTTGGGCAGCGGCTGGCGCCGTTGCGCCCAAAGCGCCATTGCCGCGCGCGCCCACGAATTCGCCGAATGCGGCCACCGTTGACTTGTCGCCTGTCGAAGCAAGTGCGCAGGTCGCAATGCGCGCTGCCCAACTGGCTCAACTCCCCGTGGGGCGGCAAGACTCCGAATCGGCACGGTCGATCGACGCGATTGCTGTCGCGCGTTTCATTTGGTTCGTCGGCGCCGCCTTGTTTTTTGTGGTGATGCTGTGGCGGCAACGCGCGTTTGCGCGCAATGTCGCGCTCAGTGCGAAACCTGCAGACGCAGACCTTGTGAACCATCTCGACCGGCTTGCCGCACAGCTTGGTGTTCGCGCGCGGCCTCGGCTCGTGGTGACGAGTCTGCCGCTGGGGCCGGCGGCATTTGGTCTGTGGCGGCCCATGATCGTGCTCCCCGAGTCGCTCGTCCTGACTGCAAGCACCGAGATGTTGGCCGCCGTGATGGGGCACGAGCTGGTCCATCTGCGCCGCCACGATCCGCTGGCGGCGGCGATTCAACTCGCCGCGCAAGCTGCCTGGTGGTTTCACCCGCTCATCGGGTGGGCCAACCGCGAGGTTCGCCGTGAGCGCGAGCTGGCATGCGACGAAGAAGTGGTGGCATCGCTCGCACTTTCGCCGGCCGGCTATGCGCGCACGCTGGTTGCGATCGTCGAGGCTCGCCTTCAATCGCGGCCCGCGCTGGGCTGGCTGGCCGTGAGCGGCGCGGAGGTTACCGCTCGCCGCATCGAGCACGTGGTCAGGCGTGGCGAGCGATTGGCGGCCCGCACGCCCCGCTGGTGCTGGCTCGTGTTTCTAGCCGCCGCGCTGGTCACACTCCCCGGCGCTGGCCTGACGCGCACAGTCGCAAGCGCTGAAAAACTAACCGCGGATGAATCAGCTGACGGCTTGGATGTAAACGGTGGCGATGGGATCACGGAAACACCGGCGCTCGATGATCGTCCGGCCACGGCCGATGCGAACGGCAATTCCGCTCTCCAAGAGACGCCCGAAAATCGCGCCGCCGTGGACAAGCTCGCGCGGCGCCGTATTGGCGTGCACGTCTTCACCGAGCAACAACCGCACGGGCCGACGCCGCCATACGTCAGTGTGCAGCTTGATGCCGGCTGGGACGGAAACGTGGCCGATCTGGATCTGCTCCAGGATCTGGTCGCTCTCAAGATGCTGCACCTCGATCTCAACCGGGTCAAAGCGCCGCAGGCCGATGTGCTGGCGAAACTTGCCGATTTACGCGAGCTGGAACGTCTGCTGTTGGTCGGCGTTAACGATGAAGGAATGCGCGAGGTTGGCGAGCTAACGCAGCTCAGGGCATTGATGATTCACGACTCCGATCAACCTCGGCTCACCGACGCGGGGCTCAAGTCGATCTCCTCGCTTGCGAACCTGCACACACTGCACCTGATCGGTGTTCGGTTCAGCGACAAGGGGTTGGCCGCGCTCGCCGAGCTGCGGGTGTTGGAAAGGCTAACGATCTTCACCACGGAGCACATCCCCATCGACGCGGCCTGGCTCTCGCCACTGGCGCACCTCACGGAGCTGCACCTCTCGGGCATCGCGCCAACGTCCAATGGAATCGCTCGCATCGCCGCGCTGCCGATGCTCAATTCGCTGACGCTCCGGGCGCGCGACCTGGACGATACGCAACTTCAACGGTTGGGTGGAATGGCCCAGCTCAAATCTCTGCGGATTGTCTCCGCTGAGCGTCTGACTGCGGCTGGTCTGGCGTCGATCGGCCGGCTCCAGCAGCTCCGGTGGCTGTCACTGCACGGTCCCAAGGTGACCGACGCCGATTTGGAGGCCTGGTCCGGCAACACCGACTTGCTCGCCCTGGAGCTCAGCTCGTGTGAGATCGGGGACGCGGGATTTTCCGCGCTAGGAAGATTGACCAAGCTCAGGCTGCTCGCGCTTCATGGCGAAGTCAACGTCACCGATGCCGGCTTTGCAAACCTTGCGGCGCTTACTGACCTCAGGCAACTCTCGCTGCCGGCCCCGAAAGTCACCGACGCGTCCATGGCCGCGCTTGCGCCACTCGTCAAGTTGAAAGTGCTCTCGCTGCTGAAGAGCCGTATCACGGACGCGGGGCTGACGCACCTGGCCGGCGCCACAGGTCTTACAGAGCTATCGCTCGCCAGCGAGTCCTTGACTGGCACAGGCTTCGCTCAACTTGTCGGACTCAAGCAACTGCGCTTGTTGTCGGCCAGATCGGGCATCACCAACGAAGGGCTGGGAGCGATTGCCAAACTCACCACTCTGGAAGATTTGAGTCTGAGCTCCAGCCACGTCGACGACGCCGGCCTCGCCCTGCTCGAGCCGCTTGTCAACCTTCGGCGCCTCGCGCTATTCAACTCCAGCAACGTCACCGACGCGGCGCTGGACACCTTGGTGCAGTTCCCACGGCTTGGGTCGCTGCAAATCGCGGGCACCAAGATGACCGAGGAGGCCGTCGCCCGACGGCTCCCTCGTACCGAGGGAACTTTGGGGCTGACCGGCACGTTCACCCGTTACGAGCAGGTCGAGCGCGAAGTGCTGGCCGATGAAAAGCCCGACGCGGTGCCAAGCCAGCCGGAAGGCGAGCGGCGCGATTCACCCGCTAGCAACAAACCGCAAGTGAAGGAACAGTCGTCCCGCGTTGACGGGAATACAACGGCACTGGCCATTAATGCTGCTCGCCAAGAGAGGAAAAACGCATCCTCTCGCTTGGCGTCCCAGATGGCAGAGCTCACGGTGCGTGTGGTCGATGGGGACGGCACGCCTGTGCCGAAAGCCAAGGTTTCTCCTTGGGCGCTGCGAAGCTCACAAGGACACGGTTTGTGGGCCAAAGACGACCAGCGCGCCGAGATCGGTCCAAGCGATGCCTTTACTGACGCCGCGGGAACCGCCACGGTCCTGTATCCGTATTATCGAGATCGTGGGGAAGGGATTCGCACGATCTCGGTCTCGCTGCGCGTAGATCATCCAGAGTTTGCATACATTGGTGATTTACACATCAATGTGCCGCTTGAAACCGGCGGCCCTTACGTGGTCAGGTTAACGGCCGGAATACCTCTCGAACTACGTCCCCTGCTCGACGGCGAATCGGCCAATCTCGACAATGTGTTCGTACTATGGTCCGATGGTCGCTCTAGCCAACCGGGTTCAACGCCCCAGAAATTGGCGGACGGTGCTCTACGGATCCCGGCGATGCCGCCGGGTGAGAATAGCGTTTTGCTCGTGAAGCTCGACGGCGAGCGCGCCACGCACTTCAGCAAGATCACCGACTTCAAGCTCGTGCCAGGTGAGCCGAAGAGACTCGATGTCTCGTTGCTGCCAGGTGTACGCGTTCGCGGTGTTCTGAGCGACAACGTGCCGAGGCCTGTTCGCAACGGCCGCGTCAAGGCGCGCACCCTGGATCCCGCGGATGCAGCCAATTACCGAGTGGGCTGGTGGACGTGGACGCCTATCCAGCCCGATGGGACGTTTACCATCGAAGGCTGGCCGGCCGACGAGCCCATCCAGTTGATCGCCTTATGTGATGGATTTCTGGCGACTTCCGGAAGCGCGCCCGATCGCGTAAAAAACCCGCGCGATCCCAAGACGGATCCGTTCACGCGCCCGCAGGTATTTTCACCCAACGGGGACATGCGAATCGAGCTGGCGATGACGCCGCTGGTGCGTTGCGTGGTCAAAGTCATGGATGAGGATGAAAGGCCGATCGCTGGCGTGTCGGTGGAGTCATGGCCCAACGTTGGTTGGTGGAACTTCGGATCGCAAGTCTACTGTCACCCCCTGGCGCGCGGCGAACGATTCCTGCGAGAACGTGACTATAACCATTCCATCGACGAGGTATTCCCACACCCGTTCAAAGCTGAAACGGATGCAAAGGGCCACGCGACGCTCGCACTACCCACTGGCGGAGAGTCGCTGACCGTCTTGAGCGAAGTTTACGAGCTGCCTGTACTTCTGGGCCGTCGTGAAATTCGAGTAAATCCCGCTCGCGGCGAGACGACCAAGATCCGTCTCCAGCCGCGCAGCACGGAGAAGCTCGGCGAGTGGGATCAGCTCGCCGGAGTTGTCTTTGGCTGCTCTACACGCGAGGGTCGGCGGATAGGTACGCTGCCTGGCGTTCAGAAACAGATGGAACGAATCGTCGCGCGATTTCGCGAGGCAAAGTTCCAGCGTGACGCGCAATTGCTCTCCGAAGCCTACTCAATCTTCGCAGACGCCTTTGTCGGAGTCGGCGACCTTGAGGAAGCGGCCAAGTGGCGACAAAAGGCGGCCGAGCAGGCGGAGAAAGCGAGGGAAGCCGGTCAAGCGACGGATGGTAAGGCGAAATCAGAATAGCGACTCATCGTTGGGTCAACTGACTATGTCCGCGAGCACCTTCTTGGCCTTTTTGATGTTGTCGGCCGCAATCGCCAACTCGATGAGGTCGTCGGCCAGTCCCACCACGTAAATGGCTTCCAGATTCAAGCCGGCCTCGGCCAGCCGGGCTGCCACGCCCGTAAGTGCGCCGGCCTTGTTCTCCAACAGCACGGTCGTCACCTCGTGCTCTTCGAAGCGAATGTGTTTGTCGCGAAACGCGCTTCGCGCCGCATCGGCATCATCGGGAATCAGCCGCAGTAGCGCCTGGCCGCCGAAGCTCATCGCGGCCAGCGATTTGATGTTCACCCCGGCAAACGAAAGCGCGTTGGTGATTTCGGCCAGACCGCCTGGACTGTGGGTCAACTCGATCAAGAAGTCTTTCATGGAATCCTCCTTCCGCGCAATGCGACCGCGGCGCGGGAGTTGCTGCGCGGGCCGCGAACAGAGAGCGAAGCGCGATCGCAGCGTGATCATTCTGATCAGCGCTCGGACTACCGCGACAAATGCTCTTTCAATTCTCTGATCTGCCGCTGGAACTCCGCGTAATTGTAGTTGGCTGCCTTCGTCATTCTTGCCTTCAAGATATCGAATTCCGGCTCACTCGAGCTGAGCGTGCTCCCAAGGTATTGATCCAGGTTGCTGAGCGCTTGTCGGATTTCGGCATCGCGGACAGAGGGAACCATCGCCGCCAATTCGTCGTAGATCGTGGCCAAAGCCCACTTGATCTGGCGTGCCGTATCGACATCACAAACTTCGATTGTGGCGTGCTCGCACAAGCGTTGCAGCAGCTTTTTCGCCGCCTGCGCGTCGACCTTGCCACCGGCCAGGGACTCGACGAGCTTTTCGGCTTCGTCGTGCGCCTGGCGAGCCGCCTGGTGAATCTCATCCGCGCGTCCGAACGCTCGCGTCGAAACATTCTTCCGCAATGTCGCCATGGATCGATTCAGCGCGTCGCGTCCATCCCAACCGGAGCTGGCCACCTCCGCCAGCGCCGTCGGCCAAAGAGGAAGCCGCGGCATGCCCGGCGGTCGCATGATGTACTCTGGATCGCGCCTCCAGTTGGTTCGTGTGCTGTCCGCGCGGCGTCCCGAGGCGAGCAGCTCGTGATGGCAAGCGTAACAATCGAACGCGGCAAACTCCGGCCACGGCGTGGCTGTTTTTTGGGCCCCGTTAGCAGGCGCGGTCAAGTCGCGCAACAACGCCGCCGCCTCGCGCAGCGCCACGGCGCTAGCGACGAGGCTGAGAGTCGTGCGATAATGCGTCTCGGGATCGTAGTGGAATTGTTTCAAAAGCTGTTTCTTCGCGTTGCCCTCATAATGCCAATGCGTTGGCAACGCCTTGGCAAACGTTTCGATTTCGAAGCTGGGGAGCGGCGGATGTCCGGCGGCGTACATTTCATGCGTTACCACGCGATCAAGACTAGAGTTCCCCAAATGACACGAAAGGCACAACTCAGCCCGTTTGACGGAATCGCGCACGTTGTACATGCCGAACTCTTGCTGCTTTTCTTCGGGAGATTTGATTCGCCACACTGAGGGTGTCGAATGGTCATCGTACCATTTCTTGGACGGTCCGTGGCATAGTTCACAGTTCGAGAGCCGCTCCGGCTCGCCAGTGTCGGCAAGTAGTCCTGTCGCGATTAATCCGACATCGTGACAACTCGTACAACGCCGATCACGGCTGACGTCATCCGAACCAGGCATCTTCTGAAGAGTCTTCTGAATCCGTGCGGCCCGAGGGCCTGTGAGAACCGCTGGGGCTTGCGAATGCTCATCCGTTCGGATCTTGTTCCATTCATACATGTCAATAATTCGGTCATCGGGGGGAAAACCGGTATTACCGTCCCTGTGACACGCTGCGCACTTTCGACACGTATCCTGGTCAAACGAAGATATTGGCACACCCCCAGCCTCGACGCTCGTCGGTATCGGCTGCGCCAGTATCTGCGGTGTTGTCGCGCTTTCCGCAATGACCAACAAGAAGCCTAGGCCGACGATCCTTTCTGCCGCCAATCGCACTGGATGCACGTCTCGCGACATTACCTTCACGCCCTATTGCAAGCCAATCGCTCTTAGGAACTCGTTGGTTTGGAATTCATGTGGACTATCATAATCGTCGCCAAAACGCAGAACTTCGCGCAACGTCGTCAACTGTTGCCGCGTCGGTCTTGTCGAACCCGCTTCGTGAAGAGCCACCAGTCCTAAATACACCTGAGCGGCCGAGTCCCAATCGGTGGCCGCAAATTCATTGCGCTGCGTTAGTAGCTCGGCGAGCGAGGCGACGTGCGCTTGCTGGAAATCGAACTTCTCGCAGCTCATTGCCCATTCGCGGAGCGCCGCAGCCAAAGTTTGCAGCATAAGGGTCATTTCCTGGCGATCAGGGGGCATCTGCCAGTTCTCGATACGCGCGGCGACGGCGCCCAAATCCTCGACGATCTTCGCCATTTGGTGCGGGTTGAGCGTCGGCGGTTGGTCATCGAAAGTGGCCATCCGACGCACCAGTGGCAAATACCACGATCCCCAGACGGGTTGGCCGACTCGCCGGCTCGCCCGTGGGTCGCCTTCGCGCCAGGGCTCCGGCCGCAGGTCGTGGTGGCAGGAGAAACAACCGAATTGCGAGAACTCCGGCCCGGATGTGTCCCACTTCGGCACCTGGTCCTCGAGCATTCGGACCGCCGCCTCGGCCGACATAATCTGGCCGATCATCCATGCGCGAGCCTCGAAGGTGTCAGTCCAGTTGCGCGCGAGTTGCTTGTCAAGATTTGGCGGCGGTTGTTCAATCCAGTGCCGCGGCATCTCGGCGAGGTAGGCGGTGAGCTCAAAAGCCAGCCGCGGATGGCCGGCGGCGATCATCTCGTGCGTCACTTCGCGGCCGTGCACGCCGACGTGGCACTCGGCGCAGACGCGCGCGCGCTCGACCAGGTTTCTCATATCGCGAAAGCCCATCGCCGCTTTTTCACCTGCGCTCATGGCCTTCCACGTTCTGGATGTGTGTGCTGCCAGCCACGAGCTCGCACCACCGCCACCGCCGGACGGTCCATGGCACGATTCGCAGCTAACGCCGTCCACGATCGCATGGGGCGCGCCGGTCGCATCGTAACCGGCGGCCGTGGCGTGGCATTTTAAGCAGGTCTCGGCTTCGTTGGCTTTTGTGTCGTGATACAGGGCGCTGGCGATTCGCTTCGATTCCTCGCTGAACAGTGTCGCATATGCCTCGTGATGATCATCGAAGCTCACCCAAACCGAGAATTCGCTGCCGGGGCGCGGCGAGCCGCGCCCGGAGGACGTCATCGCGTGCAGCGCTCCATGACAGGAGCTGGCAGCGCACGAGCCGACCCCTGCTAGCACCGGGTCCGCGGCCAAAGCCAGCGGCGCCTGGCCAGCCGTCATACCCATGACTGCGCCGATGGCCACGGACGTCAAGAGTGCGAGCGAAGATCTCATGCGAATTGAGCACTGCCGCGTACGATTGTCGCTGGCCGCGCGATGCATCGCAAGTGGTCGACGGGCCACGCACCGCGTGCACGACGGCCGATCGCCGGTACGTCGCGGTTGCCAGGCGCCGGCGGCAGGTTTAACATTCGAGCGCGAATTCACGCGTGTCGGTAAACACGCCGCGCGCCGATGCGCATACGCCAACAAAAGACAGGAGCACACAAGAGTGCTCGTGAACCGCCAAAGCTGGCGCCAGCATCGAGCCTGGTTTTGGTTCGTGCTGACGGTCGCGCTGGTTTCGGCTGCCTGGTATTGTTACGAAAGCCGGCTCGCCAATCGTTGGCTCGGCGGTGGCAGCCGGCCAGGCTTCGCGCTGGGCAGCGCCGGGGCAGCGATTATCGTCTTCGAGCTCATGCTCTGGCCGCGCAAGTGGCTCCGCCGCTGGCGGCTCGGCTCGGCCGCCCTGTGGATGAAGGCGCATATCTGGCTGGGCCTGTTGGGGCTGCCGCTAGTGGTGCTGCACACCGGATTCCGCTTTGGCAGCGCCTTTAATACGCTCTTGATGAGCGTATTCCTCGCGGTGATGGCCAGTGGAATCGCGGGCCTGCTGCTGCAGCAATTCCTGCCGCGGCGATTGACCGAACTGGTGAGCGACGAATTGATCCATTCGCAGATCGGCCACTGCCTCCGATCGATCTACGGCGATTCGCGGCGACTGGTCACGTCAACGGTGGGCGAAGCGGTTGTCGCCCCGGCCGGCACCGGCGCTTGGGCTCACGACCAGCCCGCCGAAATCGCCGACGCGAAACCGGCGAGATTGGTGCGATTCTTCGAGGAGCAGGTCGGTCCCTATCTGCTTTCGAGCGGTTCGGCGCAATCGCCGCTTTCCTCCTCAACGAACGCGGCGGCGATGTTTCGCGATTTGCGCGCGACGTTGCGCGAGGAGGACTCGCCGGTGGTCAAGGTGCTCGAGGCGGCCTGCGATCAACGACGGCAGTGCGATCGCCAGCAGCGTCTCTTCTTCTGGTTGCACAGTTGGCTCTGGATTCACCTGCCGCTTTCGGTGGCGCTGGTGGTGTTGACGAGCGTGCACGTTTGGGTTTCGCTGCGCTATTGGTATTGAGCCATTCGCATGTCTGGTGAATCCACGGCCAAAGAGCGCGCTGTTCGCGTCCCGCTCGATTACCTGCGCCGCCGAGATCCGCTCGAACGCTGGAAGCTTTGGTTGACGCTGGCGGCGCTGGCGGCCGCGGTCATTTACGCCGCCAGTGGCTGGGGGCGCGGCGGCCAGCTTCGCTATTCGCCTGGGCGGCTGGCGACCGCGCATGCCACCTGGGACGAGCGGTGTGAGGCGTGTCACGTCCCGTATCGGCGCATGCGTGACGGTTCCTGGTTCTCGTCGCCCGACGCGCCGGCCGAGGAGCGCGACGCGCGCTGCAAAACATGCCACAAGGCCCCGCAACATCACGCCACCGAAGACCCAGCCGAGATCCACGCCTGCGCAAGCTGCCACATGGAGCATCACGGACGCGACGCACAGCTAACGCACGTCTCCGATCACCAGTGCGTGCGGTGTCATGAGAATCTCACGGAACACTCGACGCGGAAAAGTGAGTTTTTCAACCGTGTTACGGCGTTTCCAACCGACCATCCGCCATTTCAAGTTGCGGAGCCCGACCCCGGTCGCCTGGAGTTCAAACATAAGCTCCATATGAGTCCGGGGTTAGTGGCAAAGGATCAGCGAAAGCAATGCACATTCCGAGACATTCAGAATGCTGAACACCGCGAACGGCTTCGCGCGCAGCAGCAACGCGAGGGCGCACCGGCGCCGGCCGACGACGCGCCGGTCCAGCTTGAATGCCGCTCGTGCCACGTGCTGGACGCCAATGACCTCGGGGCGCTAGCGCTAGACCACAATCCTTCGCTCAGCGCGCCTCGCCACACCACGGGCGAGTACATGTTGCCGATCCAATTCGAGATTCATTGCCGCGCCTGTCATCCGCTGGCGATCGAGTCGCTCACGCCGGGCGAATGCATCGAGGTGCCGCACGGCCTTCAGCCCGCCGAGCTGCACGGCTTCCTCGGAGGATTCGCCATCGACGCGTTGGCACCCACCAAGCGCGACGCTGCCAAGGATGGCCAGAGCAAACCGCGGCCGACGCTAGGCGAATTGATCGGAAAAATGACGCCGGAAGAGGAGGCCATGCTGCGCGAGCGTGTCCAGAATGCGGTTGCCGCGGCGGAGAAGGAGCTTTACCTGCACGACAAGCACTGCGCGAAATGCCACGCATACAACATGGGCGGCGGGAAGATCAATCAAATGGACATCCGCGTGGGCGAATCGCCACAATTCAAGACTCAACCCACGAATATCAAGCAGGTCTGGTTCGAGCATGCGCGGTTCGATCATTCAGCACATCGAGCACTCGATTGCCGCGAATGTCACGATCGCGCCTTCCACGACAGTCGTGACAAGAAGGGTCCTTCCAAGGTGAACGACGACGTTCTCCTGCCGCGAATCGAGACGTGCGCGAAGTGCCACAGTCCGGCGTTGGATTCCGACGACGGCACCCTGCGCGGGGCACGCTTCGACTGCAGCGAGTGCCACCGGTATCACGGCGGTGACTCGCCAGCACACGCCAGGGGTGCGCTGACACGCGGCGCTCTCGACCGCCGCGACATCCACGCCTTCTTGACCGGTGCGCCAGGCGAGCGTTAGACCTCCAGCGGATGATATGCATCTTGCGGGCGGTCGGAGCCTTGCACGCGCTGCCAGAAATCGCGGCCATCGAGACGGATCGCGCACTGGTGCGGACAGGCGTAGACGCACATTGGTCCGCGGTTCCCCTTCACACTCTCGCAAAGGTCGCAGGTGACGGCGCTCCGTAGTATCGCTTTGCCGTGCCCTTCGGGTTCCGTCATTTGAATGCAGCCGAACGGGCAGTTGATCGCGCACAGCCCACAGCCGATGCAGAGTTTTTCGTCGATGCGAATGGCCAGCGCCCCCGTATCCGCGCTGCGGTGGATCGCATCCACTGGACAGCCCACCAAGCAGGCCGGATCATGACAAGATCGGCACGATGTGGCCACGAGGTACTTGTCGAACCGCAGCCCATCGCGCACCAGGCGATTGTGATGATCCTTATTATGTACATCGGCGCAGGCCTTGGTGCACTCGTCGCACCGTGTGCAGCTTTCCAGATCGATCACCAGCAGGCTCTGCCCGAGATAAAGCTGCTGCGAGACGAACTCGCGTAGTGGCTGGTGAAAATCACCGACTTGCCGGACATTCCGGTCGAGAATCGCGATCGCGGCACGCGCGATCCGGTCGCGTATGTCGGGATACTGCGTCAAGAGTGCTTCGAGGTCGGCGGCCTTGACGCGAACCAGCTCCACGTGGTCGAGCGCCGTGCAGGTGGCGGTCCGCTGCCCGGCGACGCGATTACCGGGAAGCCGCGCTTCCACCTCGGGCAACAGCTTCGAGAGAATCGCAATTTCGCCGAAGTGTCGCCCGGGCACCATGCAGTCCAGGACGATCTCGCCGGCAGCCGCGGCCTGCGAGACCTTGACATGTCCCACGCGGATCATGTCGAAGGCCGTGGCCAATTCTCCCTCGCGACAGATCGCCACGCCGGGGTCGACCGCCACGAACTTCACGCGCGGCCTGAGGAAATCGGCGCACTGCCGGCTCTGGTCCGGAGTGAGGCCGCCGAAGATCTCCGCTCGCTCGAAATGCGCGTTAAGCGCTCGTTGGCGGTAGACGCGCTGCAGAGCTTGCTGAGCATGATAATTGCGCGACAGCATATAAAGGACGTTGCGGCCCACTTCGAGGACGCGCGCCGCGCCCTTGGCTTTCACGGTGGCGCTGCGTCGCTGGTTGCTCAGACACGCCATCTCGCCGAGAATCAAATCCTCGACGGTACAAAGCTTCGGCGCCTCGTCACCTCGGGGCAGGACCTCAAACTGCCCGCTTTCGATGATGAACGCCGACTTGGCGAAGTCTCCCTCATTGCACAGGACTTCGCCGTCGACTAGCTCGCGCCGAACGACCGAGCCTTCGTTCCACTTCAGGAACGAAAACGGAAGTCCGTGGAACAGATCGTGGAACAGATCGTGCCCGCTTTGCAGCTCCTCGGCCAAAACGGTTCCGGTGGGTGCGACACCATCGGGCCACTTTTGCACCGGCTGTTTGAAGGTCAGGGCCCCGGTCGGGCAAGAGATCATGCACTCGCCGCAGGAGACGCAACTCGATTCGCCGATTGGGTCGTTCAGGTCAAAGCCGATCGCCGCGCGGTCTCCCTTGCCCGTGCGGCCGATGGTGCGGAATGGCCGCACGTCGTTGCAGGCGCGAACGCAGCGGTTGCAGAGGATGCAATTGTTGTGATCGACCAGGATGACCTTCGACGAGTCGTCGTCGCCGCGGTCGGCCGGCCGACGCTGGATGACGGGGTTGGTCCCCTTGATTTCCAGTCGATCGGCGAGCGACCTGAGCTCGTTGGCATATCGGCCGTCCTGCCGCTGGCCGTCGTGCAGGCTTCGCGCGACGAGCAGCTCCACCACGGTGCGGACCGATCGCTGGACACGGAGTCCTTCGTGCTCCGGCTCGGGGGCGGCGGATTCAATTGTGTAGACCACCATGCCCGGCTCGACGCGATGTTGGCACGCCGGCACGAGTTTGCGGCTTAGTCGGATCGCGCGCCCCTTGGAGCGTCGGCCAACTTGCACCGAGCAGACGCGGCAGACGCCGACCGGATGGAGATGCTCCTGATGGCACAAGACCGGGATGGGGTGTGCGTCGTCGGGAGCGCGGACGAACGCCTGTCGCGCCGCTTCGTAAATGGTGGTCGCGCGCGGAATCGTGTTGCCGGTTGCGTCGCGGCGATAAATTCCCTGGGAGTCGGTGGATGGCACGGCTCGCGGAACTTCCACCTTGATCGACGACTCGCGGCCGACGAACCATATCTCGACGCGCTCGTCGTACTGCTCGCGCGTCGCCTCGTCCATGCGTACGAGGCGTCCGTCCATGTCGCGCGCGAAGAGCGCCTCTTCCTCGCCCAGCGCGAGATCGCTTACGCGGTCATCCTCAAAGGTTTGGTACAGCATGGTTTATACGGCGGGCGGTGCGTCGCCGTTTTCACGTGCGCCCATGTTAGCGTCAAAATATCTCAAGAGCGATACCAGGGGATTGGGGGCCACGTTGCCCAGACCGCAAATCGAGGCGAGCTGCATCGTCTCGGCCAGCGTGTCGAGCCGAGGGGCAAGCGCCGCAAGCTCAGTCGCCGTGTGCGCGCGGCCGCGCATCGAGCCGGCTAGCTCCACCAGGTGATGGCAGCCCTCGCGGCAGGGGACGCACTTGCCGCACGACTCGTTGCGAAAGAATTCCAGCGCGTTGATGGCTTGACTAAGCAGGTCCGTCCCCTCGGCATACACAACCATCCCGGCGCCGAGCATCCAACCCAACTCGCGAAACAACAGCAAATCCAAGGGCACATCCCAAAGGCGGAGGTGCGTCGCGCCGTGGGCGAGATGCTTCTTGACGAATTCCGCCAGCACGCGCGACGGCGCGTCGCTGACCTTCGCCGTTTCGACACGTCTTCGCAGCCGCGCCGCCCAGGGTTCTTCGATCGGCACGTTTGCCGGCAAGAAACCTCCCGACGGGCCCGAGGGCGCCAGCGCCATGAAGGGCCGTCGCCCACGCATTCCGCCCGCGTGTTCGTCGATGAGCTCTCCCAATGGAATGCCGACCGGCACTTCGTACACTCCGGGCCGCGCGACGTCGCCGCTCATGGAAAAGAGTCGCATCCCTTGACTTGGCCATCGCCCGCCGTCGCGGTAGGCCTCGCCGCCGGCGAGCGCAATCAGCGGCACCCAGGCAAACGTTTCCACGTTGCTCACGAGCGTCGGTTTGTCGTAAAGCCCATTGGTCGAGAGCTCGGGCGGGCGGTTGCGCGGCTCGGCGCGACGATCCTCCATGGCCTCCAATAGCGCCGTCTGTTCACCGCAGATGTAGCCCCCGGGGCTCACGAAGATTTCGACGGGGAACGTT
>Ga0187892_10003281_pt1 | contig 29850 bp, 25 predicted proteins | sample MA1701073metaG_FD_139345 | JGI IMG/M metagenome (GOLD analysis project Ga0187892, IMG submission 139345) | Bio-ooze microbial communities from a basaltic lava cave in the Kipuka Kanohina Cave System on the Island of Hawaii, USA - MA170107-3 metaG ... | reverse complement strand
CCTCGGAGACGGCGCCGGCCGCCGTCGCGCGCAGATGCCATTCGGTCGAGTGGCCGTGGCGGAGAGAGGCGTCGAATTCACCGACCGTCTCGAACACCCGGCGACGGGCGAGAAGCGCGGCCGCCAGGTAGGCGGGCAGCGGACGGCTGATCCGGTGGCCGCGAAAGCGTTCTTCCTCGTCGCGCAATTCGGGGATCCAGAAGTTGAGGGCATGTGTGTAGCAGAGATCGAGATCCGGCCGCGCCGCGAAGCGGGCCAGCTGGCGCCACACCCCGCGCGCGTCGGCCTCCGTGACGCCGGCGCGCACGGCCCGCGCCACGAAGCCGCGCTCGAGGAAGCGGAATTCCTCGTCGCCGCGCGCCGCGGCGATCGCGCGGCGCAGCGACTCGCCCTCGGCGAGCGGCAGGCCGCAGAGCGCCGCGGCCACGCGCATCACGTCCTCCTCGTAGAGCAGGATGCCCTGCGTCTCGGCGAGCGTCGCGCGCAGCCGCTCGTGCGGGAACGACACGGGCTCGAGCCCGCGCCGCCGCCGGCAGAACGCCTCCTTCATGCCCGACTCGGCAGGCCCCGGCCGCACCAGCGCCACCGCCGCCACCGTGTCCTCCAGGGTGCGTGCCTCGAGCATGCGCAGCAGGTTGCGCATGGCGGGCGATTCGAGCTGGAAGCAGTTGAGCGTGTCGCCCGAGGCGACGGCCGCCGCCGCGACCGGGTCGTCATCGGGAACGGCCTCGGGGTCGGGGATCGCCGACGGCGCCGGCGGCTCCGATCCGTCGCCCGCCGCTCCCGCCGAGGCCGCGAGCCGGACGCACTCGCCGATCGTGGTGATCGCGCGGTTGCCGAGCAGGTCCATCTTGACGAGCCCGATGGCCTCGACCGCGCGCATCTCGAACTGCGACACCACCACGCCCTTGGCGGCGCGCTCGAGCGGCAGGTAGTGCGTGAGCGCGCGGTCGGCGATCACGAGCCCGCCGCAGTGCACCGACAGGTGGCGCGGCGCGCCGGCGATGCGCGCGGCCAGCCGCAGCGCCTCGGCGATGCGCGGCTCGGCGAACTCGGGTCCGAAGTCGTGCGGCCCGAGGCCCGGCCCCGCCCCCGGGCCCGCGCCGGCCGCGCGCGCGCGCTCCGTGGCGTCGTCGCCGCGTCCGCCGCGCACGTCCGGGCGGGGGGCCACGCCCGGCGCCCCCGACCCGGACCCGCCGAGAATCCGGCGGGTGCCCCCCGCGTGGCTGCCCCGGAGCACGCGCTCCAGCGCCGATGCCGCGAGGTCGCGCGGCACGCGCCGGGCGAGCGCGTTCACGCGCGGGAGCGGCACGCCCAGCGCCTTGGCGGCCTCGCGGAACGCCGAGCGTGGGCCCAGCGTGGCGTGCGTGCTGATCATGGCCACGCGATCGTGTCCGTAGGCTTCGTACACGTGCGCGATCACCTCGTCGCGGCGCTTCCAGCACAGGTCCACGTCCAGGTCCGGGCAGTCGCGCCGCTGCGGGTGGAGGAAGCGCTCGAAGCAGAGCCCGTGGCGCACCGGGTCCACGCTCGTCACCCCCAGCACGTACGACACGATGGAGCTGGCCCCCGAGCCGCGGCCCACCGTGGGGATGCCGCGCGCGCGCGCGAAGCCCACGATGTCGGCGACCAGCAGGAAGTAGTCGGTGAAACCCATGCGCTCGATGAGCGAGAGCTCGCTCTCGAGCCGCGCGCGCGCCTCGGCGCGCACGTGAGCGGGCGCGCGCACGCCGCGCGCCGCCCCGGCCCCGCCCGCGGCCGGGTAGCGGCGCCGGAGCCCTTCGAGCGCCAGCTCGCGCAGACGGGCGGCGCCGCTCACGCCCTCGGGAAGCGTGGCGCGTGGAAAGACGGGCACGCCCATCTCGAGCTCCAGGCGGCAGCGCGCGACCAGCGCCGCGTTGTTCTCGAGCAGGATCTCCGCCTGCTCGGGGACACCCGCGGCACCGCACGTGGCGCGCACGCGGCGCTCCCACTCGACGGGCGCGGCGAGCCACGCCTCGCGCGCGCAGAACGCGCCGGCCGGCATGCGCTCGAGCAGCTCGCCCGCCGCCGCCGTGACCGCCACGCGGTGCGCCTCGTGGTCGCGCGCCTCGAGCAACCACACGTCGCCCGTGGCCACCGCCGGCACGCCCAGCTTCCAGCTCGCCGCGAGCCGCTCTCGCAGGCCCCGCCGCTCCGCCGCGATGCCGCGCACGCCGAGCCAGAGCCCGCCCGCGCGCCGCGGGCCGCGCGCGAGCCCGTCCGCCGCGCTCACCGCCGGCGGCACGCCCGCGGCGACGAGCGCCGTCGCGAGCCCCGGCGACTCCACGACCACGTGCAGCCCCGCCTGGTGCGCGGCCACGCAGCGCACGAGATCGAACGGGTCGTCCAGGTGCCGCGCCGTGAGCACCCCGCACAGGTTCGCCCAGCCCCGCCGGTCGAACGGGACGAGGAGGGCGCGCGACGGCGCCGCGCTCCCCGCCGCCCGCCCGCGCGCGCCGTCGGTGGCGGCGGGCCTGCGACCCCCGCCCCCGAGCGCCGACACGTCCGCCCCGACGACCGGGGCGAGCCCCGTGCCCTTCGCCGCCTTCAGGAACCGGACCGCGAGATAGAGGTTGTCGCGATCCGTGAGCCCGAGCGCGCCGTACCCCAGCTCCGCCGCCCGCTCGCACAGCGCCTCGGGCGACGCGACACCCGCGAGCAACGACCCATGGGACCGGACGCGGAGCGGGGTGAAGGGGGACATGCTGGCAGTCATTCAAGAGATGAAGGGCTGGGAGGAGGAGCGCCTCGGATGAGGGCAGTCGCGAACAGGCCGGAGGCAGGGACGCCGGAGGCCGTCGTGAGCGTCAGGGAGGGCCGGGCAGGAAGCCCGGCCCGAGCGTTGCCCTCATCCGAGGCGCTCCTCCTCCCGGCCCGGCGCGGCCGTTCGGCTGCCGCGACTCGAGCCCATGCGTTCAGGTCTTGAGCTTGAAATGCGGATTCTCGATGAGCCCGATCGCGTTGCCGTAGGGGTCCGCGACCACGCCCACGCGGATGCCCTCGCCCACGTCCTTCACCGCGTCGAGCGGCTTCGCGCCCGCCGCGACCACCTGCTTCCAGGCCGCGTCCGCGTTCGCCACGCCCCAGTAGGCGATCGCGCCGCGGTTGCCCGGCTGGTGGACCGGGGCCTCGCCCGGCACGAGGCCCAGCTCGTAGCCCGCCACGTCGAAGCCCACGTAGAACGGCTGGTCGAAGTAGGGCTCGACGCCGAACGCCTGCGCGTACCACTGCCTGCCGGCGGCGATGTCGGGGACGGGATAGATCACGGTCATGAGGGCCTTGGAGAGCGCGGGCATGGCGGGCCTTTCGGCTGGGGTGGGACTACTTCGTGAGCGACGGCGTGCGCAGGACGAAACCATACCGGTCCTCGCCCACGCGACCTTTGAGATTCAAGGCGCGGCCCGAGACCACGGCGCCGTGCCCGTAGCTGCCGCGCACGCGGTCGAGCGCCTCGCACAGCGCCGCGCGGCGGCCGGCCTCGCGCTCGTCGAAGAGCGCACCCTGCTCGGCCGCGTCGCGAACGAAGTTCGAGAGCGTGACGCCGATCGCGTGCAGCGAGACGCGGCGCGCGTAGAGCCGCTCGTGGAGTACGAGCGCCAGCGCCAGCACCACCGGGTCCACCGCCGAGGGCTGGCGCAGCGAGCGCGCCTGCTCCGCCGACTCGCCGTCGCTGTAGCGGAGCCGCACGCTCACCGTGCGCGCCGTGAGTGAGAGCTCGCGCGCCGTGCGGCAGGCGCGGCCCACCAGGTACTCGAGCATGCCCTCGATCTCGCGCGGGTCGGCCGTGTCCTGGTGGAACGACGTCTCGCGCGAGATGGAGAGCGGCACCTCGCGCGAGACCACCGGCGCCGTGTCGCGGCCGCGGCAGCGCTCGAAGAGGAGCCGGCCCGGCGCGCCGAACAGCGCCTCGAGCGTGCCCACCGGCAACACGCGCAGCTCGCCGATGGTGCCGATGCTCATGCCGCGCAGCGTCCTCGCGTGCGCGTGGCCCACGCCGGCGAGCTGCTCGATGGGCCGGCCCACGAGGAACGCCTCGGCCTCGTGCGCGTGCAGGCGCGCGAGCCCGTCGGGCTTGGTGGTCTTGCCCACGAGCTTCGCGAGCATGCGGTTGGGCCCGATGCCGCACGTCACCGTGAGCCCCGTGTCCGCGAGGATCGCGCGCTTCAAGCCCGCCGCCGCGCGCGTGAAGTCGCCGTGCACGCGCTCGGTGCCGGTGAGCTCCAGGTAGGCCTCGTCCAGGTACGCCTCCACGTCGGGCGAGAGCTCGCGGCAGCGCTCGAACACGCGCTCGGCGTAGCAGCGGTAGACCTGCGCGTGCCCCTCGAGGATGACCGCCTTCGGGCAGAGCCGCTTCGCCTCGGAGAGCGGCATGCCGGCCTTGAGGCCGAAGCGCCGCGCCTCGTACGAGCACGACGCGATCACGCCCGCGCCGACGATGACCGGCTTCCCCTTCAGGCGCGGGTCGCGCTGCTGCTCGATCGCCGCGAAGAACGCGTCGATGTCCACGTGGAGCACGGTGCGGGGGTCGGTCGTTTCCATGGAGGTCTGGTCCCGGCTGCGGTGCGAGCGTCAGTGGAACTGCGGCATCCCGTCCCATGTGCGGCGGTCGAGCGTGCGGCCGGTCAGGTCCTTCCGCCGGCCGCCCCACTGCTTGAAGAAGAACGGCACCCGGGCCTTGCGGCACTGGTCACGGAGTGAACGCACCCAGTCGGCGTCCATGGGGCGCGCGCCGTGCCCGCTCTCGCCGCCGGCGATGACCCAATTGATGGCGGTCGGGCCGAGCGCGCCATCCAAGTCGAGCGGGCCGAGCAGCGGCTCGCACGAGAGAAAGCGCACGGCCGACCGAATCGTGGCGACGATCTCCGCACGGCCGACGTAGTGCTGCGTCTCGATGCTCGTGCCGAGCCAGACGTTGGGATGTGTGTGGCGGATTTCGCCATGCGCGTCGGTGTGTGCAGCCACGAAACGCGCCATGCGCTCCGGCCGCTTGGTGAGCACCTGGAACCGGTGCCAGTGAGCCGACTGCATCGTCACGAACACGGACTCGATGAACGTGTCCGGCACGCGCTCGTGGAACAGGTCGCTCATCGAGTTCACGAAGATGCGCCGTGGCGTCCGCCAGCGAAGCGGCAGGCCGATGCGCTCGGGCCACAGGCGAAGATCGAACCCCTGCTCGAACGGATGCCCCGGCACGCCGCGGAAACGCTCGGAGAACGTCTCCGCGTAACAGTGCTTACATCCGGGACTCACCTTGTTGCAGCCGGTGACCGGGTTCCACGTGGCGTCGGTCCACTCGATGGAGGAGTGATCGCTCATGGTGTAGCCGCACGTCCATGTGGACGGCCATCTGCGTAGCGCCCAAAGATGTCACGGATGATGTCACAGGCAGTCTGATTCCTAGACGCGAAGACCAAGTAGTAGACAATCGCATGGTTACTGTTCCGCATCGCGACCGGTTGAGGAGCGCAACAGAAGCCTGCAACGGTGAGCAGTCGTCGACGAAAGGCCTCGACAATGGAGTCATTCCGCACCTTCAAGAGTTCGCGCTCGCCGAAGAGACTGCCTTGTGGGCTTGGCCTGTACGTGATGCTTTTCCAAGACTCGTCGCCCCAGAATGCCGTCATTCTGCGGGCTTCTCGAGGCTTGACTCGTGCCGGGTCGTTCAAGAGCGCGTTCATGTTCATGTCCATGATTGGGAAGTTCAGGAGAAGATCTATGGTCCGCATTCGACCAGCCATGGCGATGACATCCCACACCAGATGGACACCGTAAGGATCCAGAAGGCAGAGCGCCCTCCGCTTCTGACTCCAACTGACCTGTGGAAACACCTCAGCAAGTAAGAGCTTGTTGCAGTCGCCCTGTCGGAAGTCCACATCGTGTCGTTCTCCAATCAGGGCCTTGAGGTTGGCAACTCGGCGACGATTACGGTCAATCAGAAAGTAGCGAGCAAACGGTGGTTCGATTGCCAAGGCGTTGAGCGGGCTTCCCGGTATGACGTCGCCGGTGGTCTTCGAGATGTGCTCGCCGGCACCGGCAAAGCCGTCGATGTAGAAGTGGGTGAACCCAGGCTGCTTGGACAGAATCGTCGAGTATGCACCGGCGTACTTGCGCACGATCTCGAGTTTGACCTCGGACCAAGCATTGACCTTGTCGAGACGGGTACTCTTGGGGCTCACGGTGTTTCCTCAGCCATGGCGCCGACGTCGTAGGGCCAGGCGGTGGCGCAACCATCCTTCGGCACCGGTCGTCACGTACTCATTGTTGACTCAACGGGGCCCAGCCGAACTCAAGCTCAAAGCGTCGGCGGTACGGTGTATCAATCTGTCGCGGTGCGAGCCGAACATAGCGCTCCGCTTGCCTGCGCTGCTCGTGTGGTAGGTGTCGCAGATGGGCTACGGCTTCGTCCAAAGTCGGCACTCGGCCCTTCTGGCCGCTGAACGACGGAGGCAACGCAGTCCACACGACCGCATCGATTGCAAGGCTGCGCGCCCACGCGGAAATGGTGGGGGGAAGCGAGTCGCCCTGACTTGGGACCTGCCATACCGCGATGTGCCTTTCGAGCTCGTTGGGCGGAATGCGCTCGCGTCTCCTGAGAGCTTCCCTCGCAGCCTGAACATCGTCGACTGTAAAGAGCGTCCAGAGTGTCCTGATGACTATCGTCGAAGGCACGAGAACAAGCGTGAGCCTCCCATCTTCTGACTGACGTGCGAACTCCACCGGTAGCAGTGGGCCATCTTGAAACCAGTGCCCTTGAACCGGCAGGCCACGCGGGTCCCACACAAGTGATCCCCAACCCAGGCATGCAATCATCGGCCGTACCCTCGTTGAGAACGGATGCTGCGGGCGGTCTGCGTCGAAGCGCGAAGGACAGCCGGTCCAGCGCCCGGCACAGCAGCTTGCTCATCTCTCAAACATCCGAAACCACTACAGGTGAACAACCTCGACGTCGCCCCACTTGCTCTTCAGGTACTCCGCCACGAGACGTCGGTGGCAATGACGCGGCTTGTCCTCGCTGCAGAGGAGGCACGCTTCGTCGACCGCGGAGCGGGGAATGACGTCTTCGATCCTCCGTCGGGCCATCAGGCCAAGGAATGCGGGCTCATAGACGGCCCAGTCGCCGCGGTGCTTCTTGTACGCGGCCAGGATGTCCTGGGTCGGCGCCAGCTCCGGCCTGTGCTCGTAGGCGATTCCGCAGATCGTCTTCAGGAAGTACGGGAGGTCCTGTTTCTTCGCGAAGCCCGCGAGCTGCGAGACGTTGTTGAGGCGCACGTCGATGACCTTCTTCACGCCGGCTCGCGAGAGTCGCGAGAAGAACGACTCGGCCGTGGTCTTCGTGAATCCGATCGTGTAGAGCTTCACGGCTCAGCCACGCGCATGGTGTCGCCTCCCGATGATGCCGTTGCCACGTAGGCAATTTGCTGGCCCCGTCGCGCATAGGCTTCTTCGGTGATCTCCGCGTGGTTCATGAAGAAGTCCCGGGCTGAAAGACCAAGCTCGACGAGGAGTCGTGAGAGGGCGCCCTCGTGGCTTTCCAGCCGACCGTCCTCGAGGATGTGCTGGACCCCGATCCCGCGTGCGATGAGATGGCGGCAGACCAGGATCGCACGGTGACAGACGAGAGGGTCCTTCTCGGCGCACATCAGGGCCAGACGATGGCTGGCCATGCCCTGCGCCACGCGCTGGAGGCCAGCCGCGAAGAGCGGTGTCTGCGCCAAGCGGTCGTATTGGACCCTTCCATCGACGTAGCAGCCTGGGTCCCCGGAACGCGCTCCGAGCTCTCGTCCGAGAAACACATAGGCGATGCCTGCGTCCTTCAGCCAAGCGGCGAGTGGTTCACGATTGAACTGCGGATTCATGCGGCTGTAGGGGTGAGAGCGGACATCCGCGACGGCCGTGATGCCGTGCTGGCGGAGGAGCTCGATCACCCTCTCTGTTGAGTGTGTCGAGTGGCCGATCGTGTAGAGCACGTCGTTCATGAGTCAAGCACCCGCACGGTCTTTGGTGATCACGGCGGCGGCCAGCTTGTAGGCGAAGCCGTGGAATCTCTCGCCCAGTGAAACGCACAGCAGCGCGTCTGGCAACGGCGTCGCCGCGCCGCCGGTGGGCAGGTACCTTCGTTCGATCCACGGATCCGTCACCGCAATCCGATAGTGATGTCCGCGAAGCGCGAAACGAGCGCGGACTCTACGTCTGGCTGGACCGAAGTCACCTCCCTCGTTCGTGACCTCCAGCACGAGGTTGTCTGGACGTACGAGCCAAAGGGAACGTGTGAGCCGGGCGGCCTCCCGCTCCGGCACGCGGTCGTTCGATCCACTCGAACTCGAATGCCCATTGAGCCAGAGTGAACCTGCGGGATCCTCGACGGCCCCCTGGATCTCGCGCCAGCTCACTCTTCCGGTGAGCTTCCAGTACGAATCCGCGTCAATGACGTGGTTCTCCGACTGGTACTGCTCCGGCTCCGGTCGGACCAGTGCGACCTCGACGATGTCCAGAACCTGAGGGTCCCGACCATCTTCGTAGCGACGCTCTTCCTCCGAGACCTCACGCGTGGGTCGTGAACTGACCGGGCGGACCCAAGCACCGAAGCTGTGTGTGATGAGTTCTCGACCCGCCACGCATCGACCGGACGGCGGCTTTCGCGAATTCGCCAGACAGACGATCCTCTTCACGTAGGTCATCCGATGGCTCTCCAGAGACGAGCGGGGCCTGTCAGCCATTGGCCCGGCGCGGGACCGAGGACGGGCTGCGGGATATGTGGCCATCTTGCCACGGTTCCTGTCCCGGGAATCCCCGGGCGGCCCGCGCCGGCGGGCCCGACCATCCCCGCGATGTCGGCGCCGGACACGGGACCGCCCGGTTCATGGGTGTGCGATCGCTCGCGGCGCCGCGATGCGGCCGGCGAGCTCCCCGCTCGTTCCACCGCGGCGCGCGACCCGGCCTCCACGGGTGCCGTGTGGTTCGCGGCCGGGCGGACCCGCGCCTCGTGCGACGTGCCCGGCGCCGCGGCGGAGCGAGAGGGGGTGGTGCGCATGCTTCGACTCCTCGTGTCGCCGGGGCGTGACGTCCACCCGTCCCGGGACGGGCGACACCGCGACCCGGTCAGCCTTCCAGCGTGACCGTGTCCAGCCACCACAGGAGGTCCCCGCCCTGGAGCTGCAACTGGTAGATGTCCCCGTTCTCGTCCGTGACCGAGAAGTAGAAGCGCGGGTGCTTCCCGGCCCGGTCCACCCAGCGGGCGTTCACGCGGGCGACGCGGTGCTCGCGTCCCCGGCGCTGGAACGCCACGGGGGTGACCGAGCCGCCATGGAAGTCGGCGCGCACGGACACGGCTTCGTCGAGGGCTTCGCTGCGCATCTTCGGGATCGGGACCTGGCACGACGTGCGCCCGGCGCGTGCCCCCGCGGCCGCCATCCAGGCGCAGCGGGACGCTACTGCACAAATGTGTAGTAACGCAAGCGGAAAACGGCGACCGGCGACGGGCCTGGATCAAGGACGGCGGGCCCCGGGTGGCGTCAAGCCACACCCCGACAAGGCCTTGTCCGCTCACCGCGGGCGCCGCCCCCTACGCCCAGCGGAAGCCCTCGTGCGAGAGCGGCAGCTCGCGCACCCGCCTCCCGCTCGCGGCGAAGATGGCGTTGCAGAGCGCGGGGATCACCGGCGGGAGCGCGGGCTCGCCGAGGCCGGTGGGCGGGTGGTCGCTGGCCACGAAGTGCACGTCCACGGGCGGCGCCTGCGCGTGCCGGAGCAGCGCGTAGTCGTGGAAGTTCGACTGCACCACGCGGCCGCGCTCGAGCGTGATCTCCTGCGCCATGGCCTGGCCGAGGCCGTCCAGCACGGCGCCCTGCGCCTGATGCTCGGCGTTCATCGGGTTGATGATCGGGCTCCCGATGTCGCCCACCACCCACACCTTCTCCACCTTCACGGCGTCGCCCGCGACGCGAACCTCGACCACCTCGGCGAAGTAGCCCAGGTGGCTGTAGTGGAACGCCACGCCCATCCCGCTCCCGGCGGGCAGACGGCGCTTCCCCCAGCCCGAGCGTGCCGCGACGGTCTCGAGCACGGTGGCCATCCGCTCGGCGTCGTAGCGGCCGCGGCCGTCGGGCTCGGCGACCTCGAGGCGGTCGCCGAGCAGCGTGAGCCGGAACTGCACGGGGTCCACGCCGGCCGACAGCGCGAGTTCGTCGATGAACGAATGGAACACGAACGCGAGCGCGTTGCTGCCCGGCGCCCGCAGCGCGCCGGTGGGGAAGAGCGGCGGCAGCACCGAGGCGGCCAGCTCGAAGTCGGGCACGAACCGGGCCGGGAACTCCCACGGCTGGATGCCGGCCGACGGCGCGAAGCCCTCGCCCTCGCCGAACGAGACGAAGTGGTCGCGCCACGCCACCACGCGGCCGTTCGCGTCCACGCCCGCCTCCAGGTGGTGCCAGCCGGCGGGCCGGTAGAAGTCGTGGCGCATGTCGTCCTCGCGTGTCCAGCGGAGCTGTACGGGTACGCCCGCCTCGCGCGCGATCCACGCCGACTCGACGAGGTAGTCGTTCGAGAGCCGGCGCCCGTAGCCGCCGCCCGCGCGCACCATTCGGATGGTGACGTCGGAGGCCTGCACGCCCAGCGTCTGCGCCACCAGCTCGCGGCCGCGCTGGGGCGTCTGCGTCGTGGACCACAGCTCCACCTTGCCGCCCTCCACGCGCGCGGTGCAGTTCTGCGGCTCGAGCGTGGCGTGCGAGAGGAACGGATAGGCGTACGTGGCCTGCACGGTCCTGGAGGCGCGCCGGAGCGCCGCCGCGGCGTCGCCGTCCTTCCGCAGCACCCGCGCCGGCGGCTGTGCCGCCAGCTCGGCCGCGCGACGCGCGAGGGAGCCGCTCGACCACTCGGCCGCGGCGGTCTCGATCCACTTGACGTCCAGCCTCGCGCGCGCCCGGTTCGCCGCCCACCAGCTGTCGGCCACGATCGCCACGCCGCCGAGCAGGCCGTTGAGCGCGCTGCCGCCCTCCACCACGAACGCGTGACGCACGCCGGGCTCGGTGCGGATCTCGTCCAGGTTCGCTGCCGCCACCTTGCCGCCGAACACGGGGCACTTCTCGAACACCGCGTGCAGCATGCCAGGCACCCGCACGTCGATGCCGTAGAGCGGCTTGCCGGTGACGATGGCGGGCGTGTCCACGCCGCGCACGGGCCGGCCGATGATCGTGAAGTCCCGCGCCATCTTGAGCGTGACGCTCTTGAGGTCGGGAGCGGGCAGCGTCGCGGCGCGCGCGGCGAGCCGACCGAAGCCGAGCTTCCGCCCGCTGGCCTCGTGCACCACGGTGCTCCCGGCGGCGCGGCACTCCCACACGTCCACGCTCCACGTGGCCGCGGCGGCGGCGATCAGCAGCTGACGGCCCGCGGCGCCCACGCGCCGCAGCGGCTCCCACTCGCTCGGCGTCGCGCGGCTGCCGCCGGCGAACTGCTCGCCAAAGCGTGCCGGGTCGCTCATGGCCTGCTCGACCCGCACGTCCTTCCAGTCGGCGCCCAGCTCGTCGGCGATGAGCATCGGCAGCATGGTCTTCACGCCCTGCCCGATCTCGGGGTTCTTGGCGACGATCGTGATGCCGCCGCGTGCGTCGATGCGGATGAACGCCCCGAGCGCCGCCGCCTCGACCTCGGCGGCGGTCGCGCCGGCGAACGGCTCCAGCACCGGCGCCAGCAGCAGCCCGCCGCCCGCGAGCGCGGTGACCTTGAGGAACGCGCGGCGGTCGAGCGCGGGCGGGGCGGGAGCGCGGTCGTTCGCCACGGGTGCGCTACCTGCCGCTCTCGCCGGCCGCGGCCGCGCCCGGCCCGCGCTTCGCGCCGCCGGAGGCGAGCTCCGATGCGCGCTGGATGCCGGCGCGGATGCGCAGGTACGTGGCGCACCGGCACAGGTTGTCGTTCATCGCCGTGTCGATGTCCGCCGCCGATGGTCGCGGCTGCTTCGCGAGCAGTGCCGCCGCGGCCATGATCTGCCCCGCCTGGCAGTAGCCGCACTGGGGCACGTCCAGCTCGCGCCACGCGCGCTGCACCGGGTGCGAACCGTCGCCTGAGAGCCCCTCGATCGTGGTCACGGCGGCACGGCCGACGACCGAGACGGGCACCTGGCAGGAGCGCACGGGGGCGCCGTCCAGGTGCACGGTGCAGGCGCCGCACACGGCGATGCCGCAGCCGTACTTGGTGCCGCGAAGGTCCAGGACGTCGCGCAGCACCCAGAGGAGCGGCATCTCGGGCGGGACGTCCACGCTGACCGACTTCCCGTTGACGTTGAGGGCGTGCTTCATCCGCGGGATCTCCGGGCCACGGCGCACTCTACACTCCCCGCGCTGGTCCCGAGGCGACCAGGTCCGCGGGCTCGACGAAAGCGGTGCCTCGTCGCACCAGCGTCGCCGCCGTGACCTCGTGCGCTGGCGCAGCGCCCGGACCGCGTGGATAATCCCCCGTCCGTTCACCTTGGGAGGAGGCGAGATGCGCGCGGGTCCGGTCAGCAACAGGCGGAGCCTCGCCGCGGGAGCCGCGGCGCTCGCGTTGGGGATCGTCGCGGCGGTGGCGGGCGTGCGGGCGCAGCCGCCCGCCGGAGGCCCGAAGACGACCGAGCTCGGCCGCGGCCCGGCGATCGTGTTCGTGCACGGCCTCGGCGCCAGCCGCAGCGACTGGATGCCGACCGCGCGCAAGCTGATCGGCAAGCACCGCGTCGTCCTGGTGGACCTGCCCGGGCACGGCGACACGCCGCTCCCCGACCCGTTCTCCTTCGCCGCCGCGGGCGAGGCGCTCGACCGGGTGCTCGCCCGCCAGAACCCCGACAGCACCATAGTCGTCGCGCACCAGATGGGCGGGCGCGCGGTGCTGGCCTCGCTCGCCGCGCACCCCGGGCGCGCCAAGGGACTCATGCTGCTCGACGTGCCCGTGGGCGTGCCGGCGCAGATCGACGACCAGCAGAAGAAGGGCTTCCTCGAGTTCATGGACAAGAACTACGAGACCGTGACGAGGATGATGTTCTCGAACCTCGGCCGCGACACCACGCAGAGCGCCGCGATCTACGCGGTGTTCACCCAGACGCCGGCGGCCACGGTGAAGGCGTTCATCCGCGAGGGTTTCTACAGCGACGGCAACAAGGACGCACGCGCGCTCAAGGTGCCGGTGCAGATGCTGGCGACGAGCCGGGTGTGGAAGGGCGACCAGACGCCCGGCACCCTGCTCAAGCTGCTGGGCTGGGCCGACACGACGCTCACCGTGCGCCGTGTGCCCGAGTCCGGCTACTGGGCGATGAAGGACCAGGCCGACACGCTCGCCGCCTGGATCGCGGAGTTCGCCGCGGCGAGGATCGGCACGACCAGGTAGGCTCGGGCCCCGGGCGGGGCCGCTCCGGCCGCGAGGCACGCGTCCTGCCCGCCGTGGCGGGGGTCGCGAGCCCGTGGAGCGATCGGGCTTGCGGTCAAGGACCGAGGAATTCACGACGATGACAGGCCCGACAGCGCTCGCAGGTCTTGACCTCCCCCGAGGCTGCGCCGCAGGATGACCCGCATGGCCCACCGGATCTCGCACATCGTCTGCTCGCTCTGGCTCGTCGTGACCTCGCTGGTCCCGGGGCAGGGCTGGACCCTGTGCGTGAGCCCGAACGGGCACGTGGCGGTGGAGCTGGCGCCGGCCGGACTTCGCGAGGCGCTCCCCGACATGGCCGGATCCGCGTGCCGCGAGGACTGCGCCGAGGAGCGGTGCGAGGCATGCCACGACGTGAGCCTCGCCTCCGCCGAGCGGGTCGTCTCGCGGCGCGACGTCGCTGCCGTGGATTCGGGACCGACGCCGGCGGCGATGGCGGCCCTTCACGCCCCGAACGCGCCGGATCCTTCAGCCACCGTCGCGCCCGCAGGGCACGACCGCGCCGGCTCCCGCACCCGCCTGGTCTTGAGACTCTGAAACCCTCCCGTCGCTGAGCCGTGTCGCCGCGCGTTCGCGCGGCCGGCTCGACCCGTCCCCTGGACAGGGTCCCTGCGCCGGATGCCGGCGCAAGACCGAGGAGGGTTCCGTGATCCGCCATGCCATCGCATGGGCGCTGCTCTGCGGCGCGCCATACACCATCGTGTCCCCGGCGCTGGCCGCGCTCCCCGAGGCGCCGGCAGCCGCCCCGTCAGGACCGTCGTCGGGTCCGCCACGCGGGCTCACCTTGAGCGACGCGCTCGGCCTCGCACGAGCCCGTCACCCGGGATTGCGCGCAGCCGCGCACGCCGTCGTCTCCGCCCGGGCTCGCGAGCGCGATGCCTCGCGTGCTCCGACCCCCGCGCTGGGGGCGAGCGTCGAGAACTTCGGCGGCGCCCTGGCCGGCGACCGCACCGAGGCCACGATCGCGCTCGAGCAGATGCTGCAGCTCGGCGGCGACCGCGCCGCGCGCGGCGGGCTCGCGGCCGCGCGCACGGAGCTGGCTTCGGCCGAGCTCGCGGCGCTCGAACGCCGGGTCGAGGCCGCCACGGTGGAGCGTTTCTGCGCCGCGTGGCTCCTCCAGGAGCGGGTCGGCCTCCTGCACGCGGCGGTCGGCTCGGCCGCCGCCGCGGCGGCCGCTGCCGCGGAGCGCTTCCGCGCGGGGGGAGCCCCGGCGCACGAAGAGGCACGTGCTCGCGCGTTCCTCGCGCTCCGTCAGATCGAGCTCGAGCGCTCGCGCCGCGACCTCCACTCGGCGCGGCGGAGGCTCGCGCTCGACTGGGGCGGCGACGGGTCGGGCGTGGACTCCCTCGTGCTGCCGCCCGCCGAGGTGGCGATCCCTCCGGCTCTGGACTCGCTCATCCCCGGGCTCGCGGCGCACCCCGAGCTGCGGCGGGCCGCGGCCGAGCGCCTCCGCGAGGACCGGCAGCTTCGGCTCGCCCGTGCCGAGCGCGTGCCGGACCTGACGCTGGGAGCCGGAGCGCGACACCTGGCGGAGGCTGGCGGAACCGGGTTCGTCGCCACGCTGTCCGTGCCGCTCCCGCTGCCGGGCGCGGGCCTCGGCGCCGTGCGCGCCGCGACGGCCTCGCTCGCGGCCGCGGAACTGGGTGCCGAGGCGCTGCTCGTCCGGCTCCGCGCCGACCTGCGTGACGCGCACGAACGCGCTCTGGCCGTGCTCGAGGCGAACCGCGAACTCCGCGCCCGCGCGCTCCCGGCGCTCGAGGACGCCCTGCGCACGCTGAGCGCGGGCTTCAGGGCCGGGCGTTTTTCGCAGCTCGAGGTCCAGGAGGCGCACCGCTCGCTGCTGGACGCCCGGGTGCTCGAGCGCGAGACCACCGCCGACGCCTGGCGGACGCGTCACGAGATCGACCGGCTGGCGGGCGGACCGCCGGCATCCCGCGACGGCGCGGGGGAGGTGAGGCGATGAGCGCGCCGCGCGGAGGGCTCGACCGGTTCGCGCTCGTGATCCTGCTCGCGCTCGCGACCGCCGGCGGCTGCGGACGGGGGGGCACGGGCGACGACGGGCATGGGCACGGGCACGCGGCCGCGCCCGGCGAGCGGCGCGGCCCTCATGGCGGCCGGCTGTTCGAGGCCGAGGGCGTCCGGCTCGAGCTGCGGATCTTCGAGGACGGCATCCCGCCCGAGTTACACGCTTACCTGACCGATCCGGACGACCGGCCGTTGGACCTGGCGGGCGCGTCGCTCGCCGTGACGCTGGAGCGCTTCGGCGGCCGGCGCGACAGCCTTCGCTTCCGGCCCGCGACCGGGTACCTCCAGAGCCTCGGCACCGTGGAGGAGCCGCACTCGTTCCAGGCGACGCTCCGGCTCGACCACGGCGGACGCCGCCACACGTGGACCTACGAGCAGGTCCAGGGACGCGTCGAGCTCCGGCCCGAAGCCCTCGCGCCGGGCGGGATCGAGACCGCGGTCGCGGGACCGCGCGAGCTGGCGGTGCGCATCGAGACGCCGGGTGAGATCCGGCTCAACGCCGACCGGGTCGTGCAGGTGCGGCCCCGGTTCGCCGGCGTGATCCGCGAGCTGCCGCACGGTCTGGGAGCCCGCGTCCACGCGGGCGACGTGCTCGCGGTCGTCCACAGCAACGAGAGTCTCGCCGACTACGAGATCCCCGCCCCGATGGCCGGAACGCTCGTCTCGCGCCAGGCGGCGGTGGGACAGGCCGTGGAGCCTTCCACGCTCCTGTTCACGCTCGCCGACCTGTCGAGCGTCTGGGCCGACTTCCCGCTCTACCCGCAATTCGCGACACGCGTCCGCACGGGCCAGCCCGTGCGCATCCGCGGCCAGGGCTCCGACTCGCTCGTCGCGGACAGCCGCGTGCGCTACGTCGGGCCTCTGCTCGAACAGGACACACGCATCTCCTACGGGCGCGCGCTGCTCGCGAACGCGTCGGGCCGCTGGACCCCGGGGCTCTACGTGACGGCGGCGATCACGCTGGAATTCGCGCGAGTCGGCGTCGCCGTCCCGGAGGCCGCCATCGTCCGCACCGCGCGGGGGACCGCCGTCTTCCGCGCCGAAGGCACGCGATTCGAGCTGCAGCCCGTCGAGACCGGGCGCAGCGACGGGGAGTGGACGGAGATCGTGAGCGGGCTCGAGGCGGGGGCGCGCTACGTAAGGACGGGCGCATTCCTCCTCAAGGCCGAGCTCGGCAAGTCGGAGGCGACCCATGACCACTGAGTCGCACACCCGACGCACCCCGCTCGCAGACACCGGCGGCGCGCCACGGCCCGGTGAGCACGCGTCCATCATCGAGCGCGTGCTGAGAGCGTCCATCCACCGGCGCTGGCTCGTGGTGCTGGGCGCCGTCGGCGTGGCGCAGTTCGGCGTCCACCAGTTCACCCGCCTGCCGATCGACGCGGTGCCCGACATCACCACGGTGCAGGTCCAGGTCAACACGGTCGTGGACGGCATGTCGCCGATCGAGGTCGAGCGCCGGATCACGTTCGTGATCGAGACCGCGATGGCGGGCCTCCCGGCCCTGAGCGAGACGCGCTCGATCTCGCGCTACGGGCTGTCGCAGGTCACCGTGGTGTTCCGGGACGGCACCGATCCCTACTTCGCCCGCCAGCTTGTCAACGAACGTCTGCAGGAGGCGCGATCGTCGCTCCCCGAGCGGTCGGTCCCGCAGATGGGTCCGATCGCGACCGGGTTGGGCGAGATCTTCATGTGGACGGTCGAGGCGGAGCCGGACGCCCGCGGCGCCGACGGATCCCCGATCACCGCAACGGACCTGCGCGAGGTGCAGGACTGGGTCATCAAGCCGCAGCTGCGCACCGTGCGAGGCGTGACGGACGTGAACACGATCGGCGGCTATCGCAAGCAGTATCACGTCACCCCGGATCCGACCCGGCTGATCGCGCTCGGGGTCACGCTCCGCGACATCGAGCTGGCGCTGGCGCGGAACAACAGCGACGCCGGCGGCGGCTTCATCGGCCACAAGGGGGAGCAGTACCTGGTGACGTCGGCCGGGCGCATCCTGCGCCCGGAGGAGATCGGCCGCGTCGTCGTCGCCACCCGCAACGGGGCTCCCATCTACGTGGATGAGCTCGCGAAGGTGGCGGAGGGTCGTGAGCTGCGATCCGGGGCCGCCACCGAGAACGGCCGTGAGGTGGTGCTGGGCACCGCGTTCATGCTCATCGGCGAGAACAGCCGGACGGTGGCGCAGCGGCTGGCCAGCCGGCTGCAGGAGGTGAACCGCACGCTTCCGCCGGGCATCACCGCGCGGGTCGTGTACGACCGCACACGGCTCGTGGATGCGACGCTCGGGACCCTGCGCACGAACCTGCTCGAAGGTGCCGCGCTGGTGATCGTGGTGCTGTTCCTGCTGCTGGGGAACATCACGGGCGCCATGATCGTCGCGGCGGTCATCCCGCTCTCCATGCTGGTGGCGATCTCGGGCATGGTGGCGGGGAGGATCAGCGCCAACCTGTTGAGCCTGGGCGCGATCGACTTTGGCATCATCGTGGACGGTGCGGTGGTGATGGTGGAGAACATCCTGCGCCGGCTGGCCGCGCGGCAGCACCGGGCGGAGCGCACTCTCGACATGCGCGAGCGCCTGCACGAGTGCCTCGCGAGCGCGGTCGAGGTGGGCCGGCCGACGCTGTTCGCGGTGGGCATCATCATGATCGTCTACCTGCCCATCCTCACGCTGACGGGCATCGAGGGGAAGATGTTCCGCCCCATGGCGCAGGTCGTGCTGCTCGCGCTGGGCGGCGCGCTCGTGCTGTCGTTCACGCTCGTGCCCGCGCTGTGCGCGCTGCTGCTGCGCGGTCGAGTGAGCGAGGTCGAGAGCCCGTTCGTCCGCGTCGCGCGCGCGCTCTACCTTCCGGCGCTGCGGTGGGCGCTCCGGCGGCGGCCCCCTGTCCTGCTTGGGGCAGCGCTGCCCGTGCTGTTGGGGGGGGTGCTCGCGTCCCGGATGGGCAGCGAGTTCGTGCCGACGCTGGACGAACGCGACATCGCGATCCAAGCCCTGCGCATCCCCGGGACGAGCCTGGAGCAGGCGGTGTCGATGCAGGGAGGGGTCGAGCGCACGCTGCAGGCGTTCCCCGAGGTCGAGCGCGTGTTCTCGAGGATCGGGACCGCGGAGATCGCCAACGACCCCATGCCGCCGAGCGTCTCCGACGTGTTCGTCATCCTGAAGCCACGCCGCGACTGGCCCGAACCACGTCGTCCGAAGGCAGATCTCGTCTCCGCGATGGAGCGCCGGCTCGACCTGCTGCCCGGCAATGTCTACGAGTACACGCAGCCCATCCAGATGCGGTTCAACGAGCTCATTGCAGGCGTGCGCGCGGACGTGGCGGTCAAGGTCCTCGGCGACGACCTCGACGTCCTGCTCGAAGCCGCGCACGAGGTCGCGGCGGTGCTGCGCACGATCCCGGGGGCGGCGGACGTGAAGGCGGAGCAGGTGAGCGGGCTCCCGATCCTGACTATCGACGTGCGGCGGGACGCGACCGCGCGCTACGGTTTGAACGTGGCCGATGTCCAGGACGTCATCCGCACCGCACTCGCCGGCGGTGTCGTGGGGGAGGTGTTCGAGGGCGATCGCCGGTTCGAGATCGTGGTCCGGCTCCCCGAGAGCGTGCGCGACGACCTGCGATCGCTCGAGCTGCTGCCGATCCCGGTGCTCGCGGCGCCGCACTCGCTCGTGCCCGGCGCGCTGCCGGCGGCGCACGACGCGGCGACGACGGAGTTCATCCCGCTCGGGGCCGTCGCCCGCATCGGCCTCGGCGAGGGCCCGAACCAGGTGAGCCGTGAGAACGGGAAGCGCCGCGTCGTGGTCCAGGTCAACGTTCGCGGGCGAGACATCGGCGGCTTCGTGCGCGAGGCCCGGCAGACCGTGGCGAGCCGGGTGAGCCTGCCCGCCGGCAACTGGATCGTGTGGGGAGGCCAGTTCGAGCACATGGTCGCGGCGCGCGACCGGCTCGCGATCGTCGTGCCGCTCGCGCTCCTGCTCATCTTCCTGCTCCTGTTCGGCGCCTTCGGCTCGATCCGGGACTCGCTGCTCGTCTTCAGCGGCGTCCCGCTCGCGCTCACGGGCGGGGTGCTGGCCCTGGTCCTGACCGGGCTCGCATTCTCGATCACGGCCGGGATCGGCTTCATCGCCCTCTCGGGAGTCGCGGTGCTCAACGGCGTCGTGCTGCTGTCGTTCATCCGGCAGCTGCGCGCAGAGGGCCGCTCGGTGGACACGGCGATCCTCGAGGGCTGCACGACCCGTCTGCGCCCCGTGCTCATGACCGCGCTCGTGGCTTCGCTCGGCTTCGTGCCGATGGCACTCGCGACCGGCACCGGCGCGGAGGTACAGCGCCCGCTGGCGATCGTGGTGATCGGCGGGGTGATCTCGTCCACGCTGCTCACGCTGGTCGTGCTCCCGGTCCTTTACCGCTGGGCGCATCGCGACCGCGAGCCGGAGGATGCGATGGCCTGACGGGGCGCTCCCGCCTCCGGGGGCCGGCCCGCGCGAACTGCGCCGGGCCGTCCCGGGGCCTTCGCGCCCAAGTCGCGCGCCTCGCGTGCCGATGACCCGAGGGACTCCCGGAGAGAACCCTCGTGCCCCGTCGTCTCGCGCTCGCCGTGCTCGCCCTTGCGGCGGTCATCGTCGTCATCCGGGCGGCCCCGAAGCCGCCACCCGGCTCCTCGCTGCTTGGCGCGATGGGCCGCGGCCCGACCGTGGTGCTGGTGCACGGGCTCGGATCCTCGGCACACCACTGGTTCCCGCTCGCCCGCGATCTCGCGCGCGACCACCGCGTGGCGTTCGTGGAGCTGCCGGGGCACGGCCGCGCGCCCATGTCGCTCCCGTTCACGCTCGAGCAGGCGACCCTGGCGCTCGACGCCGCGCTCGCCGAGCAGTCCCGGGAGCCGGTCGTGCTGGTGGGGCACTCGGTGGGAGGGCTCGTCGCCGCGGCCGGGGCGCTGCGCTCGCCGCGGCGCGTGCGTGCGCTCGTGCTCGTGGAGACGTCGCTCGCGCCGCAGCTCGCGCCCGCGGAGCGCGACGCGTTCCTCGCCCGGCTCGACCGCGACTGGGAGGGCACGCTGCGCGAGGTCTACATGGGCTTCGGCCGCGACTCGCTCCAGGGGGCGGCGCTGTGGGCCGGGGCATCGCACGTCGAGCGCGCGCGAATGCGGGCGTGGATCCCGGTCGCCCTCTCCACCGACCTCTCCGCGAGCGTCGCCGACCTCGCGATGCCGGTGCTCGCGGTGCTGGCGCCGCACTCGTGGGAGGCGGGCGAGACCTGGGACGAGGCGGCGCGGGCGCTCGGCTACGCGCGCATCCGGCGGCTCGAGGCGGAGCGCGTGGAGGACTGCGGCCACTTCCTCATGCTCGACCAGCCGGCGCGGCTCGCCGCGGCCATCCGCAGGTTCGCCGTGGTCCGGGACTCCGCGCTGGCGTTGCGCTGACGCCGGCCACCGCGCCGGCGGCTCGCGGCCGGCGCGTCAGAACGTGATCCGCAACCCGTCGGGCCGTGCCACGCGGGCGCGCGCGCTGGTCCTGCCCACCCAGGTCATGAGCTGGGTCGCGCCGGGGTAGCCCTCCAGCCGCTCGATCGCGCGGCCGGCGCTGTCCACCACCACGAGCGTCGGGAACACGGTCACGCGGTGCGCGCGCTGGAGCGAGTCCACGAGCGGCGAGTTGCGCCCGTCCTCCTGCTGGCGGTCCACGATGCGCACGGGCACCACGAGCCGGGCGAACGCGCGCGCCTGGCGCTCGTCGGCGTAGACCTCGCGCTCCATGCGCTGGCAGGGGCCGCACCATTCCGCGGTGAAGTCGTAGAGGATGGGCCGTCCGGTGAGCCGCGAGCGCGCGGCGGCGTCGGCGGGCTCCACCCAGGGCACCATGTCGGCACGGCGCGGCGGGTGGCGCTCCTCGAGCACGCCGAGCACGACGCGGGCCCCGAGCAGGAGGAGCGCGGCGATCCACAGGAGCCGCGGGTCGCGCCGCGTGGGGCCGCGCGCGGCCAGGGGTTCAGCCGGAGGCATACGAGAGCTCCCGGCGGTTGAGCCGCGCGAGGCCCACGGCGAGCACGAGCGTGATCGTGGACGCCCACGACACGACCGCGAACCAGGACGGCGGCAGCCCCTGGGCGAGTCCGGCCAGCGAGACCTCGGGCCCGAGCACGCCCTGCACCTCGGCGCTCGCGCGCTGGAGCCAGGTCCACTGCCTGAACGCCCCGATCGCTGCGGCCATCTGGGAGAGGAACAGCGTCAGGGCGTAGAGGCCGAGGTCGCCGAGCCCGCCCACGAGCGTCGAGAGCATGATCATCACGGCGGCATGGCCGGTCACGGAGCTGGCGGCCTCGAGCAGCACGCGCGCGAGCTCGAGCGGGGCCGCCGGTGTGCCGCGCAGCACGAGCACCCCCGCCCCGAGCAGGATGGTCGCGGCCGCGAGCCCGTAGGCCGCGAGCGAGGCCCCGAGCCAGCGGCTCACGAGGTAGGCGGGGCGCGTCACGGGTCGCGCGAGCAGGAGCTGGAGCGTGCCGGAGGAGACGTCCTGCCCGATGGCCCCGGCCGCGAACAGGATGGCGAGCGGCCCGGCGATCCCCTGCACCATCGCGAGCTGACCGGTGAGGGCGAGCCCGGCGAGCGGGAAGAACGTGAACATGGCCGCGATCGCGAGCCGCATGGGGCTCGTGAAGCGCTGCCGCAGGAAGGCCCGCACGAGCGTGGCGTTCATCGCGCACCTTCCGCGGGCGGTCCTGGCGGCGGCATGAAGCGCGAATGGTCGCCGGCGGTGTCCGGCGCGGGGCTCGCGTCGGGTGCGGCCGGCGCGGCCTCGCCCGCGCTTCCGGCGCCCGGCGGCGAGGCTCCGGTCGCGGCGCTCCCGCCGCCCGCCGCGAACAGCCGCTCGAGCCGGCCCTCCTCGGGCATCACCTCGATGAGCGCGACCCCATCGCGCGCGAGCGCCGCGATCAGGCGAGTGGCACCGGCGTCGTCGGCCACGGCGAAGCGCGCGTCGGGCGCGGACCAGCCGCGGAACGTGGCGCCGGCGTCGCCGGCGATCGCGGCCAGCCGCCCGGGTGCGGCGGCGGGCTGCTCGGTGGAGAGCCGCACGCGCAGCACGCGCGCGTGCGCGGCGCCGGCGCGCATGGTCTCCATGGCCTCCACCCGGCCCTGCTTCACGAACACGACGCGGTGGCAGACGCGCTCCACCTCGGCGAGCTGGTGCGAGTTGATGAGGATCGTGGCCCCCGAGGCCGAGAGCCTGGCGAGGATGTCGCGGAACACGACGATGCCGGCCGGGTCCACGCCCGAGACGGGCTCGTCGAGGTAGAGGAGCCGCGGCTCGCCGACGAGCGCCTGCGCGAGCGCGAGGCGCTGCAGCATGCCGCGCGAGTAGCGTCCCACGCGCCGGCCCGCGGCCTCGCGGTCGAGCCCGACGCGGTCGAGGAGCGCCTGGCAGTCCGCCTCACGCGAATCCGCCGGGAGCCCGGCGAGCGCGTGGTGGAACTGGAGCAGCGCCATGCCGCTCATCCAGCGGTCGAGCACCAGCCGCTCGGGCAGGTAGCCGGTCGCGGCGCGGACCGCGAGGTCGTCCACCGGCAGTCCGTGGATGGCGATGCGCCCGGAGTCGGGGCGCAGGAAGCCGAGCAGGCAGCCGAGCAGCGTGGTCTTGCCGGCGCCGTTCGGGCCGATGATGCCCACGGTCTCGCCGGGCTCGATCGTGAGCGAGACGCCGGCCAGCGCCACGGTGCGCCCGCCGAGCCCGCCGAGGCCGCGCGCGTAGCTCTTGACCAGGTTCTCGACGACGATCGCGGCCACGGCGGGATCCTCCGGAGGAAGCGGGGGCTCGGACTACGTGCGGCCCGGCCGCCGGGTTGCGCGCGGGCTCACCGGGGGAGTTCGTCCTTGTGCACGCGGCCTCCCTTCATCACCCATCTCACGCGCTCCAGCTCGGTGATGTCCCGCGTGGGGTCGCCGGCCACCGCGATCATGTCGGCGTAGGCCCCTCTCGCCACGACGCCGACCCGACCGGACCAGTCCATCAGCTCCGCCGCCGACGTGGTGGCGGTGGCGATGGCCTGCATCGGTGTCATCCCCAGCTCGGTGTAGATCCTGAATTCCTTCGCCTGCGTGCCATGCGGGAACACGCCGGCGTCGCTCCCGAACGCGATCCTGACCCCGTGCCGCAGCGCGGCGCGGAACGCCGCGCGCATGTGGCCGCGCACCGCGTGCGCCTTCTGCAGGCTCTGCTCCGGGATCTTGAGCGGGTTCCCCTCCGCGATGATGGGCTCGATCACGTAGAGCGTTGGCACGTACCACGTGCCGTTCTTCTTGAGCACGGCGGCGGCCTCGGCGTCCATGTACGTGCCGTGCTCGATGGAGCGCGCGCCGGCCTGGCTCACCCAGATCATGCCCTCCTTGCCGTGGCAGTGGGAGGCGACGTGACGACCGAGCCGGTTGGCCTCGTCCACCGCCGCGCGCATCTCCTCGCGCGTGTAGGTCGTGTGGCGCGGGTCGTCGTTCGCCGACAGCACGCCGCCGGTGGCGTGCACCTTGATGAGGTCGGCGCCCTGCTGGACGTTGAACCGGACCTGCTTCCGCACTTCGTCGGCGCCGTCGGCCACGCCGTTCGCGAGGTCGTTGCACCAGTGGTAGTCGAGCGCGTTCCGCTCGTCACCGTGCCCGCCGGTCATGGACAGCGACCAGGTCGCGACCTGCATCCGCGGGCCCGGCACCTCGCCGGCGGCGATGGCGTCGCGGAGCGAGACGTCCACGAGCTCGCGGCCGCCCACGTCGCGGCAGGTGGTGAAGCCGGCGTCGAGCGTGGCGCGCGCGTTGTTGACGGCGGCGATGGCGCTGCGCGCCGCCGGGCTCTTGAGCCGCGCCATGCGGTCCACGCCCACCCGCGAGCCGAGGTGCGTGTGCGCGTCGATGAGTCCGGGGAGCAACGCCGCGTCGCCGAGGTCGGTGACGCGGAGCCCGACCGGGGCCGAGGTGGCGACCGACTCGATCGTGTCGGCCGAGACCACCACCCACACCGGCCCGCGCACCACCCCGGCGCGTACGTCCACGAAGCGCGCGGCGCGGACGGCGAAGCGCTCGGCGAGGGCGGGCGAGGCGAGGGCGACTGTCAGAGCGAGCGACGTGAGCGCGGCGGGACGGAACGTGCGCATGGGCGGACTCCGGGTGGGGGAACGAGTGCGAGGGTTCCGGCGGTTCAGCCCTCGCCCAGGTCGGCGAGGTCGCGCGGCCTGCCGGTCGCGCGCTTGTTGCGGATCAGCTCGGCGCGGCCGAGGAAGCCGCAGGGGACTCGGCCGAGGGTCCCCTGCACCCGCGATGGCCACGCCTCACCGGACGCCCGCAGGGCGCGGTGCACGCGAGTCGCATTCTCGGCGGTCGGATCCACGCAGGGGTCCAGGTCGCCCGTGGCGCGGGGCCGGGAGTGGAGCGCGACGGCATGGGCCCCCACCACCAGGTAGCGTGATTCAGCGGCGTTCAACTCGGCGAGCAGGGCTTCGAAGTCCGGGTTCACCCGCGTCCCATCCCTTGAACTCCCAGAGCTCCAGGCTCAACCGCCAGGTCTCGTTCAGTCGCTCGGCGGGCGTCAGGGCAGCCCAGTACTCGCCGTCCGCCTCCTCGGCGGCCTCGCCCTGACGCAGCTTGCGCGCGCTCGTGATGCTCGTACGCGACATGCAGCGGCCAAGATACCATGTTCGAACGAGCGGCCCGGCCACGGCCGGGCGCAGCGAACCGACCCGAGCTCCCCCGCCCGAGACGCCGCGTACACGCGGTCGTCACACGGTCCCGCGGCGTCGGCGCACCGGCCCGGACCGGTCAGCGGCCGAGCAGCGTCAGGACGATCTCGAACACGATCAGCAGCACGATCGTCAACTCGAGCGTCTCGCTCCGGCGTGCCAGCGACTCCGCGTTCAGCATGTCGTAGGTGTCGCGGACGATGGCCAGCTTGCGCTCGATGCCGCTCCGCCAGGTGCGCTCGCGGAACTCGTGCAGGGCCTGGGCGTAGACGCGGGCCAGGAACACGTCGTCGGTCACCTTGAGCGAGTTCTCGACGCGCTCGATCAGCTCCACCGAGTCCGCGACCCGCCGCTGGAGCATCTCGAGCAGCCGGCTGTAGCCGCGGCCCAGCAGCCGGAAGCCCTGCCGCGCCCGCTCGAACCGCGTCTGGATGTCGGGGATCTCGCTGTCGAGCACGGCGTCGTACCAGCGCAGCTCGAGGAGCTGCGCGTTCGCGAACTCGAGCACGTACTGGATGTCGGTGTCGTCCACGACCGGCTCCACCACCAGCGCGGAGCCCCAGGTGAGCACGGCGAGGTCGTCCGCGAAATACGAGAACCGGGGCGAGAGCAGCTCCTTCCGGGCGGATTCCACCACCGGGCGCGGCTCGCCGAGCAGGAGCCGGGCGACGGCGTCGTCAGGAAGCTCCGCCGGAGAGGCCGGCTCGCCCGAGGGAGCGAGGAGCTGGTGCACGCGGAACACGGTGTAGTCCTCGGTCAGGTGCGACACGAGCGGCTGCTCGATCGCCGGCGCGATGCGCGCGACCAGCCGGTCGCGCGCGCGAGCGAGCAGCTCGTTCCAGGGTGCGGCGCCGACCGCGGCGCCCCAGTCGGCGAACGCCGCCCAGCCGAGTCCCGCGCGCGCGCGCACGCGCGCTCGCAACGACACCACGCCGAAGTCGAACACGCGCGCCGAGAGTTCCACCTCGACCGCGTGCCCCGCGATCTCCACCGGCTCGCCGCCGAGGCCGACCGTGACCGGCGGGTTCGGGATCTGGATGGTCTGCGCCTGTCCGCGCGTCGGCCGGCGGCGCTCGGGCGCGCTCGAGGCGAGCAGGTCGAACGCGCGGTCGAGCGCGATGGCGTAGCCCACGTCGAACAGCCGGTAGACGATCGCCTCGCCGTGGACGCGCAGCTCGGGCGCTTCGGGCGGCCGTGTCATTCGCGGAGCATACGTCACGCCTCGCGGGCGCACGCGCCGCCGGAAAGCCGCGGGCCCCGTCGCGCGAGGCGACGGGGCCCGGGTGTGTGACGCCGGTACGACTACCGCAGCACCGCGTCCTTCATCGCCTTCGCGATGCGGAACTTGAGCACGCGCTTGGCCGGGATCTTGATGGCCTCGCCCGTCTGCGGGTTGCGGCCCATGCGGGCCTTGCGGTTCACGACCACGAGCTTGCCGACGCCCGGGAACACGAAGCCGTTCTTGGCCTGCTTGGACGCGAGCGAAGCGAGCTCCTCGAGGATGGCCGTGCCGGTCTTCTTCGTGAGCTCGAACTTGTTGGCGATGTGCGCGCCGACCTGCGTCTTCGTCATCATCTTCGCCATGGGGTCAATCCTCCTTGACTGGAACCAAGAGGTGGACGATGTGGACAGGCGCGAGTCGCACGCCTTGGCCGCTGGTGGGTATAGCAGCGCGGCCCGCGATTTCAAAGGGAAATTCACGACCCCGGTCGGGTTCGCGCAGGCCTGACGCGGTCGGAACGCGCCCCGCTCCGGGCGAGCGGCGCCACCCGGTCCGACCGGCGGGCGGCTACTCGGCGACGACGAGCCGCTGCGTCCGGGTGGCCGAGCCGTCGCTCGCGCGCACGAAGTAGACGCCGGGACGGACCCGCTCGCCGCGCTCGTCGCGCGTGTCCCAGACGAGCGAGTGCGAGCCCGCTTCGAGCCACCCGCGGGTCAGGGTGCGGACCCGGCGCCCGGCCGCATCGAACACGATGACAGCGACTTGGGAGCGCGCTCCGAGTGCCAGCCCGACCCGCGCCGAGGCCCGCGCGGGGTTCGGCGCGACGGCCGTGAGCGCGAGTCCCGAGGTCGCCCGCGAACCCGGCGCGGCGAGCGAGACGGTGTTCAGATCGAGCCTCCAGACCGAACGTCCGTGCGTGAACGCGTACAGCCCGCGGCTCGCCTGGTGGAGCTCCAGGTCCCAGACGGGCTGGATCGGCATGGCCCCCCCGAGCGGCACCCAGGTGCCCCCCAGGTTCCGGGTCTCGAACACCCCCAGGTCGGTCCCGGCGTAGAGCGTGCCCGGCCGGGCGGGGTCCACGACCAGGTCGTTGACCGGGGCGTCCGGGAGGTTCCCCGAGATGCTCTGCCAGGTCGTGCCGCGGTCGGTGCTGCGATGCACGCGCGGCTCGTGGAAGTCCTGCCCGAAGCCCGAATGCGACACGTAGATGAGGTCGGCGTCGGCGGGGTCCGCCACGACGCGCGTCACGTAGAGCGCCGGGAGTCCCGCCGTGATCTCCTGCCAGGTGCCCCCGGCGTCCTGCGAGCGCCACACGCGGCCGTTGTCCGTGCCGGCGAGATACAGCGTCGAGTCCGCGGCGGAGATCGCGACCGTGGTGATGGTCCCGTACACCACGGACGCCGCCGGCGCGCCGGTCAGGTCGGTGCTGATCGGCGTCCACGCGCCGCCGCCGTTCGTGCTCCGGTACACGCGATGGCTCGCGGACAGGAGCACGGCCGGGTTCACCGGGCTCTGGAAGATGGGCGTGTTCCAGTTGTAGCGGTCGGTGACCCCCCAGCCGCCGGTGTTCATCCACGACGCGCCGTTCGTCACCGAGCGCTTCACGCCGCTCTTGTCGGAGCAGTACTGCCACTCGGCGAGGAGAGTGCTCGTGTTCGTGGGGCTCACGAGCACGTGGAAGCCGTCGGCGCCGAGGATCTGCCCCCAGCCGAACGGGCCGGTCTCGGTCTTGAGCGTGCCGTTGTCCTGCGTGCCGCCGAGCACCTTGTTCGCGTTCCCCGGGTCCACCGTGCCGGCGTAGAACTGGCTGATCGGCAGGTTCTGCGACTTCTGCCACTGGCCCACGCCGACGCCCGCGCGGTAGAAGCCTCCGTCGTTGCCGAGATAGACGCGCGTGGGGTCGAGCGGGTCCATCCACAGCGCATGGTGGTCCACGTGCGCCGTGCCCGTCTCGTTGTTGAGGATCGTGCCGCCGTCCGTCGAGTGCAGGAGCTGCACGCCGCCCACCCACACGTCGTCGGGATCGAGCGGCGAGACCGCGACGTGCCCGAAGTACCAGCCGAAGCCGCCGAACGCGTTCCTATGCACGCCCGTCTGGTCCGCCCGCATCCAGGTCTCGCCGCCGTCGTCGGTGCGGTAGAGGCCCAGGCCCACGTAGCCGCTGATGGCGCCGCTGATGACCGAGGCGTAGAGCTGCGACGGCTGGCTCGGCGCGATGGCGATGGCGATGCGTCCGAGGTTGTCGCCCGCGGGCGGGAGCCCGTTCACGATCCTGGTCCAGGTGCCGCCGCCATCCACGCTCCGCCACACCGCGCAGCCCGGGCCGAACGCGCGCCGGTAGGTGAGCCGCCGCACGCGCTCCCAGGTGGCGCAGTAGACGGTCTCCGGGTGCGCGGGGTTCACCACCACCTCGCTCACGCCCGTGCTGTCGTTCACGAACAGCGTGCGCGTCCAGGTGAGCCCGCCGTCGAGGCTCCGGTAGAAGCCCCGGTCGGGGTCGGTGCTGAACGCCTTGCCCATGGCGCCGACGTAGATCCGGTTCGAGTCCGACGGGTCCACCGCGACCGCGGCGATGTGCGCCGTGCTCGCGAGGCCGCGGTGCGCCCACGTGACGCCACGGTCGCGCGAGACGTAGAGCCCGGTGCCGTCGTAGCCGTCGATCGTCGCGTTCGCGTCACCCGTGCCGCACCAGAGCGTGTTCGGGTTCTGCGGGTTCAACGCGAGCGAGCCCACCGAGAAGATGCCGAGGTGGTCGGTGAGCGGCCACCAGTTGTCGCCCCAGTCGTCCGAGCGCCACACGCCGCCGTTCGCCGCGCCGAGATACGCCGGGTTCCCGCCGGCTGCCGCGACGATGGCGTTGACCCGTCCGCCGATCGCGTACGGGCCGAGCGGCGCCCAGTCCTGCGCCGAGCTGGTCGTGAGCTGCTGCCGGAGCAGCGCCCGTTCGAGCTGCAGCTCCTCGACCGCCGCCGCGAAGCGCTCGGTCGGGATCGTGCCGTCGGGCCGGGCGCGCTGGAGCAGGAAGTAGTCGGACGGGTACTCGCGGCCGCGCGCCTCCTGCCCGGCGTCCTCCCGCGGCGCGCCCACCCGGCCGGAGGGCAGGTGGGGCGGGAGCGCGCAGGCCGCGAGGACGAGGATGAGGAGGCTTGTGCGGAGCGGGGAACGCATGCAGTGGGATGGAGGCCGGTCGAAGGGGAACGGTATGGGCGAATTCTAGGGTGCGTCGGAGCCACGCGTCCACCTCCGACATACGGCGGCCAGCGCCTCGCATCTGGTCGGATCAGCGCGCGAGCGGGATCCTTCATCCCCGCGCGACGACTCATCGCACGGCTGCGACCCGGCACTTCAACCGCCGTATTCCCTGCACCAGACTCGCCCAGTAGAGCCCCGGGGCGAGCGCGCCGTCGTCGAGGCGCACGACGTGACGGCCGGGGCCGTGCGCGCCCACCTGGCGCGCCGCCACCTGCCGGCCGGCGAGGTCGT
>Ga0187892_10003280_pt1 | contig 29854 bp, 23 predicted proteins | sample MA1701073metaG_FD_139345 | JGI IMG/M metagenome (GOLD analysis project Ga0187892, IMG submission 139345) | Bio-ooze microbial communities from a basaltic lava cave in the Kipuka Kanohina Cave System on the Island of Hawaii, USA - MA170107-3 metaG ... | reverse complement strand
GTGACGGAGTCGCACCGCAACGGGGTCATTGCTGCCAAGGTGCGGAACCAGATCCTCGTACCCAAGCCATATTCGCCCATGCAGTAAGCCATTTGGTGACCTCTCCCTCACCCCAACCCTCTCCCGCTGGGAGAGGGGATGAAAAACGGGGCCCCTCGACTGTGCTCGGGGCGACAAGTCCGGGTGACAACCCGGGACGACAAGAAGATGCCAAACCTAAAGAAACTGAAGGCGTTCTCAGGCAAGGCGGCCATTGTTGGCGTGGCGGAGTCCGACCAGATAGGCAAGGTCCCGGACAAGTCTCCGCTCGCGCTCCATGCCGAAGCGGCCAGGAACGCGCTCGACGACGCCGGGTTAAAACTGTCGGACGTTGATGGCTTCTTCACCGCGGGGTATTCCACGTATGACGTGGCCGAGTACCTGGGCCTGCAGCCCCGGTTCACGGACAGCACGAGTGTGGGCGGCGCTTCGTTTGTCATCCACGTGGCGCACGCGCTGGCGGCCGTGGCCGCCGGGTACTGCGAAGTGGCGCTCATAACGCACGGGCAGTCCGGCAGGTCGGACCGTGCCCGGCAGCCTGCCCACCCCGGCCTGCCCGCGGCCCAGTACGAGGCGCCGTACGGCATTATCGGTCCGCCCATAACGTATGCCATGGCCTGCCGCCGCTATATGCACCAGTACGGCGAAGAGCGCACCCGCCAGGCGATGGCCGAAATAGCAGTCTCGACCCGCAAATGGGCGAATTTGAACCCGAAGGCGTTCTTCCACGACACGCCAATGTCGTTCGACGAGTACCACAACTCGCGCTGGATCGCCTGGCCGTTCCACCTGACCGACTGCTGCTTGGTCACCGACGCCGGCGCGGCCATCGTGGTCACGACGCCACAGCGCGCCCGGGACTGCAAGAAGGGCGGAGTCGAAATACTGGGCGCAGCCGAGGGCCACGACCATTCGATCATCTCGCAGATGCCGGACCTGACGATGCCGTTTGGCCGCAACACTGGCCCGCAGGCGATGGCCATGGCAGGCGTGAAGCACGCCGACTTCGACCTGGTGATGGTCTACGACTCCTTCACGTACACCGTGCTGGTGACGCTGGAGAGCCTGGGGTTCTGCAAGCCGGGCGAGGGCCTGGAGCTTGTGAAGGGGCAGCGCACCGCTCCGGGCGGCGCCTTCCCGCTGAACACAAATGGCGGCGGGCTTTCATACACGCACCCCGGCATGTACGGCATCTTCACCGTCGTCGAGGCGGTGCGGCAACTGCGCGGCGAGACCGGCAAACGGCAGGTGCCCGGCTGCGAGCTCGCGCTCTGCCACGGCACAGGCGGCAACCTTTCGTCCACTGGCACCGTAGTGCTGGGGAGGAGGTCGCAGGTGACATCGGACATCGAGGAAGCGCTTGAGCACGCGCTCGACGAGGACAGCAGCGTTGACCAAGACGTTGGCCGGCGCGGATCCCTTGCGGCGCGTAGCAGAGAGCGCCCTCCCGTCGACAGGGCCCCGTCGAAGCCAGGGCGCACAAGCAGGAGCCCTCGAAGATGACAGACCCTCCGTATGACAAGCCCCTGCCCGTGGCCCAGCCAGAGTCTGACCGCTACTGGGAGGGCGCACGCAACGGCGAGCTGTGGCTGCGCCGCTGCCTGGACTGCAAGCGCGCCTACTTCTACCCGCGCAACATTTGTCCGAATTGCTCGTCCCGAAACGTCGAATGGGCGAAGGTGAGCGGGCGCGCCACGCTGTACACGTTCGCCATCGTCCACAGGGCGCCGCACCCAGGGTGCGAGGCGGACGTGCCGTACGTCACGGCCATCGTTGAACTCGAAGAGGGGCCGCGCATGGCGACGAACATAGTAGGCGTGGCGGCGGACCCTGCAGCACTCACGATCGGCATGCCGCTCCGCGCCGTGTTCGAGAAGGCGACTGACCAGGTCACATTGCCAAAGTTCAGGCCTGCGTAGGCGGCGTTGTGATTCTGACCCCGGCGAACGCCGGGGGAACAATTCCGTACGCTCCTTCGGTTTCGCACAGAGCAACGGGATTCTTCGACCCTCCGCTGAGCGTCGTCCCGAACGTAGTGAGGGACCTGGGGGGGTCGCAATACTTACCGGCCCCGCCAACCCCTGATTCCTCGCTGCGCTCGGAATGACGGCCCATCGCCAGGCCCCGGCCGCTCCTGTCATCGTCCGTCCCGCGAATGTTAGGATTTCCTTTTCACAAGCTCGACGTGTTCCGTCTTGCCTCAGAGCGTGAGCCTTCCCATGACTGTGAAAGTGGGCATCATCAATGTCACCGGCTACGCAGGTTCCGAGTTGGCGCGCCTGCTGCACCGTCATCCCGAGGCGGAGCTGGTGTCTGTCACCGGCCGGTCCGCAGCCGGCAAACCGTTGGCAGATGTGTTCCCGCATTTACGTGGGTTGAACCTGACCGTCGAGCCGGAGATCACGAAGTCGGTTGACGTCGTCTTCTCTGCCCTGCCTCACGCGGCCAGCGCAGAGGCGCTCGGGCCCTTCCTCAAGTCGGGAGTGAAGTGCGTGGACATAAGCGCCGACTTCCGCTTGAAGGACCGCGCCGAATATGAGTCGTGGTACAAGGTCACGCACCCGTACCCGCAGTACCTGGAGGAGGCGGTCTACGGCCTGACTGAACTGCACAGGCCAGAGGTCAGGCAGACGCGCCTCGTTGCCAACCCTGGCTGCTTCCCGACAGGCGGGGTGCTTGCCATGGCACCGGCGGTACGTGAGGGCATCATCGAACCGTCCATAATTGTTGACGCCAAGACGGGCATCTCAGGCGCAGGGCGCAGCGCGGACGTGAAGTACAGCTTCTCCGAACTTAACGACAACGCATCGCCCTACGGACTGACCGGGCACCGGCACCTGCCGGAGTTCGACCAGGAGCTAACCGCCGTCTCAAGCATTGGACAGGTCAGGACCGTTTTCGTGCCGCACCTCGTGCCCATGACACGAGGCATCCTGAGCACTTGCTACGCACGCCTGACCAAAGGCTCGACGCAGGCGCAGGTGGACGAAATCTACAGGGAGTTTTACAGGGACGAGCCTTTCGTCCCTGTGGTGCCCGCGGCCCCGTCAACGAAGCAGACCTGGGGGTCGAACGAGTGCCATGTGCTCCCTGTTGTGAACCAGAAGGCGGGCCTCCTCATAGTTATTTCGGCGCTCGACAACCTGGTCAAGGGTGCGGCGGGAGCGGGCGTGCAGAACATGAACGTTATGTTCGGCCTGGAAGAAACGGCTGGCCTGGAGCATGTCCCGGTATATCCTTAGAAAAGAGAAAAGGCTGCCAGAGACAAGCACGGTGTACCCGGCCACCTTTGCTAGTCTGGCTGTGCCCTGGTCTTGCGCCCCGTTCGTCTAGTGGCCTAGGACATCACCCTTTCAAGGTGGAGACCGCGGGTTCGAATCCCGCACGGGGCACCAGTACTCAGGCGCGCCAGCAGCCCTTGCAGAGGGCGAAGCAGATGGCCGGAAGACCGTTAATCCCACTACATCGGCGCCGAGTGACGGGCCGTCCTCCGGTCCCGCGCACTGCGAAGCGCCAAAAAGCAGCGTCCACGAGCCTCATAGGACAGGACCCCGAACTCTTATCGCTCGTGGCGCACGAGTTGCGTGCTCCGCTAACCGTCATGCAGGCGTGCCTGGAGATGTTGGCGGATGATACCGCTGGCCCATTGACCACTGACCAGCGCCTGCTGGCTGACCGCGGTGCACGCGCTGCGTCCAGGCTTGAAGAGCTTGTGGCACTTTTGCTGGAAATGGAACGCGCAGAAGACAAGAGCGCGCCGGTCTCACCTGAGCGTGTAGACCTGTCGGCGGTGGCGCGCGATGTTGTAGATAGCTACTCCCTCCTCGCAATGGCAGGGCGTGTCGAAGTGAGAGTCAGACCGCTTGCAGCCCTGCCTCACGTTTGCGCTGAGCGGCTTGCTGTCGAGCTTGTGCTCGGGAACCTGCTCTCGAACGCCATCAAGTTCAGCCCTGAAGGCGCGCTAATCACGGTCGCTGGATATGAAGACCACGGGTCAGCCAGCCTTTCAGTCGAGGACCATGGCCCCGGCATCTCAACGCAGGACCAGCCGCACGTGTTCGAGAGGTTCTTCCGCGGCTCAGATGCGGCCAAGAGGCAGAAGCGCGGCGCCGGGCTCGGTCTTTACGTCAGCAGGAAGCTCCTAGAGCGGCAGGGCGGGCGGATTTGGTTCACGTCGGAGCCAGGGCAAGGCTCCAAGTTCGCCTTCTCGCTCCCTGTGGCGCCGGTCAGGTAACCATCCTGAAGGTGCTTAGCTTTGTTGACATCCTCCTCTCTCAGCGGGGGAGGACTGAGGTGAGGGAGAAGCTGCGAGTTTACGACCACTCACCCCCGGACCAGGTCCGACCCACACCCTGACCCTCTCCCTGGCAGGGAGAGGGGATGAAAACCGGAGGATGTCAACAGAGCCAAGGTGCTTGGAGAGGCTTCTAAGCGCCGATATCCCAGCCCTGACTTCCCCCTCACCCCCGCTTTCGCGGGGGCAGGCTCCGGCCCTCTCCCGCCGGGAGAGGGTCTCTGAGAAAGGCCAGGACTGACCTAGCGCGGCTAGGGCCCTTCTGCCAGGCGGGCCTGGTCCCACAGGAGTGCCGCCTCTTCCAGCTTCTCCCGGCCAATGTCGGCGTATGTGCCGTCAAGGAAGCCGTCGAGTGAGGCATAACGGAAGTAGCTCTCATAAGCGATATAGCCGTCCTGGGTCGCCTCAAGCGCCGCAAGCCCAAGGCGGTGCGCCTCGGTGAGGCTCTCGGGCGGCACGATCCGCCGCCAGCCGTTGAGCACGGCCTGTGAGTCCCGCACGAGGACGGTGGTCAGTGTCAAGCCGTCTGCCATGGCGGCATCAAGCTCCGGCTTTGCGAACGTGGGCACTTCATTGAAGCGCGGCACAAATTCGTTCCAGCGCCTGGCCAACCCGTTGTGGCCAGTGATAACGGTGCGCGCACTTTGCCTGTATTCGACGACCTGAGGGTCTGTCCGGTTGCTAGCCAGCAGCAAGATGGTTATTGCCGCCGCGGAACCCGTGACAAGTATCAGCGCAACCGCAACCCAGACCTGTGGCCTGACGGCGACACGTCTGCGTGGGATAGGGATGGACGTTTGTGCTGTGGTCATGTTGGCGCTAAATCTTACACACTGCCCGGAGTGGGTGGCGGGCTGTTTGGGTCAAGGTCAAAAGCTGTGCGTCCCGCGCAGGGTCAGGCGTCTCCTGTTTTGAAGAAGCCGTATTCCCTGAGACGCAGCCTTGGAGCCTCAGAGAGCGCCTTCAAGAGCGCCCACTTGGCCTTCTGCTCAGTGGTAGGGCCGGAAGGCTCTTCATCAAGGCGGAAGACGCTGCTCTTCCCCTGCCAGCCGAGGACCGGGTCCGCCGGGACCGCGCTGCCCTGGTCAATAGCGCCCGAAATGGCGGCGCGGCGTGTGGTGACGCCAAATATCCGGTGCTCAACGGCAGGGTCGACGTAGTGCATGGACCATGACGTCTGCGATATCGCCGCGACGAGTTGCTTCGGGTCCTTTGCCGTGCTTGCCAGGATGAACGAATATGGCAGGCCGCGCATGACCGGGAATGTGGCGAGCCGGTCAGGGTTGGCGTCTGGCGAAACCATGAGCACCCCCACGGTGGGCGCCACCCGCCTTACGTCGTGGGCCGTGTGCAGGCCGCCCGTCCTGGAGCGGTGGTCCATGTCAATCACCACCACGTCGGGGCGCAGCAGGACGGTGCGTTCTACAACATCTGCAGACCTCACCGCACTGCCGGCAAGCGTGATGCCCGGCTGGCGGCTCATGGATTCAAAGATGCTCAAGATGAAGCGGGCATCCTGACCTACGACGAGTACTTTGACTGGGGTTGACGAGCTACGAGGTAGTGGCGTCTTCGTTGCCGGACGGCTGCCAGAAGGGGCCAGTTGGGCCAAGGGCGTGCTCCAGGTGTGCAGGAGGTGTGCGTTCAGATGGCACATTTATACCCGGCGCAGACCTGCCAAGGCAGTCCCAAAGGAAGCTCAGTGGCGAGCCTCGCGGCTCGCCCTGCGCTTGCCTGCCCGAAGGGTCAAAGGGCAACGGGGCGTGACTCTCACCCACACCCCCGGACCAAGTCCGGGGCAGGCTCTGAACCCTCTCCCTTCGAGGGGGCATTGCCTCAAAAGTGTGGATAAAGCCGGTGCAGTCTGTTTTTCAGCGCTGGCACGAGTTTGCAGTGCCCCTCACCCTAACCCTCTCTCGATGCGAGAGGGGACTTTTGAGGCAAGACCCTTCGAGGGAGAGGGTGTGAAGGACGGGGCTCCTCGGCTGCGCTCGGGGCGACGGCGGGCAGCTACTGTGTTATGTGCACCTTCACCGAGCCGGTGCGCTTGTCGAACGCGGTGTCGAAGCCCTTCTGTATCTGCGCCAACGGGAACTTGTGCGTCACGATCTTCCGGAACTGCGCCTTGCCGCTCGCCATGAGGTCAATGGCGACCTCGTAGTCGTGCCGCCCGTCCACGACGCCGTAGCAGGACGAGAAGACGAACGTAAGCTCCGTGAGCAGAGGCCCGAGGAAGTTGAACATCAACGGCTCGCGGAACCCTCCCACAATGACGAGCTTGCCCTGCGAGCGGCAGCAGGCCACAGACTGGTCCAGTGTGTCTATGCTGTGCCCGCCGATCGTCTCGATGACCACGTCTGCGCCCAGGCCGCCAGTCGCGCTCTTCACGGCTTCCTCCAGCGCGCCCTTTTCTGATGTCGTGACGACGTCCGCGCCCATCTCGCGGGCCATGATGGCCTGCTGCTCGTAGCGGGCTGAGGCAAGGACCTCCTTGGCTCCGAGCGCCTTCGCCGCGCAGATTGCCGCCAGGCCGATGGTGGCCGAACCCACAACAGCTACCGTGTCGCCCGGCTTCATGCTCGCCGAGTAGCGCAGCGCGTGGACCGAAACGGCGAGCGGCTCGACAAGCGCGCCGTCCGTCCAGTCCAGCTTCTCAGGCAGGACGTAACAACCTGCGGGCGTACGGGTCATGTACTGGGCGAAGCCGCCGCCGGAGTCGTCGGCGCGACGCTGGCAGTGGCGGAACTGGCCTTGCCTGCAGAAGTAACAGCCCCCGCACGAACGGCCGTGGCCGATGGTCTCGATGGCCACCCTATCGCCAATACGCAGGGGCATCCCCTGTCCGGACATTGCCGGCGCGCCCTTTGGCAGTTCGACGACCTCGCCCGCCACTTCGTGGCCGGATGCCACAGACTGCGCTGCCGTGCGCTCGCGCGTCATGTGCAGGTCAGAGCCGCAGATGCCGGTCTGGCGGACCTTTATGAGCGCCGAGCCAGGGAAGCGCGCCGGCAGCGGGGCCTGCCTGACTTCGTACTTACCTTTGGCGTTGTCGAGCGCGGCGAGCATCGTGTCTGGCATCTGGGTTCCTCCGGCTGAATTGGGGGCCGTCCGGCGGCGGCGTAGGAGCGCATGGTAGACGATGTGGCGTGCGCTGGACACACGGCATCGTCCGGCCTAGAGTACGTGCGGCTTGCGTGAACCTGTGCCTACTAATTGGCTCGTCTTGCTTCATCCACGAGCGAAGACGGCCGCCTTCTCCCCCTCTCCCGGCGGGAGAGGGTTGGGGTGAGGGGCACAACTCAACCACGCCCCGGAGGAAAGCCAGCTTGACCACGAAAAAATCCAGATTCAAGGTAGTCGTCCAGAAACCGGCGGGGGGCATCACCTTTGACCTCGCCGAGTCGTCCTACTCCATCGAACGCGAGGCGCTCGACCCCATCGGCGCCGAGATCGTCGAGGTCCCAGCGAAGACTGAAGAGGAGTTCATCGCCGCAGCCCGTGACGCCGACGCCGTCATTGCACGCAACCGGCGCATCACCGCCAACATCATCAGGGGGTTGCGGAACGTCAAGGTCATCGGCCTCGGCAGCGTGGGCGCAGACACGGTTGACGTGGACGCGGCGACCGAGGCGGGCATCGTGGTGACGAACGTCCCGGACGTGTTCATTGACGAAGTGGCGGACCACACGATGGCGATGTTCCTGGCCGCGCACCGCCGCCTGCGCCTCATGCACCAGATGACTGTCGAGGGCAAGTGGGCGCAGGGCCGGCCGCACTTCAAGGACATCCCGCGCCTTTTCGGCCAGACCATGGGGCTGATCTCGTTCGGCAACGTGGCGAAGGCGGTGGCGCGCCGCTGTCACGCATTCGGCCTGCGCGTTGTCTCCTACGACCCCTACCTGAGCGAGCTCGAGATGACGTCCGCCAACGTGGAGCCCCTGACCAGCCTGGCCGATCTGTGCAGGCGGTCGGACTTCGTGTCAATGCACGCGCCGTACAACGCCGAAACGCACCACCTGATGAGTGAGCGCGAGTTTCGGGCGATGAAGAAGTCGGCCCTGTTCATCAACAACGGCCGCGGCCCGACCGTGGACGAGAAGGCGCTCATCCGGGCGCTCAAGGAGGGCTGGATCGCCGGCGCCGCGCTCGACGTCTTCGAGCAGGAGCCCGTGGACACCGAGAACCCTCTGCTGCACATGGAGAACGTGATCGTGACGCCGCACATCGCATCGGCCACGGCGCGCATGGCGCCGGAGACGCGCCGCAGGCTTGGGCGCGAGATCGCCACGGTCTTGCAGGGCAAGTGGCCGCGCTCGGCCGTCAACCCCGGCGTGCTGCCCAAGACTGACCTTATCCGCTGGCAGCCCTACCCGATGGGCCGGGGGCCGAACAGGTAGGGGCTGCCAAAGCGGCGGACACGTGCCTCATGTCATTCTGAGGCCCCGAAGAATCCGTTTCGTCGCCCCGAGCGTAGCCGAGGGGCCCGTGTTAACCGTCCTTCGGCAAGCTCAGGGCGAACGGAAAAAGATTCTTCGCTCCGGCCCTTCGGCCCTGCGCTCAGAATGACATATTCGCCGAGGTTGCGAATAGACTGGGGTAGAGGGTTTTCCAATGACGGCCTGGAAGCACACCTATCCTGACGTGGCGATCCCTCCGGGCGAGTACCTCCTGGAGGAGATAACTGCGCGGGGACTTTCGCAGAAAGAGCTTGCCAGGCGCATGGGCAGGCCATTGAACGCCATAAACGAGATCATCAACGGCAAGAAGGCGATCACTGCCGAGACTGCGCTCCAGCTGGAAGCCGTAATGCCTGAGATATCAGCCCGGTTCTGGATGAACCTCGAGACCGGCTACCGCTCACAAAGGCGCACCTGAAGCGTCGGAGCGCTGCGTAGGACGCGGCCTTGCCAGGCCCCAGGTTCCTCCCCTTCGCTGCACTCAGGGCCGGGACGACGGCGCGTCTACCGCGCCGAAAAGCCGGGCGGCACGACGGCCTCTGGCTCCTGGCCCGCGGCGATGCGGCCTGTGTTATGGGCGGCGTTGTCGAGGGCCTTTTCCCGCGCCTCGATGCTCAACCCTGCCAGGTGCGGCAGCAGGAACACGTTGTCCATCTTGATGAGCGGGTTGTCGGCCGGGATGGGCTCCACCTCGGTCACGTCCAGCCCTGCGCCTGCGATCTTCTTCGCCTTGAGCGCCCGCAGCAGCGCCGCTTCGTCCACCACCGGCCCCCGGCACGTGTTCACGAGCACCGCGCCCTGCTTCATCAGCCCGAACTCCCGGTCGGAGACCATGTGCCGCGTCTGCACCGTGAGCGGCACGTGGAACGTGACCACGTCCGACGTGCGCAGCAGCTCATCGAGACTCACGCGCTTCACGTTGCACTCCCGCTCCTTCTCAGGCGGCTGCTTCACTATGTCGTGGTAGATAACCTCGCACTCCCAGCCCTGGAGCCGCTTCGCCACCCGGCTGCCGATCTGGCCCAGGCCAATGATGCCGACGCGCTTGCCGGTCAGTTCGTGGTACTGCTCCCAGCTTTCGAAGAACCCCTGCGCATACTTCCCGCCCTCTAGCTGACGGAACTGCTTCGCCAGGCGCCGGTAGGCAGCCACGATAAGCACGACCGCCGTTTCGGCGACTGCCACGGCGTTGGCGCCGCGGTTGTTGGCGACCTTGATGCCCATCTCGGCCAGCTCCCGCACTGGCAGGAAGTCCACGCCGGCGGAAAGCGCCTGGACGAGCCTCAGGCCCTTCGCCTTGGCCGCCCACTCGGGGGTCACCTGGAAGCCGCGGCCCCAGGGGATGAGCACGGTCGCCTGCCTGGCCGCAGCCTCGAAGGCCTCGGCGGTGGCCCCTTGAGGCACGCCGATGACCTCTACGCTGGCGGGGACAGTGGACTTGAGCCTCTCGATCTCCCACTTCTCCCTGTACCCAAGGATGACTAGCTTTGTCTTTGCCTGCTTGCTGGTCATGTGCCGCTCCTGACAGGGTCGTAACGGCGTCACCTAACCGGATAGGTCTCACGCTGCGCCGGGTGCTAGACTCCGGCTGACTCCAAACCGTTGAACTGTGCTGCGGGACGGCGCTTCCTGGCCCGCGGCCAGCCACTTTACGCCCTGTTGCTAACGTGAGCGAGCCCCGCGCCAGCAAGCTGCCTGACGGAGCGCCCCGCCGCTCTTCAGCGGAGCCACCCTTTTACACGCCGCTCGGCCCCGCGGCTGACGAGGAGGAGGGCGACCACCTGCGCCGCGTCGCGGCGGAGCTTGGCGCGGCCGACGTGCCGCTCGTCCGCCGGCTAGAGGACGTGCTGAGGACCGGCGATACGGCTGCACGGAGGGAAGCCGCCGCAGAGTTGGGCCGTCGGGGCAGCAGAGACGCCATCGCTACGCTGCGCGCCCTGCTCGAAGGGCCAGACCCGCAGGGGTGGGAAGTCGCGGTCCATGGCCTGCGACAGTCCCGCGAGCGCGAGGGCTGGCTGTGCCTGGAGAGTGTGGCGCTCGAGTGCATACCGCAGCTTGCCTCGCCCGACGGGTCAGTGCACCGGCCCGCCGCGCTGCGCCTGCTCATGATGGGCCGCACCAAGACCATGGACCGGCTGTTCAGGGCGGTTGACGCGCACTCCCGCGCCATACCCGCGCAGGCGGCACGGCGGTTTGTTGAAGCGGCGTTGGCGTCGCTGCCGCCTGTGCATGCTCAGGTCATGTCGCTGCGACTCGGGGTCAGAGAAGGGCGGGGTCATTCGACGGGCTCAGTGCTTGCGCGGACGCCTCCCGAGGTGGCCGCGGCCACCGGGCTGTCCGAAGAACGTGTGAGACAGTTGGAGGCTGAGGCGTGGGCCATTGTGCAGTCGCCCAGGCTGTGGAGCGACGTGAGTGAATGACCCAACGGTCCCTCTCTCACCGGAAGACGGCAGGGACGGGGCCCCTCGGCTGCGCTCGGGGCGACCATGCGCCGTTGCCAATGAAGGCGGCAGGGACGGGGCCCCTCGGCTGCGCTCGGGGCGATGGGCATCGTCCGGGAGGCCTTTACGGCGCCGCCAGCGCAGCCTCGACAAGGTCAGGGTGGCCTTCCGAGTCCTGCGGCAGCCCGTCTAAGAGGCGCGCCTTCACTATGCCCCGGAACCACGTTATCGCCTGCTGCGCCGCTCCGGACACGGCCTGCGTCCACAACGTTACGCCTTCAGGCTTTATCGCCACCAAATAGTCGAACAAGGCCTTGGAGGCAGGAACGCTGAGGGTGTGGCGCGCCTCAATTTCAGACCGCAGTGCAGCCTTCGGCAGATCAAGCATCACCGTCGCCCACAGGTAAACATAGCCCAGGCTGTGCTCTTCGCCTGTAGACGCCTCATCCACGATCCCGAGTAGCAGTTTTTCGGACGACTGTTGCATAGCGCCAAACGACGGGTATTGGAGGAGCACTACACCCATGAACTCCTCGATGCGCCGCCAGGCCGCAGCCTCGAACGCCTGCGCCTGCGCTTCCTGCAGGGCGTCCAGACCGGGAGGAGGGTTATCCGAGGCCTCCGTGAGGGCAGGGTCCAGGAAGTCCTGCAGCGCGTGGCCAAGCTCGTGGAAGTACGTTGCGAGGACCTGCGCTGGCGAGTGCTCTACGTCTATGAATATGTGCACCTTGCCCTCGAGCCGGGTCTTGAACCCAAGTTCCTGCGCAGGGGCGCTGCACTCGGCGTGCTTTGCCATGTACTGCGCCTCGGTCAGGGTGTCGCCCAGCTTCAGACATGCCGAAAGGCGTGCCGCCTCAAACTCCTGCCTCGACACGAGGTGGACTACGAGGCGTTCGTCCTTCGTGCTGCGCCCCGTCACGAGGGCATAGCCTGCGTCGCCGGCGTCGAGCACAGCCTGCGTCCAGTCCTTTGCAACGCCATCAGGCCCGCCCATTTTGCCCGCCTCAAGCATCATCTCTCCCGTCGCCGCGGCGAGCATCGCTTCGAGCTGGGCGTCCGAATACACCAAAAGACCAGGCGGAGGAGGGAGCGGCCCGTTTGACCACGTGAACACGCGCTCGACGGCGTTGTCCTGCTCGTCTGCCTCAGCGAGCGTGCCGGGTGAATCGAACACCACGCGCACGGTGTGCGGGCCGGGTTGGAGCGACCCGGCGAGTACGGCGATGGTCGCCTGCCAGACGGCCGCGGAGTCGGACTGGTTGCCAGCGAATTTCTGCGTGTCCAGCTCCTTGCCGTCTATGAAGACCGCAGCTGTGTGCGAGGCGCCTGTGCCCACAGGGCTGGCGTTCCAGAAGGCAAACGAGACGTATGAACCGGCAGACGCTGATAGTGGGCCATCGCGGCCCAGGTTTTCAGGCGCGTTGTCCGCGCGGGCCGTTATCGCCGCGTCCCACCCGTGGGGTATGGCGGCCTCAAGGTCTGGCATGGTCTTGCGCGGCGGGACAACCACTGCGGCTGATGTGACTGCGGTGGCCTGCGGCATGGGCGGCGTTGGGCCCGTTGCCCACTCGACCGTGACCGAGTACACGTTGTCGTCCTCGTTGGATTCCCGGACCAGGTCAGTGGGGTCTGCGACCACCGTAAGCGTGTGGCGACCGGGTGCGACAGGCACTGTTGTCCGGAGCCTGTCGAAACTAGCGACGCCTATCGTGCCGGCCACAACCCCATCCCATGAAAACCGCTCGACGAGCGTGCCGTCCATGTACAGGTCCATATGGACCGGGTCACGTGCAGATGCCACCCCGGCGTTCTTCAGGCCGAGGGCCACGTATATGGGCGCATCGACAGAAACCTGTCCAGAACGCGGCGCCTCAGAGTGGCCGGAGACGACGAGCGGCTCATCGCGGCCTACCGGCGCGCCAGGGATGAAGTTGGGCAGTTTCTTGGCCGTAGTCACCGGAGGCGGCGGGCCGTCCCAGCGCAACACGGCCTCGAAAACGTTGTCGTCTTCGTTCGACTCGTTGATCAGGTCGGTCGGGTCTATGAAAAGCCGAACGGTGTGCTGACCAGGCGAAAGGTTGAACTTTTCGAGCAGCCCCGGCCAGTCCTCCGTGAACAGGAACGACCTCAGGGCGAAGGCGTCCGCATTCCAGCGGTTGACCGGAGTACCGTCTAGGTAGATGTCTACAAAGAACGGCGCGGCCACAGGCGACTTGCCGTCCTGGCCGACCCACCAGTCGAGCAGGACGTTGTCCCTGGACGCTATGGTCCCGCCGTCCCTTGCCCTCACCCACAACGGCACAGGCGTACCTGAACCTGTGTAGGGCTTCAGGTTGATGTCAGACGGCGGGCGAGGTACACGCGTTGGCCTGACCACAGGCAAACCGGGTATTCCGGGGGTGGGTGTCGCCGCGCTGCCCGGGGCGGGCCGGACTGTAGGGGTCGCGCCGCCGGGCAAGGCTGAAACAGGTGTAAGGCTGCTGGCCGGGTCCGCGGTGGGCGAAGGCACGTCCACTGTGCTGCCTGCCACTGTAGACGAAGCGCTAGTAGCAGCCGTGGGCGTCGCGCCCGGTAGGACGCACGCCTGAGCAGCCAACGCCGCAGCAAGCAACGGCGCGGCGGCCCATGAGCGTCGCAAAACGTCAGCCAGCATAGTCAACCGGCACCACCGCACCACACACCGTAGCGCATGCACAGCGGCAAGGATAAAGTTTGCGCCATGCCAGCAAAAGACAACTTAGCAGAAGCCATAAAGAAGAGAGCGCAAGAACTTGCGCCGCACGTGCGCGCAACCCGCGAAGACATTCACGCTCATCCCGAGCTCAGGTTCCAAGAGAAACGCACTGCGGAACTCTGCGCGAAAGAACTCGAGGGCCTGGGCATTGAAGTGCGGAGTGGCGTAGGCCGCACCGGCGTAGTCGGCCTGCTCCGCGGCGCAAAGGCGGGCGCCGGCCGGGCGGCCAGAAGCGGTACAGCGCCCACGGTGGCCTTTCGGGCAGAGATGGACGCTCTGGCGATGGACGACCTCTGCGGCCGGCCGTACGCGTCGAAGAACAGTGGCGTCGCGCACCTGTGCGGGCACGACGGCCACGTCGCCGCTCTGCTTGGCGCAGCGCATGTCCTGGCAGCCCTGCGGAACCACCTGCCGGGCAACATGAAGTTCTTTTTCGAGCCTGCTGAAGAGAACGCGCCGCCGGGAGAAATCTCAGGCGCGGAGGCCATGCTCCGCGACGGGGCGTTCGATGACCCGGCGCCATCGGCGGTCTTCGGGGGCCACTTCTATCCCGACTGGCCAGCTGGCAGCATTGCCCTGCGTGTGGGCTCGGCATTCACTGGCAACGACTCCGTCAAGCTCACCGTGATAGGCAAAGAGTCACACGTCGCGGTGCCGCATAACGGTGTGGATGCGCTGCTCGTAGCAGGGCACATCATCACTGGCCTGCAGTCGCTCGCTTCACAGTTTGACATTGGCGAAGCGGTGAGCATGCACTTTTCTACCATCTCAGGGGGGCGCGTCTCCAACCTGATCGCGGAGCGTGTGGAAATGGCAGGCTCGTTCCGCATATCGGACGAGACGTTGCGGGACGAGATGCCGGCCCGCGTCGAGCGCATGGTGAAGGGCGTGTGCGACGCCTTTGGGGCACGCTATGAGCTTCAGTACAAGCTCCGCAACCTGCCGCCCGTGGTCAGCACGAAGCGCGAGGTTGACATCATGCGCGCCGCGCTGCACGAGGTCCTTGGGCCGGACCGAACAATTGAGATGCGCCACCCGCGCCTGGCAGGCGACACGATGCAGAACTGGCTCAAACGCGCTCCAGGCGTGTTCTTCATGGTCGGCACTGCGAACAGCGACCCGGCGACGCAGTGGCCTTCGCACCACCAGAAGTTTGACATTGCGCCCGAGACGTGGCCTGCCGCTGTGGCCGGCATCGCCATGACGGCGGTCCGCTACCTGGAGCAGGCCGTGCCCTAATGGCGCGGTACAGGACACTCCCCTTCCGACGCATGGTCGAAATGCGACAGTGGTGTTGTCACGCTGAGCGGAACCCCGATGCAATGTGGACAAACGAAGAGTCTTTTCTGCGCTGGCCAGGTGTCAACAGCACACCTACTATGAGAAGAGACCCTTCGTCCCGATACGACCGGGACTCAGCATGATAAGACCGGGCCTCGACACTTCGAATCATCCGTCACAGGGACGGGGTGGGCCTTGCTTTGACACGTTTTTGCGGCCGCTGATAGACTCCGAACCATGAAAGAAGGCTTTACCCCGGCCAACGAGTGCCTCTGTAGCAGTTTGCGCTAGGGGCGGTTTTCTATTTTCTGGACGCGGCCGGCCCCACGTAATGCATGTGGGGCCTTTTGTTTCATTTAGACTTGTACGCGCCGGTGTGTGCGCCCGGCAGACGACAAGGAGCTCACGCAGTTGACCACAACGCAGATGCCGACCCCGAAGTGGACGCCCAGGCCCGCCGGTCAACGCGTGCTCAAGGTGCTGGGACCTGAGATCGAGAACTTTGAGAACGAGGTCAAGAAGTTCCAGGCTGGACAGGTGGACATGACGGCGTTCACCCGGTTCCGCCTACGGCAGGGCATATACGGCCAGCGCCAGCCCGACCGGCAGATGGTGCGCATCAAGGTGCCGTTCGGTGGACTCACATATGACCAGATGCTGGTGCTCGGGAAAATCTCTGAACGCTTTGCCCCGCTGAAGAAGGGCCATCTGACGACGCGCGAGAACGTGCAGTACCACCACGTGCCGCTGGCGGAGGTCCCGGAGCTCCTGCGCATGATCGGCGATGTGGGCCTGACGACGCGGGAGGCCTGCGGCAACACTGTACGAAACGTCGTCGCCAACCCCACGTCGGGCGTGCTCAAGGGCGAAGTGTTCGATGTGACTCCGTATGTCTCTGCCTACGCCCGCTGGTTCCTGCGACACCCGACAACCCAAGACATGCCGCGCAAGGTGAAGACCGCCTTCTCCAGCCACCCGTCTGACCCTGCGATCACGAAGATCCACGATGCTGGCTTCATTGCCAAGATCAAAGACGGCAAGAGGGGGTTCGAGATACGCCTGGGCGGCGGCACTTCCATCATGCCGCGCCTCGCGGACACGCTGTACGACTTCGTGCCTGTCGAGGACTTCATCACAGTCGCAGAAGCTGCGCTCCGCATATTCAACCGCTCCGATGAAGAGCGGAAGAACCGCATGAAGGCGCGCATCAAGTACACCATCCACCGTGTGGGCATTGATGAGTTCCGGCGGCAGGTCGAAGAAGAGCTCAAGGGCGACTGGGCGAAGGTCAAGCCGGACCTCTCTCAGTTGATGTGGGAAGAAGACGAGGAGCGCCTGGCCCCGCCGAAGCCCACGCACGCGACGGCGTGGCCTAAGGGCGACACGACCTTTGACCTCTGGGTGAAGGAAAACACAGAGGAGCAGAAGCAGCCTGGCTTCCGCATTGTGTATGCGCTGATAGACCGGGGCGACATCTTCGCCGAGCAGTGGACGCCGCTCGCCGAGATCGCCCGCGACTTCGCGGGCGGGCGCGTCCGCATTGACCAGCAGCAGAACATGATCTTCCGCTGGGTGCGGCAAGAGTCACTCTACGACGTCTACCTGAAGCTCAAGGCGCTTGGCTTCGCCAACCCCGGCCGCGAGACGGTACGTGACATTGTGACCTGCCCGGGCACTGACTCGTGCAAGCTGGGCATCACGTCGTCAATGGGCCTGAACGTCGCGCTGGGCGAAATGCTGGACACGATGGACCTGTCTGACCCGCTGATACGGTCCCTGCACATCAAGGCGTCGGGCTGCCCGAACGGTTGCGGCCAGCACCATGTGGCGAATATCGGGTTCCACGGCGCGGTGATGAAGGGCCAGGGCGGCCAGGTGCCGGCGTATGAGATATTCCTCGGCGGCAACTACGAGGCGAATCACGGGCCGACGCGCTTCGGAGTGCGCGTGAAGGCGCGCGTGCCGGCGAAGCAGGCGCCGCAGGCGGTGAAGTCGCTGCTCGACTACTACAAGTCCAACCGCCAGCAAGGCGAGCAGTTCAATGCCTTTGTGGACAGAGTGGGCGTTGCACCGTTCGAGGCCATATTCAGCGAGTTCGGCGACATCGGCCCGCTGGACCGTGCGCACATCCAGGGCTACATGGACTGGGGCAAGACGGTGCTCTACAAGCTGGAGCGCGGCGAGGGCGAGTGCGCGGTGTAGGGGCCAGTCTCCCTGGAATCAAGAGGCGCAGCCAAAGGGTGCGCCTCTTGTATTTTTGTCGGCTCCAACGTCGCTCTTGTGCTCAGTTTTGGTCAATCGTCCGGGTGTTGCGTTCATTTGCGACTTGCAGATTGCCACGAAAGGTGTAAAACGTTGGCGCTTGATTCGCTGGGTCTCCCCGCAACCTTCAGCGACAGGCGCGTGCCAGAACCAGCCCGTAGGAGGGGACCATGACCACGGCAGTCCACAACGGGACCATCCTGAACCAGAAAATGTTGGATGCAATACATGAGCGGGCTCCTAGGTATGACCGGGACAACACGTTCTTCACGGAAGACTTCAAGGAACTGAAGTCAACGGGCTACCTGCTCATGGCTGTACCAAAAGAGTTCGGGGGCAAAGGCATGAAGCTGGACCAGGTGGCGAAGGAGACACGCCGGCTCGCCTACCACGCCCCGGCTACCGCCCTTGCACTCAACATGCACTTTTACTGGACAGGCACCGCCGCCGACGTCTGGCGCTCAGGCGACAAATCGGTCCAGTGGATGCTCGAGGAGGCAGCCAAAGGCGAGGTATTCGCCGCCGGTCATGCCGAGTCTGGCAACGACCTGCCGATCCTACTCTCCACCACGAAAGCGGAGAAGGTCAATGGTGGATACCGCTTCACCGGGCGCAAATCGTTTGGGAGCCTCTCCCCCGTGTGGACGCGCCTCGGCCTGCACGGCATGGACACAAGTGACCCCAAGGCGCCAAAAGTCATCCACGCTTTCATGCCACGCGACTCCAAAGGCTACTCGATCAAAGAGACATGGGACGTCCTGGGCATGCGCGCGACCCGCAGCGATGACACCATCCTGGATGGTGCGTTCGTGCCAGACAAATACATCGCGCGCATCCTGCCTGCAGGCCAGCCTGACCTGTGGGTGCTCGCAATCTTCGCATGGGCCGATACGGGTTTCGCAAATGTGTACTACGGGCTGGCGCAGAGGGCCCGGGACCTGGCCATAGAGGGCGTTAAGAAGCGCACCGCGCTGGCAGTTTCACGGTCAATGGCCTATCACCCGGAGGTCCAGCACACGGCGGCTGAGATCACCCTCGCCCTGGACGCTATCGGCCCTCACCTGGACCAGGTGGCGAATGACTGGTCGAACGGCGTGGACTATGGCCATGACTGGCCTTCTAAGATCGTGTCCGCCAAGTACCACGCGGTGGAGGCGGCGGGCCGCATCGTCGACATGGCGCTAGACATGTCGGGCGGGTTCGGGATGTTCAAGGCCAGCGAACTTGAGCGCCTGTACCGCGACGTCCGCTGCGGACGTTTCCACCCGGCCAACTCGGCACTGGTGCACGAGATCGTAGGCAAGACCGCGCTCGGCATCGGCCTGGATGAACAGCCCCGCTGGGGCTAGCGAGGAAACCACCACGTCCCGCATTGATTACCGTGGCTGTCAGAAGGATATCCAGAGACGACTTGTCCAACCTAACGTACGACCGCGGTCTGGTGCTCGGCCCGTTCATCGTTTCGCCACGTACTGCATGACGGGCCGAACCTTGCCTGCAGGCGTTACGTCGCTGAACCCTGCCTTGCGAAATGTCGCCGTCGAGCCCATGTAGGTGTACAGCTTCGAGCCGGTCACGACAGGGTAGCCCTCAATTACCCTTGCGCCCTGGGACACTGCGTATTCGACCGCGGCACGCAGCAGGCCCAGCGTGACGCCCTGCCTTCGGTACCTGCTGTCCATGAAGAAGCACACCACCGACCACACCGGCGCGTCGTCTACGCGCGCCAGCGCCCGGTACCGCTCCAGGGCCGCATATGTCTCCCGAGGCGCGACTGAGCACCAGCCTACAGGCTCGCCGTCCAGGTAGGCGAGCACGCCGACAGGCATACCGCCCCGGACCAGGCCAGCAAGAGCGGCGACGCGCGTCTCCTTTGTCGAGCGCTTGTAGTCCGTGCTGCCCATGCGCCAGCGCATGCACGAGCAGTAGCGGAACTTGCCGTGCTGTTCTGAGAACCGCGCCAGGTCAGCGAGCCGTTCGGGCGTGACGGGGTGGAACTCCATACGTAACACAGAAGGCGCAGGCTTTTGCTGAGACCTGTAGAGAGTACGGCGCTTCAGACTTCGCCTTCACCCGCGCCTACCTGGGTGGGCACCCGTCTCCCGCTGGGAGAGAGGTTAGCGGAGATGGTCACTTCCCCGTCAGCCGCCACGGGATGCTCAGCTCTGAGCAGATGCCGCGGAACCACTCGATGACTTCGGGGTGCAGCGGGATGCCGTCCCGGCGGCGTTCGATGGCCGTCTCGTGCTCCGGCAGGCCGGCGTAGAAGACGCGGTCGTGGCCGGGCGCAGGCTTCGTGTTGCGCAACCCCTCGAGCTCCCCGTCCATGTTTCGCTTGAACTCAGCCACGTCGCCGAACGCGGCGATGTCGTAGGCCGCGACGAAGTGGCCGCGTCGGCCTGTGGCGAGCGTGGCGAAGCCCGGCGCAAACGATAGTTGCCCACACAAGACGTCCACGATGGCGGCGAGCGAGTAGCCCTTGTGCGATCCCAGCTCACGAGTGGAACCCAGCGGCAGTTGCATCCGCAGGGTGCCCGCGGCGAACTCAGCAGCCGCGCCGCCGTCCATATCGGGCGTGCCGTCGCTCTTCGCCACCCACCCTGGCAGCATGGCCTTGCCATTGCGCTTCGCCAGGCCAATCTTGTTCCCGGCGATGGGGTTCGTGCCCAGCCTGGGCTCCGCGCCAAATGTGGGCACCATGGAGCTTCCCCCGCCGGTCATGCACCAGCCCACCATATCTTGCTTTGCGGCCATGACGGCGTGATAGCCCGCGGCGCCCAAGTGGCCCGAGTTGCGTATGACGACGACGCTCGTGCCGTACTTGCGGGCCTTTTCGATGCAGATTTCCATCGCCTTCGGAGTGACCATGAGGCCCAGGCCGTTGTCGCCGTCTATGACGGCGGTCGTCGGGCCCTCTTTGACGATTTTCCAGTTGGGGCGCGGGTTGGTCCGTCTGGCGTTGTAGCCCTGGACGTAGGACCGCAGCATGTTGGAGACACCGTGCGTGTCAACGCCGAGCAGGTCGGCGTACATGAGCACGTCTGCGCCTAACTGCGCCTGGTCTTTTGGCACGCCGCATTTCTGGAAGACGGCCTCGGTAGTGGCCCGCAGGTCTGGCTCCTTGACCCGCACTGCGATCTCATCTGGTACGTGGAAGTGCTTGAGGATAGCGATGCTCCTCGCTTAGTTCTTTGACGAACGGCGAATCCTCGCCCAAGCCGGGCAGTCACCAGATAGTACTACCATCAGCTCACAGTACGTACGCGGCTCGATCTCCGAGAGTAGAATCTGGCAACCCCGTTCGAATCAGAGGTGCGGCATGGAAAGCTCCAACATTCCCATCATCTGTGACGTTTGCCGAAAAGAGCTACGGCCGTCAGATCGCTACGAGCGTGTCAGAGATTATGTGATTGGCCTTGATTGTCATGCCAAACTCAGGGGTCGAGCTATCGCCCAGCGAGCTAGGGCCACGCGATCCAAGAAGGAGGCTGTGAAGCGGGAGGGACGACGAGCCAAGCCTGTCCGAGTCTACAGCGTCGTTCGTGGCGGTTTGATAAAAGGAAAATGAGATAGCCTCTTGTGGGGCCGCGAAGACCAGCGCCATCTATGGAATTCGCAATCCCGTGTCGCCTGCGGCGATCCGATGGCTGCCGTCTGCGTTGACACTGTTCTTGGCCGGGCGTTACGCTGAGATTTGCGCCGAGTTCGGGCCCTCCGGCTCCGCTCAGTGCAGGCAGGACCGTCTCGCCGGCGGTGCCGCCGTCAGCGTGGGGATGTAGCTCAATTGGGAGAGCGCAGCGTTCGCATCGCTGAGGTTGGGGGTTCGATCCCCCCCATCTCCACCACCATTTCAGCCCTGGTCCAGTCCGATCATCGGTCGAGGCTTCGACCCTCACCCAGACCCTCTCCCTCTCAGGGAGAGGGGACAACATAGCGGGCCCCCGTAGCTCAGTGGATAGAGCAGCGGTTTCCTAAACCGTGTGCGCGGGTTCAACTCCCGCCGGGGGCTCCAACCTCACGCCGATTATTCAGGCAGGTCACTGCCCACGCGGCGGCCAAGGCCACTCCATTCACCATGCTATTCGCCGACAACATAAGCAAGTCGTTCAGCAACCACGACCTCTTCGCTAACGTTTCCTTCAACATCAGCGACGGAGAGCGCGTCGCGCTTGCGGGGCAGAACGGCGCGGGCAAGACCACGTTGCTCCGGATGCTGGCAGGCGAGGACCCTCCGACCACGGGTCAGGCCGGACACCGCAACGGCTCACTTGGCTATCTGAAGCAGGAGTCAGGCTTCAACCCTGAGAACACGCTCGAACAGGAGATGTGGACGGCCTTCCCCGAAGCGCGGGCCGCTGCGCTGGGCATCGAGGAGGTCGAACGGGCTATCGGCGAAGGCACAGGCGACGCGGCCGCGCTGGTGGAGCGACAGGTCGAGTTGTTAGAGCGGTTCTCTTTCCTGGACGGCTACACGGTCAAGGTCCGCGTGAGCAGGGTGCTCAGGGGCCTCGGGTTCAAGCCAGCGGATGACTTAAAACTGTGCCGGGAGTTCAGCGGCGGCTGGCGTATGCGGATCTCGCTCGCAAAGGTGTTGGTGCGGCGGCCCGACCACATGCTGTTGGACGAGCCGACCAACCACCTGGATTCCGCGGCCCGCGAGTACCTGGCCCGCGAACTGACCGGATATGAGGGCACTTTGGTGATCGTCACGCACGATGGCGCCTTTCTTGACAGGGTGACTACACGAGTACTGGAGGTCGGCGATAACGGGGTTGTCTCCTATACAGGCAATTACACCGACTACCTGCGCCAGAAAGAGGAGCGGCGGGTCCAGGCTGACTTGGCTGCCGAGCGGCAGGAGCGGCAACTGGCCAAACAGCAGGTGTTCATAGAGCGTTTCCGGGCCGGCACCAGGGCAGCCCAGGCACAGAGCAGGGAGAAACAGCTGGCAAAGGTGGAGCGGCTCGCAAGACCCAAGGAGGAGGCCGCGACCAGGTTCACCATCACGTCCCGCGGGCGGGTGGAGCAAAGGGTCCTGGTCCTGAACTCAATAAGCCACGCATTCGAACAGGAACTTGTGCTGCTGGACGTGAACCTCACCGTAGAGCGCGGGCAGAAGGTTGTGCTGGCGGGCCCGAACGGAAGTGGCAAGAGCACCCTGCTCCGCATCGCCGCCGGTCAAATCGTCCCGACGGAGGGCACAGTGACCTGGGCCGACCGGGCGCAGTTCGGTTATTACGAGCAACACCAGGACGAGGCCCTTGACCCGCGTCGCACCGTCCTGGAAGAGGTGCAGGCGGCGGCGGGAAACACGACGGAAGGCGAAGTGCGGAGCGTACTGGGTAAGTTCCTGTTTACCGGCGACGATGTGTTCAAGCTGGTCTCGATGCTTTCCGGCGGCGAGCGCAGCCGCGTGGCACTGGCCAAGTTCCTCCTCCAGCCCACAAATGTGCTCCTGTTGGACGAGCCGACCAACCACCTGGACAGGTCGACGCGCGAAAGCCTGGTGAAGGCGCTGCAAGACTATGACGGCACGATTGTTTGCGCGACGCACGACCAGGCCATCCTCGATAAGGTTGCCACCCACGTGTACGAGGTCCGGGGCGGCGAGTTTGTGGAGCAGCGCGTAATCGCGCCTGCCTTCGCACCGGTCGCTGCGCCCAGGCGCAGAGCGAAGTAACCCGTGCGTGAGATGTGGCGCTGTGCGTTTGAAGAGCGAGTCCGGGTCCGCTAATGCGGAACCAGGTTGCGACGGGTCGAGGAGCGCTGATATTACGATTGTGGACAGCCGCGTGTGGCCTTAGAAGGAGACGGTCAGTTCTCAGAACTGTTCGTGGCGCCAAGCATTCTTCTACTACAGGGCGGTTGCCCAAACGCCCCCTCTTGACGCCAAACTAGCGGGTTATTGCTTCGTGTTGTTCGAGCAGCACAAGTTCCGGCGGGTTGGGGTTAGGGCCGGTTGTCAGCCATTGAGCCATTTTTGCAGGCGATAGATGCCCAGCCACTGCTGGAACGAGACCTCCGAGGGCCGAGTGGCGGGTGCTAAACCCAGGTCGCGCGCCAGCCTCCGGGTTTGAGGTCCCGTCAGCACGCTCCCCAATGATTTGGTGAGTGAGGTTTTTCCATAGGCAAACACCCTTCCCGTCAGTTTTACAAACTCTTCGTACTCGCCGGCAGACAGTAGCGGTGAAGGGAGCCTCATCATCCGTAGGAAGACCGAATCAACCCTTGGAGGCGGGTCGAAATTGACAGGACTGAGCCAACCCACGACTTCCAAATGCCACCGTGGCTTCAATGAAAGCGAGAATAGAGTCTCCAGGCCGTACGGGAGACCAGCAAACCTCGCCGCGGCCTCTTGCTGGACGATTATCCACGCCTCTGTAGGAGGGCGGTCGCCGACGACCAATTTACGAACGATATCGGTGGTACGCGAAAAGGGGGCGTTGGCGATGAACTTGTATGGAGACCGTGGCAGCGGAAAACGGAGGAAGTCGTCAGCAACGATGTCGACCCGCGGCTGACCAGCGAACTCCAGCCGGAGGAGGTTGGCCAGCTCCTGGTCGATCTCGACCCCTATGATCCGGCACCCGGTGTCAACAAGCGCGCGGGTTAGTGCACCGCGCCCTGGACCAGCCTCCACTACGAGCTCACCGGGTGACAGGCCGATGAGGCTCACGAGGCGGCGCGCAACCTGGGCGCTACGAAGGAAGTGCTGAGATAATTCCGCCCGTCGGGCGCGTTGCCTGCGCCCGTACACGGATTATGGCTCCCATGATGGAGGTCTCCCTAGACGCAGACATAATACCCTTCAGACCGCCCTCACAGTCAAATTCATTGCTTGGTCGCAGGAAAGGCCCTCCACGTACCCCAGTTCTCGCGGCATCCGACCTTCGATACGCTTCAAGGGACCATCGGGTAGGTGATGGGCTTCTGGCCGGGCCTTTCGAGCACGCTCGTCCGCCAGAGTGCCACGGCGTCGCAGCCGCCGTCCTTCAGTTCGTCCCAGAGGGTCTCGTCGAAGAGCACCTCGCACGGCCGCGCGACGAGCATGATGGGCCTGAGCAGGCGGACGGGCCTGTGTGTCCGTGCGCGACTTGTCATGTAGTGGGCCTCTGTGCCGGTCCCTGGACCGAGTCCAGGATGCCCCGCATGTAACCCACACAGTACGAGATGTAGCTCTTGCCAGCCGGGTCGTTGACCAGCCGCATGATGTGGTCGTAGTCAATCACGCCGTCGTAGCCCACCTCGTGCAGGGTGCGTGCCACATCGGCCATGTCCAGGTCGCCTTCGTCCGGGACCACTTCGGAGTATTCACCCTTGGCAGGTATCGTGCCCTTCACGTTGCGGAAGTGGACGTGGAACAGCCTCTTCTGCATGCCGAAGTGGCGCAACATGGCAAACACGTCCTCGCCTGACTCGTAGCGAGTGCCCACGCAGAACGTAATGCCGTTGTTGGGGTTCGGGGCCGCTGAAAACAGACGGTCGAAGGCGGCGCGGTCGTGCAGGATTTGCGGTACCCCATATGCGGTGGCAACAGGCGGGTCGTTCCCGTGCATGGCCACCTTTACGCCTGCCTCTTCCGCCACCGGCACGACGGCGTGGTACAGCTTCAGCAGACGCTCCCAGAGTTGCTCGTGGGTTGGCGTGCCCGGCGGCGGCTGGGCCTTTTTGAGTGCCTCGTGCATATCAACATGCAGGTGCTCGTAGCCGCCACGGCCCTTGCGCCACGAGTACGCGCCAGCACGGCCACTGGGTAGCACGTCGGCTGCCGAGAAGGTCTGGAGCCCCATCAGCGGCACACCAGCATCACCAAGCGCCTGGGCCGTCTCGCAGGCGTTGGCAATGATGCGGTCGCTCGCCTTATCGCCCATGTACAGGGGCCGTAGCTCACCGCTAAGGAAGTTAGCGCGCTCGATTTTCAGGTCAGCGTCCGCGAGCCGGCCTATCACTTCTGAGAGCGCCGCACGATCGGTGCGCCCACCACTTTCGCGGTAGCCGGGCACCATGTCCAGCGTGATGTCAACGTACTCGACGCCTACCTGGCGCAGGAAACGCAGGTCGTCTGGCCTGTCCAGCCAGTCCGGGCTTATCCGGGTGCCGATCCTGATCACAGGGCCCTCCTGAATAGACGCGTGCCGCCTATTGTGCAGGTTACGCAGGCGAGGTCAAAGCCCGCTCCTGTCAAGCGGGCCGCCGAGATTGGACAGGCGGCCTTCCGCCCGGTGAGGTAGAATAGGACGTTGGATGGAGTTATGCGCAGCCAGGCCCTGAGGGGCGGTCCGGCGCCTTCCACGAGTAGGAGTTGCGAGCAGTTGGCCACAGAGACCAAGAGCGCAGCGAGGAAGGAGCCCCGGACTACCGAGGGCAGGCTCCTTGGCGACCTCCTGAGGGACTACGTTAAGCACCTGCCTCAGGAGTCGAAACAGAAAGCCCAGCCCGAAATCGCCAAGTTCATCCGATGGGTGGGCGACCGCGAGGCGACCGCCCTCATGGCAGCCGAAGTGGGCGAGTATTCCGAGAACTATGGCGCGCGGGCGACGACCGCCGACGCAGCCGAGCGCCTCGGCCACGTCAAGAGCTTCCTGAACTACCTCCGCAAGCAAGGCCACGTGGAGTCCAACCTGGCGCAACACTTGCGCCTGCGGAAGGGCCGCACGAACGGCAAGGCCAAGACGGTGACCGGCAAGGTGGTCGAGAGCATCCAGCTCACCAGAGCAGGCTACTCAGACCTGTCGAAGCGCCTCGTACAGCTGCAAGACGAGCGCGTGCGGCTTGCAGCTGAAATCCACCAGGCGGCAGCCGACAAGGACGTGCGTGAGAACGCGCCGCTTGAAGCGGCCCGCGAGAACCAGGGCCTGGTGATGTCACGCATCCGCGAGATCGAGACCACCCTTAAACAGGCTGTTGTGATTGACGACGATGGCAAAGACCGCAGCCGTGTGCGTGTTGGCAGCCGGGTGACACTGAAAGAAAAGGCATCGGACCGCAGCGTGGCTTACCAGCTAGTCGAGCCCAACGAGTCCAGCCCCCTGACAGGCAAGATTTCGGTTGTCTCACCCGTGGGCGCGGCCATCCTGGGGCGTTCAGCCGGTGACCAGGTCTCAGTGAAGACTCCGAAGGGCACGCAGACGTACGTGATTGAGAAGACGACGTAAGCCTGCGCCATTCCTGATGCGGGGGGATCCCCTGGACTTCACGCTTTGCCCGGGACCGCCGACAACTGACTTTACTGGCACGCGGCCTGCCCCGGCACGCGTGTCACACGAACAGGTGATTAATGGCTGAAGGCCTTAACTGGAGCATCGCGACCTGGGTCGGGTTCAACGCCCTGCTCGCAGTCGCCCTGATCTTTGACCTCTTTGTGCTCCAGCGCAAAGACCACGTCGTCACAATCAGAGAAAGCCTCCTCAAGTCTCTGCTATGGACAGCGGTCGCCGCGGGCGTTGGCGCCTGGATATTCCTTGAAAAAGGCAACCAGGCAGGCGGAGAGTACGTCACCGCTTATGTCATAGAGCGCGCGCTGTCAATCGACAACCTGTTTGTCTTCCTTGTCATCTTTGCCTACTTCAAGGTGCCTCGTGAGTACCAGGCCCGAGCGCTGACCCTGGGCATACTGGGCGCGCTGGCAACGCGCGCCCTGTTCATTGTCGCCGGTGTCGCGGCCATCAGCGCCTTCAAGCCGGTCCTTTACATCCTGGGCGCTTTCCTGATTTTCACTGCGATACGCATTGCGGTCTCACACAACAAGGAAGTAGACCCAGGCAAGAACCTCATATTCCGCCTGGCCAAACGCTTCTTCCGGGTTACAGACCGCTACGAGGGGCACAATTTCTTCACGGTAGAAAACGGCGTCAGAGTGTTGACGCCAATGCTGCTTGTCGTGCTTGTCATCGAAAGCACAGACGTAGTGTTCGCGATTGATTCGGTCCCATCAGTGCTTGCGATCACGACTGATGGGTTCCTCGTCTGGAGCTCGAACACGATGGCGGTGCTGGGCCTGCGGCCCCTCTACTTCGTCCTGGCCGGGATGGTCAAGCTGTTCCGTTACCTGCAATACGGCCTCGCCGTGATCCTCGCTTTCGTTGGCGCGAAGATGATTTTCAACGAGGCCACGGAGCAATTCGACTTCGGGTTCCACCTCGACAAAAGCGTAGAGACGTACGGCTCTCTGGGGGTCATCCTCCTGGTGCTAGCGGTAAGCGTGCTGATGTCCAAACTCATCCCGTTCAAAAAGGCGGCAGCGGAACACCGCGCACCTGAAGCCGCTCCGGGCGGCGCGCCGGCAGGCGGGGCCGACCATTGACCGCCTTCGCACCGCCAGACCGCGAACGAGACCTGTGAACCAGGCGGCCACCGCGTTGCCTGGACCGGCAGCAGACCGCGAACTTGAGCAAGAGTTGCGGCGCGCCATCTCGGGCGAGGTGCGGTTCGACGCCTATTCGCGCGCTCTGTATTCGACCGACGCTTCGATCTACCGCATGGACCCGGTGGGCGTCGTGTTGCCGAAAAGCGCGGACGAGGTCTCGGCAGTCATCGAAATATGCCACCGCAACAGCGTGTGGGTCCTGCCGCGGGGCGGTGGCACCGGCCTTTCCGGTCAGACCGTAAACCGCGCCGTGGTCATTGACTTCACGAAGTACATGCACGGCCTCGTCGAGGTCAACCCGGAGGAGCGGTGGGCGCTCGCGCAGCCCGGTATCACGCTCACCGAGCTGAACCGCCAGGTGGCGCAGCACGGCCTGTTTTACACGCCTGACCCTTCAACTGCGAGCCGCGCTACCATCGGCGGGGGCACAGGCAACAACTCCTGCGGGGCGCACTCCATCGTCTACGGCAAGACCGTGGACCAGGTGCTCTCGCTCGACGTGGTCCTGTCAGACGGGACCAAAGCCCACCTGGGCCCCGTTACAGCGGGTGCGCTGGAGCACAAGCTCGCCCTCAGCGGGTTGGAGGGGCAGATATACCGGCGGGTCCGGGAGGTCGCCCAGGCAAGCCGCGACGAAGTGGACCGGCGGTTTCCGAAGATACTGCGCCGGGTCGGCGGCTACAACCTGGACCTTGTGCAGGACGCAGCATCACTCGACCTCTCGCGCATCATAGTCGGCTCGGAAGGAACACTGGCGGCAGTGACCCAGGCCAAGGTCAGGCTGGAGCGCATCAAGAGGCACAAGGGGCTCGCCGTCCTGCACTTCAAGAGCCTCCAGCATGCCATGGAGGCCACAGTAGAGACGCTGGAAGAGAGGCCCAGCGCGGTTGAGCACATAGGAGAGATGATCATCCGGCAGGCCCGCGTGGCCCTGGGCTTCGCCCGCAACATTGACTTCCTGCAGGGTGATCCCACAGACATCCTCGTCGTTGAGTTCGACGGTGATACGGAGGCCGAAGTCAAGGCGCGCCTGGACGCACTCGACCGCCGCGTGGCGCGCCAGGGCCTGAGCTATGCCACAACGCGGCTACTGAAGCCTGCGGACCAGCAGCGTGTCTGGCACATGCGCGAGTCGGGCCTGGGCCTGATGATGAATGTGCCGGGCGACGCCAAGCCTATGCCGTTCGTCGAGGACACCGCAGTTTCGCCCGAGAAGCTGCCGGAGTTTGTCAGGCGCTTCGATGAGATCGTCCGCGGGAACGGCACGCAGGCCGGGTACTACGGCCACGCGTCCGTAGGCTGCCTGCACGTGCGCCCGGTGATCAACCTGAAGAAGGGTGAAGATATCCAGCGCATGTACCGCATCGCAGACGAGGTGTCATCGCTCGTGCTGGAGTTCGGCGGCGCTAACGCGGCGGAGCACGGGGACGGCATCGTACGTGGGTACTGGAACGAGAAGATGTTCGGCCCGGAGTTGGCGCAAGCGTTCCGGGACGTGAAACGCGCATTTGACCCCAAAGGCATCATGAACCCAGGCAAGGTGATCGACACCCCGCACATGACCGACAACCTGCGCTATGGGGAGTCGTACAAGACCCAGCCGGTGCGGGAGCGGCTGGCGTGGCCCGATGCGGGCGGGTTTGCAGCTGCCGTCGAGAAGTGCAACGGCGTCGGCGCATGCCGCAAGCTAAACACCGGCGCCATGTGCCCGTCATATATCGCCACGCGTGAGGAAGAGCACTCGACACGTGGGCGCGCCAACGCGCTGCGTGCCGCGCTGTCCGGTGCGCTGCCTGCAGACGAGCTTTACTCGAAGCGCATGCACGGCGTGCTGGACCTTTGCCTGGAGTGCAAGTCGTGCAAGTCCGAATGCCCGTCGCAAGTAGACATGGCGAAGGTCAAGTACGAATGGCTGGGCTCTTACTACAGGTCGCACCGCGTCCCGCTGAGGTCCAGGCTGGTGGCGAACATCCACCGCCT
>Ga0187892_10003279_pt1 | contig 29873 bp, 17 predicted proteins | sample MA1701073metaG_FD_139345 | JGI IMG/M metagenome (GOLD analysis project Ga0187892, IMG submission 139345) | Bio-ooze microbial communities from a basaltic lava cave in the Kipuka Kanohina Cave System on the Island of Hawaii, USA - MA170107-3 metaG ... | reverse complement strand
GAGTTTCAGTTCCTCACGAAAACCGAAATCCTACCACCGGAGTTCCACGGGCACCCCTTGCAGTTCCCTGCTTCACTGCTGCAAAGTGGTGCATTCTGTCCCCTGATCTCTAACTAAGCTCACGTAAGGAGTATTGCCCGGGCAGAGTCAGTGGAAGGAGGCATACAGCTCGACCCCAATACAGGCATGCCCGCCGGCATCACAGGGAAAATCACCCTGCGCGAACCCAGCATTCAGCTTCGAGACAAGGGGCTTATCTCTGCGGACTCTCTCCTTCGGCTTGCGGATGAGTCGCTCCAGGATATCGTACTTCGCGTCTGGGTTGTGTTGGATCGTTTGGATGTTGCCTTTGCGGAGTCCAGTGAGCTTGAGAGCAACGCATTGCGGGCCGCCTTCCGTGTTTACCTGGATCTTCAATCCCTCGACAATATTGCTGCCAAGATCTTTCTTCGGACTGACATATGGAAACGGATTACCGCAAGGGGCTTCCGGGAGGCCAGTCACATAACGAAGAGTCTGACGCTCAGTTGGGATGAACAATCGCTACTAAATCTAATAATCCGGCGTACGCTTTACAACCAGTTGCTTCTGTCATATTACCAAGCCGTGCCCAGCCAAATCCTCTCAAGCACTGATCTCCAGAAGCAACTCTTTTACAACATCTTTCCGCCACAGGTGGACAGTGGGTCGAGAAAACCAACAACACTTGAGTGGATGTTGAGCCGCACAAGCGATGGTTCGGGACAAACGGCTCCTCGTAAGCTTGTTCACCTGCTTTCGAGTGCCCGCGATGTTCAACTCAAGAAACTAGAGTTGGGCCTTCCCGACCCGCCGAATGGCAACCTTTTTGATAGGACCTCGCTCAAAGAGGCCCTGCCTGAAGTTTCGCGGGCGAGGTACGAACAGACGCTATGTGCGGAATACCCCGAGTTGGTGAGGTACCTTCAAAGGTTGGATGGGCGGAAGTCGGAACAGACTCCAGACTCGCTGTTACGGATATGGGGAGAGACTCGCGAGGAAACAATTCGAATAGGCGAAAGGCTTGTCGACATCGGATTTTTTATCAACAAAGGAACCAAGGACCTGCCAACCTTTTGGGTGCCATTCCTCTATCGGCCTGCTTTGAATCTTGTTCAAGGCGCCGCTGAGTAGCCTTGGATACGCTCGCACTGTCACAAGTTCGGGCACCTCATGTCATAATTCACGAAAATGACTGACCGAAAAACCATGCGCATTGTTGTCAAGCGTTCGCGCAAGGGAACCGCCCCGGCGCGGGTGCGCGCCATCCGGAAGGGACTCGATGCGGCGTATCCGGCGGCGGAGTGCGAACTGCGGCACGAGAATCCGTTTCAGTTGCTGGTGGCCACGATTCTCTCCGCGCAGTGCACCGACCAGCGCGTCAACATGGTGACGCCCGGGCTGTTCGCGAAATACCCGACGGCAAAGGATTTCGCCTACGCCAACCCGCGCGCAATCGAAAATGAAATCCGCTCCACGGGCTTCTTCCGCAACAAGACCCAATCCATCCTGGGCGCCAGCAAGAGGCTGGTGGAGCACTTCGGCGGCCGGGTGCCGCAAACCATGGAAGAAATCCTCACCCTGCCCGGCGTGGCCCGTAAGACCGGCAACGTAGTGCTGGGCACGGCGTTCGGCATCGCCAGCGGCGTGGTGGTGGACACGCACGTGCTGCGCCTGTCGAAGCGCCTCGACCTGACCAAACACGACGACCCGAAAAAGGTCGAGCAGGACCTGATGCAGGTGATCCCAAAAGAGAAGTGGATTCACTTCTCCCACCAGCTCATCTGGCACGGGCGCCGCGTGTGCTTCGCGCGCAAGCCCAATTGCGCCGAGTGCCACCTGGAGCGCCTGTGCTACGCGAAGGACAAGACGGTGGCCAGCGGCCGGTGACCACTGTCCAGGGCAGAGTGAGGAGTTGGGAGTGGGAGTTGGGAGTGACGAACTCAGAACTCCGAACTTGGGACACTTGGGACTCAGAACCCTGAACCCAGAACAAGGAACCCGCGGCCTTTGGGACGCAATGTATTTTCTTGTTCCCCCGCTTCCCACTGCCAACTCTCCACTACCCACTCCCTACTCTCCGCTACCCGCAGCCAAACTCTCTACTCGCCACTATCAACTCTCCACTACCCACTAAGCGCTTTCCCCTGTATATTCTGTCCCCATTACCGCCGAAAGGGGAGAACCGATGCAGCCGCTGACGGGAAAAGAGATCGCCGCGCGCGTTTCGGGAATGACCTCGCCGAAGCACCAGGTGCACGGCTACGCGGTGGACCTGACGGTGAAGAGCATCAGCGCGGTGGACCCGGTGGGGCGCGTGGACTTCGGCGGCAGCGAGTACATCCCCGCCGGCCGCGTGGCCGTGGCCGCGCTGCGGCGCAACCCGGACGACCGCTACCAGTGGTGGGACCTGGGGCGCGGGTCGTATTTCCTCGAGTTCAACGAGAGCATCGAGCTGGCCGCCGATGAAGTGGGCGTGCTCGAGCCCGACGACCGCCTGCTCCGCGCCGGCGGCAGCCATGCCACGGTGTTCATCCGCGGCCGCGCCAATCCCGCGGAAACGCTGATCGACGTCGACGTCACCCGCCTGCAAATCAAACAGAACGCGCGCACCTCGCGCGTGCGCATTTTCCGTTTTGGCGGAGGGGCCGGAGCCGCAGTGACAAGTCCGATCGCAGCGCCCTCGGCCAAGTCGTCGGGTAAGCCCGCAAGAAAAAGGAAATAGGTCGCTACCCGGAGGGGATATAATCCTAGAGGTCCGCCAAAATGACCGTGGAAGAACTGGTGGTGGAGAAGCTCAAGGAGCTTACGCCTTTCTCAGAAGAGAGAAGCGCTGGATCTTATGGATTCGCTCCGAGAACGAGGCGAGCCCGGCAAGCCATTGCGCAGCTTGCGGGGCTTGTGGGCTGGCACGGGTTTTGAGATTAGGGAGGAAGATATCGCCCAGGCGCGCCGCGAAATGTGGGGCAATTTTCCGAGGGACATTTCCTGATGGGTGCTGTTCTCGACACCCATGCCGCCGTCTGGTATTGGCTTGACATGAAGGGTCTTTCCGGTTTGATTGTGATTGACGAAGCGGCCAAGCGAGGGCAGCCTGCCTGTGCTTCCGCCATTTTCTTTGGTTGAGGTTGCCTGCTTGGAAGAACGGGACAAAATCCCCGGCAACCCATGCGACTTTGTTTCAAGCGGAGCTGAACCGGGAGCGGCCGGCGTTTCGCCTTGTTTCTGTGGACATCCGGGTCGCAGAGGCCGCCCGCCGAATTCCCCGCGATGCCATCCCAGACAGGCCCGACCGCATCATCGCTGCAACCCGCTGTACACCTGGGACTGCCGTTGATCACGCGGGATCGCAGGATTCAAGCAGCGGGCATATGGACGATCTGGTGACCAAGCTGCAAGGTTTGAGAACAGTGGGCAGGAGGCTCCCATGGTTGCGTTGACCGGGTTGTGGCTGCCGATTGTGGTGTCGGCGGTGATTGTGTTCATCCTGAGCTCGATCCTGCACATGGTGTTGCCGTTGCACCGGGCCGACTACCAGAAGCTGCCGGACGAGGACAAGGTGATGGAGGCGCTGCGCGCCGCCGGGGTGCAGCCGGGCAATTACCATTTCCCGCATTGCTCGAGTCCGGCGGAAATGAAGAACTCCGCGTTCCTCGAGAAGATGAAGAAAGGCCCGGTCGGGCTGATGAACGTCCTTCCCAGTGGCCCCATGAACATGGGCAAGTACCTCGGTCAGTGGTTCGCGCTGTGTCTGGTGATGGGCATTGTCGTGGCGTACGTGGCCGGACGCACGCTTGCGCCGGGTGCGTCGTACCTGAGCGTTTTCCGCATTGCCGGGACGGTGGCCTTCATCGGCTACGCGGGCGGGCAAGTCAGCGACTCCATCTGGAAGGCGCAACGCTGGGGCGCCACGTTCCGCCACGTCTTCGACGCTTTGCTGTACGGCCTCTTTACCGGCGGCACTTTCGGCTGGCTCTGGCCGCGGTGAGGCGCCTAATCCCGTAAGCCTGTGCCGAGGGTAACTGCGGCTCCCTTATGACGCTCATTCAATTCACGCGCAACCACAACAATCACTCCACCGACAAGGGCTACCAGTTCGAGTTCTTCTGCGACCGCTGTCAGAATGGCTTCCGCACGGAGTTCCGGGCGTCCGTCACCGGGCTGGCGGCCAGCGCGTTGCGCGCGGCGGGCGGACTCTTCGGCGGGCTGCTGGGCCAGGCGGGCTCCAGCGCCTACGAAATCCAGCGGGCCATCGCCGGACCGGCCTACGACAAAGCCTTCCGCGAAGCGGTGCAGGAGGCCAAGCCGCACTTCCGGCAATGCCCGCGCTGCTCCAAGTGGGTGTGCCAGACCACCTGCTGGAACGCGCAGCGCTCGTTGTGCTATGACTGCGCGCCCGACGTGCACACCGAGCTGGCTGCGGCGCAAGTCCACGCCACTGTGGACCAGCTCCGGGCCAAAGTGCAGCAGACCGACATGACCCAGGGGATCGATGTGACTGCGGAAGCGGTGGCCCGCTGCCCCGGCTGCGGGGCGCTGACGCAGGGCGCCAAGTTCTGTCCCGAGTGCGGCCAGCCGCTGCGGCCGAAAGACGCCTGCGCGAAATGCGGCGCGAAGATGCAGGCTGGCTCGAAGTTCTGCCCCGAATGCGGCCAAAAGGCGACCTGACGCTCTTCCCGTTCGAGGAGGAGAAGATCATGAAGGAGACTCGTCACTGGAATTGGCTTCTCTACGTGGCGGCGTACACATTCTGCTCGGCGCACCCTTGTTGCTCCCTCCCAACCGTGTGCCGCCACACCTGGGATTCCCTGGCACCCAGGAAGCGTGAGTCCATCAGACCGGCATGTTCCTGCTCTGCTGGTGTTTCATCGTGCTCATGATCTACCGGGAGCGTTCCATCGCATTCCTGCTGGTGTCCATCGTTGGTGCGCAGTTTCATCACGGTTGTGCTCGTAATCCTCGGACTGGCCGGACATCCCCCATTTCTTTTCGTCGTCGCAGGCATTGTCTTGATTGGCGTAATGGGCTCTCTAGGTAACTACCGGGTGGACAGATAGGCTGCTCCAGAAGGCGGAAAGTATTGGTTCAGAATTGCTGCTTGAAGTCCGCGGGCCAGTTGACCACAAGCGTGACCGGAGCGGTCGAGGCGGGCGCCCTGGCGGTGTTGACCAGGAAGCGTTGGGCATCCCGGGTGCTCGCGTAAAGCGAAGGGAAAAAGGTGACGAAGCGCTGTGGCTTGGCATCGAACAGCGCCCGCGTGGCCCCCGCTTCGAAGTTCGCGCCTCTGGTGTTGACCTGGGTGGCCATCAGCCGGTCGTCCGCCGCCAGGTATACGATTTCTCTGCCGTCGCCGCGCCAGAAGGGGCGGGATCCGCCTGCCGTGGAGACCTGCCACTTGCCCCCTGGCCCGGGGAACGGGGCGACGTAAACCTGGTCGGCGCCGGACTCATTCGACACGTAGGCAATCCACTTCCCGTCAGGAGAAAAACGGCCGTCGGTTTCGTTAAAAATGGTCACCATGAATGGTACTGGTTTGCGCTCGCCGGTCATGGGCAGCACCCAGAGGTCATTTCCGGTTTTCGGATCCGAGTTGAAGAACATCACAAACTGGCCATCCGGCGACCAGTCGGTGGGGTACAGATTGACCCTCGGCCTGGTCAGCAGCAATTCCTCGGTTCCCGCGCCACCGGCCGGTTTGACGTAAATGTCGTACTGGCCTGTGCGGGACGAGCCAAAAACGACGCGGCTGCCGTCCGGCGACCATACCGAAAAGCGATCAATCGCGGGGTCAAAGGTAAAGCGAGTGCGCAGTCCGCGCGGCACATCGTAGATCCAGAGATCAATGTTGCGGTTGAGCGGGTCATACAGGGAGACGGCCACCTGCCGCCCGTCCGGTAGAATGCGTGCGTCGTAGTACATGGCGGGATCGCCCAATTGCCCAAGCTCTTTGCCGGAGCGGTCCATCCAGAGCAGTTTCGAATCCGCCTGTAGTTCGCCTCCGGAATGATAGGTCAGCACTCCGTTTTGCGACACGGAGAACGCGCCCAGGGAAAAAGCCAGATCGTATTGCACCTGGTCCACGAGAGGAAACGCGTCGCCGGCAACCTCCAGGCGCGCCAAGTCGAACGCCACCGCCATGAGCATCCCGTCGCGGACAAACAGGAGATGACCGGAAGCGTAGGCCACGCTGGAAACCGCTCGCACCAGCAGCTTGTTCACCCGGCCATCAAGGCTGGCTACATAGATTCCCTCGGCGCCACTCTGGACGCTGCCGCCCGGGCCCGAAGCGCGCGCCAAATAGAGAAAGTGCCGCTGGTCCGGCAGAAAAAACGGCCAGCGGTGCGTGCCTATTCGCTGGGCAGCATCCAGTTGGGTGGCGGGGGTGGACGTGCCGCCATTGGCGGGCGCCCGGAAAATCGGTGAAGTCGTGCTGGGAGCAAACAGGATCACACCGTCGCGACTCCAAGTCCCGCCGCGGGAGCCAGCGCCGGCGGGGATGTCGCACACCGTCAGCGTCGGCCCACCGGCTGCATCTATTCTCTTCAGCTTGCCGGGTGTGAAAAAGCCGATCGAACGGCTGTCGGGCGACCAGAATGGATGAGCGGCCTCCTCCGTGCCGGATAACATCTGCGCCTTCATCGAACTGAGTTCGCGCACCCACAGCATCCGTTTTCCGCCACCCGTGCCTACGAACGCCAGGCGCTTCCCGTCCGGGGAAACGACCACGGGGCCGCCGGCGCCACCGCCGACGCCGAAGGCTGTTCCTTCCGGCGGAAGGATATTGGCGCGCAGCGTTTGCACATCGCGAGCCGCGCGCCAGTAGGAGGTCACGGCTGCGGCCAAACCGAGAACACCCACCAGCAATACCGCGGCCGTTACCTTCCAGACGAGCCCGCCTCCTTTCCGCGCCGCAACGGGCGGGGCCGCCTCCGGTGGCCCGTCTGCCGGGGGCCATTTCGCGTCCAGGAGGATGCGGGCTTCACCAATGTCGCGCAAGCGGCGTTTTTCGTCCCTGGTCAGGCAGCGGCGCAGCAACTCGCGGATGCCGCGCGGCAACTCCGCGGGCATGGCGCCCCAGTCCGGCTCGGCGCGCACCACCGCGGCCAGAACGTCCGTGGCCGTTTCCCCCGTAAACATCGGACGGCCCGTGAGCATCTCGTAGAGCACCACGCCGAACGACCAGATGTCTGCGCGCTTGTCCACCGGCTTGCCGCGCGCCTGCTCCGGCGACATATAGGCGGCCGTGCCCAGGATGAGTCCCGCGCTGGTGGCCGCTATGCTCAGTGTCGGCGAGGAATGGATGTCGTACGCGGGAGCTTCCTCGGTGAGAGCCTTGGCCAACCCAAAATCCAGTATTTTCACGTGGCCGTCTTGGGTGAGCTTGATGTTGGCGGGCTTCAAGTCGCGATGAATGACGCCGTGCTCATGGGCGTACTCCAGCGCTTCGGCCATCTGCCGGGCAATGGGCAGCGCCTCCTCCAGGCCCATGGCTCCGCGCGCGATCCGCTCGGCGAGGGTCGGCCCCTGCACCAGCTCCATGGCCAGCGCAAAGTGGCGCAGGCTGGCGGCCTGTGCGCCTGGCTGGACAGGCTGTAAGCCTGTCCCACTTCTTGCTTCCTCCAGTCCGTAGATCGCGGCAATGTTGGGATGGTTCAGCGAGGCCAGCACCTGAGCTTCGCGCTGGAAACGCTGCATCCGCTGCGCGTCCGCGGCAAATTGATGCGGCAACACCTTCAGCGCCACGTCGCGGCCCAGCTTAGTGTCGGTGGCGCGATACACCTCGCCCATGCCGCCCGCGCCCAGTTTGGCGGTCACCTTGTAGTGCGCAATGGTTCGCCCGATCATGTTCTTGGCTGCGGCGGCGAGGAAGCGCCCGGCAAAGGGAGTGCGCGCAGCGGCGGCGGGAGGTTCTGCGCCAGCGATTCCCACCGGGCCTTCACCTCCCGCATCAGCAGTGAGAATCGCGGATCAGAGCGAACGCTGGCCAGCAGCGGGTCGAACTCCGCAAGGAATGGATAGTTGATGAAGCCGCGGTTGGTGCAAATCCGCAGCCACTTCAACGACTCGTCAACTTGACCGATAAGCGAGTAGCTGTCGGCGATGCTAAGCGCCACGAAGTCAGTCATCCCGGCGGCTTGCTCCAGTTGCGGTGTCATCTGTGAGCGGCAGCGCTCGGCGTCCCCTTCGAACGCATAACGCATCAGAAGCGCCCAGGAGCGATGGAGGGGCCAAGTTAGCCCTTGGGCCGCCTTCTCCAGGACGTCGGTGGCCACGGCGCGCTGCCCCGCGGCGGCAATTTGCCACGCCGCAAAGAGCTGCAGCATCGACACGCGGTTGGCCAGTTCAATGGCCCGGTGGGCCGGCGCCACAACCTGGTCCATACGTCCGTTCACGAAGTGTTCGGTGGACACCACCAGCCAGGTCACCGGCGTGAGCGGATCGATCTTGACCGCTTCGGCAACGCAGTGGGTGACCTCAACGCCGGAAGCGCTTGCGAAGCGGCACATTTCCGTGAGCACATTGGGGTCCTGGGGCCGTAGTTGATGGGCGCGATGCATGTCGTGCAGCGCGCGCGCGGTCTCGCCGCGCAGCCCCTCCACCAACCCGCGCAGGAACAGGCCCAGATAGTCCTGGGGATCGACGGCCAGCGCGCGCCGGGCGCAGTCCGCGGCTTCTTCCAGATTCCGCGCGTCACCACCGAGCATCACGTTGACCTTGTTCCAGGAGATTTGCCCTTTGGTGGCCAGCAGCAGGGGGTTATCCCCGACAATTCCGAGCGCCTGATCAACCATACGGGCCGCCCGGTCCTGCGCTTCGAGGGTCCAGCCGTAGAGTTCCTGCCGCGCCCGCAAGTAATAGTCGTAGGCGGCCACGTCTTCGATCGGCCGGTTCGCCGCCCGCCGCTCACCCGTGTCGGTGAGCTGGACCTGCAAGGCGGCCACAATCTTGCGCGCGATTTCTTCCTGCATTCCAAAAACGTCCGCGAGCGTGCCGGCAAACGTTTCGCTCCACACCGAAGTATCGCGGACAGCCTCCACCAGTTCCGCGGTGACGCGCAGCGCCTCGCCCGCCTTCCGCACCGAACCCGACACCACGTGGGTCACTCCCAATTGCTTTGCGAGGGAGGGCGTGTCCCGGGTGGCGCCCTTCAGAGCCATGGACGAATTGCGCGAAATGACCTTCAACGCTTCGATCCGCGACAGGTTGGAGATGATTTCTTCCGTCAGGCCGTCGCTGAAATACTCGTTCCCCGCATCCGGGCTGCGATTGGCGAACGGGAGGACCACCACCGCAATGCCCTCAGGACGACTCGCGGTGTCGGCCGAAGGCAAAGCCGTTGCCACGACCTGTTCCGAAGCGATTTCCAGACCCGCCTTGCGCAAGCCTTCGAGCAAATGGGCGCCGTGTTCGTCATCGAACCATTTCTTGCGGTCGCGCCAAATCCGGGCGGCAAAGTCCGGCCTAATTCTGAGCAACTCCCGCATCGACCTCGCTGCTGCGTCCTTTTCGCCGAGTTGCCCGCAGGCCGCAGCCATCAGGGCGTGTCCGCCCCAATTCTGGGCCAGGTTCATCTTCAAGCCAAAGTTGTACGCACCGCGATAATCGCGCTGGCGGTAGGCATTGTTGAAGTCCACGTGCCAATACCATCCCGGATGGTGCGGATTGAGCTGGCGCGCGCGCTGCGCCAGCGCCAGGCCGCGTTCCCAGTCACCGGAATAGGCCAGCATCTCGCCCAGAAACGCGATGGAGTTCCCATCCATGGGGTTCAGGGCCAGCGTGCGGTCTGCCGCATTGCGAAAGCTCTGAACTTCCTTCTGGAAGAAAAACGCCTGCGCCAGGCTGAAGTACGCCAGATGGTTCGACGGCGCCAGTTCCACAGCGCGGCGCGCGGCGTGGGCGCCGATGGCCAGAGAATCCGCCTGCAACTCGAATCCTTGCGCGTAGTCCTGCACGCACAGCAGCGCCAGCAGGGCCCAAGCGTCGGCATAGGACGGCGCCTTGGCCACCGCCGCTTCCAGGCCGGCGCGCGCGGCGGCCATCTCTTCTTCGGTGACATGCTCGAAGTAAGCAAAGCTGCGCAGCACGGCCTCATACGGGCTGAGGGAATCCGGCGCCCGAAAACGCAGCGACTCACTCATCGTGCGCGGCAGGACCCCGTGCATATCGGCCACGGTGGAGACGATTTTCGGAACCAGGTCATCCTGCAGCTCGAAGACCGCTTCCGGGCTGAAGGCGCGATCGTAAGTCTCGGCCCACAAGTGGGCGCCCGAGACGGCGTCTACGAGCTGCCCCGCGATGCGCAGCCTCGTCCCCGCCTGGCGAAGGCTTCCCTCCATCACGTAGCGCGCTCCAAGCTCCTTGCCTGCGAAACGCACGTCGACTGCCTCGCCTCTTAATTTCGCAGTTGAACCACGCGCGATGACCCGCAGATACGAGAAACGCGACAGCCCTGTGACGATTTCTTCGGTCAGCCCCTCGGCTAGGGCCGTGAGCTCGGCGTTGTTGCCGCTGTACTTGAAGGGCAACACCGCGACCCAGAATCCCTCGTCGGCCCGGACCTGTCCCGAGTCCGCGCCTGACTCCGCTCGATCTGCTTTCGCCGTGACCGTCCCGTTCCGCCTCGGCGGGTCGGACGATCCGTCGGTCGCAGGAATCGAGAGTCCCGCTTTGCGCAGCCCTTCGAGCACAGGCTCGAGCAGGCCGCTCGCGAAGTGCCAACTCTCGATGTTCGAGCGCGCGTGCGCCGCAAACTCGGGATCGAGCGCCAACAGATCCCGGACCGCGGCCTGGGCTTCGGCGCGCCGGCCGAGGTGCCCGCAGGCCGCCGCCACCACGAGATAGGGCCAGAAAAGGCCGGGTACGTCCACCCGGTTCGCGCACTCGAGGGCCTGCTCGTACTCGCCCTTGTGGAAGTGCTGCCAGAGGGGAGCGAAATGCATCCAACCGGCGTGGTTGGCATTAAGTTCCATCGCGCGGCGCACGATCGCGGTGCCTCGCTCGAACTCGCCTGTGTGCACGATCTGCAGTCCCAGGATCCCGAGCGCGTCGGTGTTGAGCGGATTGAGGGCCATCGCGCGCTCGGCCGCAGGACCAAACGCGGCGAGGTCCCGCCGGAAGAAGTGCACCTGCGCAAGCGAGACGAGCGCGAACTGGTTCGCCCGATCGAACTCGACCGCGCGGCGGGCCGCAGCCAGGGCCCGATGGAGAGAGGTCGCGTCGCCCCGGAAGCCGAACGCGTGTTCGTCGACGTAGATCTGCGCGAGGCAGGCCCACAGGTCCGACTGCCGGTTGTCCCGCTCCAGCACGCGCTCCAGCCGGCTCTTGAACGCCGCGTGGGCCGCGGGCGTAATCTGCTCGCGGTAGGCGAAATACTGGAACTGCCACTCCACCGGCGTGAGATCGACGTCGTCCTTCTGCCGGATCGCGGACCCTATCGAATGCACAAGCACCCCGTAGCTATCGGCTACGGTTGCGACCATGCGGGCGGCGACGTCGTCCTGCACCGCAAAAATGCTCGACGTCTGGAGGTCCCGATTGTAGGTCTCAGCCCAGAGCTGCGCTCCCGTCTGGGCGTCGATGAGCTGGGCGCTCACGCGAATGGCGGGACCTCCCTTGCGGATGCTTCCTTCCAGCACGTAACGCGCGCCGAGTTTGGCGCCCAGGGCCCGCTCGTCTCCAGTTTCTCCCTTCAGGCGGGCTGCCGAGGCGCTCGCGACGACCGACAGATACCGAAATCGCGAAAGCCCGGTCGTGATCTCCTCGCCGAGGCCGTCGGCGAACGACTCCATCTCCCCGTCACCGGAGCTTTTGAACGGCAGCACGGCGACCCAGAACCCCTCGTCCGCGCGGGCAGCGCCCGACGCATCGCTCGCAGAGGGGCGCGCGGGCGAGCGCGCGGGCGCTATGACCACTGCGGTCTGTGACGCCTGTCGCGCCAGATCGCGGAACTCGTTGGCGACATCGCGCGCCGTCTGCAGGCGGTGGCGGGGGTCCTTCTCCAGACAGCGCCGGATGATGCGTGCCAGATCGCCGGGCAAATCCGTTCGCAGGTCGGTAACGATTGGCGGTGAATCCCGAAGAATGGCAGAGGCCAGTTCGGCCGAAGATGCGCCCGCGAACGGCCGGCGTCCCGTGGCCATCTCGTAGAGCAGTATGCCCAGCGAGAAGATGTCCGTGCGGTGGTCGACGGCGCGGCCCGCGACCTGTTCGGGTGACATGTAAACCGGCGTCCCCATCACCACGCCCGCTTTCGTGTCTCCGTCCGCGGTCAGCGTGGCGTCGTTGGATTTGTCGGCGCGCACATCTTTTGCCAAGCCGAAGTCCAGCACTTTGACGCGACCGTCGTCGGTCACCATCACATTGGCGGGTTTCAGGTCGCGATGCACGATACCTTTCTCATGCGCCGCAGCGAGCGCCTCGGCCAGCGCACTGGCAAACTCGACGATTTGCTCGACGGGCAGCCCGCCCTCGGGAATGCGGCGGTCGAGCGACTGTCCCTCGACGAGCTCCATGGTGAGGAAGTGCACGCCGCCGGCCTCTTCGACCGAGAAGACCGTGACGATGTGCGGGTGATTGAGGGCGGCGACGGCGCGAGCTTCGCGCTGGAAGCGCGCGAGCCGCTCGGAATCGCGCGCCATGTCCGGCGGCAACACCTTCAGCGCCACGTCGCGGCCCAGCTTGCTGTCGGTGGCGCGATACACCTCGCCCATGCCGCCCGCGCCCAGTTTGGCGGTCACCTTGTAGTGCGCAATGGTTCGCCCGATCATCTGCGGCCAATTGAGGGAATCCTATGGTTGCAAAATCACCTTGTCAATGAGTGGCGAGTGGTCCGGGTGAAATCTGGTCGGGGCGCGGAGATTTGAACTCCGGACCTCCTGCGCCCAAGGCAGGCGCGCTACCAGGCTGCGCTACGCCCCGACCGATGCTCTCTAATTGTAGCGCACTTGTTCCGCCCGTTTCCCTCTCGATTTGCAGCCTTGCTGCTGGCCCTTGGGCGAGTAATTAGGAGCTTGTTGAAAAACCCCGAAGGTTGTCATTCCGAGCCGCCGCAGGCGGCGAGGAACCTGCATTTCCTGGGACTTCCTGCAAGATGCAGATCCCTCGCTTCGCTCGGGATGACAGTCAAGAGCGTTTTTCAACAAGCTGTTAGGAAAGCGCGCAGCGCATGTTCGTGGCGCACCGGAGCGCCCGCACCGGTCTGAAGACTCCGGCTTTGGTCCCCGGTGTCCGAGCCTTGCATATGCGGCGATTCCTCAGGGAACTGAATCCCGGGTAGAATACACGGATGCGGTACCGCGAAATCCGGCCGCCGGAGAAGCTGGCGCAGAGCGTCGAGTGCTTCTGGACGCTGGAGGGGCGCGCGCCTGCCGGGCCCGCGGCGCCGGAACGCGTGCTGCCGGACGGCTGCATCGAGTTGATTTTCAATTTCGGCGAACCGTTCGCGGAGCATGGGCCGCGCGGCATGGCCCGGCAACCGCGTTTCTTCGCCGTAGGCCAGATGGACCGGCCCATCCGCATTGCCCCCACCGGACGCGTGGACTTGCTGGGCGTGCGCTTTCAGCCCAGCGGGGCGTTTTCGTTCTTGCAGTTGCCGGTGCACGAACTGACCGGGCGAGTCGTGCCGCTCGAGGACGTGGCCCGCCCGAAGGACCGCCCGCTATTGCAACGGATGCGGGAGGGACAGCGGCTGAGCGAACGCGCGCGGACTTTCGAAAAGCTGTTCCTCTCCCGCACGCAGGAGAATGGCCACGGCGACCCCGGCGTGGATGGCGGGGTATACGAACTGCTGCGGGCCGGCGGCTGCGTCCGCGTCGAAGGGCTGGCGCAAGTCGCCGGGTTGAGCCGCCGTCAACTGGAGCGGCGCTTCCGCGAGCGGGTGGGCATCGGGCCGAAGCTGCTCTCGCGCATCCTGCGGTTCCAGCGGGTGCTGCGCGCGTTCGAGGCCGCTGCCAACTGGGCCGGCGCGGCGGCCGACTGCGGCTACTACGACCAGTCGCACCTGATCCGCGATTTCCGCCAGTTCACCGGGGAGTGCCCGACGGCCATTGCCCGCTGGGACCCGCTCACGGCCATGTTCCTCCGCAAAAACCGTTCTCGTGTAGGGGCCGGTCTTTAGACCGGACCGGCCCGGCAGCGCAGGACGGCGGGCGGCCCCCACGTGTGCTGAACCAGGTGTCGCATTTTTCCAAGACAGGCACTCGCCTCCCGCGTAACTTGCCCGCTGTCGCGTAGGGGCGGGTTTATCCCGCCCGTTGCGCGTGGATCCGGATGGGCTCGAGGCGCCACCTGCGATCCCGAATGGGCGGCGTAAAGCCGCCCCTACGTCGTGCGCCAGGAGGAGCGATGAGCAAAGTCTGCGCCATTTCGATCTACGTTACCGACCTCGATAAGTCCGCGGAGTTTTATTCCGGCGTGCTGGGCATGAGCGTCAAGGAGAAGATGCCGTACATCGTGCAGCTCAATCACGACGGCGTGGACGTGGTGCTCTGCCAGGGAGAAAAGCCGGCGGCGGGTGAATACTCGAAGAGCGCCTCCGTCGTGCTCGGCTTTGTCACGCCGAACCTCGACGAGAGCATCGAGTCCATGCGCGCGAACAAAGTGAAGCTGGTGCATGACCAGCCCCAGGACTTCCCCGTGGGGCGTTACGTCGCGTTTCAGGATCCTTCCGGCAACGTCCACGAGCTGCTGGAGTTCAGCACGTAAGGAAGCAAGGACATAGCCCAAAGTTTGACGCTGAAAGGCCCGTCCCTGCTTCCTTACTTCCCTACGTCCCTACTTCATTCACTGCATTCGTTCCTGCAACCTAATCTCCGCGTCATCCGTAGTACCATCGAATGGAAATGACCAGGCAGAATGGCGTGGCGGTGCGCGCGGAAGCCGTCGAGCGGCACTACCGCATGGGCGAGTCGCTGATTCGCGCGGTGGACGGGGTGTCGCTGGAGATCGGCGAAGGAGAGTTCGTCGCGCTGCTGGGCAGCTCCGGCTCCGGCAAGAGCACGCTGATGAACCTGATTGCCGGGCTGGACCGGCCAAGCGGCGGGGCCATCCTCGTGCGCGGACGCGACCTGGCAAAAATGACGCCGGAGGAACTGGCGCGGCACCGGCGGCACACCGTGGGGATGGTCTTCCAGTCGTTCAACCTGATCCCCTCGATGACCCTGGTGGAAAACGTGGAGCTGCCGCTGCGTTTCGCGGAAGCGGAGCGCGGCGAGCGGCAATCGCGCGCCCGCGAGGCGCTGGAACGGGTGCGCCTGGGCGCGCGGCTCGCGCACCGCCCCAGCGAGTTGAGCGGCGGTGAACAGCAGCGCGGCGCGCTGGCCCGCGCGCTGGTGAACCGGCCCTCGATCCTGGTGGCCGATGAACCCACCGGCAACCTGGACAGCAACACCGGGCAGGAGATTCTCAACTACATCCGCGAGTTCAACGAAACGATGAAGATGACCGTGCTCATGGTGACCCACGAGCGCGCTCTGGCCGAGCGTTACGCGCACCGCATCCTTTTCCTGGCCGACGGCAAGCTGGTTTCCAGCGGCGCGCCGGCGGGAGGCCCGCGATGAAGCGCCAGGACCTGCTGGAACTGGCCACGCGCAACTTGCGCGAATCGGTGCTGCGGAATTCGCTGACCACCGCGGGCGTGGCAGTGGGGGTGGCCTCGCTGGTGGCTACGCTGTCGCTGGGCGCCGGTCTCCAGTTGATGGCCTCGGAGCGCGTGCAGACCTCCGGCCTGTTTGACACCGTGGTGGTCTATTCCCGCCGCGACATCCGCGGCTTCGACCGCCAGCAGGCCCGCGCCACCTCCACCGAAGACAGCCGCCCGCTCAATGAAGCCGCGCGCCGCGAAATCGCGCAGATCCCCGGCGTGGATGAAGTGAATCCGGAGATTCGGTTTCAAGTCGAGGTGCGGCATGACGGCAGCTCCTATTTCGCCACCGTCGCCGGCCTGCCCCCCTCTTCGCGGAAGAATGACGCCTTTGAGAAGATGCGCGGCGCCTACTTCAGCGGCCCGGAGGCGGAGGAGGCCATCCTGCACCTGGACTTTGCGCGGGAGTTGCTGGGCCTACCGGAGTCGGATGGGCCGGCCCCCGCTGCTCCCGGCAAGCCCGAGGATGCCGGGGCCGGGGATGCGGCGCCGAAGGCTCGGCCGGAGTCGCTGATGGGGCAGGAACTGGTGTTACGCTACGCCGAGCGCGTGTCCATGAGGAATCCCGATGCGGCCCGCGCCGGCGGGACGCCCCCCCGCGGCGCCACCAACGGCGGCAATTCCAGCGGGGCGTCCGCGGACTCCGCCAGTCCCGCCACGGACCCGCTGGTGGGCATCTCCATCGTGCGACGCGAGAAGCGGCTGCGGATCACCGGCATCATTGAGACGGAGCCCTTCGGGGGGATGCGCAATTTCGCGCGCGGGCGCGTGTTCATCCCGCTGGCCCTGGCGGAGAAACTCAACACCGTGCAGTCCTCCTCCTTGCGCGACGCGCTGGGGCTGGCCTCCAACGACAAGACCTACTTCAGCCTGCTGGTGCGCGTGCCTTCGCCCGCGGACGTGCAGCGCGTGCAGGAAGCCATCAAGAAAATGGGCTTCACCACGTGGTCCATCCACGACGTTACGCGCACCCTGCGCCGGTTCTTCGCCGTATTTGACCTGTTCCTCGGCATCTTTGGGAGCCTGGCGCTGGCCGTGGCTTCGCTGGGCATCATCAATACGCTAGTGATGGCCATTCTGGAACGGCGGCGCGAAATCGGCATCATGAAAGCGCTGGGCGCCAGCGACCGGGACGTCAAGCAGCTTTTCTTCGCCGAAGCCGGGGCCATGGGATTGGCGGGCGGATTGGCCGGCGTGGCGCTGGGCTGGTTGATCGGGCGCGTCATCAACCTGGGCACCAACCTGTGGCTCCAGTCGCAGGGCTCGCCGCCCGAGCAGATTTGGTTCACCCCGCTGTGGCTGGTCGGCGGCGCGGTGGCGTTTTCCGTGCTGGTCAGCCTGGCGGCGGGGATTTACCCGGCGGCGCGCGCCGCGCGGCTCGATCCCGTTCAGGCCCTCCGCTACGAGTAACGCCCTGCCGGGATCACAGATGAACACGGACAAACATAGATTGGCCCCCGAGTTTCTCTTCCCCACGCGTTTGTGCGCCTGCCCGCGCTTGTCTGCGATGGCCTTGTTCTTGTTCGGTGCGGTGGCCGCGCCGGTCCAGGCGGGGCGCGTGGAGTGCGGCGCAGTGCCCAGCAAAACGCTGGGGCGCGCGGTGCGCTACTGCGCCATGCTGCCGCCGAGTTACGACGCGGAGAAGACGCGCCGCTACCCCATCCTCTATTACCTGCACGGCCTGGGCGAAAACGAGCAGACCTTCGTGGACTTCGGCGGCTGGAGCCTGCTCGAGAACTTGCAGGACGCGAAGCGCGTGGGCGAGTACCTGGTGGTGATCCCCGAGGGCGGGCGCAGCTTCTACATCAACTCGCGGGACGGCAAGCAGCGCTACGAGGATTTCCTTGTGCATGAGTTCCTGCCGCGCATCGAGGCCAGATTTCGCGTCCGCCCGGGCCGCGCTTCCCGGGGCGTCGCCGGGGTTTCCATGGGCGGCTATGGGGCTTTGCGGCTGGCGTTCAAACGGCCGGAGCTCTTCGCCTCGGTGAGCGCGCACAGCGCCGCGCTGCTGGAGGAGCTGCCGAAGAACCTGCCGCAATCGCCGCGCATGCAGGCGCGCCTGCGGGTGCTGGGCGAGACCTACGGCGTGCCTTTCGACCGCGCCTTTTGGGAGAAGAACAGCCCGCTCACGCTGGCCCGCAACGCTCCCGGCCTGGCGCGGCTCAAGATTTACTTCGACTGCGGCACGTCCGACGAGTACGGCTTCGACGCCGGCGCCCGCGCCCTGGCCGAGGTGTTAACCGCCCGCAAGATCGCTCATGAATTTCACCTCTACCCCGGCGGCCACGGCTGGGCCTATCTGGGGGAGCACGTTTCCGCTACCTTCGAGTTCCACTCCCGCGCCTTCCACCTGACCGCCGCCAATTAGGAGCTTCCGCGTGTGCTAGAAGGCGAGGAACGAGGTCAGCATGACCGAGAAGGAGCGCACGGCAGGTCCTGGACGAGCTTCCGGAGTACGCTACAACGGGAAGATATCGCAGAGGCGATCCGCTTCCGCCGTGGCGGTGGACCAAGGGCTTGAGGATCTGCCGGCCGGCCGGCTGGTTTCCCACGAAGAGGTCAGGAGGCGCCTTGCCAGATGGCTTACCGAATAGTTTGGCCAGGACTCTCTCCGAGCTTGAGTCTGTGTTCGCTTACATTGCTTCAGATTACTCCGGGACAAGCGGCGCGGGCTGTCTCCCGAAATCCCCCAACGGCTCAATCCGGCGGCAGGATTCCCCGCGTTGCGGCGCTTCTGCAAAGGCTAGGGCTGCAACTCTAGCTGTTTCCGCTTCTTACGGGGCCGCCGCGGCGCTCCCGGATATGCCTGCTGCGCTTTCCCCGACCTAGTACCCCGGTACCAATTCCGCCGGCTGCAAATTGAGACCATTGCTCCATTGGGCTGCCGGCGACGCCGGGCTACTCTTCTCCGCGTCGCAAAGCTGTGTTTGGGAGCGAGGAGGAGCTTTGGCTGCTGCTCGAGACCGGCGCACCGCGCGCCGCTTCAAGATGCGTCTGCCTATGACCCTGAACTGGACCAACGGCCTCGGCCGTGGCGAACTGGCCGGCGAGACCACCGAGGTCAGCTCGCGGGGCGTTCATTTCTACGCAAGCAAGAGCGTCAAGGTGGGCACGGCGGTCGAGTTCCAGATGACCCTGCCCCACGAGATCACCCTGGCCGGCCCGGTGCGCGTGCGCTGCATGGGGCGCGTGGTGCGCACAGCGCCCAAGGAAGACCGCGTCAGCGTGGTCGTGGCCATTGACCGTTACGAGTTCATGCGCAGCGACAAGTCCGCGGCCTAAGCCGCGCTCTTGCCGCGCAAACAGGTTCTTGCCCACAACCTGCGGAGGTGGGTGAGACAGGCCGGGGTGCCTCGGCCCCTCAGCGGAGCGCCCCGGCCATCGTGTTTTCCGCCGCGCACGTTTCCCGGCCGAACGCAAGCCTGCCCGGCCCTTTGTTCCTGCGCCTTTCCCGGTGACGTGGAATGCGGAGCTTCCCTACTGCGAGATGATGCGGTGGTGCAGGGCGTAGAGGGCCAGTTCCAGGCGGTCGCTGACGCCCAGCTTGTCGAAGATGTTGTGCAGGTGGTTCTTCACGGTCTGCTCGGAGATGAACAGCTTCTCGCCGATCTCCCGGTTGCGGAAGCCCTGCGCCACCAGCGCGACGATTTCACGCTCCCGGTCGCTGAGCAGCGGCTTCTCCCGGCGCGGGCCGCCCTCGGCGGACTTGGTAAACGCGCGCATCACTTCGGCGGTCATGCGCTTGTCCAGCCAGATTTCGCCGGAGTGCACCTTCTGGATGCTCTTGAGCAGCAAGTCGGTGGCAGACTGCTTCAGCACCACCCCGCGGGCGCCCAGCCGCACGGCGCGCACCACGTCGTTGTCGTCTTCGGTGGCGGTGAGCACGATGACGCGCGTGGCCAGCGTATCGAAGTTCACCTCTTCGAGCACGGTGAGCCCGTCTTTTTCCGGCATGCGCAGGTCCAGCAGCAGAATGTCGGGCTTGAGCTTCGAGAGCGCGGCGATGCACTCGGAGCCGTTCGAGACTTCGCCCACGATGCTGATGGAGTCGTCTGACTCCAGCAGCTTGCGCACCCCGTCGCGGAAGATGGGATGGTCGTCGGCCATCAGGATGCGGATCGTCGGTTTGGAGGGCTTGGCCATACGCCGGGTTGAGTCCTTTGGACGCTGAGCGCTGCCCCCGCGTTACTTAAGGGGGCGAGATTCTACTGGTTGCCCGGCGCTGGGCACGCCGGCGGCTAATTCAACGGCACTTCCACGGTCACACGCGCGCCGTGGCCGGGATTGGATTCCACGGTCAGCATCCCCCCCACGCTGCGCGTCCGTTCTTTGATGGAAATCGGGCCGAGGCGGAGCCGGTCAAGCTCGTCGCTGGTGAAGCGGCCGGCAAAACTGAAGCCTTGCCCGTTGTCGTCCACCATCAGGCAGACCTTAGCCTCGTCCTGCCATAGTTTTACCACAACGTGCGTGGCCTTCGCGTGCTTTTTTATGTTGTGCAGCGCCTCGCGGTAAATCTGGAACAGTTCGCGGCAAATGCGGTCGGAGACTTCCGGGCCAATGGGCTCGGCCAGCAGCTCCAGCGGAATGGCGGATTCGGCGCGGAAGCGCTCGCCGAAGCCGCGCATCAGGTCGTTCAGGTCGGCGCTGCCCACGCGCTGCGGGCGCAGGTCGTTGACCATGCGGCGCAGCTCCTGGCCTTCGCGGCGCAGCACCTGCTGCACTTTGGTCAGGTCGGGCATGAGCGCGGCGGCGGTTTCTCCGTGCTTGCGGCGCAGCACTTCGAGCTGGATATCCAGGCCCAGCAGGGTTTGCAGCACGCCGTCGTGCAGGTCGTGCGAGACGCGGTTGCGCTCGGCCTCGATGGTGCGCGCGCGCAGGTAGCGCAGGCGCACCAGGTTCTCCAGCGGCGGGCTCAGGTGGCGCACGATGCGCTCCAGCCAGCGCAGCTCAAACGGGGTGAAGGGCGCCCGGCCGTTCAGCAGCAGCAGGCGCGCGTCCGGCCGGCCGTCGAACTCCAGCGCCGCGGTCATCAGCGCCCGGGCCTCCAGCTCTTCGCGCGCGGGGCCCGGCAGGCGCGGCAGTTGCGCCAGCCGGTCCCCCGTGTGCCGGTCCCACCCGAAGCCTTCCCCCTCCCCTTCGAGCGAGTTCCATACGAAGGAGGCCTCGGGCGCGTCCAGGAAGAACGAATCGGCGCGCGCCACCGGCACGTTTTCCGGCGTGATGCGCACCTGCTCTCCGCGGCGCACCTTCCAGAGGAACAACCGCGAGAGCTCGCGGTCGTGGAACACCAGCAGGGCCCGCTCGCATTCGAAGTGCGCCGCCAGTTCATCCAGCACACGCCGCAGCGATTCCGCCAAGCCGCGCTCCACCTCCAGCGCGCCGGAGAGTTGCGCCAGGTATTCCGTCTCCGCGGCATGGCGCCGCTGCCGCGCCCCCAGAAACGCCAGCCCCACGCCGGCCGCGAACGTCCCGGCGCTGAAGGCCACCCACGAGATCATCTCGCGCAGATGCTGCGGGGAATCGAGCGAGGTGCGCACAATCAAGGCCAGGGTCGCCGCGCCGGCCAGCACCACCGCCGGCCGGATGCCCCAGCGCGTCCCGGCGGCAAAGGCCGCAAACAGAAAAAGGTACCAGAAAGCCACGAACGACGGCGTGAGCAGGAGAAACAGGAACAGCGCCGCCAGGTCCACCGCCAGCGGTATCTCCCGGCCGCCCCAGCGGTACAGGAACTCCAGCACCGCCACGTAGGCCGCAAACGCCGCGTACGCCGCCAGGAAAAGGATGACCGCCGTTCCCGGCCGTGCCGGGCTGACCACCAGCACATCCAGGATAGCCATGAGCACGAAGATGGGCCGCGCGAAGGAGATGTGGCGTTCCAGGTGGCGGCGCTCTGCGGCGTGTGGTTGCATAAGGCCAGCGGCGAGTGACGAGTGGCTCGTGGCGGGGGCGGCGACCGGGTGACGGGAGGTTTGCCTGGCAACGGCTTCACCATCCCGGCGCCGGCCGGCCCGTGCTGCCCGCCGCCCCACACGAACCCCCCTATTTTCCCTTTTCTATTTTGGCTTTTCCACGAGCGGCGCCGCGCTAGCTAACAGCAAACGGGGAGGAGGAAGCCGGGCGGGCGTTGGGCGGCTCGGCCAGGCGGGCGCGCGCGTAGCCGGCCCACGCCCCGCGGGGCTCCAGCCGCAAATAGTGCGCCCAGTGCTGGCGCGCGGGACGCCGCTCGCCGTTTTTCTCATAGGCCAGCGCCAGGTTGAAGTGCGCGTCGGCGTGGCGCGGCGAGAGCTCCACGGCGCGCCGCAGGTGCAGGATGGCCTGCTCGTAACGGCCCAGCTCATCGAGCACGCAGCCCAGGTTGAAGTGAATCGTGGAGTTCTGCGGCTCGCGCGTGAGCGCGCCCAGAAAGTGCTTCTCCGCCTCTTCCATGTGGCCAAGCTGGTAGAGCGTGGCCCCCAGGTTGATTTGCGCCTCGGTCCAGTCCGGCGCGAGGGAAAGGGCCTGCGCGTAGGCTTCGGCCGCTTGCGGCCAGGTGTCCGGGCTGGAGTCCGAGGCCAGGCCCAGTTCGAACCACTCCTCCGCGGTGCGCGAGGCCATCACCTGGACTTTCCCAGCCAGCTCCCGCGTGTCGAAGTTCATCACGAACTGCCCGGTGAGCGGCTCGAGCGCGTGCGTGGCCCGCGGCCCGATGACGGCCACCTCCCTTCCGTTGGAGACAACCCGCAACTCGCTGAGCCGCGCATGCACTCCGCCGAGCTGCTCTTGCAGCGCCACCAGGGCCTGTCGCAGCCGCCGGGCGGGAATCCTGCTGGCGGTGAGCTGCGCGACCGTCTTGAGCGCGACCAGGTCGCGGAAGCTGTAGAACCGGTGGCCCCACCGCGGGCGCGGCGCCACCAGCCGCAGCCGCTCCCAGTAGCGCAACCGGCGCTCGCTCAGCCCCAGGATGCGCGCCACTTCCGCTCGCGTGTAGTGCTGGGTCAATCCGGAATGAAATTAAACCACGGAATAGAAAAAGGTCCTAGGACTCGTTGCATGACCGTGCGGTGCTGGGTGTGGGCTGCTACCTGCTGGGTGCTAACGCCATTACTGATGACGGGCCTCTGGCCACCGTTCTCTGGTTTCACCGGCCACTGATCGCTGGTTGGTCACTGGCCACTGCTCACCGGCCACTGCTCACTGGTCACTGGCCACTGAAGGTATGGGGTGAGCGACGGGATTTGAACCCGCGACCCTCGGTTCCACAGACCGATGCTCTACCGGCTGAGCTACGCTCACCGCAGTTGAAGAACATGATAGCAGGGACGCGGGGCGAGGGGCTAGGGGTGAGGGGTTAGGGGCCTGTGACGAAGTGGCGAAGTGAAGGAGTGGCACGAACATCCGCCTAGAGGCCGTTAGGCTGTTGCAAAGCCGCAGGGCGACCCGGTTGGTCGCCCGTTCGTTGCCGCAAGCCCGGGAATAGGGCGACCCACCGGGTCGCCCCTACGGTCTTGCGGCCAGTTCTAGCAAAAACTCCCTCCACTGGCAGCCACTGCGCCACGCTGTCATTTCGTCACGGGCTACCGGCCACGGTCACTGGCCACTCGACCACCGGCTCGTCACTCATCACTGCATAGTCGCCAGCACTTCGACTTGCCCTGAGTCCCGCTGAAGGCGGACGAAGGGTCACTGCAACGTGACAAGAACTTCAATCACGCCGGTCGCACGCGTGTCAGCCTTACCGTCGGGGCCGACGGGCGGCGTGAACGCCTGCAACGCCTTGCCTACCACGGCGCCCAGCATGCGCAGCCGGTCGGTGCCGCGCATGGCGTGGCCTTGGAGCGAAGAAGTGACCAGCAGGTCGCCCATGGCGATGGCACCGTTCTCCGCACTCACCTTCACCGGGACGATGCCCACCACGGCCATGGGGATGTCGCGGTGCTGCTGCGGGTCATCCATGGGGTAGGGGCGGCCCAGCATGCCGGGCCTGGTGGAGTAGATGCCGGAGACGCGCGTGGAATAGGGCTCGCTGGAGAGCGCGAAGGTGCGCGTCTTCTCCGAGCCGATCACCAGCACGTCGCCGGGCTCGTAGCCGGCCTTGTCGCCCACGGGCTCGACCGCTTCGGCAAAGTCCGCCCCGCTGTTAAAAAGTATACCGTTGTGGAAAACGTCGCCGTTGCCGGCCACCCGAAACTGATTGCCGGCGTTGTTCCGGGCGATGATGACGTCGCCGTTGTTGGTGTTCTGGAAGATGGCTGCGGCTTCGAACGCGTCGCTGGTGACGGCAAAAATGCCGTTGCCGCCGGAGAGGTTCGCCGCGCCGCACAGGGCCGTCCCAGAGCCCACGAACTGCCCGCCGCAGGTTCCGCCCAGGCCGCTGCTCGTACCGCGCACCCCAATGGTGGAACCCTCGCCGAGGATGCCGGTGGCGCCGTTCCCGCTGAGGTTGCGCCCGTAGACGCCGAAGCCGCTCTGGCTGGCCGTGACGCCGTACACGCCGTAATTCGTGCCGAACGCATTGGTAGCTTCGCCGTACAGGGCGACATCGCTGGCTGTCTCGCCCAGGACCCCGGGTCCGCTGGGGTTGCTGCCGCACACTCCAAACCCCAAGGGGCTAAACAGGCTCCCGCAGGTTGCTCCCCCGGAGTTGCTGGATGTGCCCGCCACGCCGCCGTGCGACCCGGTGCTGGAGATGCCGATACCGTTCGACCCGGGCGAAGACACACTCAGGGCCGTCCCCCCCGAAGGCTCGTTTATGGTGCTGGAATCGCTGGTAAACCCGTCGAGGAAACTGGCTGCGTTGTTGAAGGTCTGGGTGAAAAGGAAGGTCTGGGAAATGTCGTTGCGGGCAAAACTGCTCAGGCCGACGCCGCCCAGGGTTGTCGCGTTGACGTTGGTCAGGCCGGAGCCGTTGCCGGTGAAGGAACCGGCGGAGATGTTGCTGGATGTGGCGATGTTGCCGGCCACGTTGATGCCTCCGCTGTTGGTCACCACGAAGACGTCCACGCCGCCGCTGCTGCGCCCCACGATGAGCGCCCCGGAAGTGTTGGAGTTCTCGAAGCGCCCACCAGCTCCGGAGGCGGCACTAGCAAAGCCATAAACACCGGTGCCGCTGGTGGCCGTGCCCCGTACTCCGACAGACGCCCCGCCTTCGCCCTGAACGCCAGTACCCGTGGAACTTCCGGTGACGCCGCGCACGCCGATGCCGCTGCCGGTTCCTGCGGTGGCTTGTCCGAGGATCGCCGTGCCACCTGTGCCCGTGGCGGTGCCCTGCACGCCGGTGGAGGTAGCCGTGCCGGAGACGCCCGTGCCGCCAGTAGCGTTGAGGTTCTGGCCGAGCACTGCGGTGCCACTGCTGGAGCCACCCGAGGGGATCAGCCCATGAACGGCCACGGTGCTGCCGCTCGAAGCAGTCGCCTGGCCACGAATGGCGGTGCCCAGGGTGCTGGCGTTCGATGCGTCCACACCAAAGTTCACGCCCGTTGTGGAGGTGGACTGAGCACGCACGCCCGTGCCCGTGGAAGCCGCCGTGGAGCCGACGACGCCAATGCCGCCGCCACTGGACGAAGTAGCCTCGCCGCGCACGCCAACGCCTGTGAAGATGGTTTGGGCCGTGCCGCGAATGGCGTCCGAAGAACCGGTATTGGTGACGGCGAAGACTTCACCGGCCGGCCCGACGCTGGAACTGAAATTACCCGTCGTGCCGAAGACAGCCCCGTTAAAGGTCTGGATCCCGTTGAAGGTGTTGCCGGTGGCGGTTTCGGCGTAGCGCCCGTCCGTAAAGGTGGTGTCTAAGCCGAGCGTGCCGCTGCCGGTGATGGGCCCGCCGGTGAGGCCCGTGCCGCTGTTCACTTGCGTGACCGTGCCGGTGCCGCCGGTCGAGGCGCACACCCAGGCCGCTCCGTTCCACTGGGAGACCTGCCCGGCGCTGGGGCACGAACTAGGGAGACTGATCACCGTGCCACCCAGCGTCATAAGCCGCGTAGCCAGGATGTCGCCATCGCCTTCCACGCGGAAGACCTCCGTCGCGCCTGCGCCAGATTGTCCGCGAATCAGGTTCCCGGCTGCGTTGGTGTTCTGGACCACCGCGGACACGCCGCTGGAACTGCTGACCAAAGCGTAGAGTCCGGTGGTGAGGCCTGAGACATGGGTAGCCTCGGCCCGCATCGCCGTGCCGTCCGTGCTGGCGACACGTCCCCAGACGCCGTTCGTGGCGCCGGTGGTGGCGGTCACCTCGCCGCGGACACCGGTACCGCCCGAAGCGCTGTTCTCCCCTTGCACGCCGAAGCCGCTGGTGCTGGCGTTCGTGCCGAGAACGCCGAACGTGCTGCCGCTGGTGCCGGTGGCCTCGCCGCGGACGCCGGCCGCGTTGGCCGTCGTGCTGGCTACCGTGCCGTGTACGCCGGTATTGGCGCCCGACCCGCTGGTGACTTCGCCGCGCACGCCCACCCCGCCGCTGGCGCCGATGCCGTACAAGGCCGGGCCGCTGCCGGAGTTGGTGGTGGCGCGAATCACGCCGCTGGAGGAAGCGCTGCTGGCGGTCAGGGCTTGTCCCGCGCCGCCGAAGCTGATGGTCTGGCTGGCGCTGAAGGTGTTGGCGGCTCCTAGTTGAGGCACCACGGCGGGGTCAATCGCCAGCGTACCGCTGCTGGTGATGGGTCCGCCGGTCAGGCCCAGCCCGCTGCCCACGCTGGTGACCGTCCCGCTGCCGCCGGGGAAGGTCTGCCCCGGCGCAAAGGTGATGATGCCGTTCGCAGCGATCTCCAGCCCCGTGGCCGTGGGTGTAGCAGCGCCTTGGCCGAATCCCAACGTCAGCTTGGCCGAAGGGGCCGCGGTGTTGTTGCCAACGGGTTCGGCCTGCCAGCGAAAGCGCTGATCCTGGGCGGCGGTGGTGAGCAAGCTGAAGGCCGAGGCGATGTGGTCGTCTGTAGTCGAGTTGAACCCGCCGGTGGAGGTAGCCACCCCGGTGGGACGGAAACTGGCGATGCCCGGCGACTCTATGCTGAAGAGTTCCAGCGCCCCCGAAGTTCCCTGCGCGCTCAGGATCCGGCCGGTGCTGCTCGAGTTCAGGAATTGACCGGCCGTGGCCGCCGCCCCGCCGGTAGCACCGCGCAGCGCCGTGCCACCGGAGCTCACCGCGTTGACGGCCATGCCGGTGGTCGCATTCACCTCCACACCAGTACCGGAAGTAGACGAAACCCCCAGGGCGTCCCCCGCGCCCGTCTGGGTAATGGTGAACATGTTTGTGCCGACTCCGGAGTTGCTGCCGGAGAAAGAGAACGAGCTAACGTTAGTAACGCCGGTGACGCTGAAACTGGTGTTGCTGAAGGTCTGGCTGGCGCCGGCGAAAAGGTTCCCCACGTCCAGGCGCGCCAGTTGCGTGGAGTTGATGCCGTCAAGCAAGTCGGAACTGAGATTAGTGACCGTGGTGGTGGAGCTAACCCCGAACGGTGCCGTGCCGGTGGCCACATTGGAAATGAACCGCGGAGCGGTCTGGTTCATGGTGAAGGTGTTGGCCGCGCCGAGTTGCGGCACCACGGCCGGGTCAATGGCCAGCGTGGCCGAGCCCGAGGTGGCGCCGCCGGTGAGACCCAACCCGGCGATGACGTCGGTGATGTCGCCGGTGCCGCCGCCCCCGGTGGTGGCGTCGTTGTCGCAGGCCCAATCGGTGCCCCCGGGATTAACCTTCATGATTTGCCCAGCCGTACACGACGGCAGCAGCCCGGCGATCTTCCCGCTGGTATAGTCGAAAAAGCCCATGCCGCGCACGGCGCCTGAGCCGTCCACGCGGAAGACTTCCGTTCCCGAACCGCCTCCTACCCTGCCGCTGAGAACTTGGCCGGTGCCATTGTGTTGGAAAACGCCGGGGACCCCGGTGGCGCTGTTGACCCGGGCCCGGATGCCGATGGTGTTCCCGCCCCCGCCGGCCGAAATGACGTCGACGGCCGGGTTGGTGGTGCTGGCAGAGGTGTTGGCCACAATCGCGGAAAAATTCTCCCCGGTGGCGAAGAGCCCGGCTGCTCCCACCGCCCCTTCCGCGCGCACGCCCGAGGCAAAGAAGGTGAAGAAGTCCCCGGCAGACTTGCCGAAGACGCCGACGCCGGGGGCCAAGCCGCTGGACGTGGATTCTCCGCGCAAGCCGGTGCCGCCCTGAGTGACCCCACTGAAGGCATTGCCTCCGCCGTTCTGAGTGGCCAGAACGATGGACCCTGCGTTGTTCCCGCCAAAAATGCCCGTCGTCCCCGTGAGCAGGCCGGTGAGCGTGCCGCCGGTGAGCTGCAAGTAGCGCCCATCATGCATGTGGTCGCTACGCGCCAGCGTGTTGGCCACGCCGAAGTCGCCGGTGGACCCGCCGTAGTTGGCGCTGACCGTTGGTTGCGGGCCGCCGCTATTGGCCACCAGGATGCCGTTGCCGGGGAGCACGTCGGTGACGTCGCCCGAGCCACCGCCGCCTACGGCGGCGCACACCCAGATGGCGCCGTTGTACTGCATCACCTCGTTGGGGTTGCAATCGAGGCGCAGGCCGACGTTCTTGAGGGTGGGCAGATCAACGAAGGTGCTGGCGAACACCTGTCCTGCGCCGTCCACGCGGAAGACTTCGGTGAGCCCGCCGGAGCGCCCGCGCAGCAGCACCCCGCTGCCGATATTGTCGAAGAGGCCGGCGGCGCCGGCAGCGCTGGTTACTTGGCCGTGCACGCCGACGGTGGCGCCGCTATTGTTGGAGGCGTCGCCTTTCACGCCAATGCCGCCGCTGCTGGCGTTCAGGCCGAGGACACCAAAGGTGATCCCTGTGCCGCCCTGCGCATCGCCGCGCACGCCCACCGCATTGTTGCTGGAACTGGCGGTAGTGCCATAAACGCCGAAGGTGGCGCCGCCCAACCCGCCGGCCATGCCGCGGACGCCGGTCGCGCCGGCGTCGGAGTTATCCACGTTGCCCAGCACGCCGCGGGTCGCGCCCGTACCCGCGACGACGGAGCCCTGCACGCCGATGGCGTCAACGCCGTTGGCGTAGCCCCACATGGCCAGGGCCGAGCTGAAGCCGAAGACGCCGATGCCGCCGGCCGTATGGTAGCCGCATACGCCCACGCCCGCGGCCAGCCCGACGCTCCCGCAGGTAGCGCCGAAGCCGCTCGCTTCGCCGCTTACGCCGACGCTGGCGGCCGACCCGAAGAGGCCGGCATTGCCCACCAGCAACCCGGTGAGCGTGCCGCCGCTGAGCTGGAGGTAACGCCCATCGGTAAAGGTAGTGTTCAAGCTGATGGTGCCTCCCCCCGTGGTGAGAGGGTTGCTGGGGCTGGCCAGCAGGCCCGTCCCGGCCGTGAGGTCGGTGACCCCCGTGCCGCCGGTGCTGACCGCGTCGGGAGCGCAGGCCCAGTCGGCGCCGTTGAACTTCATCACCTCGTTCGTCAAGCAACTCGGCAAGAGGCCGGCGACGCGCCCCGTAACCAAATCGAAGAAACCGGTGGCGCTGGTGGCGCCGCTGCCTGCCACGTTAAACACCGTGGCGCCGCCGCTGTTCAGCCCGCGCAAAACGGGGCCGACGCTGTTGTTCTGGAAGAGGCCGCCCGCCCCCGCGCTGGTGAACGAACTGCCAAAAACGCCGGCATTGCCGCCGATGCCGCGAACGCCCGTGCCGGTGTTGCCGCTGGTGGCCAGTCCCATCACGCCGACTGGGTTGCCCGGAACGGAATTGGCCACCCCCAGCACGCCGGTTCCGGTGGAGCCATCCGTGACGCCGTGGACGCCGATGCCGCCCGGCGCGCCGCCATTCTGCGCGGTACCGCGCACGGCGGCGGCGTTGACGTGAGTGCTTTGGGTGGTGGCGTCCATGGCCAAGACGAGGTTACCGGTGCCGCTGGAGGCGTCGGCGCGAATGGCCGCCGTTCCGAACGTCGAACCTGTGTAGGTGGCCCGCAGGGCACCGCCGGCGCCACTCTGCGTTACATCCACAGCCGGCAGCGCATTGGCGGCTGTGAATGTGTTGTTCGTCACGAAATTGTTCGCGGCCCCGAGCTGCGGCACCACCATGGGGTCAATGCTGATGGCCCCCGTGCCGATGATCGGGTCGGGCGTGTTGAGGATGCCTGTGCCCGCGCTGATGCTCACCGCGCCGCCACCACCGCCACCGTCGGCGTCGCATTGCCAATCCGTGCCGCCGGGGTTCATCTTCATGATCTGCCCCGCGGTGCAGGTGGGCAGCAGGCCGGCGATGCGCCCGCTGGCCTGATCAAAGAAGCCCGTG
>Ga0187892_10003276_pt1 | contig 29887 bp, 31 predicted proteins | sample MA1701073metaG_FD_139345 | JGI IMG/M metagenome (GOLD analysis project Ga0187892, IMG submission 139345) | Bio-ooze microbial communities from a basaltic lava cave in the Kipuka Kanohina Cave System on the Island of Hawaii, USA - MA170107-3 metaG ... | reverse complement strand
TTGCTTCGGTAAGCGTCAGCATGATTGCTCCTTCGTTGCAGTTTGCGGAGGGCCAATGCGCCGAGCCCGCCGGTCAAGGTGGCGCCGCCGGCGACCAGGGCGAACGATGCGAGGCAGGCCGGGCACATCGTGAACGTGTCTCCTCGGGAGGATCGGAAGTTCCCTGCTGGTCGAACGGCCGGGGCGGAAATCGACATGCCGCCCGGGATCAGCCCGGGCGAGCGCGCCCCGGAGGGGAATCGAGGGTCTCGCCGAGCCCGTAGAGGACGCCGGTCCAGCGGGCCTCGGTTTCGTCCGCGCGGTCCGGGGGCACGTCCTCGTGGAGGAGGGCGAGCTCGCACCCGGTCCTGCGCGGACGGATCTCGGCCGTCACGCGCGTGATCACCCGCGGCCGCTCGGCGAGCGCGAGCGTGAACACGAGCCGCCGGGGCGGCGCGATCTCCACGTACTCGCCGGTGTGCGCGACGAGCCCGTCCGGGCGGCGCTCGGCGAAGCGGAACGCGCCGCCGACGCGCGGATCGATGGCGACGCGGGCTGCCGGCTCCGACGCAGTCGCGAAGAGCCAGCGGCCCGCGACCGCCGGCTCGAGCCAGGCGCGGAACACGCGCTGCGGGGGCGCGCGGAAGCGGCGGGCGATGCGGATCGGGGCCGGACGGCGGTGCCCGTTCTTGCGTGCAGTCATTGGCGCTTCGCTCGAGGTGGACGGTCCTGGTCGAACTGCGGCGGCCGGATTCGACCGGGCTTCAGCTCTTCAGCCGGTACCCGGTCCGGAAGATCCACCAGACGAGCGCGAGGCCGAGCGCGAAGCAGCCCAGCGTCGCCGCGACGCTGATCGCCACGCCCACGTCGGCGGTGCCGTGGAAGCTCCACCGGAAGCCGCTGATCAGGTACACGACCGGGTTGAAGAGGCTCGCCGTGCGCCAGGCGCCGGGCAGCATGTCGATCGAGTAGAACGCGCCGCCGAGGAAGGTGAGCGGCGCGATCACCAGCATCGGGATGAACTGGAGCTGCTCGAAACCCTTCGCCCAGACGCCGATGAGGAAGCCGAACAGGCTGAAGGTCGCCGCGGTGACGAGGAGGAACGCGATCATCCAGCCCGGATGCAGGATGCGGATCGGCACGAAGAGGGTCGAGGTCGCCAGGATAACGAGGCCGAGGATGACCGACTTCGAGGCCGCCGCACCGACGTAGCCGAGCACCATCTCGAGCGGCGATACCGGCGCGGACAGAACCTCGTAGATGGTGCCGGTGAAGCGCGGCAGGTAGATGCCGAACGCGGCGTTCGAGAGGCTCTCGGTGAAGAGCGCGAGCATGACGAGCCCCGGCACGATGAACGCGCCGTAGGGCACGCCGTCGACCTCGGTCATGCGCGAGCCGATCGCTGCGCCGAAGACGACGAAGTAGAGCGACGTGGTGATCACCGGCGTCACCAGGCTCTGCCACACGGTGCGGCGGGCCCGCGCCATCTCGAAGCGGTAGATCGCGAGCACCGCGTGGCGGTTGAACGCCGGAACTGCCGTCGTCGCGCTCATGTCCGCTCGCTCACCAGGTCGACGAAGATGTCCTCGAGCGAGCTCTGGCGGGTGTTCAGGTCCCGGTATTCGATCCCGAGGGCGCCGATCCGCGCGAGGAGCCGCGGGATGGCGGTGCGCTCGTCGTCGGCGAGGAAGCTGTACTCGAGGTCGCAGCCGCCGTTCGCGAGCGCGAGGTTCCAGTCGCTCAAGGCCGCCGGAATCGCCGCCAGCGGTCGGGCGAGGTGCAGCGTGAGCTGCTTCTTGCCGAGCTTGCGCATGAGCGCCGCCTTCTCCTCCACGACCATGAGCTCGCCCTTGCTGATCACGCCGATGCGGTCGGCCATCTCCTCCGCCTCGTCGATGTAGTGGGTGGTGAGGATGACGGTGACGCCGCGGGCGCGGAGCCGCCGCACCAGCGCCCACATGTCGCGCCGCAGCTCGACGTCGACCCCGGCGGTCGGCTCGTCGAGAAAGAGGATCTCCGGCTCGTGCGCGAGCGCCTTGGCGATCAGCACCCGCCGCTTCATGCCGCCCGACAGGGTCATGATCCTGTCGTCCCGCTTCTCCCACAGCGACAGGTCGCGCAGCACGCGCTCGAGGTGCGCCGGGTCGGGCGCACGGCCGAAGAGGCCGCGGCTGAACGACGCCGTGCCCCACACCGACTCGAACATGTCGGTGTGCAGCTCCTGCGGGACGAGGCCGATCTTCGACCGCGCGGCGCGGTACTCGCGCACGATGTCGTGGCCGTCGACGAGGACCTTGCCCGCCGTGGGCGTCACGATCCCGCAGACGATGCTGATCAGGGTCGTCTTGCCGGCGCCGTTCGGGCCGAGCAGGGCGAAGATCTCGCCGCGGCGGATCTCGAGGTCGACGCGCTTGAGCGCCTGCAGGCCCGAGGCGTACGTCTTCTCGAGGCCCGCGATCGAGATCGCCGGCGGCAGCGGCGGGAGCGCGGCGCGGTCCATCAGTCCGCCGCGAGCTCCCGGACCGGGCGCACCTCGACCGCGCCGACGCGCGCGGGCGGAATCTGCGCCGCGAGCCGGAGGGCCTCGTCGAGATCGGGCGCGTCGAGGAGGTAGAAGCCCGCGAGCTGCTCCTTCGTCTCGGCGAAAGGGCCGTCGGTGAGCGAGACCTTGCCGCTGCGCACCCGGACGGTGGTCGCCGTGTCCACCCCCTGCAGCGCCTCCGCGGCGAGCTGACGGCCGCTCGAGCGCAGCGACTCGCCGAAGGCGCGGCACTCGCGGTCGGGAACCGCGTCGCGGACCGCTTCGGCCATGTAGACGAGGCACAGATATTTCATGCTTGCCCTTCGCTCGCTCCGGTGGACTTTCCTGGTCGAACGGGACCGGCCGGAATCGACAGTCTGCGCCCGCCCCCGGCCCCCGGCCCCGGGTCAGCGCCGCAGCCCGGCGAGCCGCCGCTCGAGGAAACGTCGCTCCGGCTCCTGCCGGGTGAGGGCGAGCGCGCGCTCGTAGGAGGCGCGGGCCTGCGCCGTTTCGCCCAGCCGGCGGCAGAGGTCGGCGCGCGCCGCGTGCGCGAGGCGGTAGTCGTCGAGGTCGCCGCGCGCGAGCAGCACGTCGACGAGCGCGAGCCCGGCCGCCGGCCCGTCGCGCATCGCCACCGCCACCGCGCGGTTCAGCTCGACTACCGGCGAGGGCTCGGCGCGCACGAGGAGATCGTAGAGCCCGACGATCTCGCGCCAGTCGGTGGCCTCGGCGGTTGCGGCGCCGGCGTGCAACGCGGCGATCGCGGCCTGGAGCGCGTAGGGTCCGGCGCTCCGCGACGCGAGCGCCCGCTGCACGAGCGCCGACCCTTCTTCGATCTGCGCGCGGTTCCAGAGCGAGCGGTCCTGGTCGGCGAGCAGGACGAGGTCGCCGTCGGCGGATGCGCGCGCAGCGCGCCGGGATTCCTGCAGGAGCATCAGCGCGAGGAGGCCGATCGCCTCGGGCTCGGGCAGGAGCTCGACCAGGAGCCGCCCCAGCCGGATCGCCTCGCTCGAGAGGTCGAGGCGCGTGACCGAGGCGCCGGAGGACGCCGAGTAACCCTCGTTGAACACGAGGTAGATCACGCGCAGCACGCTGTCGAGCCGCTCCGGCAGCTCGGCCGGCGTCGGCACCTGGTAGGGGATCCGCGCGTCGCGGATCTTCGCCTTCGCGCGGACGATGCGCTGCGCAAGCGTCGGCGGAGCGCTGAGGAAGGCCTGCGCGATCTCCTCGGTGGTGAGGCCGCAGACTTCGCGCAGCGTGAGCGCCACGCGGGCATCCGGTGCGAGGGCGGGGTGGCAGCAGGTGAAGACGAGGCGCAGGCGGTCGTCCTCGATCTCGTCGGCATCCCGCTGCGGGGTGTCGTCGGCGATCGCCTCGACCTGCTCCTCGACGTCCGCCATGGCGACGAACCGCGCGCGGCGGCGGATGCCGTCGATCGCCTTGAAGCGGCCCGCGGAGACGAGCCAGGCGCGCGGGTTCGCCGGCACGCCGTCGCGCGGCCACTGCTCGAGCGCGGCGCGGAACGCGTCGGCGAGCGCCTCCTCGGCGAGGTCGAAGTCGCCGAGGAGGCGCACGAGCGTGGCGAAGACCCGGCGCGACTCGGCGCGGTAGACGGCTTCGGCGGCGGCGCGGGCGGTTGCGGTCGGGTCGTCGGTCACCATCGGGCGCGCCGCGGCGGGTGCGGGGCGAATACCATGGACGGCAGGCGGGGTATCGGCGGGCGTCCCCGGAGCCGACGAGTTACACCACGCTTCGGGCGCGGTCAAGACGTCGTCGGCGGACGACCGGCGCGGGCCGGCGGCGGTGGCTGCGGCGTTTTCCATCCGGGCGATAGCTCTGGTGCAATATCTTAGTTGCTAAGAGATCCGGAAGCTAAGACAATCACCGCGCCATGTCAACCAGGCCGGCCGATCGCGCGGCGCTCCTCGCCGCGGTGCTGCGCGAAGTGCGCCGCATGACCGCGCAGTCGGTGCTCATCAGCCAGGCGGTGAGCGAGCGCTTCGGGCTCACGAGCTCCGACCTCGAGTGCCTCGATCTCGCGCTCCTCAGCGGCGGCGCGACCGCCGGCGAGTTCGCGCAGGCCACCGGTCTCACCACCGGGGCGATCACCGGGGTGATCGATCGGCTCGAGCGCGCGGGCTACGTGCGGCGCGAGAAGGACCCGGCCGACCGGCGCAAGGTCGTGGTTCGCGCGCGGCCGGCGATGACGCGGCGGATCGCGCCGCTCTACGACTCGCTCCAGCGCGAGATGACGGCGCTGTGGTCGCGATACAGCGACCCGCAGCTCGCGCTGATCTTCGATTTCCTCGCGCGGAGCTGCGATCTCGCGGTGCTGGAGATCGCCAAGCTGCAGCAGCAGAGACCGGTGCGGCGGGAGCCGCGGCCCGCGCGATCGGCGAACCGCCGCGTCAGCGGGGCACCGCCGCGAGCTCCTCGCGCAGCAGGGCCGCCATCCGCCCGGGCGGCGTCCCGGGCGGGAAGAGGCTGACGAACCGGCCCTCGCGGTCGAGCAGGAACGTGTACGCCGTCGATGACGTAGGTTTTCGTCCCCGCGAGCGGCACCTTCTCGAAGAACACTTTGTAGTCGGTCGCGACGCGCCGGGTCTCGCTTTCGCGCCCGCCCCGGGGTCGCGATTCGCGCAACGCATTGCCCGGACTCACTCGTCCTATACTTGGCCATGCTCCGATCGATGGTGCTCGCGCTGCTCCTCCTCGGGGCCGCCGCCGCTGCTCCGGCCGCCGAAGTTTCCGACGCGGACGCGAAGGCGATCCGCGGGGTGATCTCCGAGCAGCTCGAGGCGTTCGCGCGCGACGACGCGGCGCGCGCGTTCGCGCTCGCGACCGGCGGCATCCGCGAGCGCTTCGGCTCGGCCGAGGCCTTCATGGAAATGGTCCGCACCGGGTATCCGGTGGTGTACCGGCCGACGACCGTGCAGTTCGAGGCGCCGGCGGTCGTCGCGGGCGAGGTGATCCAGCCGGTGAGGATGACCGACGCCGAAGGGCAGGCCTGGATCGCGTTCTACCCGATGCAGCGCGAGGCCGGCGGGCGCTGGCGGATCGACGGCTGCCGGCTCGAGCGGTTGCGCGACCGGCGGGCGTAGCCGCCGGATCCGGATTTCGACACCTCAGGAGATGACATGACCCTGCGCGGCAAGACGATGTTCATCAGCGGCGCCTCGCGCGGCATCGGCCTCGAGATCGCCAAGCGCGCGGCGCAGGACGGCGCGAACGTCGCGCTGATCGCGAAGACCGACCAGCCGAACCCGAAGCTGCCGGGCACGATCCACACCGCGGCGGCGGAGATCGAGGCGGCCGGCGGCAGGGCGCTCGCGATCGCCGGCGACATTCGCGACGAAGCGCAGGTGCACGCGGCGGCGAAGCGCGCGGCCGACCGCTTCGGCGGCATCGACATCCTCGTCAACAACGCGAGCGCGATCTCGCTCTCCGGCACGCTCGAGACGCCGATGAAGCGCTTCGACCTGATGTTCGGCGTCAACGTGCGCGGGACCTACTGCTGCTCGCAGGCGTGCGTGCCCTGGCTCAGGCAGTCGGCGGCGGCCGGGCGCAACCCGCACATCCTGACGCTCTCGCCGCCGCTCAACCTGAACCCGCGCTGGTTCAAGAGCCACGTCGCCTACACGATGGCGAAGTACGGCATGAGCATGTGCGTGCTCGGGATGGCCGAGGAGTTCCGCGGCGACGGCATCGCCGTCAACGCGCTCTGGCCGCGCACGGTGATCAACACCGCGGCGCTCGCGATGATTCCCGGCGTCGATCCCAAGCTCTGCCGTACCCCGGCGATTCTCGCCGATGCCGCGTACGCGATCTTCCACCGCGATGCGCGGAAGCACACCGGCAACTTCTACATCGACGACGAGGTGCTGGCGGCCGAAGGCGTGACCGATCTCGACCAGTACGCGGTGGTGCCGGGGACGAAGCGGTTCATCCCGGATCTCTTCCTCGACTGACCGGCCGGAAAAGCGATGGCGGTGCGCGTCCTCCGGCTGGGCACCCCGCGCCAGCACGGCGAAGGACTGCGGATCGGTACGGTCCGCCGCCCGCCGCGCGGCGTGCCGAAGGCGAGGTATGCCGCGGAGAGCTGGTACGACGTCTGGCTCCCCGATCTCGCGCCGGCACCGGAGACCGTGAAGCTTGCCCGGCGCGCGGAGTCCGAGCGCGACTGGGCGGCTTTCAGGAAGCGTTACCGCGCCGAGATGTCCCGTCCCGAGCCGGGCCGGCTGCTCGAACTCCTCGCCGCGCTGTCGCATACCGCCGACTTCTCGGTCGGCTGCTACTGCGAGGACGAGGCGCGCTGCCACCGCTCGGAGCTGCGCGCACTCCTCGCCGCGCGCGGGGCGAGGATCGAATCGTCGTCGGCCTGCCGCGAACGGCAGACTTCGATCAGCCGCGGCCGTGCAGCAGCGCGGTCAGCTCGCGCACGTCGCCGAGCGACTCGAGCGATTCGACCGCGCGGATCGCATCGCTCGCGGCGGCGAGCGGCCGCGGCGCGAGCGCCCAGCACCGCCGGAACTTCGCGCGCTGCGCTTCCAGCGTGAGCGGGTTGTCGGGATGGCCGATCGCCTTGTCGACGACCCGGTCCCAGGTCCAGCCGTCCTTCAGCCGGATCGTGAACCGCTGCGGCCAGAGCGCGTTGAGGTCGGGGTTCGGCGCTTCCTCGACGCGAATGCGCGCGGCGAGGGCGTGCGTCGCAGGACTCGTGAGGCTCGCGCCGGCGAACGCCTCCGGACCGACCTCGCCGCGCAGGAGTTCGGTCGCCATCACGAACGGGATGCAGAGCTTCGCGTAGTTGGGCGCCGGGTCCGGGATGTCCGGCCGGCCGACCAGGCGGAAAGTGAGCGGCGTCACCCACGCGTGCACCGACTCGACCTCCTCGGCGGCGAATGCGCGCTCCTTCCGCGCGCGCTGCACGGCGTCGATCGCCGCGTGCGTGAGGCGGCCGCTCGGGAACGGCTTGTGCGAGAGCCGCGTGATCTGCCACGTCCGGCCGAGCTCCGCCCACCAGGTGTCGATGTCCGATTCGGGCTCGAAGAGCTTGTAGTAGCCGTACGGGCCGGTGAGCACGTCGTGCGGTCCGGTCAGCCCGGCGACGGCGAGGTCGACCGCATTCAGGCCCGCGCGCGCGTTGAACCCGACCTGCAGCCCGAGCACCATCGAGCCCTCGAGGTGCGCCTGCAGCGTGCCCGAGGTCTGGCCGTAGAGGATGCCGAAGGCGTCGACGAGCGCCGGCGCGTCGAGCCCGGCGAGCTTGCCCGCCCCGGCCACCACGCCGAAGCCGCCCGCAGTCGCCGGACGGAAGAACCGCATCGGCGAGCGCGACGCCGCACCGATCGTGCACGCGATCTCGACGCCGAGCACCGTCGCGAGCATCAGTTCCTTGCCGTCCACCGGCCGCCCGCGCGCGCCGCGGCGCTCGGCGGCGGCGACCACCGCGGAGAAGAGCGTCGCCATCGGATGCACGACGGCCGGCTCGTGGACGCAGTCCCACTCGAGTGCGTGGATCTGGTAGGCGTTGACCACCGCCGCGGCGCCGGCGGGCAGCTTGCGGCCGTCCACCCAGACCGTGGACTCCTCGCCCGCGCCCCAGCTCGCGGCGGTCGCGACGAGCTCGGCGACCCGTGGCCCGGCGGCCCCACCCGCGCCGACGCCGATCGTGTCGAGGATGAACGTTTTCGCCGCCGCGATCGCGCGCGGCGGCAGGTCCTCGAAGCGCGTGCGCGCGACGAGCTCGGCGAGCGCGAGGACCGGGTTGGTCATCCGCCGGTCCAGGTCTTCCGCGGCGGCGACTTGATCTCGATCGCGACGCAGTCCTCGAGCGTCTCGCTCCAGTGCGGCACGCCCGGCGGGTGGCGCCACGCGTCGCCCGCGCGGGCGACGAACTCCTGCCCGTCGATCACGAGCTTCATGGCTCCCTTGACGAGGTACACGACCGACTCGTGGTCGTCGTGGGCGTGCTCGGGGACGCGCACGCCCTGCTCCTCGAAGATCTCGATCAGCACCATGCGCTCGCCGACCACGAGCGGCTTGATCGTCACCGCGCCGGCGCTCGCCGCGCCTTCGAGGGTCGTCATGCGGTCGACCGGCGCGGTCGCGCCGGGGAAGAAGTAGCCTGCGCTCTGCGGCAGCAGGCGGGAATCGGGCGCGCCCATCGTGAACCTCCTTCGTGCTAGGACTTCATCGTCTTCGGCAGCCAGGTGGCCACCTCCGGAAACACCGTCATCACCGCCACGAACAGGCAGAGCAGCAGCGCGAACGGCAGCGACGCGAGCGCCACCCGCGTCTGCGACTCGCCGGTCATCTGCTGCACGACGAAGAGATTGAAGCCGACCGGCGGCGATACGTTCGAAAGCTCGATGGTAACGACGATGGCTTCGACGACCGTGACGCTAGCACGGTTCAAGTTGTCCGGACAAGATCAGGATCCCGGGCCGCGCCGCAGATCCATGGTGTAGGCGAAGCGGTCGCCGGGGTGGATCGACTCGGTCCCCTCGAGCACCCGGCCGCCCTCGTCGTAGTAGAGGCGGAGCGTGCGCAGCGCCGGCGCGCCGCGCCGATCGTCCAGGCTCGCCGCGTCGTCGCGGTCGAGCGACACCGCCGAGATGTGCTGCTCGACGCGGGCGAGGCGGTGGCCGAACACCTTCTCGATCAGCGCGTAGATCGGGCTCTCGCGGGTGCGCAGGTGGTCCTGGATGCCCTTGAGGCAGGGATTCAGGTAGACGCGGGTGACGCAGATCGGGCGTGCCGCCTCGCCGTCGCGGCCGCGGTCGACCCGGACCCCGGCGGCGAAGAACCACTCCTCGCCCGCCTTCGCCTTGAACTGGCGGGCGAGCAGCCGGTTGAGCGCGACCTCGCCCGTGTAGAAGACGCGGAATTCGGTGGTGTGCGCGTACTGGGTCAGGTCCTGGAGCGAGCCGACCTCCTGGACGAAGCGCGACTCGCCGGGAACCGCGATCACCTCGGTGCCCGAGCCCTGCCGCCGCCTGACGAGGCCGGCCTCGAGCAGCTGGCGCAGCGCCTCGCGCGCGGTGAAGCGGCTGATGCGGTACTTGCGGCAGAGCTCGAGCTCGGGCGGGAGGAAGCTGCCGACCGGATGGACGCCGTCGGCGATGTCGGCCATCAGCTGGTTGCCGAGCTCGCGGTAGCGCGGCAGCGCCTCGGGCGGGGCCTTCCGCTCGCGCGTCCGTGCGGCGGCGGGCGGGCGGCGGAGCGCGGCGGTGCGGGCGGCGGGCACGAGTGCATTGTAGTATGTCCGGACAATGCAAAGGACGCGGCCCCCGTCGGTCACCGCGCGCCTCGCCGGCATCTGCCTGCGCAAGGTCGCGGCCGAGGACCGCCGGCGCGCAGCGCTTGCCGTCCTCGACTGGGCGGGCTGCGCGATCGCCGGCGGCGCGGCCGAGCCCGGCCGCGTGCTCGCCGCCTGGGCCGGCACCGATCCCGAGGGGCCGTGCCACGTGATCGGCGCCGGCCGCCGCACCCTGTGGACCGCCGCGCTCGTGAACGGCGCGGTCGGCAACGTGCTCGAGATGGACGACGTCCACCGCACCGCGATCCTGCATCCGGGACCGGTGGTGATCCCGGCGGCGCTCGCCGCGGCCGAGCGGCAGGCCGCCTCGAGCGCGGCGTTCCTCGATGCGGTGGTGCGCGGCTACGAGGCGGTGATCCGGGTGGGAACGGCGGTCGGGCCGACACACTATAAGTACTGGCACAACACGGCGACCTGCGGCCCGTTCGGCGCGGCGGCCGCGGCGTGCTCGCTCTTCGGCCTCGAGGCGAAGGGCTGGACCGACGCCTTCGGCAACGCCGGCACGCAGGCCGCGGGGCTGTGGCAGGTGCGGCACGAGCCGATCATGTCGAAGCAGCTCCACAACGGCCGCGCGGCGCACGCCGGCCTCCTCGCCGCCGACCTCGCGCGCATCGGCTTCACCGGGCCGTCGGCGATCCTCGAAGGGCCGCAGGGCTTCTTCGCCGCGATGTGCCCGGGCGCGGACCCGCACGACATCGTCCGCGATCCGCTCGCCCGCTGGAAGATCCACGAGACGAGCGTCAAGCCGTGGCCGGCGTGCCGCCACGCGCACCCGGCGATCGACGCGGCGCTCGACCTGCGCAGCGAAATCGACGCCGGCGCGGTCGCGCGGGTCGCGGTGCGCACCTACCGCGACGCGCTCGCGTTCTGCGACCGGGCCGAGCCGCGGACGCCGGCCGACGCGAAGTTCAGCCTCCAGCACGCGGTCGCGGTCGCGCTGCTCGACGGGCCGCCACCGCTCGCGGCGTTCGAGCCGGCGGCGATCGCGCGCGCGGACGTGGCGCGGCTCCGCGCGAAGGTCGGGGTCGCGGCGGCCGAGCCCTACGCGTCGGCGTATCCGGCGCGCTACGGCGCCGAGGTCGAGGTCGAGCTCGCGGACGGCACGCGCAGGCTCGCGCGGACGCCCGATGCGCTCGGCGATCCCGAGAACCCGCTCCCGGCCGAGGGCGTGCGCGCGAAGGCGCTGACGCTGATGCACGCGGCGCGCGTCGAATCCGCGCGCGCCGAGCGCATCGCCGACGCGTGCCTCGCGCTCGCGGCGGGCGGGACGGTGGCCGATCTCGTCGCGCTGCTGCCGTGAACTACCTCGAGAGCATCGACGCCCGCGCGCTCGCGGAGGAGTTCCCGCTCGGCCCGGCGTTCGTGCCGCGCTTCCGCAGCTTGAGCCGCGACGAGCTGCGCGCGATCCAGGAGGCGCGCTTCCGGCGCGTCGTCGAGCGCGCCTGGACGGTTCCCTTCTACCGGCGGCTGTGGGGCGAGGCCGGCGCGCAGCCCGGCGACGTCCGCGGCCTCGACGACCTCGCGCGCCTGCCGACGTTCGACAAGTCCGACATCATGGCCTCGATCGAGCGGCGGCCGCCGCTCGGCGACTTCCACGGCCTCGAGACCTATCGGGCGGACGACCGCCCGCCGGCGATCCTGCACACGACGAGCGGCACGACCGGCAAACCGCAGGTGCTGCTGTTCGGGCCGCGCGGCCGCGAGGTGCAGAACCTGCTGCTCGCGCGGGTCTACCTCCTGCAGGGGCTGCGCGACGACGACGTGGTGCACTCGGTGTACGGCCACGGCATGATCAACGGCGGCCACTACGTCCGCGAGGCGTTCACCCACTGGACGCGCGCGCTCTTCCTCTCCGCCGGCACCGGCGTCGAGACGCGCTCCTCGACCCAGGTCGAGCTGATGCGCGACTTCGGCGCGACGGTGATCGTCGGGTTCGGCGACTACGTCAAGCACCTCGGCGAGCTCGCCCGCTCGGGCGGCATGGACCTGAAGGTGCGGATGATCTCCGGCCACGTCGGCGAGGATCGCGAGGCGGTGTCGCGCGCGTGGGGCGGGGCGGAAGTGTTCGACTGGTACGGCGTCGGCGACACCGGCGTCATCGCCGGCGAGGGGCCCGATCACGCGGGGCTCTACGTGATGGAGGACGCGCACCATCTCGAGCTCGTCGACCTCGCGACCGGCGGGGCGGTGCGCGAAGGCGAGACCGGCGACATGGTCGTCACCGTGCTCTTCAAGGACGACGTGTACCCGATGATCCGGTTCAACACCCACGACGTGACCGCGTTCCGCACCGATCGGTCGCCGCTCGGGCTCAACCTGCGGCGCATCCGGGGCTTTCTCGGGCGCAGCGACAACATGGTCAAGCTGCGCGGCATCAACGTGTTCCCGCAGGCGATCGCCGCGATGCTCGCGGACGCGCCCGGCTACGCGGGCGACTACGTCTGCCGGCTGGAGCGGGACGCGAGCGGGCGCGAGGCGCTGACGGTCGCGATCGAGGTGCAGGCGGCGGAAGAGGGGCTCGAGGCCGCTTACCGCGACCTCCTCCGGCGCAGGCTCGGGCTCGAGGTCGCGGTCGAACTGGCCGCGCCGCGGGCGCTCGCGCCGCTGACCGGAATCGACTCGCGCCAGAAGCCGATCCGGCTGATCGACCGGCGGAAGGGCGCGTGACCGGAGGCGCCGCCGCGCTCGCCCTCGCGCTCGCGCGCGGCGAGATCTCGTCCGAAGACGCGACGCGGGCATTCCTCGCCCGGATCGAGGCGCGCGACGCAAGCCTGCGCGCCTTCCTCCGGGTGATGCGCGAGGAGGCGCTTGCGGCTGCGCGCGCAGCGGACGCCCGGCGCCGGGCCGGCACGGCACGAGGCCCGCTCGACGGCGTGCCGGTCGCGGTGAAGGACAATATCGACGTCGCGGGCGTGCCGACTTCCGGCGGCATCGCGCACTACCGCGACAGCGTCGCGCGCGAGGATGCGTTCGTCGTCCGCCGCCTGCGCGAGGCAGGCGCGGTGATTCTCGGGAAGCTGAATCTGCACGAGGCGGCGCTCGGTGCGACCGGCGACAACCCGTGGTTCGGGCGCTGCGAGAACCCGCACCGGGCGGGCTACACCCCGGGCGGATCGAGCAGCGGCTCGGGCGCCAGCGTCGCGGCGGGCCTCGCGGCGGCGGCGCTCGGCACCGACACGCTCGGCTCGGTCCGCGTGCCGGCTTCGTACTGCGGCACCGCGGGCTTCAAGCCGACCTACGGCCTCGTGAGCACCCGCGGCGTGATGCCGCTCTCGTGGACGCTCGATCACGTCGGTTTCCTCGCGCCGCGCGCGGCCGACCTCGCGCTCCTCTTCGAGGCCTGCGCCGGATTCGACCGCGAGTGGTCGTACGCACGGCGCGGGCCGCGCCTGCTCGAGCCGAAGCGCGCCGACCCGGCGAACCTCGCGCGCTTGCGCGTCGGCCGGCCGGCGATCACCGCGACGCTCGAGCCCGGCGTCGCCGCGGCATGGGCGCGCGCAGTCGACGGGCTCGCTGCGCGCGGCGCGACGATCGTCGACGTCGAGCTCGCGGGCTACGACTTCTCGCGGCTGCGGCGGGAAGGGCTGCTCGTGTCCGAGATCGAGGGCGCGCTCGTCCACAAGGACGCGCTCGCGCGCGATCCCGAGGGCTTCTCCCCGGACTTGCGCGCGCTGCTCGCGTTCGGCGCCGCGCAGACCGCGGTCCGGGCGGCGCAGGCCTACCGGCGGCTCGCGGACGTGCGGGTCGTCGTGCGCCGGGCGTTCGCCGGCATCGATGCGATGGTGCTGCCGACGACGCCGCAGGCGGCCTTCCCCTTCGCCGCGCCGGTGCCGGTCGACCAGGCCGATCTCACCGGTCTCGCGAACATCGTCGGCATCCCGGCGGGCTGCGTGCCGTTCGGCCGCACCGCCGACGGCCTCCCGCTCTCGGTGCAGGTGGTCGCGCCCGCGTTCGAGGACCGGCTGGTGATCGATCTCCTGGGGACGCTCGAAGGCTTGTTTTGACGCGATTCCGGGGTTAATATGGCGCAAATCCAGGATTGCGCCAAATAACTTGCCGAAACGCGTCACCTTCCGGGATCTCGCAGCGGTCGCTGGGCTGTTCGCCGACGCGCGCGCGCGGCACAGCGTCGCGGAGCTCGCGCGCCGCAACGGGGCGCCTGATCGCCGAACCCTCCAACGCCGGCTGGCCGCGCTCGTCGACAACCGCACGCTCGTCCGCGATGGCAGCGGGCGCGGCAGCCGATACCGGCTCGCGCCGTTCGCCGGAACGATGCTCTTCGCGGCCGAGCCCGATCCGGCCGACGTGGCCGCTATCCCGTTGTCCGAGGCCGGGGCAGAGGTGCGCGCGCTCGTGCGGCGCCCGGCGTCACTGCGCACGCCGGTCGGCTACGACACCGCGTTCCTCGCCAGCTACCTGCCCAACCGGTCGCACTATCTCGACGCGTCCTTGCGCGCGCGCCTGCACGAGATGGGCCGCTCGCCGTTCGCGGAGCGGCCCGCCGGCACGTACGCCCGCGACATCCTCGACCGGCTGCTGATCGATCTTTCGTGGGCGTCGAGCCGCCTCGAGGGCAACACCTACAGCCGACTCGACACCGAGAACCTGATCGCGTTCGGCCACGCCGCCGAGGGCAAGAGCCGGATCGAGGCGCAGATGATCCTCAACCACAAGGCTGCGATCGAGATGCTGGTCGAGAACGCGGACGAGGTCGGCTTCGACCCGTTCACCTTCCGCAACCTGCACGCACTCCTCGCCGAGGAGCTGCTGCCCGACGGGGCGGCGGGACGGCTGCGCACCCGTGCGGTGGGCATCGGCGGAAGCGTGTTCCTGCCGCTCGCCGATCCGCACCGGGTCGAGGAGTGCTTCGGCGGGCTGCTCGCGAAGGCGGCGGCGATCCGCGATCCGTTCGAGCAGGCGTTCTTCGTCATGGTCCAGCTGCCCTATCTGCAGCCGTTCGACGACGTGAACAAGCGCGTCTCGCGGCTGGGGGCGAACATCCCCTTCATCCGGCGCAACCTCTCGCCGCTCGCGTTCGTGGACGTGCCGGAGGAGGCGTACACCGGCGGCCTGCTCGGCGTCTACGAGCTGAACCGGGTCGAGCTCCTGCGCGACGTGTTCGTCTGGGCCTACGAGCGCTCGTGCCGGCGCTACGTCGCGGTGAAGGACTTCGTCCCGCAGCCCGACCCGTTCCGGCTGAAGTACCGGGAGGTGCTGCGCGCGGTGGTCGCCGATGTCGTGCGCCGCCTGGAGCCGGTCGACGTGCGCCGGATCCGGGCGCTCGCCGCGCCGCTCGTCCCGCCGGGGGACCGGGACGCCTTCGTGGCGATCGCCTTCAACGAGCTCCAGCATCTGCACGAGGGCAGCGTGGCGCGCTATCGCCTGCGCCGTTCCGAGTACGAGCGGTGGCGGAACGCGCCCGGGCAAGCGCCGCGCTAGCGCCGCCGCGACCGCGGTTCGGTTAACATTGTCCGGACAATTTGCCGACGATGCCTGCCCCCGCCCCCGCCTACCGCTGGCCGAACGACGCCCGGCTCGCCCTCTCCCTCGTCGTCAACGTCGAGGAAGGCGCCGAGAGCTCGATCGCCGACGGCGACCGCGGCCCGGAGCCGGTGGACGAGCTCGGGATCGCGCTCAAGAAGCCGGTCCGCAACTACGGCAACGAGTCGAACTACCGGTACGGGATCAAGGCCGGCGCGCCGCGCATGATGCGGCTGCTGAAGGCGCACGGCGTGACCGCGACCTTCACCGCCGCCGCGGTCGCGCTCGAGCGCGCGCCCGAGCTCGCGCGCGCGATCGTCGCGGGAGGGCACGAGGTCTGCGCCCACGGCTGGCGCTGGGTGCATCAGTACCACCTCGGCGAAGCCGACGAGCGCGAGTTCATCCGCAAGGCGGTCGCCTCGATCGAGCGCACGACCGGGACGCGGCCCGACGGCTGGCTGTCGCGCTACCTCCTCACCGAGCACACGCGGCGCCTCCTCGCCGAGGAGGGCTTCCGCTACCACATGGACGACTACAGCGACGACCAGCCCTTCTGGGACGTCGCAGGCCCGCGGCCGATCGTCGTCCTGCCGTACGCGCTCGACACGAACGACATGAAATTCTGGACCGACCCGGCGCTGTCCACGGCGCAGTGGCTGCGCTACGCGACCGACACGTTCGACTGGCTGTACGAGGAAGGCGCCGCGGCGCCGCGCATGATGTCGCTCGGCGTGCACCTGCGGATCATCGGGCGGCCGGGGCGGATCGGCGCGTTCGACCGCTTCCTCGCGCACGCGACCGCGCGGCCGGGCGTGTGGATCGCGACGCGGCGCGCGATCGCCGGGCATTTCGCGGCGGCGGTGCCGCCGCCGCAAGCGTCGAAGGAGCAAGGACGATGAAGCTCGAACAGCCCCCGCGGCCCGTCCGCGACACCGACCCCGCCGAGGAGCGGGCGATCCTCGACGCGATCGGGCGCTGGCTCGAGAAGGACGTGCGCCCGCACGCGGCGAAGCTCGAGCACGACGACGTCTGGCCGCGTGCGATGGTCGAGCAGATGAAGGCGTTCGGCCTCTTCGGCGCGGTGATCGACCCGAAGTGGGGCGGGCTCGGACTCTCCGCTTCCACCTACGCGAAGATCGTGAGCCGGATCTCCGAGGCGTGGATGTCGCTCACCGGCATCTTCAACTCGCACCTCATGCTCGCGATCCTGGTCGAGAAGTTCGGCACCGACGAGCAGCGCCGCCGCTGGCTGCCGCGGATGTGCGCGGGCGAGCTCCGCGGCGGGCTCGCGCTGACCGAGCCCGACTGCGGCACCGACCTCGCGGCCGTCCGCACCCGCGCGCTCCGGCGCGGCGACCGCTACGTCGTCAACGGCACCAAGACCTGGATCTCGAACGGCATCCAGGGCAGCGCGTTCGCGGTACTGGTGCGCACCGACCCCGACGCGCAGCCGGCGCGCAAGGGCCTGTCGATGTTCGTCATGGAGAAAGGGCCCGGCTTCGAGCCCTCGCGCAAGCTCGAGAAGCTCGGCTACAAGGGCATCGACTCGGCCGAGCTCGTGTTCGAGGAGTTCGAGGTCCCGGCGGCGAACCTCATCGGCGAGGAGGGGCAGGGCTTCTACCTCGCGGTGAGCGGGCTCGAGCTCGGCCGGATCAACGTCGCCGCGCGCGGGGTCGGGATCGCGCAGAGCGCGCTCGACGAGGCGGTGCGCTACGCGCAGCTCCGCAAGACCTTCGGCAAGCCGATCTGCGAGCACCAGGCGATCCAGCTCAAGCTCGGCGAGATGGCGACGCGCGCCGAGGCCGCGCGGCTCCTCACCGAGGCGGCGGCGAACGCCTACGACGCCGGGCGGCGCTGCGACATGGAGGCCGGCATGGCGAAGTACTTCGCCACCGAGGCGGCGCTCGAGAACGCGACCGAGGCGATGCGCATCCACGGCGGCTACGGCTACTCGAAGGAGTTTCCGGTCGAGCGCCTCTACCGCGACGCGCCGCTCCTCTGCATCGGCGAGGGCACGAACGAGATGCAGCGGATCATCATCGCGCGCCAGCTGGTCGAGCGGAACCGGGTCTAGCGCTCCGCTGGCGGCGCGGGCGCGCCCGGCGTAGAGTCTCGCCCGCCGCAAGATGTCCTCCGATACCACCCTCCCGCGCCAGCCCGGCGCGCCGCTCAACCGCCTCGGCGTGCTCACCCTCGGCGCGCTCGGGGTCGTGTTCGGCGACATCGGCACGAGCCCGCTCTACGCGTTCAAGGAGGCGTTCGGCGGCGCCCACCCGCTCCCCTTGAGCGAGCCGAACGTGCTCGGCGTGCTGTCGCTCATCTTCTGGTCGGTGATGCTCGTCGTCTCGCTGAAATACGTCTGGTTCGTGCTGCGCTTCGACAACCGCGGCGAGGGCGGGGTGCTCGCGCTGCTCGCGGTGGCGACGCGGCTGCTGCGCGGCAACCCGCGGCTGCAGTGGATCGCCGCGGTCATCGCAGTGTTCGCCGCCTCGCTCTTCTTCGGCGACGCGGTGATCACGCCGGCGATCTCGGTGCTCTCGGCGGTGGAGGGGCTCGCGGTCGCGGCGCCGGCGCTCGAGCACTGGGTCGTGCCGGTGACGCTCGGGATCATCGTCGGCCTGTTCGCGATCCAGCGCCGCGGCACCGGCAGGGTGGGGCGGCTCTTCGGCCCGATCACGCTCGTGTGGTTCCTCACGATCGCAGCGCTCGGCGTCGCGAGCATCGCGCGCACCCCGGAGGTCATGCGCGCGCTCAGCCCGGGCTACGCGCTCGAGTTCGCCGCCGCCTCGCCCGGGCTCGCCTTCTTCGCCCTCGGCGCGGTGTTCCTCACCCTCACCGGCGGCGAGGCGCTGTACGCCGACATGGGCCACTTCGGCCCGCTGCCGATCCGCGTGGCGTGGTTCGCCCTCGTGCTGCCGGCGCTGATGCTGAACTACCTCGGCCAGGGCGCGCTCGTGCTGCGCAACCCCGCTGCGGTGAAGAACCCGTTCTACCTCCTCGCGCCGCCCGAGCTCACGCTGCCGCTCGTCGTGCTCGCGACCGCGGCGACGGTGATCGCCTCGCAGGCGGTGATCTCCGGCGCGTTCTCGGTCACGCAGCAGGCCTCGCGGCTCGGCTACCTGCCGCGCATCCCGGTCCGGCACACCTCGGAGACCGAGCGCGGCCAGATCTACATCGGCCGCCTCAACTGGACGATGCTGGTGGTCGTCCTCCTGCTGGTGATCGGCTTCGGCTCCTCGAGCGCGCTCGCCGCCGCGTATGGCATCGCGGTGTCGGCGACGATGGTGCTCGAGACCGCGCTCGTCGCGCTGGTGGTGTTCGCGGCCGGGCGCCGCGCGCGCGGGCCGCTGCTCGCGATGCTGGCGGTGATCGGCACGGTCGAGTTCGCGTTCTTCGTCTCCAACGCGACCAAGTTCCTCGCCGGCGGCTGGTTCCCGATCGTGCTCGGGCTCGTCGTCTTCACGCTGCTCACCACCTGGAAGCGCGCGACCGAGTACCTGAACGCCGGCGCCGCGCGCCGCAAGGTGCCGCTCGAGGGCTTCTTCGAGCATCTCGGCGAGGTGGCGACGGTGCCGGGGACGGCGGTGTTCTTCTCCGCCGATCCCGACACCGTCCCGACCACGCTGCTGCACAACCTCAAGCACAACAAGGTCCTGCACGAGCGGGTCGTGTTCTTCACCATCGTGACCGCGGACGTGCCGCGGGTGCCCGACGACGAGCGCACCGAGGTCCGCCCCGTGGTCCCGAAGCGGGTCTACCAGGCGAACGTGCGCTACGGCTTCATGGAGGACCCGGACGCGATGCGCGCGCTCGCGCTGCTCGCGCGCCACGGGCTGCGCTTCGAGCGGAACGAAACCACCTTCTTCCTCGGCAAGTCGAGCATCCCGCGCGCCGAGCGGCCGGGGCTCTTCACCTGGCGCCGCGAGCTCTTCCGCTGGATGCAGCGCAACCGGCCGAGCGCGGTCGAGTACTTCCGGCTCCCCCCCGACCGGGTGATCGAGCTCGGGACCCAGATCACCCTGTGAGGAACCGGTGAAGCTCGCGGGCGTCAAGGTCGTCGAGCTCTCGCTCTTCCTCCCCGGTCCGCACCTCGCGATGATGATGGCCGACCACGGCGCGGAGGTGATCAAGGTCGAGCCCTACGACGGCGGCGAGCCGAACCGCGAGATCGGCCCGAAGGAAGACGGCGAGACCGTCTACTTCCGCAACACCCACCGCGGCAAGAAGAGCCTGCGGCTCAACCTCAAGCACCCGGAGGGGCGCGAGATCCTGCTGCGGCTCGCCGAGCGCGCCGACGTGCTCCTCGAGTCGTTCCGGCCGGGGGTCGTCGACCGGCTCGGCGTGGGGTACGCCGCGGTGAGCGCGCGCGCGCCGCAGCTCGTCTACTGCTCGATTTCGGCGTTCGGCCAGGGCGGGCGCTACCGCGACCGGCCGGCGCACGACCTCGCGGTCGAGTCGCTCGCCGGCCTCGTCAGCGTGAACCTCGACCGCGACGACCGGCCGGCGATGCCGGCGGTGCCGGCGGCCGACATGGCGGCCTCGCTGATGGCGCTCTCCGGCATCCTGATGGCGCTCCTGCGGCAGCGCTCGACGGGGCAGGGCGACTACCTCGACATCGCGATGCACGATTCGCTCCTCGCGTGGACGTGCAACGTGATGGGGCCGGTGTTCGCGGAGGGGCGCGCGCCGGTGGCGAAGGCCGAGCGGACCTGGGGCGGCAACGCGTTCTACAACCTGTACGAGACGAAGGACGGGCGCACGCTCGCGCTCGGCGGCTCCGAGCACAAGTTCGCCGAGAACTTCCTCGCGAAGGCGGGGCGGCCGGAACTCGCACCGTACGCGCACCAGCCGCCCGGCGAGCAGGGGCCGCTGATCGAGTACCTGCGTGCGCTCGTCCGGGAGAAAACGCTCGACGAGTGGCTCGCGTGGCTCGACGGCGTCGACGTCGCCTACGCGCCGGTGCGCTCGCTCAGGGACGCGATCGACGATCCGAACACCCGCGAGCGAGGCATGCTGCTCCACGACGAGCGCGGCCGCGCGCACCTCGGCGTGCCGATCAGGTTCGCGCGCGAGCCGGCGCGGCCGGTGCTGCGCGCGCCCGGGTTCGGCGAGCACTCCGACGAGATCGTGGCGAGCCTCGGCTACGGCGCGGCCGACATCGCGCGGCTGCGCGCCGGGCGCGCGATCGGATGATCGAGCTCGACCCGGCCGCGCTCGACCTCGCCAGCTTCGTCCGCTCCGGCGACACCGTCGTGGTCGCGCAGGCCTCGGCCGAGCCGCTCGCGCTCACGGCGGCGCTCGTCGCGCAGGGCGACCGGCTCGGCGCGATCACCGTCTTCGTCGGCCTCACCTACTCGAACCTCTTCACGCCGGAGGCGGCGCCCGGCTTCCGCTACGCGAGCTACGGCGCGCTCGGCGCGGTCGCGCGCCTCGCCCGCGCCGGGCGGCTCGAGGTGGTGCCGTGCCACTACTCGCAGCTGCCGTGGCTCCTGTCCGCCGGACCGGTGAAGGCGGATGTCGTCATGCTCGCGCTCGCCCCGGCGATCGACGGCGTGCACTCGCTCGGCGCCGCGCACGGCTACGCGCTCGCCGCGGCGAGCCGCGCGCGCGTCGTGCTGGCCGAGGTCAACGAACGGATGCCCTGGGTGCACGGCGGCGAACTGCCCGCCGGATTCCGCATCGACGCGGTGGTGCGCACGTCGCGGCCGCTGCCGCGCTATCCCGACTCGCGCGCGGGCCAGGTCGAGCGCGAGGTCGCGGCCAAAGTCGCCGCGCTGATTCCCGACGGCGCGACGCTCCAGTTCGGCGTCGGCACGATCGCCGATGCCGTGCTCGGCGCGCTCGGCGGCCATCGCGACCTCGGCCTGCACACCGGGATGCTGACCGAGGCCGCGCTGCCGCTCCTCGAGCGCGGGGTGGTGACGAACCGCCTGAAGCCGATCGATACCGGGGTCACGGTGAACGGCGTCTACATCGGCGACGAGGCGCTCTACGCGCACGTCCACCGCAACCCCGCGACGCGGCTCGCCGGGCCCGGGTACACGCACGACCTCGCGACGATCGCGCGCCTTCCCGGCTTCGTCAGCGTCAACTCGGGCGTGGAGGTCGACCTCGGCGGCAACGTGAACGCGGAAGTGGCCGGCGGCGCCTACGTCGGCGGGGTGGGCGGGCAGCTCGACTTCGTCCGCGGCGCGGCGGCCGCGCCCGGCGGGCGCGCGATCATCGCGCTGCCGTCGGCCTCGCGCGACGGGAAGTCGAGCCGCATCGTCGCCCGGTGCGCCGCGGTGACGACCCCGGCGGCGGACGCGGACACGATCGTCACCGAGTGGGGCGCGGCCGAATTGCGCGGGGTGTCCTACCCGGAGCGCGCGCGGCGGATCGCGGCAATCGCGCATCCGGCGTTCCGCGACGCGCTCGCGGCGGCCGCGCGGCGGTAGCGGCACACGAGTCCTCGACGCGCAGAAGCGGCGCGGCGGTTTACCATCCCTTGCAACACCACGCCGGAGGGAGACCATGACCATCGTCGTCAACCATGCGCTGCACCAGCTCCGCGAAGGCAGGCTCGCGCTCGGCCTCGGCCTGCGCCTCGCCCGCACCGTCGACATCGCGCAGATCGCGAAGACGAGCGGATTCGACTGGCTCTTCATCGACTGCGAGCACAACTCGATGACCGTCGACACCGCGGCGCAGATCTCGGCCGCCGCGCTCGCGGTCGGCGTCACGCCGCTCGTGCGCGTGCCCGGGTACGAGCACCATCACGCGAGCCGCGCGCTCGACAATGGCGCGATGGGCGTGGTCTTTCCCCACGTCGACACGGCCGAGCAGGCGCGCCGGCTCGCCGACTACTGCCGCTACCCGCCGGCCGGGCGCCGCTCGATGGGGGGCGCGCTGCAGCAGCTCGGCTTCGCGGCGATGCCGGTCGGCGAGGTGGCGCGGGTCGCGAACGAGCAGACGATGGTCGTGGTGATGCTCGAGTCCCCGCAGGCGATCGAGAACTGCGCGGCGATCGCCGCGACGCCGGGTGTGGACGCGCTGCTGATCGGCACCAACGACCTGTGCTTCGAGATGGGGATTCCCGGGCAGTTCGAGCACGCGAAAGTCGTCGACGCGTACACGAAGCTCGTCGCCGCGTGCCGCAAGCACGGCAAGTTCGCGGGGATGGGCGGGGTGTACACGGCGGAGCTGATGGAGCGCTACATCGGGATGGGCGTGCAGCTCATCCTCGCCGGCGCCGATCTCGCGCTGCTGATGCAGGCGGCCGGGGCGCGCGCGAGCCTGATCCGCGGATTCCAGCGCTGACGCCGGCCCACGGGCGGAGCGTCAGGCGGCGTAGCGCGCCTTCGCCGCCCGGATCATCTCGAGCAGCGCCTTGGCCGGGTCGCGGCCCTCGCGCTTCGCCCGCTCCTTGGTGTCCACCCAGAGCTCGAGGTCGGCGTAGCCCTGCTCGGTGTGGCGGTTCCACTCGCGGTCGAGCGGCACGGTCAGCTCGAGGCGGATGCCGTTCGGATCGTGGAAGTAGATGCTCTCGATCATGCCCTTGTGGTCGACGGGCCCGAGCACCTCGACGCCGTTCTCCGCCAGCCAGTCGCGCCAGCGCCGCAGCTCGGCGGAGCTCCCGGCTTGCAGCGCGACGTGGTTGAACGTGTCGTAGGCCGGGTGCGTCGCCTTCGCCGGCGGCGGCAGGTCGGTACACTCGAAGAACGCGATGGTCGAGCCGTCGGCCATGCGGAAGAAGATGTGGAAGTACGGGAACGCTTCGCCGGTCGAGGGGACCTGGTCGTCGAAGATGGTGCTCGCGAGCTCCATGCCGAGGATGCGGGTGTAGAAGTCCGCGGTCGCGGCGACGTCGTGGGTGACGTACGCGAGGTGGTTCAGCATGCGCGGGGTCAGGCCGCTCGGGGTGGTCATCGGAGATCTCCTTGCCGGTCGCAACCGGGGATTGTCCTTGCAACCGGGGCGCCGGGCAAACTCCCGCGGCGCCCCCGGCTCTGCTGGCGAAGTCTCCCCTCAGCGCCCGAAGTCGACCGCCGTCGTGTTGCCCCCGCACACGAGCACGCCGACGCGCTCGCCGTCGCGCGGGCGATAGCGGCCCGATGCGAGTGCCGCAAACGCCGCCGCCCCGCCCGGCTCGGCGACGATCCGCAACCGGTCCCACAGCGCAGCCTGCGCGGCGCGGATCGCGTCGTCCGTGACGAGCGCCATCGCGCTCACGTGCGCCTGCGCGATCGGGAACATCAGCTCGCCGACGCGGCGCGGCGCGAGCGAGTCGGCGGCGATCCCGCCGGCGGGCGCGTCGACCGGTCGCCCGGCCTCCAGCGCGCGTGTGAGCGTCGGCGCCGCCTCCGGCTCGACGCCGACGATCTTCAACCGCCCCGCGTACCACGCGGCGACGCCGCCGATCAGCCCGCCGCCGCCGACCGCGACGAGCAGCGAATCGAGGGCGGGCGCCTGCGATTCGAGCTCGAGCCCGACCGTGCCCTGGCCGGCGAGCGTCTCGACCTGGTCGTACGCGTGGATCGGGAGCGCGCCCGATCCGGCGGCCCACGCCTCGCTCGCCGCGAGCGCGTCGGCGTAGCGCTCGCCGGCGACGACGAGCCCGGCGCCGTAATCGCGGATGCGCTGCTGCTTCGCCGGCGAGGCGACCGCCGGCACGAAGATCTTCGACGGAATTCCGAGCTTCATCGCGGCGTAGGCGACGGCGGCGCCGTGGTTGCCGCCGGAGGCCGCGACGACCCCGGCCGCCGGGGCCTTGCGCAGGAGGAGGTTCGCGAACGCGCCGCGCGGCTTGAACGATCCGGTGTGCTGGAAGAGCTCGAGCTTGAGCGTGAGCGCGACCGCCGCGAGGCCGAGCTCTCCGCCGTGGACCTCCATCACCGGCGTCCGCCGGACGTGCGGCTCGATCAGGCGGTGCGCGGCAGCGATCGAATCGCGGCCGATCGGCGCGCCACCGGCGGGCGTCACGCGCGGCGCGGCGGTCAGCGGACCATCCCGCGCGCGACCACCGGCCAGGTCGTCTCGACCTTCCCGCCGCGCACGCCGTAGAGCTCGTCCACCATGTTGCTGACCACGCAGCAGTGGTTGGGCACGACGTGGATCACCTCGCCGATCTCGGGCTTCTTCGCGCACTGCGCGAGATCGATGACGCCGTGCTCCTCCGAGAGGTGCGGGATCACCGCCTCCGGGTATTCCATGACGTGGCCGTATCCGGTCACGGTGTAGAGGTCCGAGGTCAGCACCTTCGTCCCGCAGTCGAACACGGCGCGCTCGGCCGTCGGCCGGCTCACCACGGTGGCACGCACGCGCATCGCGCAGTTGTCCCAGGTCGCGGTGCCGGAGGCCACGGTCATGACGTCGTTGAAGAGGTAGGTGCCGGCGCGGTGCTCGGTGAGCATCGGGAACTTGTCGACGCTGAAGATCGCCGGCGTGCCGCCGCCGGAGACGACCGGCACCGGGATGCCGGCGCTCCGGAACAGCGCCAGCGCCTCCGCGAAGAACTCGCCCGACTTCGGCGCGCGCACCGGAAAGGTCATGATGCCCTCGAAGTGCATGCGCGGCAGCTTCATCGCCGCCCGGGCGAGGTCGACCGCGGCCTGCGGCGTCTGCACGCCGTTGCGGCCCATGCCGGTGTCGCATTCGACGAGGAAGCGGACGTCCGTGCCGTTGCGGACCGCGGCCTCGGAGAGCCCGCGCGCGACCGGCTCGCTGTCGAGCACGACCGCGAGGCGCTTGAGCCGCTGCGCCTGCGCCATCAGGCGGTCGGTCTTCTGCGGGCCGAGGATGTTGAAGGTGAGGAGCACGTCGTCGGCGACGCCGGCGTCGGCGAACACCTCCACCTCGCCGAGTTTCTGGCAGGTGATGCCCGCCGCCCCGGCCTGCATCTGCAGCTTCCCGAGCGCCGGGATCTTGTGCGTCTTGATGTGCGGGCGGTTCGCGAGCCCGTACCGCGCGAGGTGCCGCTGCACGCGCTCGATGTTGTCTTCCATGATGTCGACGTCGATCGTGACGGCGGGCGTTTCGAGCGCGGTGACGGAGGTCATAGCCAGTTCGGGACCAGAAGTTGGGGGAGGAGGAGCACGGTCCAGGGCGCGAGCGCGCACAGCACGTTGACGATCACGATCACGATCAGGATCATGACACCATGCCGACGACGATGATCACGGGCACGGCAAAGGCGCTCAGTGCTTCGCCAGCAGCGCGCCGAACCCCTCGACCTTGTCCGGAATTCCGGCGTGGCGCAGCGCGTGCCGGTAGATCGCGGTGTTGATCGCGACCACCGGCCGCTTCATCCACCGCTCGGCCTCGCCGGCGAGGCGCGCCATCGCGAGGTTGGTGCCGACCTGCACCAGCGCGTCGACGTCGTCGCCGTCGATCTTCGCGAGCGCCGCGCGCAGCCGCGCCTCGGTCACGTGCGCGATGTCGACCGGGCTCGTGCACTTCAGGCCCTCGACGCGCTTGACCTCGAAGCCCGCCTCGCCGAAGAACCGCACGACGTTCGCATCGCCCACCGGCCAGTAGGGCGTCACCACGCCGATCTTCTTCGCGCCGTAGAGCTGCAGCGCCTCGGCCGCCGCCTCCGAGCCCATCGAGACCGGGAGGCGGGTCTTCTCCGCGAGGTGCGCCTTCAGCTTGCGGCTCGCCTCGTAGCCGTTCCAGAACGTCTCGGCCGAGATCCCCATCACCAGGTAATCGGGCGCGCACGACATCACGCTGTCCACGGCCTCGTCCTGCGCCGCCTCGATCAGCGCGATCAGCCGGTTGAAGTCCTCGTCCGACTGCAGCGGGATGTTCGGGATGCGGATCCGGCTGATGTGGTTGGTGACCCCCGGCGGCCGCATCGCGTCGAACTCCGGCTGCACGCTCGTGTTGGTCGAGGGGACGAGGACGCCGAACTTCTTGCGCCAGCCCAGGGAATCGGTCATCGCGGGGAGCCTCCGGTGCGGGTCGCTCGAGTCTATGCCGGCCGCCGGGGCCCCGCCAAGGCGCGGCATGCATGCGCTGTGGGAATGAATTGGATGCCGCGATCTCGTTTCACACCGCCCTCCCGGAGGGCTAGAGTGCGAACCGTAGTCGAACCCGAACCAAGGAGCAGCGGACATGCGAAACGATCATGTATTCGACGGTCTGGTGGGCGGCCGGTACCCGACCCCCGAGGAGCTCGAGTACCACATGCGCCACGCGCACAAGCTGCGCGCCCGGGCGTTCGGCGAGCTGACGCGCGCGGCGCGCGAGTGGCTCGGGAACGCCTTCCGCCGCCGGCCGGCGCGGCCCGCGACGGCGAAGCTGCAGCACTGCTGAGCATTCAGCCGGCGAGGCCGAAGGCCTGCGCGAGCAGCTCGTACGACCGCCGCCGGCTCGCGTAGTCCCCGGTGATCGTCAGGACCATCACCTCGTCGGCGGCGAACGCCTCCGCGAGCGCGAGGAGCTTCGCGCGCACCTCGTCGGGCGAGCCGTGCACCAGCCGCTCGCGCTGCGAGCGCACGTAGGCGCGGTCGCGATCGGAGTAGCGGTGGGCGGCCGCCTCCGCGGCGGTCGGCACCGGCGCATCGATGCCGAGCGCCATGTGCAGCCGCCGGAGATCGATCGGCGCGGCGAGCCGCTCCGCCTCGGCCGCAGTCTCGGCGCAGATCACGAACGCGCAGACGATCGCCCGCGGCGCCCCCTCGCGCGCCGACCGCTTGAAGTTCTCCCGGTAATCCCGCGTCACCGCCGCGCCGCCGCGCGCGGTGATGAAGTGCGCGAACGCGAACCGCAGGCCGAGCTCGGCGGCGAGCGCTCCGCTGAAGTCCGAGGAACCGAGCAGCCACACCTCGGGCGAAGTCTCGCCCGCCGGCTGCGCCTTCACCCGCGCGAACGGATGCCCCGCCGGCAGGCTCGCGTCGAGGAAGCCGACGAGGTCGCGTACCTGCTCCGGAAAGTCGTCCGCGAACGCGTACGGCCCGCGCGCCACCGCCTGCGCGGTGAGCCGGTCGCCGCCCGGCGCGCGGCCGACACCGAGGTCGATCCGCCCGGGAAAGAGCGCCTCGAGCATGCGGAACTGCTCGGCAATCTTGAGCGCGCTGTAGTACGGCAGCAGCACCCCGCCGGTACCGACCCGGATGCGCGAGGTGGCGGCGGCGATGCGCGTCGCGAGGATCTCGGGGGCCGGGTCGCCGAGCGCGGCGATCGCGTGGTGCTCGGCGAGCCAGTAGCGCGCGTAGCCGAGGCGCTCGGCGGCTTCGGCGAGGCGGACCGTCTCGGCGACCGCATCGGCGGGCCGGGTGCCGGAGACGATCGGTGACTGGTCGAGGATCCCGAGCCGGAGCGCCATGCCGCCGGCCGCGTCAGTCGGCCATCCAGATGAGCGCGGCGACCAGCGCCGACATCGCCACCGCGATCCAGAAGATGCCGATCATGCGCTGCTTGTCGGTCCAGGTGATGCCCTCCTTCTTCTTCTTCGCGAGCGAGTACTCGTACAGGATGATGAGCATCCCGACGCCGAACGTGATCCCGGCCCATTTCAGCATGGCGCTTTCCCCCGTCGTTGTCGTCGCCGGATTCTAGCCTCCGGCGGGCGCGCTTACCGCGGCCGGCCGTGACGGAATGCCCAGGCGTGGAGCGGGGCCAGCGCAAGCGCCCACGCGATCGCGACCGCCCCCATCGCGTAGAAGGCGGCCTCGATGCCGTGAGCGTCCTTGATCGCGCCCATGAAGAGCGGCGTGGTCAGGTGCGACAGGCCCCAGCCGAGGCCGCCGAGGGCGAGCGCCGAGCCGCGCGATTCGACCGCCGAGAGGTCGCTGATGAGGATCTGGAAGTAGAGCGTCATCACGCCGGAGGCGAAGCCGACGAGGAGCAGGAGCGCGCTGATCGGCAGCGGGTCGCGGACCGCGGCCGCCCCGAGCACCGCGAATCCCACCGCGAGGCCGGTCGCGACCGGAACCGCGCGCCGCGAGACGCGGCGCACGAAGCGCGCCGCCGCGACGCCGGCCGCCACCGAGCCGACCGCGCGCAGCGCGAGCATCCAGCCGGCGGCGTCGCTCGAGAATCCCTGGCCGACTAGGAGCAGCGGATAGAACGACATGCCGATCGAGAACGGCAGCGCGGAGAGGTAGGCGCACGCCACGGCGAACCAGATCGACGGCCGGCGTGCGAGCGCGCGGTAGGCGACGAGCATCGGCGGGTGCCCCGCAGCCGCGACGCGCGGCGCCGGCGCGACGAACACCGCCATCAGGGCATACGCGACCGCGCCGCCGACGAGGGCGACCGTCCAGAACCCGGCCGCGTAGCCGTACCAGGCGAGGGCGAGGCCGGCGACGACCGTGCCGGCGATCTGCCCGCCGTTGGTGGTCGAGTTGAGGCGCCCGAGCCCGGTGCTGCGGTCGCCGGGGAGCTGCGAGCCGAGCGACCAGGTCGCCGGCCAGAACATCGCGCGCGACACGATCACGCAGAGCTGCGCGAAGAAGAGCGCGGCGAAGGTCGACGCGAACGCGAACACGACGCCGGCGACGCCGAACATCGCCGCCGAAGCCATCGCGAGCCGCCTGCCGCCGGCGCGGTCGGTCCACGCGCCGCCGAGCAGGTTGAAGCCGATCTGCACCAGGATCGGGAGCGAGACGAGGCTGCCGATGGCGAGGCCGGAGTAGCCGAGGTGGTCGGCGTAGAGCGGGATGAGGACGTGGGTCATCCCGAGCCCGAGGTTCCACGCGAACGCGCTCGCGTAGAACGCCGGAACGCGCGCGACGGGCGGGGCGGAGCCGGTCATGGGGGTCCGGCATGATCCGCGAGCCCCGGTCGCACCGTCAAACCGGGCGGCCGGAAGGGCGCGTAAGGTGCGCGAATCCGGCAGCGACTCACGCCCGTATCGGCAGGGGAGCCCCGTCGGAGGAACCGTCATGCTCGTGCGCCTCGCCGTCGCGGTCGCGGCATTCGCCGCCGGCCCGCTCGTCCCGATCGCCCACGCCGCGCCCGGCGAATGCGCCGCGAAGAGCGGCCCCGGCACCGCGGCGCTGGTCGAGCTGTACACCTCGCAGGGCTGCGACAGCTGCCCGCCCGCCGACGCCTGGCTCCGCAAGCTGCCGGCGGCGGGGCTCGCGCCGGGCGCGATCGTGCCGCTCGCGCTGCACGTCGACTACTGGGACTACATCGGCTGGAAGGACCCGTTCGCCCAGCCGGGGTTCGCCGCGCGCCAGCGCGAGCTCGCCGCGATCACCCGCAGCCGCGTCGTCTACACGCCGCAGGTCTTGCTCGCCGGACGCGACTACCGCGGCTGGGGCGGCGGCCGGTTCGCCGCCGACGTGCGCGCGGTGAACGCGGCGCCCGCGCGGTCCGAAATCGCGCTCGCCATCGCGGGCGCCCAGTCGGGCGCGGCGGGCGCCCAGTCGGGCGCGGCGGGCGCCCAGTCGGGCGCGGCCGGCGCCCAGCCGGGCGCGGCCGAGGTCCGCGCCAGCGCGACCGTCGCCCGCGCAGAGGACCGGGCGGACGCCGCGCTCTACCTCGCGGTGTACGAGAACGGCCTCTCGAACCGGGTCACCGCGGGCGAGAACCGCGGCGCGACCCTGCACCACGACTTCGTCGTCCGCGAATGGTGGGGGCCGGTCGCGCTCGACCGC
>Ga0187892_10003275_pt1 | contig 29892 bp, 31 predicted proteins | sample MA1701073metaG_FD_139345 | JGI IMG/M metagenome (GOLD analysis project Ga0187892, IMG submission 139345) | Bio-ooze microbial communities from a basaltic lava cave in the Kipuka Kanohina Cave System on the Island of Hawaii, USA - MA170107-3 metaG ... | reverse complement strand
GGGCCACGGCTGGTTCCTCCGGTCGACGATGTGGACGATGTGGACGATGTGGACGATGTGGACGATGTGGCAGAGCGGCTCGGGGGTTTCAACCGCGCCTGAGCCATGCCTGCCCCGCCTCGCTTCCCCCTACACCTCGGCCGGCGAGATTTGCCACCATGCATCAGCGACCGTCGAATGCAGTGTGCCTGTCAGCGCGGCCCACTGCCCATCACGGCGCTTCGAGGAACTGCAGGACGCCGTCGGCGGTGCCGGCCACGACCAGGCGGCCGGTGGCGGGGTCGACGGCCACGTCGTTGGGCTGGCGCACGGTCGGCCAGGTGCGCTCGGGCCTCAGGTCGTCGCCGTCGATGCGGTAGGAGCGCAGCTCGTTGGCGCCGGTGAGCGTGACCAGGACGCGCGACCGGGCGATGTCGACCGCCAGGCCGTAGGGGGCGCCGCCGCCGGTCGAGACCCGGTTGACCTGGCGGATGCCGTCGGTGCCGGCTCGGAACACCAGGATCGCATCGCCCTGGGTGTCGGCCACGTAGAACAGGCTGCCCGGCCCCGCCCGCACGTGGGTGGGGCCGACCCCGCAGTCGGCTTCGCCCAGGCGCCGCCCGTCGGGGGCGTAGGCGGCGATCCGCCGGCCCCGGACGCCAACGACGACGGCCACGTCCCCGTCGGGCGACGCAGCCACCCCACCGGGCTGGGCCGGCGCAGGAACGACCCGGGAGGAGCCGTCGGCGGCCACCACGTGCACGGTGTCGGCCAACTCGTCGCCCACCAACACCGCCCCGCCGGCCACGGCGGCGGCGTCATGGGGCTGGCGGCCGACCGGCGCATCCCCGACCACCTCGCCCGCCGGCAACGAGATCCGGTAGAGGCGGTCGTTGCCCTCCGACGGCACGAGGACCGGCCCGCCGGGGCGGGCCAGCTGGAGATGGCGGGCGGCGCCGGCCAGAGGCACGCGCTCCCGCTCGGCCATGGTTGTCGCGTCGACCAGCGCCACCCCATCGGGGGCCCGCACCGCCACCGCGAGGGTCGCCGTCACAGAGTCCCACACCAGGCCCTCGGGTGCGCCAGGGAGGGGGACGATGCGCCCGGGGAGGTCGGCCGCCGCCGCGGGCGCCTCCGCCGGCTCGGGCACGTCGGTACGCCGCTCGGCCTCGCCCCCGCACGCCGCCAGGGACACAGCCGCCAGGGACAGAGCAGCGGCGACGGCGATCGCCGTGCGCCGTCGCCGACAGATCGCTGGCTGCACCACGTCGGCCACCCTAAGGGCCACCGGCCAGGCGGATCGGGCGCCAGACATTACGAGCCGGTGAACTCCGGCGGACCGCCGCCCGCCGATCGCCCGGCAGGCCGCTTCGAAGTCATCCGGCCCCGCCGGCGTTTCCGAAGACCTGTCTGGGTAGGGAGGGAAAATCCAGTCGATCCCTAGCGTCCTTCACGGGACGGGGCGGAGGTACTCCCCAATGACAGCACGCACATCGCGGCCTCGTCGGTTGCTCGTTCCACTCCTGATCGTTGCGGCCATGGCCGCCGCCGGGGGCCAGCCCATGGCCGGTGCCCAGACGTCGGCGCCCAGCGCCGAACTGCTGGGGCTCACCGGCTCCGCCACCAACGTCGACCTCGACGCCTCGACCGCCCAGGTCCTCAAGGACAACGGCGTGAGCGTGGCCCCGGTCGCGCCCGCCACCGTGTCCACGTCGGGCTCGACGACCACGGCCAGCTTCCCCATCACCGAGGGCTACGTGGCGATCTACCCCCAGGATCAGCGGCCGTTCGTGCGAGGGACGTTCAGCCACTCGGGGGGGCTCACCTTCTCGGCCGGCGGCAAGTCGGTGACCGCCACCGACTTCATCGTGAACCCGGGCTCCTCCACCCTCACCGCCACCGTCGGGGGCAACGGCGTGCAGTTGCTCGACCTCGACGGCACCAACCTGAGGATCAGCCAGGACGGCTCCACCACCCGCCTGGAGGGCACGGTGGCCAAGCTCTCCTCGGCCGCCGCATCGGCCCTCAACCAGACCTTCGGGGTCTCGCTGTTCCGCCAGGGCATCCCCCTCGGCGTGGTGCGCATCGCGGCGACGGGCACGACCGGCCCCGGCGGGTCGCCGTCGGCGGAGATCCAGGCCCTCGGCGGCCGGGCCACCAACGTCGATCTCGACGCCTCGACCGCCCAGGTCCTCCAGGACAACGGCGTGAGCGTGGCCCCCGTCGCCCCCGCCACCGTCTCCACGTCGGGCTCGACCACCACCGCCAGCTTCCCCATCAGCCAGGGTTACGTCTCGATCTACCCCCAGGACCAGGATCCCTTCGTGCGGGGCACCTTCAGCCACGTGGGCGGGCTCACGTTCAGCGCCGGCGGCAAGTCGGTGACGGCGACGGACTTCATCGTCAACCCGGGCACATCTGAGCTGACGGCGACCGTGGGCGGCCGTCCCGTCCAGTTGCTCGACCTCGACGGCACCAACGTGAGGATCAGCCAGGACGGCTCCGTCACCCGCCTGGAGGGCACGGTGGCCAAGCTTTCCTCGGCCGCCGCATCGGCGCTCAACCAGACCTTCGGGGTCTCGCTGTTCCGCCAGGGCATCCCCCTCGGCGTGGTCCGCATCGCCGCCGTGGCCGGGCCGCCGCCCGCCGTCGTCGGCAACGCCAGCGCTCCCAGCACCAACACCCCCGCCCCCAGCGCCACGCTGCCGTCGACCGGCGGCCAGGTCCCCTCCGGGGGTGTGGCCACCGGTGGCGGCGGCACTGCCCCCGGGGCCTCGCCGGCGGGCGCCCTCGCCCTCGGCGCCGTCGCCATGACGCTCGTGGTGGCCGTGGGCGGCGGCCTGTGGTGGACGCGGCGCCTCGCACCCGCTCACACCCGAGGCCGCTGAGCACGGTCGGAGGAGGCATGCGGCGAGGCGGGTGGGACCGGACGACGGCCGCCCTCGCCTGCCTGGTGGTGTCGGTCGGCTCGGCCGGCACCGCCGCCGCCGTGGCGAGGCGCTCGTCGGCGCCTCGCCCGCCGTCGGCTGCCATCTCCTACGCCGCCGCTACGGCGGGGCCCGTCGCCGCTCCCGTGTCGGTGCGCATCCCCGCCATAGATGTCGACGCCGAGCTCGTCGAGCTGGGCCTGGACGCCGACGGGGCGCTGGAGGTGCCGCCCTACGAGAAGGCGGGATGGTTCATCGGCGGGCCCCGCCCGGGCGAGGAGGGGGCGGCCGTGATCGCCGCCCACGTGGACTCCCGCACCGGCCCGGCGGTGTTCTACCGCCTGCGGAAGCTCCAGCCCGGCGACGGCGTGTCGGTCGCCTACGACGACGGCTCGTCCGTCACCTTCGAGGTGACGCGAAGCGAGTCGTTCCCGAAGTCGAACTTCCCGACCGCGCGGGTGTACGGGCCCACCTCCGGACCCGAGCTGCGTCTCATCACCTGCGACGGCACCTTCGACCGGAGGTCGGGGAGCTACTCCGACAATCTGATCGTCTGGGCCGCTCCCGCCCCGTCGGGCGACCCCGAACCGCCACCCGGCGATCCTTCCGCAACCCTCGCCCACGTTTCGTCGCCCTCAACTCGCCCCACCACCTGAAAGGACCAGCCATGGCCGCAACCGGCACCAACCCCCGACCGTCGAGCAACGGCTCCCTCTACGTCGAGGACACCGGTGGCCCCGGCCGCCCCGTGGTGCTCATCCACGGTTGGCCCCTCTCCGCCCAGTCGTGGCAAGGGCAGGTGCCGGCGCTCACCGCGGCCGGGCATCGGGTCGTCGCCTACGACCGGCGCGGCTTCGGGCGCAGCGGCGCACCCGGCGGGGGCTTCGACTACGACACGCTCGCCAGCGACCTCGAGGCGGTGCTGGCCAAGCTCGATCTCACCGACGTCGCCCTCGTCGGCTTCTCCATGGGTGGCGGGGAGGTGGCCCGCTACGCCGCCCGCCACGGCGAGCGGCGCCTGCGCAGCGTGGTGTTCGCCGCCGCCGTCCCGCCGTTTCTGATGCAGGGCCCCGACAACCCCGACGGGCCCCTCACCGAAGCGAAGGCGGACGAGATGGCGGAGGGCCTGAAGGCCGACCGCGACGGGTTCTTCGAGCAGTTCACGACCGAGTTCTTCTCGGTGGACGGCGGCCTCGCCGTCTCGGAGGACCAGCGCCAGGACGCGGTCGCCATGTGCCGGCAATCCGACCAGGGTGCCGCCCTCGGGGCCATGGAGGCGTTTGGTACGACCGACTTCCGCGCCGACCTGGCGGCGGTGAGCGTGCCGGCGCTGGTGCTGCACGGCGACAGCGACGCCATCGTGCCCTTCGAGGGCTCGGGCGCGCGGACGCACGCCGCCATCGCCCACAGCGACCTGGTGGTGGTGCCGGGAGCCCCTCACGGCCTCAACGTCAGCCACCCGAACGAGTTCAACGCCGCCCTGCTGGAGTTTCTCGAGCGCTGAGGGGGACCCTAACCGGGGACCAGATGGCCCACCTCCAGCCGGTACACGCACAGGTCGCCGCCGGCGGGGACGATGAGGTAGGCGGCGTCGACCTGCAAGGCGTCGAGGGCGACGACGCGGTGGGCCCGTTGGCCGCCGGGGATGTTGAACAGGCGGAACCTGGCCCGGCCCTGGGCCAGGATCTCGGTGTTGACCGGTACCGGCTCGACCAGGGCGGAGAGGAGCGCCGGTCCTGACGACTCGATCTCCAGGCCGAGGGCGACGGCCCCGTCCGCCGAATCGAGGCGGCGGGGGACGCGCAGGCCGATGGTCACGTTCTCGTCACCCGCCTCAACGCACACCCGGTTCCCCTCGACATACTCGGGCCGGGCTCCGACCACCCCGAAGCGGTCGGTGGTGACCAGCTCGCTGGCGGGCCCCCCGCCCTCCCGGGCGAAGCGCACCGCCCGCACCGACCCGTCCGCCTCGATGTGGAACAGGTCGCCGGCCTCGGCGTCGAAGGTGGCCCGGTCGTCGAAGAGGGGCACCACCTCCGACGCGCTGTTATAGGGCACGAGGAGGTACGGCACGACGTCGTCGGGGAAGACGCCGTCGACCAGGGCTGCGTCCCTGCCCGAGCGGTGAAGGGCGGCCAGTTGGCGTTCGGCCCGGTCGAGGATCACCCGCGAACGGGCCCCGATCCAGTTCTCGGGCACGCTGATCCGCCACCCGCCCCAGATGGACAGTCCCATATAGGCGGCCACGCCCAGGGCCACGACCGGCCTGGCCACGGCCGGCGCCCGATCGTGGTCGGCTGCGGCACCAGCGGGGCGCCCCAGGACGGCGGCGGCCAGGGCCAGGAAGAACACCGTGACCGACTCGAGATTGAAGTAGACGGTGTAGGCGAGGATCTCGACGGTGGACGGGACCACCCTCGTCAACCCCACGACCACGGTGTTGACCAGGAACCCCACCGCGAAGAACACCCAGGCCCTCCAAGCGCCCCGCCACCGCAGGATCGTCGCCGCCACCACCGCCACCACCAGGACCTGGGCCGCGGCCACGACCGTCACGGCCGCTGACCGGTCCACCCCCCGGTCGATGTAGACGCCGAACAGGTTGGGCACGAAGACCCTGGTCCACAAGGTGCCGAGGTAGCGGAAGGCGACGTCGAGCCCGCCGCCGTCGGTCAGGTCGGTCGGGTAGTTGCTCACGTAGACCCAGCCCAGGACGCCGGTGACTGCCCCGTACAGCAGCCACACCCACCAGTCCCGGTAGGCGGCCCGCAGCGACTCGCCGATGGGCCGTTCGCGGTCGAGCAGCAGCACGGTGACCGCCACCAGGTAGACGGGCACGAAGATGGGTTTGATGTAGAAGAGCAGGCCCAGTCCCACCGCCACCAACGACGCCGCCAGCCAGGGCCACGCCCGCGACCGGTACCAGCGCAGGTAAGACCACATGGCGAGGAAGGACAGGATGGTGGCCGGCACCCGGTCAAGGCCCGACGCCCACCACTGGGTCACCCCCACGTGGACCATGGAGACGCCGAAGGCGAGGGTGAACAGGTAGCTGCCCAGACCGGAGCCCACCAGTTCGACCAGGATCAGGTGGAACAGGACCAGGCTCAGGGCGAACCCCAGGAGCAGCTGGGCCTGGGCGGGGGCGAACTCGAACCCGAAGGCCCGCTGCTGGATCCAGTCGCCGAGGCGGTGGCCGGGGGCGAAGTGGCCCGACGTGGGCTCCAGCAGGTAGTCGAGGGTCAGGTCGTCCACCTGGGCCTGGCGGAGGTTCTTGAGGTCGTCCCACACGAAGCCGCTCGACGAGTTGAGGACGGCCAGCGTCACCACGGGGACGAGGACGACCACCCCAAGGGCCACCACCCGGCCGAGGGGCGTCAGGCGGATCGGCGTAAGCGGGCGGTCGGGACGAGCCGGGCGGTGCCGGCGGTGCGGGCGGGTGCGGCGGCCGACCAGCCCGAGGCCGACCCACGCCAGGGCCACCAGGACCGCGGCGACGGTGGTGACGGCGGGTCGCACCCGCTACCGGCGCATGCCGCGACGCCGTGCCACGGCGCTGAACCTACTGGGCCGAACCTACTGACCCCGGCCGGTGCGCTCCTGAAGGTCGTCGATCCGCTTGGACGCGTCCGCCTTGGTGAGGCCATCGGGCGCGTCCCGGGAGTCCACGCCCATCCAGAACGGCGAGTTGGCGGTGAGGGCCAGGAGGGTGGCCAGCCAGGGCCGGCTGCGGTCGAGGGCGGCGATGGCGAGGTCGGGATCGGCGAATCCCACGTGGACGTGGCAGCCGTTGACCAGCTGCTCGCGGGCCGTCAGCCCGGACTCCTCGTCGAGGAAGCGGTAGCGCTCCTTGGCCGGGTTGACCCGGCTGTCCATCCACGAGGCGGTGGGATGGCTCCCCGTGGCCAGGACCCGGCAGCCGGCGCGCCCGGCCGCCTCGGCCAGGGCCCGGCGCAGGCGGGCCAGCTCCCGGCGCACCTCGGCCAGGGTGCGGCACACCTGCGTGCCCGTCTCGACCTGGGACAGGTTCAACTCGGGCTGCACGTCGTCGCCCAGCAGCCGGCGGGCCCCGGGCAGGAGCCGGCGGGCGTCGGGCCGCAGCTCGCCAGTGCCGGCGTCGACGATGGAGAACTCCTCTTCTACGCCCAGGGTGAAATCATCGTCCGAGGCGGCCACGGACCCTCCCCTACCCCGAGGAAGGGCGCGGCCACCTCGGCAGCGGGACGTCAGCGGAAGGCCGGATACAGCGGCATGACGGCCGCCGCGGGCCAGCGGGCGATCAGGCGGTCGGCGACGCCCGCGGCCAGCTCGGCCAGGGCTGGGCTCCGGTCGGGCCACGCCGCCATGGCCACGAGCCGGGCGTAGACGTACCGTCGGCCCGTGATCACGGCGCGGCCCGGAGGCCCGACCGGGCGGTCGTCGTGGACGAAGCGGCGGAACCACTCGAACGTCGACAGCGTGTAGGCGGCGGCGGCGCGGTCGACGGCCGCCCCGAACGGGCCGAGATCTTCGCCGGCCAGGCCGAACGCATCAAGGAAGGCCTGCTCCATGCGGGCGGTGAGCCCTTCGGGCAGGCGGTTCACGCACCAGCACGTACAGAAAGGCACCCGGCAGTAGGCCGCCTCGGAGGCGGCCGAGCGCCATCCTGCGTTCTCGAAGTCGAAAAGTCGGACGCTCCCGTCGGGAAGCAGTCGGTTGTTGTCGGGGCACGTGTCGCTCGGGCACAGGGCCAGCCAAACCGTCGGCGCCGCCAGCGACTGGGCGAGAGCCTGGGCCTCCTCCGCCACGCCGGCGGGGACCGGCGCCCCCAGCTCCGCGGCCAGCTCTTCGAAGGCAGCCAGGCCGGGAGCCAGGTCGTCGGGCGGCTCGGGCCGGCCCGGGCGGGTAGTGGCCCGCAACGCCGAGCCCAGCGTACGGGCCCAGGCCTCGAGGGCCCGCTCGGCCAGTTGCGGATCGGAGCCGACGAGCACGTCGGCCAAGGACGGACCGAGCCCCAGGTCCTCGATCACCAGCAGGCCCTCGCCGCTGGCGAGCAAGGCCGGGCGGGTGTCGGGCGGGAACGTCAGCAGCGCCTCGGTCTCACGGCGGAGGGCCTCGGGCCGGGCGGGCGCCTTGACGATGACCGTGGTCCCGTCCGGCCGCCGGACCCGGGCGACCTCGGCGCGCCCGCTGAAGGTGAGATCGTCCACCAGCTCGGCGCCACCGAGCACGGCGCGGGCCCGCTCGACCAACCCGCCGACCGCCATTGCCCCCAGGGTAGGGCCACTCGCCGCCGGGCGGCGCCGGCCACCTACCGTGGGGCGGTGGGCACGTCCGTCCTGTGGTTCCGGCGCGACCTGCGCCTGGGTGACAACCCCGCCCTGGGGGCGGCGGTGGAGGCGGCCGCGGCGGGTGAGGTAGTGCCCCTGTTCGTGCTCGACCCCCGGCTGCTGGGGCCGTCGGGCCGGCCCCGGGCCACCTTCCTGCTCGGCTGCCTGTCCGCCCTCGACGAGGCCACCGGCGGCCGCCTGGTCGTACGCCACGGCGATCCGGTGGACGTGGTGCCGGCGGTGGCCGGGGAGGTCGAGGCCTCGGCCGTCTCTGTGGCCGCCGACTTCGGGCCCTACGGGCGGGAGCGGGACGAGGCTGTCGAAGGGGCCCTCGAACGTCCCTTGGTGCGGACCGGCTCGCCGTACGTCGTCGATCCCGGGACGATCACCCGAGACGGCGGCGGGCCGTACAAGGTCTTCACCCCCTTCTACCGGTCGTGGCGCGATCGGGCGGCGGCGGCCGCCCCCGTCGACCGCCGGGCGGGCGGCGTGCGGTGGGCCGCCGGGGTGAGGTCGGACGGGATCCCGGCCGAACCGCGGGGCGAAACAGCGCGGCTCCCGCCTGCGGGTGAGGCAGCCGCCCTCGGCCGCCTCGAGGAGTTCCGCCGTGAGCTGGCCGACTACGGCCGCCACCGCGACCGGCCCGACCTCGACGCCACGTCCCGCCTGTCGCCCTACCTGCGTTTCGGCTGCCTGCACCCCCGCACCGTCCTGGCCGGCCTGGGCCGGTCGGCCGGTGCCGAGAAGTTCCGTGCCGAGCTGGCCTGGCGGGAGTTCTACGCCGACGTCCTCTGGCACCGGCCCTCCACGGCCAGGGAGTCGCTGCAGGAGGCCATGGCGGCCATGGCGGTGGACGACGGCCCCGATGCGGACGACCGCTTCGAGGCATGGGCGGCGGGCCGCACGGGCTACCCGTTCGTCGACGCGGGGATGCGCCAGTTGCAGGCCGAGGCCTGGATGCCCAACCGGGTGCGGATGGTGGTGGCGAGCTTCCTGGTCAAGGACCTCCATCTCGACTGGACGAGGGGGGCCCGCTGGTTCATGCGCCACCTGGTCGACGGCGACCTCGCGTCCAACCAGCACAACTGGCAGTGGGTGGCGGGCACGGGGACCGATCCCGTTCCCTTCTTTCGAGTGTTCAACCCGGTGGCCCAGGGGAGGGAGCACGACCCCGGCGGCGACTACGTGCGGCGGTGGGTGCCCGAGCTGGCGGGCATCGCCGGCCCCGGGGTCCACGAGCCCTGGAGACTGGACAGCGGCATGGCGCCCACCGGCTACCCGCCCCCGATCGTCGATCACGCCGCCGAGCGGGCCGAGGCCCTGGCCCGCTACGCCGCGGTCAAGGAGCGGGCCGCCAGGTGATCCCCCTCCGGGGGGAGCAGCGGTCGTACACTTCGACGTGGTGGCCACGTGAGCGAGTTCACCGTCACCCACGTCGCCCCGCCCGAGGGGCTCCAGGCCTGGCAGGCCCCCGACCCGTCCGTCCCGGCGGTGGCGGATGTGCAGGCCGGGGTGCAGATGCAGCTGCTCGAACGGCGCGGCGCATGGGCCAGGGTCCTGTTCTCCAACGGCTGGTCGGGGTGGGTCGACGGCCGCCGCATGGTCGAGGCCGGTCCGCCCCGCCTGGAGTCGGCTGCGCCTGGCGCTGCAGCGGAGACTGGCCGGCCCGAGCCCGAGCCCGAGCCCGAGCCCGAGCCGATCGACGACCCGTTCTCGGGGCTGGAGCCCGAGCTGAAGCCCGAGCCGGTGCGGGAGGCGGCCCGCGACCGTCCGTCGACTCGCCCTTCACCTCCCGACGAGGCCGACCACGACCGCCGGGGCGGGGTCGCGGGCGAGCCCGACTTGCGCGGGCGGCGGCTGCCGTTCGACCCGGCCAGCCTGCGACCCATCCCCGCCCTGCTGGGGGCGGGCGCCCTCCTGCTGGGCACGTTCTTCGCCTGGATCACCATCGACTCGGCCGACGGCAACGCCTACGACGTCCCCCTCGAGTTCCTCTGGAACCACGACAACGCCAGCGGCGGCGGGCTCAACGTCGGCCTCCTCCTGCTCGCCCTGGCGGGGGCGGTAGGGGCCCTGTGCTTCCTGCCCGGGAGGGTCAAGGTGCGCCGCATCCTGGGCGGCGTGGCCCTGGGCATCACCCTGCTGTACATCGTCCAGCTCCAGCGGGCCCTGTCGGCGGCGGGCGACGGGACGCCCGGGCTGATCTCGGCCCTCGGGTTCGGGGTCCTCCTGACGCTGATCGGCGGCGGCGCCATCGTCTACGACCGGGAGGACACCGCCCTCCGCGAATAGCCGTCCTACGGGAAGGCGTAGCGGCGGGCGGCGCCGGTTTCCAGGTTGACGGCCAGGGCGGCCAGGCCCAGGGGCTTGGCCGGGTCGACCGAGAAGATCGTGCTGGCCCGGGGCGGCACCCGTTCCGCGGGGGGGCCGTAGCGGTAGTCGCCCGAGAGGCCGTCCAGGCGCAGCGTGCCAACGCCCTCCATGGCGCCGACGATGCCGGCCCGGGTGAAGTCCCCCCGCTGGGCCGCCTTCTCAAGCACCTGGGCCACGGCCATGGCCTGGTAGTAGCCGAACACGAGGTAGTAGTCGGGCGCCTGGCCGGGCAGGTGGCGGGCCAGGCGGTCGAGGAGGTCGGCCTGGCCTTTCACGCTGCGGTCGCCCCACTCCGTCCCCTCCCCGAGCACCCGGACCGATCGGGCCATCACCTCGGCCAGGGGGCCGGTGGCCAGGGCCGGGTCCCAGCCCGTCGCCTGGACGAGGAAGCGGGGGGTGAACCGGCGGGTCTCGGCCTCGCCGACCAGCCGGGACGTATCGGCCGAGAAGGTGGCCAGGAAGACGGCGTCGCAACTGGCGTCCTCGAGCTGGGCGACCACGCCGGCGAACGACGTGTCGCCCTGGTTGTAACGGGCGGTGGCGGCCACGGTGAGGCCGAGGCTGCGGGCGGCCGACTCCAGCCCGGCCAGGCCGGCGTCGCCGTAGGGGTTGGCCACGCCGGCAAAGCACACCCGCTTCCCTCGTCCCTCGGGGGACGTGGCGTAGTGCTCGAGGGCGTTGGCGAACTGCACCTGGTAGGGCGCCCCCAGGGCCAGGAGGTGGCGCTGGCGGACCCAGTCGGCGTCGAGGGACGCGGGAGCAGCCACGATCCCGTCCCGGTCGAGCTGGGGCAGGAGGGCCTTGACGATGCCCGTCCCCAGGGCCTGCTCGAAGAGCACGACCGAGTCCTTGACCTTCTGGTACTTGGCCAGGGCGACATCGGCGCTGTAGCCCGTGTCCTCGACCACCAGCTCGACCCGGTACCGGCCGGCGATGCCGCCCCGCTCCTCGTTGAGCCAGTCGAAGTAGAGCTGGCCGCCCGCGGTGAGGGGCTTGCCGATGACGGCCACCGGCCCCTGGAGGGGGGTGAGGACCCCGAGGCGGATCCTCTCGCCGTCAAACCCGGGGGCAGCGGACGGCTCGTCGCGGCCGCAGGCGGGCAGCACGACTGCGACGACGGCCACCACGGCCAGGACGGCGGCCGTAGCCCTGCTCCTCATGCGCACCCCTGCTCGACTCGGGGACTTCGACGGCCGTTACATCGGGCCCGGGCTGCGAGGGCGGCCAGGCCGCGGGGCTCGGCCATCACCACCACGACCAGCAGCAGGCCGAACACCAGTTGGGTGACCTGGGCGGCGGTCACGCCCGACGCCGGTCCGGTCTCGACCACCACGTCCACCACGTGGGGCAGGGCGGTGACAAACAGGGCCCCGAGCACGGGCCCGGCCAGCGTGGCCATCCCCCCGATCAGCACCATGGCCAGGTACTGGACCGACACGAGGAGGCCCCAGTCCTCGGGGCCGACGTACTGGCGGTACGAGCCGTAGAGGGCGCCGGCGGCCGCAGCCAGCACGCCCGAGGCCACGAAGGCGGCGGCCTTGGTCCGGGCCACGTCGACCCCCATGACGGCGGCGGCGGCCTCATCGGAGCGGACGGCGGCCATGGCCCGGCCCGTGCGGGAGCGGGCCACGTTGCCCACGACGAGCAGGGTGGCGGCGACGAGGGCCCAGACCAGCCAGAACCAGCCCTGGTCGTGGGTGCCGGGCAGGCCCACGGCGGGAAGGTCGGAGCGCCCGGCGTTGCCGCCGGTGACCGACGTCCACTCCCGGAAGACGTGCTGGCCGACGAACACGAGGGCGAGAGTGACGATGGCCAGGGTGTGGCCCCGGAGGCGAACGGCGAACGGCGCGGCGGCCAGGCCGAGGGCGGCCCCGACCAGGCCGGCGGCGGCCAGCCACAGCGGGAAGGGCCCGCCCACGGCGGCGGCGGTGTAGGCCCCCGCCCCCAAGAAGGCGGCGTGGCCAAGGGAGAGCAGGCCGGTGCGGCCCGTCAACAGGTCGAGGCCGAGGGCGCCGATGGCGGCGATGCCGGCCAGGTTGAGCACGGCGAGCCAGTAGTCGTCCACCGTGAGGGGGAGGACGAGGTAGGCGGCCACGGCGGCGAGGGCCGCGGTCAGGGACCACCTCCTCACAGCCGCCTCGCCTCCCGCGGGGCGAGCAGCCCGTCGGGGCGCACCAGCACCACCGCCAGCATGGCCAGGTAGGGCACGACCAGCTCCTGGCCGGGGAGGTAGCGGGCGGTGAGCACCTCGACCACGCCGATCGCCAGGCCGCCGGCCAGTGCCCCACCCAGCGACACGAATCCGCCCAGCACCACCGCCGGGAAGGCTCGCAGGGCCTGCTCGCCCAGGTTGGGCACGGCCGCCCCCGGCCCCGAGGCCAGCAGCACACCGGCGAGAGTGGCCACGGTCGCGGCCAGGGCCCACGCCGCTCGGGACACGGTGGCGGGACGGATGCCCAGGGCGGCGGCCGCCTCGGCGTCGGACGCGGCCGCCCGCAGGGCCAGCCCGAGCCGCGTGCCCCGGAAGAAGGCGGCCAGACCGGCCGCCGTCGCCGCCCCCACGACCAGGGCGGCCACGTCCACCTGGGACAGGACGACGCCCGCCACCCGCACGCTCCCCGCCCCCCACGGGTCATCCAGGTGGCGCGGCCCGAACCCCCACACCATGGTCACGACCTGGTCGGCGGCGATGGCCACGCCGAGGGTGGCCATGACCACCGCCACCGCCGGCCGCCCCTGCAGCCGCCGCACGACCAGCCGCTCCACCACCAGGGCAAACGCCACCGCCCCGAGGGCGGCCACCGCCACCGCCAGCGGGAACGGCAGGCCCCATCCCACCGCCGCCGCCGACGTCAGGTAGGCACCGAGGAGCAGCAGCGCACCCTGGGCGAAGTTGATGACCCCCGTGGCCTTGAACACCACCACGAAGCCGAGGGCGACCAGGGTGTAGACCGAGCCCAGGGCCAGGCCCTTGACGACCAGTTCGAACACCCCGGTCACGGCGCCGCGCCGGTGGTGGCCATGCGGCCCCGGTCGAGCTCGACCCGGCGGGTGGCCAGGGCCAGCACGGCGTCGAGGTGGTGGTCGACGACGACGGCCGCCGCACCCCCTTCGACGGTGGCCCGGATGGCGGCCGCCATCACCTCCTGCTCACCGGCCGACGTGCCTGCGAACGGCTCGTCGAGCAGCAGCAGGGCGGGGTCACCGGCCAGGGCCCGCGCCAGCTCCAGCCGCTTGCGGGCGCCGGCGGGCAGGCCGGCGGCAGCCGCGCCGGGATCGAGGCCGAGGGCTTGCGCGATGGCGGCGGCGCGGCGGCGGGCATCGGCCTCCTCCCGGCGGGCCGTCGGGAAGGCCAGGGCCCCCGCCACCAGGCCGGCCCGCAGCCGGCTGTGGCGGCCGAGGAGCAGGTTGCCACCCACGTCGAGGGCCTCCACCACGGCGGGGGACTGGAAGGTGCGGGCCACACCCAGGCCCGCCCGCTGGGCCGCCGGCACGCCGTCGAGATCGCGGCCGCCCAACCGGATCCGGCCCGCCGTGGGCCGCACCGCCCCCGAGACACAGTTGAGGACCGACGTCTTCCCCGCCCCGTTGGGCCCGAGGAGGGCCACGCACTCGCCCCCGGCCACTGCGAAGGTCACGCCCCCGAGGGCCGTCACCCCGCCGAAGCGCAGCTCCAGGCCGTCGATCTCGAGCACGAGGGCGGTCACGCCCGTGCGGCCGCGACCGGGCGCCCGCCGTCGAGGTGCACCGTGCGCCCGGGCGACGACAGTCCCGGCTCCTGCTCGGCCACGACCACGGCGGCGCGCCAGCCCGTGGCCGCCTCCCCCACGACCTCGTCGATCAGCTGGCGGGCGGCGGCGGCCAGGCCCACCGTCGGCGCGTCGAGCAGCAGCAGGCGGGGCCGGGCCACGACCGCCCGGGCCACCGCCAGCAGCTGCCGCTCACCCCCGGACAGGAGGCCGGCCGGGGTCGAGCGGCGGTCCGCCAGCAGCGGGAGCCGCTCCAACACCTCGGCCACCCGCCGCTTCACGTCGGCCCGGCTGGGCAACGCGTACCCGCCCGCCCGCAGGTTGTCCTCGACGGTCAGGTCGCGGAACACCCGGCCGCCCTCGAGGGCGTGGGCGACGCGCTGGGCGTCGATCCGCACCGTGCCGGCCGTGATGCGCCCGCCGGACAGGCCCAGCACGCCCGACACCGCCCGCAGCAGCGACGACTTGCCCGCCCCGTTGGGGCCCACGACGGCCACCACCTCGCCCGCATCGACGGCCAGGGTCACGCCTCGCAGGGCGACGGTCGCCCCGTAGGCGACCTCCAGGCCCGAGACGTGGAGGATCAGCGGGCCTTCTTGACCACCTTGGCGGCCTTGGCCGCCTTGGCCGCCTTCTTGGCCGGGGCCGGGGCCGGTCTGGCCTTGGCCGCCGCCGCCCGCCCGCCGACCTCCCGCCGGAACAGCACCGCCACCGCGAACCCGCCGTGCACGGCCGTCATGGTGAAGGGCTCCCACCCCTCGGCGGCGATGGCGTTGAGCTCGTCATGGTCGAAGTCCGAGAACCCGTCGAGGTTCACGCCGAACACCGCGGTCCAGTACTCGTACCTCCCGGCCACGCTGCCCCTCCCGGCGGACGCCTCCCGACCCGCCGCACCTTAGCCGTCACCCGCGAAGCGGCCGGGCCAGGTCACGGCCCGGCCGCCGCTGAGACGCCGAGGTGATGCGCCTCAACCACCGATTCGGTGGTTCAGGCGCATCACCTCCCGGCCAGCCGTCACCCGCGAAGCGGCCGGCCCGCGAAGCGGCCGGCCCGCGAAGCGGCGGGCGATGTAATTAGCACTCGGTATCATCGAGTGCCAGGATGCTCGACGAACGCAAGGCTGCGATCCTCAAGGCCGTCGTTGAGGAGTACATCGAGACGGCCCAGCCGGTGGGGTCGGCGTCGGTCGTGCGGGCCACCGACCTCCTGGTTTCGACCGCGACGGTCCGCCACGAGCTCGCCCACCTGGAGCGGGAGGGGTTCCTCGACCATCCCCACACCAGCGCGGGTCGGGTGCCGACCGACAAGGGCTACAGGTTCTTCGTCGACCACCTCACCCCGTCTTTGGGTGATTCCCAGCGCCACACCGTCCAGGACTTCTTCGCCCGGGCCCACGGCGAGATCGAGCAGATGCTGCACGACACGACCCGGCTGCTCACCGACCTCACCCACTACGCCGCCCTGGTCGTGATCCCTTCGCGGGAGCCGGCCACCGTGCGGTCGATCCAGGTGGTCGGGCTGGGCAGCTCGGTGGCTCTGGCAGTGGCGGTCCTGTCCGACGGCACGGTCAAGAAGGCGGCGCTCGACGTCGACCCCGCCGTGACCGACAGCACGCTGGCCGTGGCCGGCGCCCACCTCACCGCCCACAGCACCGGCCGCCCCCTGGAGGGCGATCCGCCCATCCCCCCCACCGGCGACGAGGCCACCGACCGGGTCGTGGCCAGGGCCCGCGCCACCCTCCAGCGGACGACGGCGGCCGAGCCCGAGCAACTGTTCGTGGGCGGGGCGGCGCAGATGGCCACCACGTTCGACGCCATCGAGACCGTCCGGCGGGTGCTGGCCATCCTCGAGCAGCAGTACGTGCTGGTCAGCCTGCTGCAGGAGGCCATCCACGACGACGCCCTGACCGTGTCCATAGGCGCCGAGCTGGGCGTCGAGCCGCTGTCGCAGTGCTCGATCATCGTCGCCCCCTACGAGTCCGAGGGCTCCGCCGTGGGCACCATCGGCGTGCTCGGCCCCACCCGCATGAACTACACCCAGGCCATCGCGGCGGTGGGCGTGGTGAGCCAGCGGCTGGGCAAGGCCCTCCGGGAGGGCTAGAACCCGACCATGGACGAGGACTTCTACGCGCTCCTGGGCGTGTCCCGGCAGGCCACCGAGGACGAGCTGAAGAAGGCCTACCGCCGCCTGGCCCGGGAGCTGCACCCCGACACCAACCCCGACCCGGCGGCCGAGGAGAGGTTCAAGAAGATCACCATCGCCTACGAGATCCTGCGGGACCCCGAACGGCGGCGCCGCTACGACATGTTCGGGCCCGAGGGCGTCCGGGGAACGGGCGCCGGCGGCGGCGGCGCGGGCGGAGCAGGCTTCGGGGGCGACTTCGCCGCCAACCTGGGCGACCTGTTCGAGAGCTTCTTCGGGGGCAACCCCTTCGGCGGGGGCGCGGGCCGCCGTCCCACCGGCCCGCCCGCCGGGCCCGACCTGGAGGTCGCTCTCGACCTGGAATTCAAGGAGGCGGTCTTCGGCGGGACTCACGACGTGCGGGTGCGCACGCCCATCCCCTGCGACACCTGCTCGGCCACCGGCGCCTCGCCCGGCACCCGCCCCGAGACATGCTCGACGTGTCAGGGGACGGGCCAGATCCGCCAGGTCCGCCAGTCGATCCTGGGCCAGATGGTCACCAGCGGCCGCTGCCACGCCTGCGGCGGACTCGGCCAGGTCGTGCGCCACCCGTGCACCGACTGCCGGGGCGAGGGCCGGCGCACCAAAGAGCAGGCCTATCCGGTCCAGGTGCCGGCCGGCGTCGACAACGGCAACACCCTGCGGGTCCCGGGCATGGGCGGTGCCGGCCCCCGGGGCGGCCCTCGCGGCGACCTCTACGTCCACCTGCGGGTGCGGCCCCACGAGCGGTTCCAGCGGCAGGGCACCGACCTCGTCCACATCCTCCACCTGCCCCTCACCCAGGCCGCCCTGGGCGCGCATCTCGAGTTCGAGACCCTGGAGAGCACGGAGGACCTGGTCATCCCCAAGGGCACCCAGTCCGGGCGGGTCTTCCGCCTGCGGGGCCAGGGAGTCCCGACGGTCGACGGGCGGGGCCGGGGCGACCTGCTCGTGCAGGTCGTGGTGGACACGCCCGACAAGCTCACCAAGGATCAGGAGCACCTGCTGCGCCAGTTCGCGGCGGAGCGGGACGAGGACGTCGCCCCCGCCGACTCCGGCCTGCTCGGCAAGATCCGCAGCGCCTTCAAGTAGTGGCCCGGGCCGCGGCCCACGTGTTCGTGGCCAACCCCGACCACCCCGAGCTGTCCCCCCTCGACCGCCACCACCTGCTCAAGGTGCTGCGCCTGCGGGCGGGCGAGGTCGTCACCGTGGCCGACGGGACGGGCCGGTGGCGGTGGTGCCGGTTGGCGCCGGGCGCCGGCTCGGGCCCCGGCCTGGAGCCGGTGGGCGACGTGGAGTCCGACCCCCGCCCCTCGCCGCCGGTGGCGGTGGGGTTCGCCCTCACCAAGGGGGCCAGGCCCGAGCTGGCCGTCCAGAAGCTGACCGAGGTGGGCGTCGACCGCATCGTGCCCTTCACCGCCGATCGGTCGGTGGTGCGGTGGACACCCGAGCAGGCCGCCGGCCACGCCGGGCGGTGGCGCCGGGTGGCCCGGGAGGCGGCCATGCAGTCCCGCCGGACGTGGCTGCCCGAGATCGACGACGTGGCCACGTTCGCCGACCTGGCCCCCCGTCCCGGGACCGCCCTGGCCGCCCCCGACGGCGACCCGCCGGACCCGGCCCGCCACCTGCTCGTGCTCGTCGGCCCCGAAGGGGGCTGGTCGGATGCGGAGCTGGTCGAGGCGGACACCCGCGGCTGCCGCCACGTGCGCCTCGGTGCCCACGTCCTGCGGGCGGAGACGGCGGCCATGGTGGCCGGGGCCCTGCTCTGCGCGGTGCGGGACGGCCTCGTGGCCGGCCCCGAATCCTGACCTCCGCACCGGGAATTCAACCACTCTTCGTCGTTGCCCTGAGTCTCTACGTCGCACTAGACTCCCAGCGGGAACGTCAGCAAGGGGGGCTGGGGTGAGCGACGAGAGCGCGGGCGCAAATCCTGCGCTGGCCTACGCTCGCCGCGTCGGTCAGCGCCTACGTGCGATCCGGCGGCAGAAGGGCCTGTCGCTGCAGGACGTGGAGGCTGCGTCCGGGCACGAGTTCAAGGCCTCCGTGCTGGGCGCCTACGAGCGGGGCGAGCGCATCATCTCCGTCCCCCGGCTCCAGCGCCTGGCCGGGTACTACGAGGTGCCGGTCGACCAGCTCCTGCCGCCCGCGGCCGAGCTCGGCCGGGTCGGCGGCGTCGCCTCCCGTGACGGCAGCAGCGACGACGACGTCCCGCCCGCCGCCACCAGCGCCACCCGGTCGGCCGCCGAGAAGGTCACGTTCGACCTGGCCCGCTTCCGGGACGTGGCCGACCCGGAGCTGGAGATGGTGCGGCAGTACCTGAACAGCATCCAGGTCATGCGCCAGGACTTCAACGGCCGCATGCTCACGATCCGCCGCGACGACATCCGGGCCATCGCCGGCATGTTCGGCACTGACCCGGGCGCCCTCGTCGAGCGATTGGAAGCCCTCGAACTGCGGATGTCGATCTAATCTGGTCCTCCTCTATGGAGGGGGTCCGATGAGACGAGCGCAGCAGCTCCGGCGGCTCCTGCTGACCCTGACGGCGCTGGCCCTGGTGGCCACCGCCTGCGGCGGCGGCGGCGGTGGCGGTGGCGACGGCGGTGGCACCCGAGTCCTGCGGGTGGTCATGACCGACGACTGGGTGACCGGCCCCTTCACCGACGCGGTGCGGGAGTTCGAGCGGGCCCACGCCAGCGTTGAGGTGGTCATCGACAAGAGCCCCATCGGCCGCATGGCCGACGTGGTGCGGGCCGGCATCGCCAGCGGCGCCCCGCCCGACGTGGTCCAGGGCCACGCCCACACCGGCGCCGGCCAGGACCTGGCCGATCCCCTCGACGATTTGTGGGCCGAGCACGACATCACCGCCGCCGAGTACCTGCCAGGAGCCGTGGAGGATGTGACGTGGGCGGGCAAGCGCTACGGCCTGCCCCTCGACAGCAACGCCATGGCCCTGCTCTACAACCGGGCCCTGTTCGACGCCGCCGGCGTCGCCCCGCCCGACCCGGCCATGTCCTTCGTCGACTTCGAGCGGCTGGCCGCCCGCCTGACCAGCTCCGACGGCTCCCGCCGGGCCCTCGTCGTCCCCGTCGACACGTGGGTGACCTACGGCTGGATCAAGGCCAACGGCGGCGACCTGGTCACGGTCGACGAGTCGGGACGGCCCCGCTTCAGCCTCAACCAGGCGGCGGTTGTCGACACCCTCGGCTACCTCCGCAGGTTGGTCGACAGCGGCGTGGCCTTCGGTCCTACCGGCCCCGACGCCCGCTCCACCGACGCCTACGCCCTGTTCCGCTCGGGGGCGAGCGCCATGTACGCCTCCGGCTCGTGGGACCTCGTCCGCATCCTCAAGGAGGAGCCGGGCGGCCGCTACGGCGTGGCCCTCATGCCCCGCGGCCTCACCGGCGCCACCCAGGGCACGGTCATGGGGGGCAGCAGCCTGTGGATCCCCCGGGGCGCCGAGAACCGCGACCTGGCCTTCGAGTTCATGACACTGCTGACGTCGGACCGCTACGCCCTCCGCTTCGCCAAGGAGGAGGGGCGGCTTCCCGTCCGGCCCCGGGTCCTGTCCGACCCCTACTTCGGCGAGGACCGTCTCAACGTCTTCGTCCAGCAGTTGGCCACCGCTCACCCGCCCACGCTGGGCGCCCACCACGAGGCGTCCCAGGCCTTCGACGAGGCCCTTACCAAGGTGCTGCGGGGCGACGTGCCCCCTGGCGCCGCCCTCGACGAGGCCCAGACCCGGGCGGTGGCATCGATCGGAACGTCCTGAGCGCAACGGGGCGGCATCGCGTGCTCGGCTTCCCGTGGCTGCGGTCGTCGGTGCTGAGCAAGATCCTGGGAGCCCTGGTCGTGGTGCTGGTGGTGTCCACCGCCGTCACCGCCTTCGTGGACGCCCGGCTGACCCACGACGTGGTCGCCGAGCAGACCAGCGAGGTGGCCGACTCCAACCTGCGGGTGCTCCAGGAGGCGTTCAGCGAGCGGCAGCGCAACCTGGTGGTGAACCTGGAGGTGCTGGCCGGGCGGCTGGCGGCCGACGGCCTCCTCGAGCCCGACCGCCGGCCCGAGCTGATCGCCCGCCTGGGCGCCGAGGCCCCCACCCTCGGCCTCGACCAGCTCGACGTCCTCACCGGCGACGGCGTCCCCCTCGTCCCCCCGATCAGCGTGGGACGACTGACGCCCCAGACCCGTCAGGGGACGTTCTCCACCGAGCGCACCAGCCGCCTCCTCCACACCCAGCAGGGCCCGGTGGTGCAGACGGTGCCGGTGGCCATGGGCAGCCCCGCCGCCCCGTTGATCCTGCTGGGCGGGCTGCGCTTCGGCGACGACCTGGCCTTCGCCCTGCGCCGCCAGCTCGGTGGCTTGGCCAACGTCCTGTTGGTGGCCGGCTCACGGGTGGTGGGCAGCACCCTCGACCCCGCAGGAGACGGGGGCGGCCTTCCCCCCGCGTTCGACGAGAACGACGGAGGGCGCCCGCCCGAAGAGCCCGAGCTCGAACGGGTCGACGGCGTCCACAGCGTGGTCGCCTACGTGCAGGTCGGTCGCTCGGCCCAGGACCCCCTGGGTGGCGCCCTCGGCATCGTCCTGCCCGACCCGACGGCCGACTTCGACCGGGCCCTGGGCTTCCGCCGCCTCCTGGCCGGCACCGTGCTGGCGGTGCTGGCGGTGGCGCTGGGCTGGGTGCTGTTCCGCGCCCTGACCCAGCGGCTGGTCACGCTGGCGGGCACGGCCGTGCGCATCGCCGGCGGCGACCTCGACTCGTCCTTCACCGCCTCCGGCAGCGACGAGATCGCCCGCCTGGCGGGAGCGCTGGAGCACATGCGCCACGAACTGCAGTCGAAGTTGGAGGTGGTGGCCCGCCAGGCGGCCGAGCTGCAGGAAAGCTCCCAACGCATCGTCACCGCTCAGGACGAGGAGCGCCGCCGCCTCGGCCGCGACCTCCACGACGGCATCCAGCAGCAACTGCTCGTCCTCCGCCTCCAGCTCGGGCTGGCCCACGAGGGCCCCGGCACGCTGGAGGCCATCGCCGCCGAGCTCGACCGCACCATCGAGCAGTTGCGGGAGGTCAGCCACGGCCTTTACCCGCCCATCCTGCGGGACCGCGGCCTGGTGGCGGCGGTGCGCAGCTACGCCGGCAAGCTGCCCCTCGGCACGGTCATCGAGGTGTCCCCCGACCCGCTCCCCCGCCTGTCCGACGAGGTGGAGAGCGGGGCCTACTTCCTGCTGCTGGAGGCGGTCACCAACGCCCTCAAGCACGCCGACGCCACCGAGCTGGCCATCACCGTGATGGTGGAGGACGGCCACCTGCACGTGCGGGCCACCGACGACGGCCGGGGGTTCGACCTGGCCGCGGCCGAGCGCCACGGCGGGCTGATCTCGATGGAGGACCGGGTGCGGTCGTTCTCCGGGCAGCTCCACATCACCAGCGAGCCGGGCCGGGGGACGTCGGTGGAGGCGGTGTTCCCGATCTCGGTGGAGAGCGACGGCGGTGGCGAGGACGCGCCCGCCGAGCTCACGCCGTCTGGCGTTGGAGGAAGAACAGCACCGCCGCCACCCGGTGGTTCATATCCAGTTCCTCGCTGAGGTCGAGCTTGCGGAAGATGGCGTTGATGTGCTTCTCGACGGCCCGCTCGGTGAGGGTGAGGGTGCGGGCGATGGCGGCGTTGGTGCGGCCCCCCGCCATCAGGGCGAGCACCTCGTGCTCGCGCTCGGTCAGCCCGTGCAGGCGGGAGCGGCTGCGCCGGCGCTGGGCCACCAGCAGCCCGTCGACCACCTTCGGGTCGAGGATCGACCCGCCCGCCGCCACCTCCCGCAATGCCTCGGCCAGTTGGAGGGGAGCACCCAACCGCTCCTTCAGCAGGTAGGCCCGGCCGTTCGACCCGTCCCGCAGCAGCTCCAGGGCGTACTCGGGGTCGTCGAACTGGGAAAGGATGACCACCCCCATCCGGGGCCAGCGCGTGCGGATGACGTGGGCCGCGTCGATCCCCTCCGTGCGGTGGGTGGGAGGCATGCGCACGTCGAGGAGGACGGCGTCGGGCTCGGTCTGCTCGCAGACCCCCATCAGCTCCTCGGCGTCGGCGGCGGTGCCCACCACCTCGATCCCGGGGACGGTCGACAGGGCGCTGCGGGCGCCCTCGCGGACGAGGTACCAGTCGTCGGCCACCACGACCCGCAAGGGGCGGGCGTCGGTGCCGCCGGCCGTGGCCGGGCCGGAGGTGGGATGCGGGTTCAGCGGCTGGTCCGTGACCCCGCATGCTACGCGGCGGTCCGCTGGTGGTAGCACCAGATCCCAAGAGGCCGGCTAGCACCATTTCGCCCGGAAGGCCGTTCCGCCACAATGAGGCCCGGGAGCCATCCCACCAGCCCCCTTCCCCCCAAGGGCGGCGATAGCGGCGGGACGGCGAGGAGCGGCGGTCTCCTCGCCATCCCGGCCGTGCCGCCCAGGCTACTGCCGGGCGAGGTCTCGTGCTCGGAAGGTCACGCTGAGCGGCCAGTCGAATGTGGCGAGCTCCTCCGTATCAACGTAGGGCTGGTACTCACCGCCGGTGAGCCGAAGGCCCAGCACCTGCCCGTTGCCCGGGTCGACGATCCAGTAGGCCGGGACACCCGCCTCCGCATAGGCCGCCCGCTTGGTCACCCGGTCGTTGACGCGCGACCCCGGCGACACGATCTCCACCACCACCAGCGCGGGGCCGGCCAACCGCTCGCGGCCGACGCTCCCGTCGGGCACGACGATGAGATCGGGCTCGACCCGCTGCCCGCCGGGCAGGTCGTAGCCGATGGGGGCCTGGAAGACCTCGTAGCCGGGTGGGACGGCGGCCTCGATCAGCGTCTGCAATCGCCGCGAGACCCGCTGGTGCACCGGCTCGGGCGCCGGTGTCATCACGATGGCTCCTCCGATCAGCTCGTACCGCCGGCCGTCGCCTGGACAAGCCTCGAGATCCTCGATCGTGAGGGCGTTCGACATCGCCACCGCCACGCTACCGACCTCCCGGCGGCGGCGGGACGGTGAACACCTGCCCGGGGAAGATCAGGTCTTCGTTGGCGGGGTCGGCGAGGGCGGAGCGGTTGGCCTCGATCAACGTGCGCCAGTAGGGAACGATCTCGGCGTCGGACGGTGGTCGTCCCCAGGCCCGGGCCAGTACGTCCTCGGCGATCGACCAGAAGCACTCCCCGGGAACGACTCTCCACGTCGCCGCAGACGCCTGCGGCCCCCCCGGTTGGGTCGCCGCCGGCGGGACCTCGACGGGCAGGAGGCGCATGGTCAGTGTGGGATCGGTGCGACCGTCGGTCGTGCTCGTCGTCGCCGTCGGCGGCCCGGGTGCCACGGACACGGCTGCGGCTGCGGCGACCGGTCCGCGGCCCGCCACGACGAGCGCCGGCCCGACGCCGGAAGCCAGGGACACGCTGGCGGTGGCGACCAGCAGGCGCCTCACGGCCGGGATCGTCACCCGGTCGGCCAGTGCCACCAGGCGCCGGGCCCGCACCACCCGGAGGGCGAGGCCGACCAGTGCTGCCCCGGCCAGGTACCACAGTGCGACCAGCGCGCCGAGGCGGACGAGGGCGAGGGCCGCCTCGACCGGCTCCCGGGCCGCCAGCCAGTCGCCCCACGCCGCCGGCTCGGTCAGGGGCGGCGCGGCCAGCAGGCCGGTGCCGGCCTGGTGGAGGGCCAGGGCGGCGGCCGCCACCACCAGCGCGAAGGCGGCCGCTCGCAGCCGGCTCACCGCGAACTCCTCGGCGGGTGCAGCACCGCCGGCGCGCCGTTGGTCCGCTCGACCACCAACTCGTTGCAGCCGTCGCCGTCGATGTCGGCGGTCCGCAGCGCCTGGCCGCCCACCACCCGGCCCACCACGGGGGCCGCCACATCGGCACCGGCCGTGGCCCAACCCGAGAAGGCGTACACCTCACCGGTGGACGGGCGCAGCACGGCGAGCGACCGCCGGCCCCCGCACGTCCAGTCGCCGACGGCCACGACGTCGCCTTCCTGCCCGACCGCCCACCGCCAGCCGGCGGCCTCGACGACACCGGAGACGAAGGTGACCGCCTCCGCACACCCGTCACCGTCGACGTCGGCGGTGAGCGGGGCCTCCACCGCCGGGCACCCGGAAGGGAGGGGCGGACGGGGGGCGACGGTGGGCGGCGGGGAAGGCTCCTCCGGCGCCACCGATGTGGGCGTGGACGTGGGTGAGGCGATCGCCGCCCGCTGCACGGGCGGGGCGGGCGGCCCATCCAGGGCCAGGACGGCCGCTGCCACCGCGGCGGCGGATGCCACCCCGGCGCCGGCCAGGCGCAGCCGGCGACGACCGGTGGCCACCGGGCGCACCGCCGGGCGGCGCAACCCCTCCAGCGAATGCCGTGCCTGCGACAGAGGCGCAGCCGGCTCGGGAGGGGGCTCCCCTGCGGGCCGCGGGAGGCGGGCACCGCCTACGGCATCGTGGATGGCGTCGGCCAGCTCCCGCGCCGACGGGCGGTCGGCTCGCGGACCGGTGGCCCGCTCGGCCAACCGGCGCAGGGCATCGGCACCCGCCCCGCGGACCCTTCCCGTCGCCCGGGCCACGAGCAGCTCCAAGACGGCGCCGAGGCCGGCCATGTCGGCCCCAGGGTCGAGCACGTCTTCGGCATCGAGGGACGACCCGCACCGTTCCCCCGCCAATCCTCCTGAGCCGAGCCCGCACAACACCGGCCGCCCGTCCTCGTCGAGCAGGACATGGGCGGCCTCCACCGCCCCGTGCACCAGCCCCACGGCGTGGAGGTCGGCGAGCGTGGACGCAGTGGCCGCCACCACGCCCGCCACCTCCTCCACGTCGAGGGGGTGGGCATCGGCCAGCGACCGCCCCGCCACCCAGATGGTGCGGAGCTCGGGAACCTCCCCGTCGTCCAGCGCCACCAGTTCGACCAGGCCGGGATGGGCCGCCACCTGCAACACGTCGGACTCGCGACGGAGCCGGGCGGCCTCCTCGGCCGATCGGGCCCGCTTGAGCGCCACCTCCCGCCCTCGCTCGTCGACGACCTGTCGCACGTCCATCGGCGACAGACTATCGGTCTTTTCAGTCTAGCTCAAGCTATTTCATAGACATGTACCCGCGCCCGAGCGGGGTGTCGACATCGCCTGCGCCTCCACCTCGACGTCGTCGGACGCCCCCGGCACCACCCCTGCGAACAGGTAGCCGACCGTGGCCGAGGCCACGACCCGCAGCGACCACTCGCAGCCGCCACCCGACCGCACGACCTCGGCCCGCACGGCCAGGTTGCGGTATCGACCTCCTTCCATGCTGGTGCGCACCCGCTCCTCGGCTACCCGGGCGACCTCGGCGTCGGCCAGCTCGACCGTGCCGCGGGCGTAGAAGGCGTCCTCGCTGAGAGCGTCGGTGGCGGCGTCGTTGGCTGCGGCCGCCACCGCTCCGGCGATCTCCCGCTCGCCCAGGAAGGCGATGGCGGAGTCGACCGCCACCGCGGCCAGCACGAGGACGGCCAGCACGCCCACGGGGACGAGCAGCAGCACGCTGCCCTCCTCCCACCCCTCGGGCCGCCGCCTCAGCACGTTGCGCTACCCCGGGGGACACCGCTGCGGTAGGGGTCGACGATCTCAGCGTGGCGGGCCACGGCGGTGATGCCCGAGCCGAACCGCCCGATGAAGGGCACCGTGAGGAACGGAACGGGGTACCGCGCCTCGTAGCGGACTTCGGCGCACCGGGTGAAGTCGGCCTCCACGGGGGTGAGCGTCAGCCGGGCCGGGTCGCGCCCCATGTCTTCAATGACGGCCCGGGCGGCGGCGTCGGCCCGCGCGGCGGCCCGGGCGGCGGCGTCGGCCCGGGCCACCGGGTCCTTGCCCCCGGGCGACTCGACGTAGGCCCGCACCGCCTCGCGGGCCGCCGACGACACCGCCATCTTCACGTCGACCACCGCCCAGGCGTTGGCCACCACCAGCACGCCGACGAGGAACACCAGCACGCCGAAGGGCAACGCCTCCGCCCCCGCCAACTGGCCCTGTTCGTCCCGCCGCAGCCGGGCCCCCACCCTCACCGGAAGCGCTCCACCCGCAGCCTCACGGTGCGGTCGATGTCCCCGAACGACAGCACCGTGCCCGACGACATGAGCACGCTCGGCACGCGGCCCTGCACCCGCACGACGACGTCCTCCTCGGTGGTCTGGCCCCAATCGAAGGAGACCCGGTCACCCAATCGCCCGAGCAGGCGCCGGGCCTGCTGCTCGGCGGCGGCCATGGCCTCCTGACCACCCTCGGCGCCGGCCACCTGCCGGGCCGCGTCGTAGGCGACGGACGTCACCACCGAGGTGGCGTACAGGTTGAGCAGGGCCTGCATGGTGAACAGCAGCATCCCGAGGAAGACCACGAACCCGATCCACGTCGAGATGGGCCCACTCCCCCGCTCCAAGCGCCGCCACCGCCATGGCCAACGCCTGCGGCCGGCCCCGGTCAACCGGCCGACGCGCCGATCTCCGCGATCTGGTCGTCGGTCCGGCTGCTGGCGTTGTCCCACAGCTCCTGGATGCCGACCCACATCACCGCGCCCAGGGCGGCCATGATCAGCACGGCGATGGCGGCCGAGATCACGCCCTCGCCCCGCTCGTCCCGCACGGCCCGGCCCACGGTCATGCGCAGCCAGATGTAGGTGAATCGGACCCTGTCCGTAAGCGAATTGGCGATCATTGGCGGTGCTCCTTGGTTCGGTTCATGACTGGGAGTAAAGGCGCAGGGCCTCCATGAAGGGGACGACGAGGAAGATGATCCCGGGAACGAGTGCGGCGACCGTCACCGGCACCCACACCTGCTGGGAGCGGCGCTCGATGGTCTCGACGAGCTCGCGGTGGGCGTCACGGCGGATGGCCCGGGCCTCCTCGGAAACCAGCCGGCCCAGGTCGCTGGCCTCCCGGTTGAGGGCGAGGACGGGGAGCAGGCGGGTGAGGGCCTCGACGTCGGCGACGGTGGCCCACTCCCGCAGGGCCTCGACCTCGGACAGGCCCTGGCGGATGCGGCCGCACACCCGGGCCAGATCCTTGGCGGCCACGCCGTTGCCCCGGGCGGCCAGGCGGTTCAACGCCCCGCCCAGCGAGTAGCCGGCGGCCAGCAGCATGGCCAGCTGCTCCGCCACCACCGCCAGCTCCCTGAAGAGCCGGGCCTTCCACGCCGCCGATGCCGAGGCCAGCCGCTGCTCGAGGATCAGGAACGCCAGAAGCGGGCCCGTCAGGAGCAGGATGAGACTGACCGGCGCCGGTGGCCGCCACGCAAGGGTGAGGAGGGCGGCGATGCCGAAGCCGGCCACGCTCCAGCCGACCTGGCGCAGGCGGAAGGCGTTGACGTCGAGCGGTGAGTGCAGCCGCTCCAGCCGCAGCGCGATGTCCTCCGTCACCCCCAGCGCCCTCGACAGCCGCTCGCCGATGCTCCTGCACAGCGGCCCGACGACGTCCCGGAACGACTCGATGGAGAGCAGGTGCCGATCGCCGGCTGCGGCCGCCCCACCCGGCGTGTAGGGCCGCAGGCGGTCGGCCAGGCTGAGGCGGCGGAAGCACCGCAGCTGGGAGAACAGGAGCGTCGTACCCGCCCAGACCCCGAGCCCGCTCAGCACGGCCAGCCTCATTCGAACGCCCGCTCCTCGTCGGGCAGGCGCATGATGCGCCCCGACCACAGCCAGCAGGCGACGACCACGGCCACGGCCACGAGAGCCGCCATCTGCCCGGCCGGCGAGCGGAAGGCCTCGCGGCCGTTCCCGATCGACAGCCCGGCCAAGGCCATGCCGACGGGGACGATGAGCACGAAGCGCCGGGCGAAGCGCACCCCGGCCTGCTTGGCCAGCGCGTCCTTGCGGTCCTGGACGTCGGCCACCCGGTCGTCGACCAGCGCCGCCAGCCGCCGCTCCAGGTCGGTGCCGCCCACGTCGTGGGCCACCAGCAGCGTCTCGCAGGCCGAGTCGGCGGTGGCGTCGGCCAGGTGCGACTTGAGGACGGCCACCGTGCGGGAGAAGTCGGTGGTCAGGAGCCACTCGCGCTGGGCGGCGGCGAACGCAGGCCGCATCTCCTCCGGCCCCCGGGCCCCGACCTCGAACAGGGCCTGGGGGATCGACCGCCCCAGCGAGCCGGTCAGCAGGGCCATCTCCTCGATCATCCGGGGCCACGCCTCCGCGGTCGTCTGGCGGCGCCGGCGCCGGCGGTTGCGGTAGGACACCGACGGATAGGTGGCGGCGAAGGCGCCGATGGCCACGGCGGGCACGATGGCGCCCAGCAGGGCGTAGGCCAGAGCGGTGACCACGACGAGGATCACCGCCACCGCGGCGAGGAACTGCGACGGGCGCACGCCCTCCAGCCCCGCCTGGGTCAGCCACTGCTGAACGCCGCCGCGCCGCCGCCGCGCACCGCCCACCGACGGCGACACGCCGAAGCCCCGCCAGCCGAGGGCTACCGACGTGTACAGCATGAACACGCCGTAGGCGGCCAGGAGGCACAAGGCCAGCCGGGTCATTCGGCCGGAACCTTGGTGCGCGCCCGGCGGGCCGGCGCGCCCGCTGTCGACACCGCCCTCGGCCGGCGGGGCACCACCCCATTGGCACCGGGTCGGGACGCAGCCGAGGGATCGAGCAGGGCCCGCAGGTCGTACCCGGCCTCTTCGACGAACCGGCCGGCACGCACGGGAAGCTGGCCCGTCCACCGCAGCGGCTCCTCCCGCCGGGGCCGGGTGAACAGCTCGGTCAGCGTGAACGCCACACCGTCACGGCCCGTCTGCAGCTCCTCCACGGCCACGATCTCGCTCACCCGCACATCGCCCCCGGCTCGCGAGCAGTGCACGACCAAGTCGACCGCCTCGCTGACCAGCGCGCTCAACGCCGAGAGGGGCAGCTCGGTCGACGTGTCGGCCAGCTGGCAGATGAACCGCAGGCGGGTGAGGGCCTGGCGGGCCGATCCCGCATGGATGGTGGTGAACCCCTTCACGCCCGACGACAGCGTCAGCAGCAGGGGAAGCGCTTCGCGGTCGCGCACCTCGCCGACGATGGCCACGTCGGGCGCCATCCGCAGGAACCCGGCCACCAGCCGGCGCAGGTCGACCTCCCGGCGGTCGGCCCGGGGCGGGCGGGTCTGCATCGACGCCACGTTGGGCAGGGGCAGGTCGGCCTCGAACACCTCCTCCGCGATCACCACCCGCAAGCTGGGGTCGAGCTCGGCCGCGCAGCACGACAGGAGGGTGGTCTTGCCCGCCCCGGGCGCCCCCGAGAAGACGATCGACAGCCGGGCTCGCACGCACGCCCGCAGGAACTCGGCCACCGTGCCGTCGAACATGCCCCGGTCGACCAGCTCGTCGAGGCTGCGGTACGCCACTCCGGTGAACTTGCGGATGTTGACCAGCACGTGCCCGTCGCGGCCCACGTCGCCGTGGACGATGTGGAGGCG
>Ga0187892_10003274_pt1 | contig 29896 bp, 26 predicted proteins | sample MA1701073metaG_FD_139345 | JGI IMG/M metagenome (GOLD analysis project Ga0187892, IMG submission 139345) | Bio-ooze microbial communities from a basaltic lava cave in the Kipuka Kanohina Cave System on the Island of Hawaii, USA - MA170107-3 metaG ... | reverse complement strand
TTGAGCAACTCGACGGCGGGGCTCGACATGCCCCGAACCAATAGCACCTCGGGGCAGCAAGCGCCAGTACCCTCGCGTCAGCCCTGGTCAGGACCTACGTGGATCGACTTTGTGGTGGCCCTGGGGCTGACGCCAGGCCGAACCGTTGGGCGCTGCTGTCAGGTCAGCTCACCGATCGAGTCAAGCTTCCGCAGGGTATGAGCCCGAAATCGAACCCGGTGACACTGACTGAAGCGCGGTTGCTCGCCTCCCCGCGAGTGCGATGGCGACGCACAGAACAGATGTACAACGCCACTCGTCTCGACGCCGGTCGTTCCCGGCCAGCTCGAGATTCCCGCCTCCGCCCGCGCGGCGCGCGAGGAGTGGCAACATATTCGAGCGAGGGGGAGGCCGGCGCCGGCCTCCCCCCTGGCCTGCCCGGGGCCGCAGTGGTGCGTCGACAACGGGTATCGCAAGAAGCAGGCCACTCGGCGACGATTGAACCTCGGCGAGCGAGCGCGGGGCCCTTCGCCTGCTCGCCGGTCCGTTCTTCGAGTTCCTGATATGGACGGCCGTCGGATGTGCTACAAGTAGCCTATGACTTCTGTGGGCGTGCGAGCGCTCAGGCAGCGGGCAAGCGAGCTCTTGCGTTTGGTCGAGCAGGGCGAGACATTCGAGATAACCGATCGGGGTCGGCCCGTGGCGCTCCTGACGCCGCTTCCGCACGGCAGTCCGCTTGAACAGATGCGCGCTGCAGGTGAGCTCGAGCCCGCGTCAGCGGATCTGGACGATCTGCCTGAGCCGCTGGTGCTGGCTCCCAACCTTGAGACGCCGTCGGCCGCCTTGCGCCGACTGCGCGCCGACGACCGCTGATGGCAGGGGCATACCTCGACTCCTCGGCGATCGTGAAGATGGCGGTCCGAGAGCCGGAGTCGGAGGCGCTCCGCCGACACCTGCGCCGACGTCGGCCGTGGGTGTCGAGCACGCTGGCTCGCACCGAGGTGCTGCGGGCGCTGCTCCCCGGCGGTGAGGCAGCGATGGCTGCCGGTCGTGCGGTCCTGGCGCGGTGCGACCTTGTGCGGGTGAACGACGGCGTGCTTACCGTCGCAGGGGTCATGCAGCCAGCTGAGCTGCGCTCGCTCCACGCCGTCCACCTCGCGACAGCGCAACGCCTCGGGGCCGATGTCAGCGAGGTCGTCATCTATGACGAGCGAATGGCTGCGGCAGCGCGCACCATGGGCTACCGCGTGTCCTCACCCTCCTAGGCAGCGCGGGCGAGTAAGCGACGGCCTGCCCGGGGCGGCCTCCCCGTGGGCCCGCCAGGGCCACGATGGTCACGCTCGGGTCCACGGTTCGCGAGCACGAGCGAGCACACAGATCGACGGCTCTCGTACGAGAGGGGATCGGATTCCGGGAGGTCGAGGCCGAGTGCGTGGCCTGCGAGGCGACGTCCGGCGTCGCCGTTGTGGGCTCTCGCTGCACGTCCATCGGCGCACAGAACGTGAGCGCAAGCAACCGTTGCGTCAGGGTCGCCGGAGTGGGCCACGTTCAGCTGACCGCGTCCTGCCGGCGGTCAACGCCGCCCGTTGCTTGCGTACAATCCAGCATCCTGCTGTTGTACGATTAGGTCATGGACGTTGCCGTCAGCGAGCTGCGAGCGAACCTGAGCGAGTGGCTGACGCGGGCGCGAGGCGGTGCCGAGGTCGTCGTGACCGACCGAGGCGTGCCCGTGGCGCGCCTGCTGGGGATCACCGCTGGTCCATTGCTGGAACGGCTGACGGCGGACGGCACGGTGGCCCGACCCGCCCGGCCCCGAAGACCGACCGCGTCCGGTCGGGCACGGCCCCGTCCTCGCCAGCCCGTAGCCCGCCTCGTGAGCGAGCAACGCCGCTGAGTGCCACTCGTCTACTTCGATGCCAGCGCATTCGTGAAGCTGCTCGTCGAGGAGCCGGGGACCGCCCTCGCCGTTGCGCTGTGGGACGGCTGCGACGCCGCCTTGTCGAGCCGGCTGGCCTACCCCGAAGTCAGGGCCGCGCTCGCCGCCGCCTATCGGAACCACGACCTGGACCTCGACGGCTTCCGGCAGGCGGAGGCTGCGTGGCAGGAGTTCTGGAGCGCGGTCAGGCCCGTCGAGCTGACGCCCAAGGTCGAGCGCGATGCCGGGGAATTTGCCGGGAAGCACGCTCTCAGGGGTGGCGATGCCGTGCATCTCGCCAGTGCGCTCGCCGTTCCGGACCCTGAGCTCGTCGTCGCCGTGTGGGACAGCCGGCTTCATGCCGGCGTGGTGTCAGCCGGACTAGCCGTGGCCCCAGCTACACCTGAGGCCTGATCGCCGGCGCCGCAGATGCCGGAGCGTGTCTCCGGCCAGCCACATCAGCGGTCGACCCGCCTGACCGGTGTACTCGCTGAGGGCGACGAGATCGGTTGCGCTGGGCGCCAATTCCGGCGAGGGGCCGGTGGTGGCTCGCTTACGCTGGCGCCATGCCGTTCGGACCCGTCGACCATCAGGCGGACTTCGTCGCCCTCGAGCGGCGAACGCTCGAGCGCTGGCGCGACACCGACCTGTTCGAGCAGGTCAAGGCCCTGCGCAAGGGGTCGACGCCGTGGGTCTTCTACGAGGGCCCGCCCACCGCCAACGCCCGCCCCGGCCTCCACCACGTGTGGCCCCGGGCCTTCAAGGACCTGTGGATCCGGTTCAACACCATGCGGGGTAACGACGTCCCCCGCAAGGGCGGCTGGGACTGCCACGGCCTGCCCGTGGAGATCGAGGTGGAGAAGGAGCTGGGCCTGTCGTCCAAGGGCGAGATCGAGCGCTTCGGCATCGAGGAGTTCAACCGTCGGTGCCGGGAGTCGGTGCGCCGCTACGTGGGCGACTTCGTGGCCCTCACCGAGCGATCGGGAGTGTCCATCGACACCCGCGACACCTACTGGACGATGGACGGCGAGTATGTCGAGTCGGTGTGGTGGCTGGTGAAGCGGCTGCACGACCGAGGGCTGCTGTACGAGGGCCACCGCGTCGTCCCCTACTGCCCGCGCTGCGGGACGGCCCTGTCGTCGCACGAGCTGGGCCAGCCCGGCGCCTACCGGGACGTCACCGACCCGTCCATCTACGTCCGCTTCCCTGTGGAGGGGGCCGACTACGACCTGCTCGTGTGGACCACCACGCCCTGGACGCTGATCTCCAACGCCGGCGCGGCAGTGGGGCCGGACATCGAGTACGTGCGGGTGCGGGCCTCGGCTGCGCACGGCGGCGGGCGCGAGCGCGACCTGGTGATGGCGGCCGCCCTCGCCCCCGAGGGGGCGGAGGTGGTCGAGCGCTGGCAGGGATCGGAGCTCGTCGGGTGGCGGTACCGGCGTCCCTTCGACTTCCTGCCGCTCGACGAGCGGGGCCAGCGGGTGATCCCTGCCGCCTTCGTGAGCACCGACGAGGGCACGGGCATCGTCCATCTCGCCCCCGCCTTCGGTGCCGACGACATGGAGGCGGGCAGGGAGCATGGCCTGCCCGTGGTGAACCCGGTCGGGCCGGACGGGACGTTCGACGCGTCCGTGCCGCCGTGGCAGGGGGTGGGCGTCAAGGCCGCCGACCGGTCGATCATCGACGACCTGGCGGCCCGCGGCGTCCTCGTGCGGGAGGAGCCCTACCTGCACGCTTACCCCCACTGCTGGCGGTGCGGCACCGCCCTCATCTACTGGGCCAAGAACTCGTGGTTCGTGCGTACGTCGCAGCGCAAGGCCGACCTGCTGCGGGAGAACGAGCGCATCAACTGGTTCCCCGAGCACATCAAGCGCGGCCGCTTCGGCGACTGGCTGGAGAACAACATCGACTGGGCCCTGTCCCGCGACCGCTACTGGGGCACGCCCCTGCCAATCTGGCGCTGCCAGGACGGTCACGACACATGCGTGGGCTCGCTGGCCGAGCTGGGCGAGCTGGCCGGGCGCGACCTGTCGTCGCTCGACCCCCACCGGCCCTACGTGGACGACGTCGAGGTGGCATGCCCGGGGGACGGCGGCGCCTGCGGCAAGTCGGCTCGTCGGCTGCCGCCCGTGCTCGACGCCTGGTTCGACTCGGGGTCGATGCCGTCGGCCCAGCACCACTTCCCCTTCGCCGGCTCCGGCGGTGACGGCGCCCCGGCGCGGCCCCCCCAGTTCCCGGCCGACTTCATCTGCGAGGCCATTGACCAGACGCGCGGCTGGTTCTACTCGCTGCTGGCCGCCAACACCCTGGCCTTCGACAGCACGCCGTACCTCAACGTGGTCTGCCTGGCCCACGTGGTCGACGAGTTCGGGGCCAAGATGTCGAAGTCCAAGGGCAACGTCATCGACCCGTGGCACATCTTCGACAACTTCGGGGCCGACGCCCTGCGCTGGTACTTCTTCTCGGCCGGCTCACCGTGGACCAGCCGGCGGGTCTACGAGGAGGGCATCCGGGAGGCTACCCGCAAGACCCTGCTGACGCTGTGGAACGTCTTCGCCTTCTTCGCCACCTACGCCGACATCGAGGGCTGGGAGCCCGCCGGCTCGCCGCAGCCGGCCCACGTGCTCGACCGGTGGGTGCTGGAGCGGCTCGACGCGGCGGTGGTGTCGGTGAGCGCCAGCCTCGAGGGCTTCGACGGACTGGCCGCCGCGGGGTCGCTGGCCGCTTTCGTCGACGACCTCTCCAACTGGTACGTCCGCCGGTCGCGCCCCCGGTTCTGGGGCTCGGCCGGGTCGGGCGAGGCGCTGGCCACCCTCCACCGGTGCCTGGTGGTGACCGCCCAGCTGCTGGCCCCCTTCTGCCCCTTCCTGGCCGACGAGCTGTACGTACGGCTGACGGGAGAGGCCTCCGTCCACCTCTCCGACTGGCCCCCGGCGACGCCGGCCGAGGCCGACACCGCGCTGGCCGCGGACATGGCCGCCGCCCGCCGGCTGGTGGGCCTGGGCCGGGCCGCCCGCACCGACGCCACCGTCAAGCTGCGCCAGCCCTTGCGGCGGGCCCTGCTGCTGCATCCGGGCGTGTCGCTGGGCGACGAGGTGGCGACCGAGGTGCGCGAGGAGCTGAACGTCAAGCACCTCGAGACGGTCGACTCCCTGGCCGACCTCATCACGTGGACGGTGGTGCCCAACTTCCGGGCGTTGGGGCCCCGGCTGGGGCCGAAGGTCAATGCCGTGAAGCAGGCCCTGGCCACCGCCGACGGGTCGGCTCTGCGCCGTGACCTGGAGGCCCAGGGTTGGGTCGAGGTGGCGGGCGAGCGGCTGGAGGCCTCGGATGTGGAGGTGCGGGCCGGCACCCACGAGGAGTTCGCGGTGGCCCAGGACGGGGGGTGGGCGGTGGCCCTCGACCTCGAGGTGGACGACGCCCTGCGGGCCGAGGGCGTCGCCCGCGAGCTGGCCCGCGAGCTCAACGACCTGCGAAAACGGCTCGACCTGCACATCACCGACCGGGTGCGGGTGCGCATCGCCTCCGGCCCTCGTGTGGCCGCCGCCCTGGCCGCCCACCGCGACTGGGTCGCGGGCGAGGTGCTGGCCGCCTCGCTGGAGGAGGGGACCGCTCCAGAGGGCCACGCCATCCTCGTCGACGGCGAGGCCGCCTCGGTGGCCGTGGACGTGGCCTCCGGCTGAGCTTGGTCCGCCGGAGAGCCTCCTAGAAGGCTGGTGTCTAAGCCCTCCTTCGGCGGTCGACCGCCCTGCTGGCGGATACCTCGCGGCGCAAAGGTGCTGGTCAGAGGCAGGTCGGCCGCCTCGGCGCGTAGCGCCGAACGCGAAAGACACCAGCCTCCTAGGCGCTTGCCTCGGCGGATCGACGATTTGTTGTCGATGGCAAGCGCCGCCCGACCGCGCCAGCGCCAGCAGGCCGGGCGGGATGGGGGAGCACGGCGAAGCCGTGCGTCGGGGGCGCAGCCCCCGAGGCAACTACGTGGTCTTGCGGGTGCGGGTGGCTTTCTTGGCGGCCGCCTTCTTGGCCAGGGTGGCCCGGGCCTGGGCGACGGCCTCGGCCGCGGTGATGGGGGCGGCCGCCTTCTTGGCCGCCGCCTTCTTGGTTGCGGGGATCTTCTTGGCCGCCGCCTTCTTGGCCGCCGCCTTCCCGACCGCCGCCTTCCTGACCGCAGGGCCGGCCTTGGTGACGGGCGGGGCCTTGCGCACGGGCACGGCGGGGGCGGCTTCCTTGGCCGCCGCCTTGCGGGTGGCCCGCCTGGCCACCGGTGCCGAGGCCTCGGCGGCGGGGGTGACGGCCGCCTTGCGGGGCGCACGGGGGGCACGGGCGGATGGCGCAGCAGCGGCGGCGGCGGCGGCCGCCGTCTTGCGGGCGGCAGCCTTGCGGGTGGCGACCTTCTTGACCGGCGCCGGGGCCTTCACCGCCCGCGGGGTGCGGCGGGCGGGCGTTCGGCGCACGGCGGCCGGGGCGGGCGTGGGCGGGGCGACGATGGGCGCCGGCTCGTCGGCGGGGGCGCCGGCGCCGGCCTCGTCCTCGTCGCCGCCCTCCCACGTGGAGTCGTCGATGTCCCAGTCGCCGGCGGGGGCGGCCGTCTCCATCTGGGCGTCGATCCGGCTCAGGACGGTGAAGCGGTTCATGCCCGCCACCTCGCGCTCACGCACCTGCTCGAGCTCCTGGGGCGACAGGTCGGGGAGCTGGCGGAGGATCTCCGACGCCCGCAGGCGGTCGTAGCCCTCGATCGGGAAGCCCTCGTCCTCGTCCTCGTCGGCCACCATCTCGACCTGCTCGGTGCGGTCCTCCTCGGCCGCAGCGGCGCGGTCGCGCGCCCAGCGGGAGCCGAGGACACCGCTGAGAACGGGGGCGCGCTCGGGCTCGGGCTCCGGGGCGGCGGCCGGCTCGGGCGCGGGCGTGGGAGCGGGCGCAGGGGCGGAGGGGCCCCAGGACGGGACGGTGGCTTCGCCGGCCGGACTGGATGTGGTTTCCCACGGCCGGCTGCCACCCATTGGAGCGGGGGCGGGGCCGGCGCCGGCGCCAGCCGGCACGGACGGGCGGGCGGGGGCGGCGGCGGGCGCCTCCTCGGGCCGGCCCCGCAGGACGGCGACAGCGAGCACCAGGCCGGCCAGCACGCTGCACCCGATCGACACGTAGATCAGGGTCAGGCCCGACTGCAGCAGGCCGATAACGAGCGTGATCGTCGCCAGGACGACCAGCGCAAAGCTCACCAAGACCACGTGATCACCGTCCCATGAGTGCAATCCACAAGCAGTGCATCCTAGATGGCGGGCGCGATGCCGCGGCCCGGGTTGCCCTGCCGTCGATGGTAACCGTGCGGGGGGCCGGGCTCAGCAGATGGCGCCGGAGATGAACACGAGCCCGAACGTCACGATCATGGGCGACAGGTCGAGCCCCATGCCTCCCATGCCGATGGGCGGGATCAGGCGGCGGATGGGCCCTAGCACCGGCTCGGTGATCGTGTACAGGAAGCCGTACACCGTGGCCATCCCGCTGTTGGGGGCGATCGGGAACCAGGACAGGATGATGCGGGCGAACAGGATGATGATGTACGCCTGGATCAGGCGGCAGACGATGACCACGAGTCAGGAACGATAGAGCCCGCGGTCCTGCAGGCGCCGCTTTTCCTCGGCCGAGACCTCGACGTTCGACGGAGTGAGGAGGAACACCGACTCCGCCACCTTCTCCATGGTGCCCCCAAGGCCGTAGGTGAGGCCGCTGGAGAAGTCGATGAGCCGCCGGGCCAGGTCACGGTCGACGCCCTGGAGGTTGACGATGACGGGCTGGGTGTTCTTGAGGCGGTCGCCGATCTCCTTGGCGTCGTTGAAGCCGGTGGGGGCCAGGGTGTGCACCTTCTGGTGCTGGGTCGGTGGCTGCAGCGGCCGCACCACCGCCGGCCGCTGGATCTGCACCGTGGGGCTCTCCGGCTCCCGCGGCGGGAGCGTGCGCACGCTCATCGGTGGGTCCGGCTCGTAGGACCGCTCCGGGACGGCCGAGCGCCGCATCGGCTTCGGGGCCGCGGCCGGCTCGGGCGGGTACGCCTCGTACTCCTCGTACTCCTCGTCGTCGACGAGGCCGAGGTACACCATCGCCCGTCGCCAGATGGATGCCATGCCTGAAGCCTCCTTGGCTCTCTCAGCCTACCGTCGCGTCACCGGGCGATCACCGAACAGCGCCCTGCCCACCCGGACCATCGTCGCCCCCTCCTGAACCGCCACCTCGAGGTCGCCGGTCATGCCCATCGACCGCTCAGCGAGGCCGAGGTCGTCGGCCAGGCGGCGCAGCCGGCGGAACCCGGGACGGGCCCGCTCGGGGTCGGCATCCGAGCCGGCCGGGCCCACGGCCATCAAGCCGCGCACGTCGAGACCGAGAGCCTGGAGGTTGCCGACAAGGGGGATCGCCTCCTCGAAGGTGCAGCCCGACTTGGCCTCCTCCTCCGAGACGTTCACCTGCACGAGGACGCGGCTGCCGGGAACCCGCCGGGCGATCTCCCGGCCGGCCGACTCGCGGTCGACGGCCTGCCACAGGTGGACCAGGGGCCCGAGGGCTCGCACCTTGTTGCGCTGGACCCGCCCCAGGAAGTGCCAGCGGCAGCGGCCGGGGTGGGAGCGTGCGGCTGCCACCTCGGCCTTGTCCTCGAGCTCCTGGGCGTAGTTCTCGCCGAGGTCGCGGATGCCCGCCTCGAGGGCGGCCTCCACCGCGGCGGGGCCGAAGCCCTTGGTGACGGCCACGATCGTGATGTTGTCGGGCGAGCCGCCGGCAGCGGCGATGCGGTCGCGCACGGCGGCGAAGCGGCCGGCCACGTGCTCGGCGGTGACCGTGGTCGGGGCGGTGGGGGTGGTCACTGCCAGACCACCGCCGCCTGGCGCTCGGTCTCCCGCCGGGCCCGCCACGAGTAGTAGCCGAGGGAGCAGGCGGTGCAGACGTCGACATCGTCGACCTCGTGGACGTCGTGCTCGGCCAGGGCGACCTTCACCGCCGCCGGCAGGTCGAGGGCGGGTGAGCCGGCTGCCGTGCGGGATGCCGCCGAGGGCCCGAATCGGTCGGTGACGTCGACGAGGTTGTCGAGGCCGAACTCGTAGCACTCGGGATGGATGCAGGGCCCGAGGACAGCGGCGATGTCGGACGCCCCCAGGTCGCGAAGCTCCTTGACGGCGGCGGTCACCACCCCGGCCAGCAGACCGGCCCACCCGGCATGGACGACGCCGACCGACCCCTGGGGGCTGACCAAGGCGACCGGCGCGCAGTCGGCGGTGAGCACGGCCAGGGCGGCGCCGGGCTGATCGGTGACGGCGGCGTCGGCGGTGGTGCCCGCCCGCCCCCCCGGCTCGTCCACCCGCACGACCTCGTCGCCGTGGACCTGGCGCACCCACGTCCACGGGAGGTCGACGACGGCCCGGCGGCGGCCGGCGACGTCCTCCCTAACCTCGGCGACGAACGCGCCCCCGTGGCCGAGGTCACCCTCGGCCCGGCCCGTGAACAGGACGGTGGCGGCGCCCACCGAGCGGGAGATCACCGGAGGCGCGCGCCAGCCACGGCGGTCGGGACGGGACCGGTCACTTCAGGAACGACGGGACATCGAAGTCGTCGTCCTCCGCCAGGCCGAGGTCGTCCTGGCCGCCACGGCCGAACACGTCGTCGTGGCTGCCGCGGCCGAACACGTCGTCGTCGCGCAGGCCGAGACTCGGGCTCGGGCGGCTCGACTCGCGGCGCTCGCTGCCGCGGAGGTCACGGTGGTCGCGGCTTCCCTCGTCCCACCGGTCGAAGCCGGCGGCGATGACGGTGACTCGCACCTCGTCGCCCATGGCGTCGTCGATGACCATGCCGGCGATGATGTTTGCGTCGGGATGGGCGACCTCGTGGATGATCTCGGCCGCCTCGTTGACCTCGAACAGGCCGAGGTCGCTGCCGCCCGAGATGTTGAGCAGGATGCCGCGAGCGCCCTCGATGGAGGCCTCCAGCAGCGGGCTGGAGATGGCGGCCCGGGCGGCGTTGATGGCCCGGCCGTCGCCCGAGGCGTAGCCGATGCCCATGAGGGCGGTGCCGGCATTGCTCATGATCTTCTTGACGTCGGCGAAGTCGGTGTTGATGAGGCCGGGCGTGTTGATGAGGTCGGTGATGCCCTGGACACCCTGGAGGAGGACCTCGTCGGCCATCTTGAAGGCGTTGAGGGCCGAGGTCTTCTCGTTGGACACCGACAGCAGCCGGTCGTTGGGGATGACGATGAGGGTGTCGACCTTCTCCTTCAGCCGCTGGATGCCCTGCTCGGCCTGGGTCGAGCGGATCCGCCCCTCGAAGGAGAAGGGCCGGGTGACCACGCCGATGGTGAGGGCGCCCTGGCTCTTGGCGATCTCGGCGATGACGGGGGCGCCGCCGGTGCCGGTGCCACCGCCCTTGCCGGCGGTGATGAACACCATGTCGGCGCCCTTGAGCACCTCCTCGATCTCGTCCCGGTGCTCCTCGGCGGCCTGACGCCCGATCTCCGGGTCGCTGCCCGCCCCCAGGCCTCGTGTGAGCTCGCGGCCGATGTCGAGCTTGACGTCGGCGTCGCTCATCAGCAGGGCCTGGGCGTCGGTGTTGATGGCGATGAACTCGACGCCTTTCAGGCCCGCGTCGATCATGCGGTTGACCGCGTTGACGCCGCCTCCACCGATGCCGACCACCTTGATGATGGCCAGATAGTTCTGCGGTGCGCCGATCATGGCTGTGCTCCCCGTGCGTGCGGCCCGTGAGCCGCTCCTGCCCTCGACCACGCTACGTGGCCGCCGCCGACGTTGCGCGAGGCCAGTTGGTCGTCCGGTCATCTTGGCCTCAACCTCCACTACAGGTGAATGGTTATGTCAACCTGCGCTGAGGGTCGAAACCTTTGCACGATCTCACGCACGAGTCAAGACCGGACTCGACGGAAGGCGCACGTCGAGGATGGCGAGGTTGCGCACGTCCACCGAGGCGAGCACCGTCTCGGTCGCCCTCACCTTGGCTTCCAACGCCTCGACGGCACCCATCCGCACCGTCCCCTGGGGATTCAGCTTGAGCTCGATGTGACCACCGTCGAGCACCGAGACGGCGAGGGTGCGAGCCGCGAGCGCGGGTGAGAGGGCGGCGAAGACGGCGAGGGGGCCCCGGGCTCGGCCCACGGTGGCGCCGGGCTCCGGCAGCTCCCCCACCCCCTCCACCACGAGGAGGCCGGGGAGCCGTTCGGGGACGGTCTCGAGCAGCCTGCCGGTGGCGTCGAGGACCGCCCATTCGCCGGTGTTGGTGCTGGTCACGGCGGAGGCGGTGCGTTCCGTGACCGTCACTTCGACGGTGCTGGGCCAGATGCGGCGGACGAGAGCCCGGTCGATCCAAGGCAGGCCCTCGACGGCCACGGCGGCGGCCTCGACGTCCACGTCCACCAGCGATTGGCCCTTCCAGACCCCGGCGGCTTCGGTCACCCAGTCGGGCGGCGTCCGCTCGGCGCCCACCACCGTGATCCGGTCGACGTCCAACAGTGGCGAACGAATCCCGACCCAGACGGCGGCGGTGACGAGGGTGATCACCATGCCACTCACCAGCAACCGGAGGCGGCGCCGGCCCTCGTGGCGCCGGACTTCGACCCGCCGTCGGCGGATGCGGGGATCCATGGGGACGAACGGTGTTGGACGATGCTGTACCGGAGCAGAAGGGTCTCTCGGCATCAATCAATCTCCAGTTGAAGGTTGAGGTTGAGGGAATCCAACCAGATGGACCTCGGGATGGAGGTGGATTCCGGAGTGTTCGAGGACCCGTTCCTGGACCACCACTATCAGTGTTCGGACGTCGTCGGCCCGGCCTCCGGTATCGGCCTGGATGAAGTTGGCGTGCTTGAAGGAGACGGCGGCCGAGCCGACCCGGTGGCCCTTCAGGCCGGCCGCCTCGATGAGCCGCCCGGCGGAGTCGCCGGCCGGGTTGGTGAAGACCGAGCCGGCGTTGGGCCCGCCCGGCTGGTGCTCCCGGCGCCACCGGACGATCTCCGCCACCTCCTTCTCCGACATCTCCCTGTCGCCGGGGCGGAGGGCGAACCCGGCCGCCACCACCACGTCGGTGGGGGCGAGGGCCGAGCGGCGGTAGCCGAGGTCGAGGTCGGCAGCGGGGCGGTCGGCGGTGGGGCGGTCGGCGAGGCGGCTCGAGGCGAGGTCGAACACCCGGGCGGAGACGAGGGTGCGGCTGATGTCGGAGCCGTGGCCGCCGGCGTTCATGCGGACACCCCCGCCCACCGAGCCGGGCACGCCCACCGCCCACTCCAGGCCGGTGAGGCCGAGGGCTGCGGTACGGCGGGCAAGGACGGGCAGGGTGGCGGCCCCGCCCGCCCGCACCGCGAGGCCGTCGACGTCGATGGCGCCGAAGGCCTCGCCCAGGGAGAGGGCGATGCCGGGAAAGCCGGCGTCGGAGACGAGGAGGTTGGAGCCTCGGCCAACCACCAGCACGGGCAGGCCGGAGGCGCCCACGGCCCGGGCCACCGCCGCGAGGTCGTCCTCGGTGGCGGCCTCGACATGGAGGGCGGCAGGACCGCCCACCCGGTAGGTGGTGAGGGGCCCGAGGGGGTGGTTGCGCCGGGCCCGCTCGCCCAGGACGGCGGCCGCCTCCTCCACGGCGGCGGCGGCGTTGGCCGTCACGCCCGCCCCAGGAGGTCGTCGGGCAGGGTGGTGAGGTCGCCCGCCCCCAGCGTCAGGCAGAGGTCGCCCGGGCGCAGCTCCCGGCGCAGGTAGTCGACCAGGGCAGCCCGGGTGGGCAGCCAGGCCGAGCGGCCCCCGAAACCGGCGTCGAGGGCGGCGTCGAGGACGAGCTTGCCGGTGATGCCGGGCCGGGGCGACTCGTCGGCGGCGTAGACGTCGGTGACGGCCAGGACGTCCACCCCGTCGAACGACCGGCCGAAGTCGCGCCACAGGGCCGACGTGCGGCTGTAACGGTGGGGCTGGAAGACGCACACGACCCGCTTCCACCCGCTACCCGAGGCGCTGGCCGCCGCCACCGTGGCCGCCACCTCCCCGGGCAGGTGGGCGTAGTCGTCGACGTAGGTGACCCCGTCGCGCTCGCCGCGCCGCTGGAACCGCCGGCCCACGCCCTCGAACCGCGCCAGCAGGGGCGCCGCCTCGGCCAGGGCCACGCCGGCGTGGGCGGCAGCGAGGAGGGCGGCGGTGGCGTTGCGGGCGTTGTGGCGCCCAGGGAGGGGCAGGGCCACGTCGATCGGTGGCGCGGCACCCGCCGTCGCACCGTCCACCACCGAGAAGCGGCTGGACAGGCCCTCGCCCTCGAAGTCCACGATCCGCCAGCGGTTGGTGGCGCCGAAACCGTAGGTCTCGTACCCGGCCCGGCCGGCGATGGCGGCGGCCCCCTCGTCGTCACCGCACACGACCTGGGCCCGGGCCGAGGCCAGGAACAGCTCGAAGCCGGCGACGAGGGGGGCGAACCCGCCCCAGTGCTCGAGGTGATCGGGCTCGACGCTGGTGAGCACCGCCACCTCGGCGGGCAGATGGAGGAAGGTGCCGTCGCTCTCGTCGGCCTCGGCCACGAACCACTCCCCGCTCCCCCACCGGGCCCCCGTGCCTGCGCCGGCCAGCCGGCCACCAACGAGGTGGGACGGGTCGCGGCCGGCAGCCGTCATGACCGAGGCCAGCAGGGCGGACGTGGTGGTCTTGCCGTGGGTGCCGGCCACGGCGATGGTGCGCCGCATGCCGCACAGGGCGGCCAGGACCTCGGCCCGGCCCATGACGGGAACGCCGGCCTCGGCGGCGGCGACCACGTCGGGGTTGGACGGGGGGATGGCGGTGGACACGGCCAGCACGTCCTGGCCGCCGGCGTGGGCCCCGTCGTGGCCCACCACCGCGGCCACGCCCAGGCCGGCCAGGCGGTCCAGAGCCTCGGAGGGACGGAGGTCGCAGCCCGAGACGGCGTGGCCCATGGTGGCCAGGATCTCGGCCAGGGCGCTCATGGCCGACCCGCCGGCGGCGACCACGTGGATCCGCAGCGGCGGCCCACCGAGGAGGCGGCCGTGGTTCGCGCCCGGCCCATGGCGCCGAGGCGGCCGATCGGCCGCCGATCGAGGACTCTCACGCCAACCCCCGAGGTCAACCACCGGCGGCGTGCTCCTCGACCAGGGCCGCGATCCTGTCGGCCGCGTCGCGTCGCCCCAGCCGGGCGGCGGCTGCGCCCATGGCCGACAACCGGCCGTCGTCGCCCACCAGGCCGTCGACCTCGGCGGCCAGGCGGGCGCCGTCCATCTCGGGGTCGGCCACGAGCACCGCCCCGCCCTCGTCGGCGAGGATGCGGGCGTTGGCGGTCTGGTGGTCGCCCGGCGCGCCGGGCAGGGGCACCAGCACCGAGGGCGTGCCGAGCACGGCCAGCTCGGCCACCGAGTTGCCCCCCGAACGGGACACGCACAGGTCGGCGGCGGACATGAGCAACGGCAGGCGCTCCTCGTAGCGGACGGGCCGGTACCACAGGCCCCCGTGGGGGAGGTCGGGCACCGACGCGCTGACCAGCGACCAGTCCCGCTCCCCCACCACGTGGTGCACGGCCAGGTCGGACCGGCCCGCCCACGGCCCGCCAACAGCCTCCAGCACGGCCCGGTTGATGCGCAGCGCACCCAGCGAGCCGCCGAACACACCGACGACTCGCCGGCCCTCGGGCAGGCCCAGAGCCGAACGGGCGGCGGCCCGGTCGCCGTCGCTGCGGCTCACGGCCAGCACCTCGGGGCGGACGGGGTTGCCGGTGACGACAGCGCGCCGCAGGTCGGAGCCCGGGAAGGCCACCGCCGAGGCCCGGGCCACGCGGGAGGTGATGCGGTTGGCCAGGCCCGCCACCGCGTTCTGCTCCTGCACGACGATCGGCAGCCCCAGGGTGGCGGCCGCCAGGGCGCACGGCACCGAGGCGTAGCCGCCCACCGCCACCACCACCCGGGGCCGCAGCCGTCGCAGCAGCGCCACCGCCTCGCCCGCGGCCCGGGCCAGGCCCCACGCCGCGGGCAGGTTCTCGGCCGTGAGCCGCCGCTGGATGCCCCGCCCGGGCAGCACCGTCAGGGAGAATCCGGCCTCGGGCACGAGCCGCCACTCGATCCCCCGCTCGCTGCCCACGAAGTGGAGCGAGGCGGCCGGGAGGCCGCGGTCGACCAGGGCCCGGCCGATGGCCAGCGCCGGGATCACGTGCCCGCCCGTCCCCCCGCCCGCGATGACCGCGAACGGGCGGGCGTCAGGCGGGGCCCGGCCCACGGCGAGCGCCGGCGGCACGGGCCACGTTCACGAGGATGCCGGCGGCGGCCATGGTGATGAGTACGGACGACCCGCCGAAGGACACGAAGGGCAGGGGCACGCCCGTGACCGGCAGCCGCCCGGTGACGGCGCCCATGTTCACGACCGCCTGGGCCCCGATCCACCCCGTGACCCCGGCGGCCAAAAGGCTGCCGAAGCGGTCGGGGGCGGACAGGGCGACCTGCACGCCCAGCACGGCCAGCCACACGAACAGCCCCACCACGAACAGGGTGCCGAGCAGGCCCAGCTCCTCGCCGATGATGGCGAAGATGAAATCGGTGTGGGCGTTGGGCAGGAAGCCCCACTTGGCCCGGCTGGCGCCCAGGCCCACGCCCGTGATCCGCCCCGAACCGAGAGCCACGATCGACTGGGCCACCTGGTAGCCGGTGTTGGCGGCGTCGGCCCACGGGTCGAGGAACGAGAACAGCCGGGCCCGCCGGTAGCCCTCCAGCATCCCGACCACCAGCCCCGCCGCCGCCGTGCCCCCCACCAGGGCGGCCATCCGTCCCAGAGGCAGCCCGCCCACGAACACGATGGTGAGGGCGATGACCGTCATGGTGATGGTCGTGCCCATGTCGGGCTGGAGCATGATCAGGGCGCCCAACGCGCACGTCACCAGCAGCAGCGGCCGCAGGATGGCGCCCGGCTCGTGCACCCGGTCGGCCCGGCGGGCCAGCAGGTCGGCCGAGAACAGCAGCAGGGCCAGCTTGGCCAGCTCCGACGGCTGGACGCGCAGGGGGCCGAGCTGGAGCCAGCGGGTCGAGCCGCCCACGGTCACGCCGAGCCCGGGCAGCAGCACCACGACGAGCAGGGCCACGGTGACGAACAGGACGGGGCGCACCAGGGGCCGCCAGCGGTGGTAGTCCACCCGGGCGGCGGCCACCATGGCCACCGCCCCCAGCGCGACCCAGAGGACCTGGCGCTGGAAGAACATCCACGCCCCGCCGTAGGAGTGCAGCGCCTCCACCGACGAGGCCGACAGCACCATCATCAGCCCGAGCAGGCACAGCAGCCCGACCGCGAGGAGGATCAGGGCGGGGCGCCCTGCCCGTCTCGCGGCGGCCAAGGCACTCCGGGGGCCCACCCGGCGCCGGACGACGTCGTGGGTCACGTCCCCTCCCCCAGCAGGTCGCGCACGAGGCGGGCGAAGTGGTCGCCCCGCTCGGCGTAGGACCGGTACTGGTCCCACGAGGTGCAGGCGGGCGAGAGCAGGACGGCGTCGCCCGGCGTAGCCATGTCGGCGGCCACCTTCACGGCCTCGCCCATGGTGGTCACGGTGGTGACGGGGCGGACGCCGTCGAAGGCGGCAGCCACCTCGGGGGCGGCCTCACCCATGGCCACCACCGCCCGCAGCCGGGGTGCGGCGATCCGCAGCTCGCCCAGGTCGAGGCCCTTGTTGCGCCCGCCGGCGATGAGGACGACCGAGTCGAAGCGGGCCAGGGCGGCCACGGTGGCGTGGGGGTTGGTCGCCTTGGAGTCGTCGTACCAGCGGACGCCGGCCGAGTCGGCTACCAGCACGACCCGGTGGGGCAGGCCGGTGAACGAGCGCAGGGCGTCGGCCACGCCCTCGGGGGTCGCCCCCGCCGACAGGGCGGCGGCCGCCGCCGCCAGCGCGTTGGCCAGGTCGTGGGGCAGGGAGCGGGGCAGGTCGGCCACCGCCACGAAGGGGCCGTCGGGGCCGGCGAGGTAGCCGGGCCCGTCGACGGGCCGGGAGACGTGCCAGTCGGCGGGCTGGTCCTTGTCGAGGCCGAACGTGGTCACGGCCGAGGGCGCCGAGTCGGCCCACCGCATGACCACGGGGTCGTCGGCGTTGACGACGGCCACGTCGTCGTCGGTCTGGAACTCCCAGATGCGGGCCTTGGCGGCGGCATAGGCGTCGATGCCGGGGTGCCAGTCGAGGTGGTCGGCGGCCAGGTTGAGCCACACCGCCACCGCCGGGCGGAACGTGTCGACGAACCGCAGTTGGAACGACGAAACCTCGGCCACCAGCACGTCGACGTCGCGCCGCACCCCCTCCGACAGGGTCAGGCCGATGTTCCCGCACGCCACCGCCCTCTTGCCCGAGGCGTTGATCATGGCCGTCACCAGCTCGGTGACGGTGGTCTTGCCGTTGGTGCCGGTGACGGCGACGATGGGGCGGCGGGCCCAGCGGGAGGCGAGCTCGATCTCGCTGCGCACGGGGGTTCCCGCTTCGGCGGCGAAGGCGATGACGGGGTGCGTCTCGGGCAGGCCCGGGGTCGGCACGACCACGTTCACCTCGCTCGCCAGCCGGCGCAGGGCCTCGGGCCCGGGGGTCGCCTCCAGCACCACCCCGGCCCGCTCGGCCCGCGCGCGGGCCTCGTCGGTGGGGTTGTCGTCGATGGCGATGACCCGGGCCCCCCGGTCGCGCAGGTGCCGCGCCACCCCTTCGCCGCTCACTCCCATCCCGATCACGAGGGCGGTCTCCATCTACAGCGGGAACCCCGGGGCCCGGCACTCGGCGCCGGCGGAGAGATAGTCGGCATAGAACAGGCCCAGGGCCAGGGCGGTGAACATCAGCGACAGGATCCAGAAGCGGATGATGACGGTGGTCTCGGGCCACCCCATCAGCTCGAAGTGGTGGTGGATGGGGGCCATGCGGAAGACCCGCCGCCCGAACAGCTGGAAGGCCAGCACCTGGATGGCCACCGACAGCGTGATCATGACGAACAGCCCGCCGGCGATGGGGAGGAGCAGATGGGTGTTGGTGGTGAGGGCCAGGCCGGCCAGGCCGGCGCCCAGCGCGAGCGAGCCGGTGTCCCCCATGAAGATGCGGGCGGGAGCTGCGTTCCACCACAGGAACCCGGTGCAGGCCCCCACCAGGGCGGCCGCCACCAGCGACAGGTCGAGGGCGGGGCCGACGTTGTAACAAGATTCATGGCGGAACTGCCAGAACCCCACGAACACGAAGGCGGCGAAGGCGTAGATCGACGAGCCCGCGGCCAGCCCGTCGAGGCCGTCGGACAGGTTCACGGCGTGGGCCGTCCCCATGATGATCAGCACCGCCCACACGATGTAGACGACGTCGGGGACGTCGAAGATGGTGCGGCTGAACGAGACGTCGGTGCGGACCTTGGCCTTGTAGACGGCCAGGACGGCGAACAGGAGAGCCACCGCCACCAGGCCCACCGTCTTGGCCGTCTTGTTGAGGCCCAGGCTGCGCTGGCGGGACACCTTGATCCAGTCGTCGGCGAACCCGACGAGGCCGGCCCCCACCGTCACCAGCACGACCAGCAGGCCGGCCCCGGTCACGACCGCGCCGGTGCCGATGTGGCTGGCGGCGTAGCCGATGACAAGCGCCGCCATCATCATGAGACCGCCCATGGTGGGCGTACCGGCCTTGGTGACGTGGCCCTGGGGACCGTCGTCGCGGATCTGCTGGCCGATGCCGCGCACCTGGAGGTAGCGGATGAGCAGGGGCGTGCCCAGCATGGCGACCAGAAGGCCGACGGTGGCGGCGACGAGGAGGGCTACCACGCGCCCGTACTCGCCGCTGCCTGCGTGGCCTGAGTGGCCTCTGGGCCGCGGTCGTCGAGCAGGCGCACGGCCAGCTTCTCGAGGCGGGCCGCCCGGCTGGCCTTGAACAGGACGGCGTCGTCCTCGCCCAGACCGGCGAGGAGAGCGTGGAGGTCGGGCTCGGCCACGGGCGCCAGGCCGTAGTCGGCGGTGCCCACCGCCACCACCTCGATGCCGGCGGCGGAGGCGACGTCGGCCAGGCGGCGGTGCTCGGCGGCCGACGCCTCGCCCAGCTCCAGCATGGGACCGAGGACAGCGATGCGGCGACCGCCCACCGCCAGCGACGACAGGGCCCGCAGGGCGGCCTCGGTGGAGGCGGGGTTGGCGTTGTAGGCGTCGTTGAGGACGGTGGTGCCGGCCGGGGAGCGGCGCACGTCCATGCGCCAGCGTGACGGGGTGGCCTCCTCCAAGCCCGCGGCCACGTCGGCCAGCCCGATGCCGAGGGCGAGGGCGGCGGCGGCGGCGGCGGCGGCGTTGGCCGCCTGGTGGGCGCCGCGTGCCTCCAGCCGCACGGGCGTGCCGCCCCAGGGGGACTCCAGGGTGAACGAGGCCCGCAGGCCGTCGTCGACGGTGACGGCGGTGGCCCGCACGTCGCCGTCGTCGACCCCGAAGGTCAGCACCGCGGCCGGGGTACGGCCGGCCATGGCCAACACCCGCTCGTCGGTGGCGTTGAGCACGGCCGTCCCGGTCCGCGGGAGCGACTCGGGCAGCTCGCCCTTGGCCGCCGCCACCCCGTCGAGCGACCCCAGGAACTCGGTGTGGGACAGGCCCACGTTGGTCACCACGCCTACGGTGGGGCGGGCGATGGCGCACAGCCAGCGGATGTGGCCCGGGCCCCGGGCCCCCATCTCCAGCACCGCCGCCCGGGCGCCGGCGGGGGCGTTCACGAGGGTGAGGGGCAGGCCCAGCTCGTTGTTCTGGCTTCCCTCGCTGACGGCGGCGGGGCCGGCGGCGCGCCGCACGACCGCACCCAGCAGGTCCTTGGTCGATGTCTTGCCGGTGGAGCCGGTGATGCCCACCACCCGGTCGGGCAGGCGGCTGCGGGCCAGGCGGGCCAGGTCGGCCAGGGCGGCGGCGGTGTCGGGGACGAAGGCGGCCGGCGCACCAACCGCGGCAACCGGCTCACGCGTCGTCAGGTAGGCGGCCGCCCCCGCCTCGACGGCCGCCCCGATGAAGTCGTGGCCGTCGCGGGCTGCCACGACCGGGATGAACAGCTCGCCGCCCCTCACCAGGCGCGAGTCGATGGCGGCCCCGTCGACCTCGACGTCGCCCCCGGCAACCCGCGCCGCGGGGATCTCGGACAGGCGGAACCTCATGAGGCCAGCAGCTCCCGGGCCACGGCCCGGTCGTCGAAGGGGACGACGTGGCCGCCGGCGAAGACCTGGACCGTCTCGTGGCCCTTGCCCGCCACCACCACCACGTCCCCGGGGCGGGCGGTGTCGAGGGCGAGGGCGATGGCGGCCCGCCGGTCGGGCTCCACGACCAGGGCCTCGGGCCTCGTCACGCCCGCCGAGACCTCGGCGATGATGGCCAGCGGGTCCTCGCTGCGGGGGTTGTCGGACGTGAGCACGGCCACGTCGGCCAGGCGGGCGGCCGCCTCGCCCATGGCCGGGCGCTTGGCGTGGTCACGGTCGCCTCCCGCCCCGAACACCACCACCACCCTGCCGTCGCCGGCCAGTTGGCGGGCGGCCCGGAGCACCTTCTCCAGCCCGTCGGGGGTGTGGGCGTAGTCGACCACCACCGCCACCGGGCCGCCCCCGTCCACCCGCTCGAACCGGCCCGGCACGGCGGCCAGGGCCCCGAGGCCGGCGGCCACGTCGGCCGGGCCCACGCCCAGCTCCCGGGCCAGGGCGGCGGCGGCGAGGGCGTTGGACACGTTGAACGTCCCGCAGATGCGCAGGCGGACGGGGTGGCCGTCGAGGACGAACGTCGACCCGTCCCGTCCCACGGCCAGGCTGGACACGTCGCCCAGGGAGAACGGGCGCAGGTCCAGCCCCGTGGCCCCGTCGAGCAGGCGGCGGCCCCACGGGTCGTCGGCGTTGACCACGCCCACCCGGGCCCGGGCCGGGTCGAACAGGGAGGCCTTGGCCGCGAAGTAGTCCTCCATCGTGCCGTGGTACTCGAGGTGGTCCTGGCTGAGGTTGGTGAACGCGACCGCCTCGAACCACAGCGCGTCCACCCGCCGCTGCACGAGGGCATGGGAGGAGACCTCCATGGCCACCGCGGCCACGCCCTCGGCGGCGAGGGCGGCCAGGCGGGCCTGCAGGTCGGGGGCCTCGGGGGTGGTGCGGGCACCGGTGATGGTGCCGATGACAGCGGAGGGGCGGTCCGCCGCCTCCAGCACCGCCGCCAGCAGGTAGGTGACGGTGGTCTTGCCGTTGGTGCCGGTGACGCCGGCCACGGCCAGGCGGCGTGACGGGTGGTTGTGGAAGGCGGCCGCCACCGAGGCCAGGGCGACGCGGGTGTCGGCCACCACCGCCTGGGGGACGTCCAGGGGCAGTGGGCGCTCGACGAGCAGGGCGGCGCCTCCAGCGGCGACAGCGGCGGCGGCGTGGTCGTGGCCGTCGGCGGTGGCCCCGACCAGGCAGCAGAAGAGGGCGCCGGGCGTCACCGCCCGGGAATCGTGGGTGACCGACGTGATCGCGGCCGCGCCGAAGTCGCCCAGCGACCGGAGCACGTCGGTCCCGCCCAGAAGGCGCTCCAGCGGCACCGGGCTCCCGATTCCGGCGGTCCTGCGGTGGCGGGACGACGCCGCCAGGGCGGACCGCATGTGGCTCAGGGCCTCGTCGCCGATGACCGGGTGAGCGTAGCCGCAGGCATCGCCGGCCCCAGCGGCGGCACCTGGAAATGGCGGACGGCGTAGTTGGCCAGCTCGGCGAAGACGGGGCCCGAGGCGAGGGCGCCGGTGTAGGGCTCGGGCTCGTCGAGCACGACGATGGCGGAGAGGCGGGGGGCCTCGGCCGGGAAGAAGCCGGCGAAGCTGGCCACGTAGGCGCCCTCCCGGTAGCCGAGCCGGCCGTCCTCGGCCGTCTTGCGGGCCGTGCCCGTCTTGCCCGCCACCGTGTAGCCCTCGATGGCGGCCGTCCTTCCCGTGCCGCTGCGGACCGCCTCGGCCAGCATCTCGGTCACCGCCGCCGCCGTCTCGGCCGACACCACCCGCCGCCGCTCGGGCTCGTTGGCTTGGCGCACCTTGCCGGTGGCGTCGACCCGGGCCTTGACGAGGGTGGGCTCCACGTGGACGCCCCCGTTGGCGATGGTGTTGTAGGCGGTCAGCATCTGGAGGGGGGTGACGGCCAGGCCGTAGCCGATGGCCAGGGTGGGCAGGGTGGTGCCCGACCAGTCGTCGAGGCCGGGGAGGATGCCGGCCGCCTCGCCCGGGAAGCCGAGGCCGGTGTCGCCGTCCATGCCGAAGGCCTCGAGGTACCGGTTGAGGGGGGCCTTGCCCAACTGCTGGGCCACCATGATGGCCCCCGCGTTGGACGAGTGGGCCACGATGTCGCCCGGCGTCCACCAGCCCGGGGGGTGGCTCTCGGCGTCTTGGAACTGGGTGCCTGACACGGTGATCGCATCGGGCACGGAGAACCGCTGGTCGGTCGAGATGGCCCCTTCCTCGAGGGCGGCGGCGAAGGTGATGAGCTTGTTGACCGACCCCGGCTCGTACACGTCGATGAGGGCCTTGTTGTACCCGGCCGGCTGGGGCGGCTGGCCCTTGGCGCCGGCCACCATGTTGGCGACGGCCAGCACCTCGCCAGTGGTGGGATCCATCACCACCGCGATGCCGCCCTTGGAGCGGGTGGACGTGATCTGGCGGGCCAGGGCCTGCTCGGTGAAGAACTGGAGGTCACGGTCGAGGGTGAGCACGACGTCGTCGCCCCGCACCGGGGCGGTGGCCTGGCGGACGCCTCCGGCGATGTCGCGCCCCGTCGGGTCGCGCTCCACCACCTTCTCGCCGGGGGTGCCGGCCAGGTCCTTCTCGTACTGGCGCTCGAGGCCCGACAGGCCCTCGTCGTCGGTCCCCACCTCGCCCACCACGGCGGCGGCGATGGCCCCCGCAGGCTGGACGCGCGTGGGCTCGTCCTGCAGGCCGATCCCGTCGAGGGCCAGGGCCTCGACCTCGGCCGCCACTGCGTCGTCCACCCGTCGCGACAGGTAGACGAAGTTGCCGCTGCTGGCCAGCATGGCCCGCAGCTCGGCCTCCGGCTTCTTGAGGACGGGGCTCAGGGCCCGTGCCGCGCCGGCCGGGTCGGTCACCAGCTGGGGGTCGGCGAACACCGTCGAGCGGGGGACGGTCACGGCCAGCTCGGCCCCGTTGCGGTCGACGATCGAGCCCCGCAGGGCGGGCAGGGCGACTGCGTGCAGCCGCTGGTCCTGGCCGAGGACGGCGTAGCGGCCAGCGTTGAGGGCCTGCACGTCGACGAGGCGGACGACGACCGCCCCGAACCCGACGATCAGCACGACGAGCAGGGCGAACAGCCGCCCCTTGACGTCGTGGCCGCCCGCATGGCGCCGGGCCTGCCCGGCCTGCGTCGCCTGAACGCCGTGCGCGGCCTGCGTGGCCTGAACGCCGTGCGCGGCCTGCGTCGCCTGAACGCCGATACGGGGGGCCCGAACGCCGTTACGGCCCTGCGTGGCCTGAACGCCGTGCCGCGCCTGCGTGGCCTGAACGCCGTGCCGCGCCTGCGTGGCCTGAACGCCGTTACGGGGGGTCCGGTTCGCCCGGCGGGGGGGACTCGCCGGGCGAACCGAAGCCGGTCGGCGCGCCACGGTGTGGGCGCGCCACGGAGGAGTGGCAGTGATGCGGGACGGTCGGGGCGGGCGGGTGGCGGTGGCGCTGCGGGTGGGTCGTGGCGGGCGGGTCGTCGTCGTCCGCGACAGGGCCCGGAGGAAGTCGGCGTCGGCCTGCGTGGCCGGAACGTCGCGGCGGATGCGGCGCGTGGTCACGGGACGGTGGTGGTCGACGGGAGGGTGGTGGTCGTCGGACGGGGCCCGGGGATGGTGGTGGGCGGGGGATCTTCCAGGGAGGCGGGCCGCAGGGGCGTCACCGTGGGGGGCGAGACCATGCCCAACTGCTCCCGAGCCCGGGCCACCACCTTGGCAGGGGCCTCCAGCTCGGCCACTTGGAGCCGCAGCCGCCGCTGCACCTCCTCCGCCTCGGCGACCTGCGACGACAGCTTCTGGACGTCGCCCTGGCCCTGGGCCAACAGCACGTGCAGCCCCACCACGCCGAACAGGCCGAACAGGGCGGTGAGGAAGGCGACGGCGGTGGCCAGGCGGACGCGCCGCAGCCGGCGGCCGACGGCCGGCTCGGCGACGACGTGGAGCGCCGGCCGTCGCGGCAGCTCGGCGAGCGGCTCGGGGGCGGGGCGGGGGACGAATGCGCCGATAGCGGCCCGGCGGGGGGCGGGTGTCACGCCGCCACCTCCACGTCGAGTTTCTCCACGGCCCGGAGCCGGGCACTCTCGGCCCGGTGGTTGCGGGCCACCTCGTCGGCCGAGGGCCTGCGGGCGCCGCGGGTCACCAGCCGCACGGTGGGAATTGCCCCGCACACGCACGGCAGGCGGGGCGGGCAGGTGCAGCCGCCGGTGGCGGCCGTGCGGAAGCGTTCCTTGACGATGCGGTCCTCGCCCGAGTGGTAGGCGACCACGACGCAGCGGCCGCCCGGCCGCAATGCCGCCAGCGCCTGGTCGAGGGCGGGGCCGAGCACGTCCAGCTCCTGGTTGACCTCGATGCGCAGGGCCTGGAACGTGCGGCGGGCAGGGTGGCCGCCCCGACGCCGGGCCGGGGCGGGGATGGCGTCGCGCACGACGCCCGCCAGCTCGATGGTGGTCGAGAGGGGCCGGGCCGCCACCACCGCCCCGGCGATGCGGCGGGCGTGGCGCTCGTCGCCGTACTCGAACAGCACCCGGGCCAGCCGGCCCTCGTCGTAGGTGTTGACCACGTCGGCCGCGGTGAGGGGGGCGGAGGCGTCCATCCGCATGTCGAGGGGTCCGGCGGCGCGGTAGGAGAAGCCCCGTTCCGGCCGGTCCAGCTGGGGTGAGCTGACACCGAGGTCGAACAGCACGGCGGACACCTCCTCTTCTCCAATGTCGTCGAGCACCGCCCGGAGGCGGTCGAAGCGGGCGGCGCGCAGGGTGGCCCTGGCGCCGAAGGCGCTCAGCGCGCCGGCTGCCGCAGCCAGCGCGTCGGCGTCCTGGTCGAGACCGAGCAGGCGCACGTCGGGACGCGCCGACAACACGGCGCGCGAGTGCCCGCCCAACCCGACGGTGGCGTCCACCACCAGCCCGGGAGGCACGGGCCGCAGGAGGTCGACGACCTCCCCGACCATGACCGGCTCGTGCTCGGCTGCCTCGCTCATCCGCGGTCCCCCGGCCGGCACGGGAACCATCGGGGTTCCCAGGAAGGGGGCGAAGGGGGATCTTCCGATCTACCGGCCGGGGGACGGCGCACGAGCGAGGCGCGTCACAGCGAGCGTCGAAGCAGTCACGGGGCGGCTCCGGGCGCCTCCCCTCTCATCCTGCGGCCTCCCCCGACAGGGCCCGCTCGCCGGCCTGCTTCCGCTGCCGCCACAGGGTGGCGTCCCAGATCTCGACATGGTCGAAGGCGCCGTTGACCACCACGTCGCGCGCCAGGCGGGCGAACTCGCGCAGGTGGGAAGGCAGGGCGACGCGGCCCTGCTTGTCGGGGCTGGCCTCCTGGGCCCCGGCGAAGAAGAACCGGGCCACGTTGCGCCCCTCCTCGCCCGTCCGGGCCCGCTCCTTCATCTCGGCGGCGCGCCGTTCGAACTCGCCGGGAGGCCACAGGCCCAGGCAGCCGTCGATCTCGCTCGTCACGAACGCCTGCTCCAACTGGTCGCGGAACTTGGCCGGGAGGATCACCCGGCCTTTGACGTCGAGAGAGTGAGTGTGTTCCCCGAGGAACATGCATGCGCCACCTGGGAGCGTTTCGGTCGTTCATCCGTATCCACCCGAGCCCACGAGCCCCCCGAAGGCGCCCGTTTACTCCACTTCGCTCCACCTTACGCCCCGACCTGGGACGGGTCAACACCGGGGAACGACCCGTGCACCACCGGCGCCCACGTACCGGGCAGACTGCATGGCCGTGGAGTTGCCCCTGCGCACCCGCCTGGCCGCCTTGTCGGGGCGTCTGGTGTCGGAGCTGTCGCGGCGGGCACATGCGGGGTCGGGGTCCAACATCGGCGGGCGGGTGACGTTGGCCCTCGACCCCCACGCCCTCGAGCTGATGGCCGCGGGCCGGGAGGTGGCCCTCGTCTCGGGGACCAACGGCAAGACCACCACCACCCGGCTGCTGGCCGCCGCCCTCGGCCGCCAGGGGTCGGTGACGACCAACTCCCAGGGCGCCAACCTGCTGTCGGGGCTGGTGGCCACCTTGGCCGGGCAGGGCGAGGCTCATTACGCCGCCCTCGAGGTGGACGAAGGGCTGCTGGCCCGGGCCACGGCCGAGATCAAGCCGTCGGCCGTCGTGCTCCTCAACCTCAGCCGCGACCAGCTCGACCGCATCGGCGAGGTGCGCCTCCACGCCGAGACCTGGCGGCGGGCCATCGACGGCGTGCCCGGCGCCCGGGTGGTGGCCAACGCCGATGACCCCCTCGTGGCGTGGGCCGCCCACGCCGGGCGGATGATCACGTGGGTGGGAACCGGCCAGCGCTGGCGGGAGGATGCCGCCACCTGCCCGGCGTGCGGGAACCGCATCCGCTGGCAGCCGCCGGGCGACCTGGTCGACGACTCCCAGCGGGGCGGGGCCCCCTGGGCATGCGTGGCATGTGGGTTCTCCCGCTGCCCCCCCGACCTGTGGCTGGAGGGCAACGACCTGGTCACCGCCGACGGCGAGCGCCACCCCATCCGCCTGCGCCTGCCGGGCTGGTGCAACCGGGCCAACGCGGCCATGGCCACCGCCGCCGCGGTAGCGCTGGGGGTGCGCCCCGCCGACGCCCTGGCCGCCATGGCCGAGGTGGGCACGGTGGCGGGCCGCTACGAGGTCGTCCCCGTCAACGGCACCCGGGTGCGGCTGCTCCTGGCCAAGAACCCCGCCGGCTGGGCCGAGACGCTCGACCTCATCCGCCCCGCTCCCGTCCCCGTGGTGGTCGGCATCAACGCCCGGGTAGCCGACGGGCGGGACCCGTCGTGGCTGTGGGACGTCCCCTTCGAGCGGCTCCAGGGCCGCCTGGTCGTGGCCGCCGGCGACCGGGCCCACGACCTGGCCGTCCGCCTGCGCTACGCCGAGGTGCAGCACACCCTCGTCCCCGGGTATCGCGACGCCATCGCCGCCGCCGCCGCCAGCGGCAACGGCGACGCCCCCGTGAAAGAGGTCGACCTGGCCGCCAACTACACCTCGTTCCAGGACGCCCGGGCGGAGCTGCGCCGTGTCGCCTGAGCGCGACCCGGTCTCCATCGCCCTGCTCTATCCCGAGCTGCTGGGGACCTACGGCGACGGTGGCAACGGCGTGGTCCTGGCCCAGCGGCTGCGGTGGCGAGGCATCCCCGCCGAGGTCATCGACATCACCGCCGGCGAAGGGGTCCCGTCCTCCTGCGACATCTACCTGATGGGCGGGGGCGAGGACGGTCCCCAGGCCCTGGCCGTGCGGGAGCTGCGGGCCGGCCGGACCCTGGCCAGGGCGGTCGAGGACGGCGCCCCCGTGCTCGCCGTGTGCGCCGGCTTCCAGTTGCTGGGGCGGCAGTTCGGCGGCCCCGACGGCCGCCCCCACACCGGCCTGGGCCTCATCGACTGCTCCACCGACCGCGGCCTCGGGGCCCGCCGGGTCGGCGAGCTGGTGGTCGAGCCGGATGAGGAGCTCGACCTGCCCACCTTGACGGGCTACGAGAACCACCAGGGCGTCACCACCCTGGGCCCGTCGGCCCGGCCCCTGGGCTCGGTGGTGGTCGGGCACGGCAACGACACCGGCGACGGCAGCGAGGGCGCCGTCTCGGGACGGGTCATCGGCACGTACCTCCACGGCCCTGTCCTGGCCCGCAATCCCGCCCTGGCCGACCTCATCCTGTCGTGGGTCGTCGGTCCCCTCGACCCCCTCGAGGACTCCGAGATCGACTCCCTTCGCCACCAGCGCCTGGCCGTGGCCCGCCGCGGCCACCCCCTCGCCGGCTGGCGGGTGAAGGGCTAGCCCTTCCGCTCTCCTGCAGGCTTGCTCGGTGTAGCGGCGGGCCTGGTCGAGGAGGAGGGCGACGCTCGAGGTCGAGCATACCGGTGCCGCCCGTGGGCGGGGTCAGGTAGAGGTCGAGGCCGGGCCGGCCGAGGCCGGCCGGTCGTCCAGCAGGCGCGGCCAGCTCGTCCGAACGGGCCGGGATGGTGGCGATGCGGGGCGGGTCGAAGGGCTCCGGACCCGCCTGACCCGGCGGGCCACGACCTCCCACCCGGAGAGGGACGGCTCCAGGGAGGCGGCGAGCCAGTGCATCTCCGCCTCGTCGGCGTCGCAAATACGAGCCCAGCGGGCCAGCCGACGGTCCATCGACCCGGGGTGCGCCAGGCTCGCCACGACGCCGGGAGCGAGGCGCCCGAACCTGGCGCGCCGCGCCGGAGATGCCCTGCCCGGGGTGGGTCCTTGAAGTGTCCGGCGTCGCCGACGAGCGCCCAGGCGACCCCGCCGACCACGCTTGCGCCGGATCGGCCCGCCACGCGCCCAGGCGGTCCAGCGGGGGGACCACGGCCACCAGGAACAGGCCTCCGTCGGTAGGGGCCGCGATCACCAGCTCTCGCGGCCCCACCTTCAGACGACGGTCGCCGGCGAGTTCCACGACGCGCCCTCGACGTACCGCCGCACGCCGAAGCGCTGGTTGGGGACGATGTGGTAGCGGCAGGCCCGGCCAGGCGGGCGACCGTGGAACCCATGCCGTCGGCGCCCATCACCAGGTCGGCGCGTAGCTCCCGCTCGTGCCCGGCGGCCACGACCCGCACGCCGGCCACCCGTCCCCGGCCGTCGTCGACCAGCCCCACCACCCGCGTCGAGGCCCGCACGTCGGCCCCGGCGGCCCGGGCGGCGTCGACCAGCACGGCGTCGAGAGCGAAACGGCGGACGCGGAGCCAGGGCCCGGCCTCGGCCGCTCGGACAGGCACGCCGACGGTTGCCCGCAGCGCCTCGATGCGCACGTCGACCTGTTCGAGCCAGGGTGCCCAGAGGACAGCACGCCCGCCAGCGCCCCAGGCGTGCCAGGGCGTCCACGGGGTCCTGCTGGAAGATGTGGGTCGACACGGTGCCTGGGGAACTCGGCCCGGTCGACCAAGGCCACCGACAGCCCCGACCGCGCGACGAGCGCCGCCCGCGGCTAGCCCGCGCACCTGGCGCCACCACGATCACGTCGAACCGTTCGGGCATGGCGACGAGGATGACGGCAGGGTGGGCCTCGCCACCGCGCCTCGCCCCCCGCCCGGCGGCTATAGGCCGTCGAACAGGCTCGACTCGCAGGTGCCCGGCGGAGCGCCCCGGCGAATGAAGCACTCATGGCCCCAGAGGTCTGCGAAGGCACGGGGCGGCAGGGCGAGGAACATCGACGTCTCGGCGACCTGGCTGGCGTGGGCGGCCATGGCCCGGCGCTTGTGGTCCAGGTAGGCACCGACCTCCACAGTGGTCGTGATGGCCGACCAAGGGCTGCCGAGGCGGGCGACGTCGACCTGGGGAAGATCGGCGACGTCGCCGGCGACCATGGCGACGGCGACCGCCCGCACGACCCGATCGCGGTCGAGCGTCCCTTCGTAGCAGCGCGTGCCGGTGAGGTCGGCGGCGCGCCCGCCGACCCGGTGGACCTGCACGTGGTCAGGATGGCCGGTCACACCGTGATCGTCATAGGTCGTGAGCACGTCGGCTTGCTCCTCGGTGATTATCGCCGCCAGGCGGATCGCCGCCTCCTCCACGTCCGCCCGCCAGAAGCAGGCCGGGTCGTCATTGCCCGCGCTGCCCGCCATGCCCGAGTCCCGGTAGCCGAGGTAGGCGACGCGGTGTACGCCCAGGATGGCCGCCGAGGCAGCCGCCTCGGCCGCCCTCACGGTCGCCAGGGCCTCGCCGGGGCCCGGCCCCCCGGAGGGAAGCTCCCCGAGCTCGCCTCCGGTGGCGAAGACCACCACCACCCGGTGGCCCTCGGCCGATGCCTTGGCCAGGGTGCCGCCCGTGCCGATGGCCTCGTCGTCGGGGTGGGCATGGAACGCGACCAACGTCGCCATCAGGGGT
>Ga0187892_10003273_pt1 | contig 29900 bp, 36 predicted proteins | sample MA1701073metaG_FD_139345 | JGI IMG/M metagenome (GOLD analysis project Ga0187892, IMG submission 139345) | Bio-ooze microbial communities from a basaltic lava cave in the Kipuka Kanohina Cave System on the Island of Hawaii, USA - MA170107-3 metaG ... | reverse complement strand
TGTCCTAAACTTGTGGTGTCCGATGACTTTTCCTTTGTGCTCTTTGTGTCTTCGCTCGGTGGACTCTGTGATTACCTCCTGTTTTTAATCACAGAGTTCACGAAGGCAGGACACAAAGGGCACAAAGGCTGAACACCACAGGATTAGGACATTACTAGACACCACCTAATCAAGCTACTGCTTGCTTTTAACGGCTTTTTAGTTGTAAATTACCTAGAATTGGAGGCAGCGTTTTGTTAACTGGCCGTGTTTTACTTTTGAACTTCTCGTACGAGCCGCTCGGCACGGTGGGCGTCGCGCGCGCTGTCTGTCTGTGGTTTCGCGGCGCGATCTTTGTCGAGGAGAATGACGGTGACAATGTTCTGCACTCGCCCTCGACGACGTTTCCGGTTCCGTCGGTTGTCCGGCTGCGGCATTATGTGCATGTTCGTCGTAACAGCCGCGAGACGACGATGAAGCGTGCGCGAATCTACATTCGCGACCGCTATCGCTGTCAGTATTGCGGTGAGCACAAACACGCTAAAGATCTGACGCTCGATCACATCTTTCCGCGTGCGCAAGGCGGCGAGCACACACCGCAGAATCTTGTGACCGCGTGCGTTAAGTGCAATCAGCGCAAAGGCAATCGAACGCCCGAGCAAGCGCGAATGCCACTGCTCACGTCGCAAAAGCTGCTTCGGCTCGGCCTCGATCACGTGCTGTTGTGTCACTACGCCGAAAACAAACCCGCGTGGCGAAAGTATCTCTTTATGGATGACGTTGACCAGGAGGCCGAAGTAATGGCGGCATAGGTCACATTAATTTGTTCGAAAGAGATGCGATTGCGGCAAAGACCGTGATCGCATTTTTAATTAATAAAAATATGAAACTGATAATTATTCACGGGCCGCCTGCTGCCGGAAAACTAACCGTTGCCCGCGAAATCGAAAGACGCACAAATTTTATGGTCTTTCACAATCACCTTAGCATAGACGCCATCACTCCGATCTTTGAGTTCCTTTCACCACCCTTTCGTCGATTGATGCGAGTAATTCGGACAGCCGTTATCGCAGAGGCCGCTCGGGAAGATACGAATCTTATCTTTACCTGTATTTACATGCGCGGAATTGACGAAGAAAACATTGAGATCATTGCCAGTGCCGCCGAGGACAATGGCGGCCAGGTGTTTTACGTCTTGCTGACGTGCGATCCGCAAATGCTGGAAAAAAGAATTACAGAGGAAAGCCGAAAGGAATTTGGGAAGATAAAATCCGTAGAAGCGCTGAGATCTGATCTGTCTAAATTTGATTATTATTCAACTATTCCAGGTCGTGAAACGCTGATAATCGACACGACGCACGTTTCGCCTGACGAAGCCGCGACGCGAATAATCGATCATTACCAGCTGGATACTTTATGAGGTACAAAGATGAAACAGAGATCGCCGCGGTCGTGCGCGGCTTTGAGGACGCGACGATCTCGCGTGATAAATGGAAGCACGCCGAGCATCTGAGCGTCGCGTTGCATTATCTGTCGCTTCACGATATTGAAACGGCTACGGTAAAAATGCGCGATGGCATATTCAAGCTGCTCGGCGCATTTGGCGTCGATCTGACAAAAGAAATGCCTTACCACGAAACGCTGACCGTGTTTTGGATGCGAACCGTGGCAAAATTCAACGCGTCGCAAAACGGAGCTTCCTTTTTAGACAAAGCAAACGAACTCGTCGCTAGATACGACAAAGACTATCCGCTGCGATTCTACAGCCGCGATTATTTGTTTTCGGACGCAGCAAGAGCGAGATTCGTCGACGGTGATCGGGTATCGCCGTTTTTAGAAAACAGCTAATAGCTGATAGCTTATAGCTGATAGCTGCTTTCTATGCTCAGGTTTTTTAACACATTATCACGTCAGGTCGAGGAATTTCAGCCGTTGGAAAATGGCAAAGTTCGGATGTATATCTGCGGGCCGACGGTTTGGAATTTTGCGCATATCGGGAATTTTCGCACGTTTATTTTTGGCGACATCTTGCGGCGGTATTTGAAATTCAAAGGCTACGAACTGACGCATGTTTTTAATCTGACGGACATCGACGACCGGATCATCAACGAAGCGACCGCAAAAAATATCACTATCGACGAGTTTACCGCGCCTTATATTCAGTATTTTTGGGAGGACTTTGACGCTCTCGGCAACGAGCGGCCCGAGATCACGCCGCGTGCAACCGAACACGTCGCGGAGATGATCGACATCATCGCCAAGCTGCTTGCAAACGGTCACGCATACGAATCCGACGGCTCGATCTACTATCGCATCGCGGCGTTTCCTGATTACGGCAAACTGTCGAAAATAAAGTTCGAGGGCAACATCACCGGCGGTTCAGATCGCATCGACACCGACAAATATGAAAAAGAAGATGCGCGTGATTTCGCACTTTGGAAATTAGTCGGTGATGACGAAAATCCTGGCTGGGACGCGCCGTTTGGTCGCGGTCGTCCGGGTTGGCACATCGAGTGTTCGGCGATGTCGATGAAGTATCTTGGCGAGACTTTCGACCTGCACGCGGGCGGACAAGATCTTCAATTTCCGCATCATGAAAACGAGATCGCACAGAGCGAAGGCGCGACTGGCAAGATGTTTTCTAAATATTGGATTCATAGCGAATTCCTCAAGATCGACGACGTAACGATGTCGAAATCGAAGGGCAACTTCTTCACCTTTCGCGATCTGCGCGAACAAGGTTATTCGCCGCTCGCGATACGTTATTTGCTGCTCTCGGTTCCCTATCGAAAGCAATTGAATTTTACATTCGAAGGTTTGCAAGGCGCCGAATCGACGGTTGAACGTCTGCGCAATTTCAGATCTGTAATTTCAGATTTGAAATTGGCGGACGAGTCTGACGGAGAGATTGTAGAAACAGTAGTTAAAGCACTCGCCGGTTTCGAGGCCGCGATGGACGACGACTTTAATACAGCCGCAGCTCTTGCCGCCGTCCACGACATGGTTCGCGAGATAAATACGGCGATGTCGAATGACGGAATTACAGAAACGGAAAAGTCCGCCGTGCTCGACGCGATCGCAAAATTCGACGCAGTGCTCGGCATTTTCGGTGCGGAAGATGACAGTTCACTCGATGCCGAGATCGAAGCGCTCGTAAACGAACGTCAGGAAGCGCGCAAGACGCGCAACTTCGCACGTTCGGATGAAATCCGCGACGAGCTCGCCGCAAAGGGAATTATTCTCGAAGACACAAAAGACGGCGTGCGTTGGAAGAGAAGATAATCCCAGATTAAGCATTAGAAAGAGTAATGATGTCTCTTTTGGTTTCTTCTTTATGATTTCTTTGCGTTCTTTGCGTCTTTGCGTGCACGCAAAGCCGCAAAGGACGCAAAGGAAGAAAAATAGGATAAAAACTCCTATCGCGTAATCCGGGGTAATGCATTGCGTGCCTTTGCGTGCTTTGCAGAATTTAATCGCAAAAGAACGCATAGATCGCTGAGAACTATTTTTCTAACAAGACAAGTATCGCAGACGCGTCTTTCATCACGACGGATTTGTTTTTTACAACTTTATAATCGGCAACATTAAAATTCCTGATCGGCGGTTCGTTTTCTAGATAGCCGCCGCTGCGATAAATAAGCCACAATTTTTTATCTGTGATCTCAGTAAAATCTATAGTTTTCACATCGGCAAAACCACGTGGCAAAAAGAATGCACTGTCTTCTTTTAAGCCGTCTAAATGATCGATCTTAAAAACTTTGGCGCTTTTGTTGAGCTGTTGTTGTCCCGTAAACCACGCGTGGTAAGCGAAGAGGTCCTCGGTAGTGTAGATATTTAGTTTTTCAGATTCGAGAGCTTCGGTGACAAGCAGCTCAACACCGCACCACGAATTATTTTGCCGACTGTAGATGTTCATCACGCTCGCATATCCGCAAAACAAGATCAACAAACTTACAAACGAAATCTGTAGCCACCGAAGCGGAATATTCGCAACCGCGATCGCCGTGAGAATCGCAAAAGGAGCAAATACAATTATCAGATGTCGCGTTCCCCAGACCGAATATGGAAAGAGCCAGCTCGAAATCAGCACGATGATTATCGGAAGTTTTATAAAAACTGCGAGGAGAAATATGTTTCGCCGCGATCTGTCCGAATGTTGCTGCCAACGCGCAATGTAAAAAATCCATCCGGCAATAACGATAAGCAAAACCGGAACAGAAACATAAAAAATAGATACTGGTTCAGCCGAGCTTTTTTGGTTGTAAATTGGTTCGACGAAGTTTAGCACTAGTGTGCCTATCTCACGAAAACCGGGCCGCGTCATCCAACCGATGTTTTGGCTGAGGCTCGATCCGCTGTTGGCCGCTTTAATGACAGCGATCATCCATGGAACAAAACTCACGAGCGTGATCGCAAACATTAACGTAATTCGCCGCCATTTAATTCGCTGAAAACACAGCATCAAGACAACTTCGCTGATGGTGACGAACCATCCGAAATAATGCGTCCAGACGAGCAATACATTAATGATGACGAGTGGCACAAAGCTTTTGCCTTTGATAAAAAATCTCGCAAACAGCCATATCGAAAAGAGCGAAAAACACATCAACATGCTGTACATCCGCACTTCTTGCGCGTATTTGATGAGCGAGCCGTTGCCTACAAAAAGAAATAGTGCGAGTGCTGTTGTCCAGCGGCCGATCTTTAGTTCGCGGCAAAACGAAATGAACGGAAATAAGGCAAGCGTTGAAAAAATGACGGAAAATAAACGCAGCCATAACAAACTTTCGCCACCGACTGCGATCCAAATCTTCAGCAAAACATAAAACAGCGGCGGATGAATCAGGTCGAGCGCGACAAAATTCCAAATCTTGCTCCAAGCGTGCTCGGCTGCATGAACGCTAAAAATCTCGTCAAACCACAAACACGCATCCGTCAAACGCCACAGCCGCAATCCAACATACGCGGTGATCAGCAGTAAAAAGACTGCAACGTGCCTGTACCGTAGTTGTCGCATTTATCAGGAATCGTTTTAGCAGAGTTTGCCGCCGATGCTCGAATAAAAAAGCTGCACCTCTTTAAATGTGTCGGTGTCGCGGCAATATGAGAGGCAGCGGTCGTAGGGTTTTGAGTAGATGTGCAGGCTGACGGCGCGTGCGTCGTATTCGTCGAGATTTAGAATTTGGTGAATTGGTTCTTCGAGTTCGACCTTTGCGGCGAGACAATCGGAAAGCTCGAACGAATCCGTTTCGCGCAAACGACAAAGTCCGAGTGACTCATCTATTTCTTCGACCGCAAAATTCTGTCCTTTCAAACGGCCGACCGGCACGGTCATCCAGCATTTTTGATCCGAGTGGTTGTGTATTTGCGATACGTGACCCTTATCCCAACAGATCGCCATCATCTCAAAGCGGTCGTCTTTATAAATTAAATTTCGCGTGTAAAATTCAGGGTTCCAATGAAAATACTTGGTGATCGAATCGACCTCGACCTGATTTTCGCCGAGGAATTGATAGACGTTGACGCAGGTGAAGTCGTCGTCAGAAATAGATTTGAGGCCGTCGATGAGTTTCTCTACGTGCAGCATTTTTGCGTAAATTGTAACAGATTAAAACAGCCCGTTGTAGTAAGCGCGTTTGCGTGTCGTCGTCGAGCATCTGCCGTCGGTCAGCGGGTCGCCCGTGTCTTTGCAGCACGGATTAAGCTTTGTGCACGACAAACCATTTTTCATAAATCGTGCGAGCGAATCTTGTCCGATGTTCGATGGATGAAAACAGTCACAGCAAGATAATTGGTCGGCGTTGAATTTATAATTCCACGGCGCGTCGCTGTAGATAAACGTCGTGCCCGCAGCTTTTACGCCGCCGCCGACGGTCTGTCCGCCGATCATTATGATCTGCGAATTTCCGCCATCAGGAATCGCCGCATACTCGGCAGCCACGGTTCTCAAAATATCGCGATAGCCTTTCATCGTCGTGTATGTGTCGGCTACTCGTGTCGTCGAGCAATCGTTTGTCAGCGGCGCGCAGATGTTCGCGAGTCCCCACAAAAATTGACACGTACCGCCAACCTGACAATTCGATTTGCTGCCAAAATTACAAAGCTGCGAAACGCGAACCGGTGCGACAACGCCGACGCGAGTGTTGCCGATCGACATCAAAGTGTCGAGGCCTTTGCGCAGTTCGCGTTCGAATGCCGCGGGCGAAGTCTTGCAATAATTCGCCGGGTCGAGATCGCTGCTCGAACACGACGCGTTGACCTTAGCGACCATGCCGGCGCAATTGTCGTTGTGTCCGAGAAAAACGACCGCCATCCGCGTCGCCGGTTGCGCCATGAGAAATGTGCGAACATTGCCCGCTTGCGAAAAAAAGTTACCGACAAGCGTTGCGCCGGAAGCTGCACTATTCGGCGATCGCGTAATGAGATTCGTGCCCGCTTCACATTCCATCCGCTCGAAAACGCTAAATACATTTTCGCTGCCCGAAGCGCAAAACGCGCCGCCGTGAGTGTCGCTCGTCAGCCAGTTTAAGTTTTCCTGATCGCCATTTGAGCACGGAAAAGCGTTGCCGGCGTTAAAGCCTTTGGAGATGCTGTCGCCCGTGACATCTATAGCTCGGATGTTGAGCTGCGCACTCACCGTAAGAGCACTGAGCATTATTAGAAAAGTAAGAAGTGTGAAGCGAGCTGTCATTGATAACTGTTAAGTCATCTAATTCTGTTGCGCTTTTTGCAGAAAGTCAACGAACTCATCTGCGTTTCTCGTCAGCCCCGGAAAGGTCGCGATGATCTTGCCGTCCGCATCGAGAATCGCGTAAAACGGCAGAGCGACTGTCTGAAAAGTATCTTGCTGAAACTGCTGCTGGCGTTCGTAAACTTCGCCGTCGCCGTCGGTGTAAAGGCTAGCAAGCACGAACTTTTCCATCTCGGCTTTGACCTGGGGCCGCGTGAACATATTCGCCTCCATCCAGCGGCAGTTCGTGCAGGTGTAGCCGGTGAAATCGATAAAGACGCGTCGGTTCTCGAGCTTAGCTTTAGCGAGAGCGTCGTCGTATGAGTTGGTTACCCAATGAAGTTCGGCATCTTTGTCGCCGAGGATATTGAATCGCGATTCACGATTTTTTGGCGGCATGAACGATTCGAGCTCGCCGAGCTTTCGCCCGAGAACACCCGTTGTAAGATAACCGCACACAGCGAGAAACGCGACTGCAAACGCGACGCGCATCGCCGTCAACTTTTTCACCGGCGAGTCGTGACGAAACTTGAAAAGGCCGAGAATGTAGGCGCAGATCGCGAGGCCGATGACGATCCAGATCATCAGCACAACTTCGCGCGTTAGGATGACACCGTAATTCAGCGCGCTCGACGCTTTCAAACCTGCGCCCCAGACGAGATCGACGTTGGAGAGAAACTTCATCGCGGCGGCGACTTCGAGAAAGCCCATCACGACTTTGACAGAGTTGAGCCAGCCGCCGGATTTCGGCAGCGATGTGAGCAGCTTCGGCACGGTCGCCAGCACAAAAAACGGCAGCGCAAACACAGTCGAAAAGACTAACATTCCGAGAAGCGGCATTTTCCAATCGCCTTGCGCCGTCGAGACGAGAATCGTTCCGATAAACGGCGAAGTGCATGTGAACGACGTCAGCGTAAAGGTCAGGCCCATCAAAAGCGCTCCGATATACGCGCTTCCCTTGCCTTCTTTAGTGCGTGTAATTTTATCGAGCCCACTCAGCAGCGACGACGGAATCGTGATCTCGTAAAATCCAAAAAGATTAAATGCAAAAAATAAGAAGATCGCCGCGATGACGAGATTGACCCACGGATTTGCTGCAAACAGATTGATGCCTGCCGCGCCAAACGCAACCGCGAGCAGCATTCCAAGCAGCGAAAACGTCGCGATGATGCCGACGGAATAAACTGTCGCGAGCTTAATCGTTCGCGAGCGGTCGCCGTCCGAGTGCTTCATAAAATACGACACCGTGATCGGTATCATCGGAAACACGCACGGCGTCAGCAGCGAGATCGCACCAAATGTGATCGCGAGCCAGATGAATGGCCAGAGGTCGGTTGGCTGTTGGCGGTTGGCGGTTGGCGGTTGGTTTTGCTGACCATTGACCACTGACGACTGACCACTTTTCTTGGCGTCTTCGACTCCGGCGAACGTGACTTTTATAGTTTTCGGCGGAAGGCAAAGCGTGTCATTACAAAGTTGGAAGCGCACGTCGAGCGCGAGCGCATTTGCGGCGATCTCCGCGTTGGCTTTGAGTGACACGTCGAACGTCACTGAGTTTTCAAAATACTTCGTGATCAGCGGTTTGCCGTCTTCACCCACAAAGAGATCGTCGGTTTTCGTGATCGGCTTCGGCGAACCGATCTTGCCGTCGAGAGTAAAGTTGGAGCCGTCGGAAACTTTGATCGTCGTCGCGATCGGGCCGCCCTTCGGCTGTTCGAGCGCGTAAAGCTTCCAGCCGCTTTCGATGTCGGCTTTTACCTCGACTTTGATGAGATCACCGGTCGTAAGTGTTTTGTCTTTTGCATCGGACGTGAGGCTCCAACTCGATGGATTTTGAGCCAAAACCGCCGATGAAAAGATGACTCCGAACAACAGAACGCGAAACATAAACCCAATCATAATTGCCACGTAAATCAACCAGAACTATAACATTTTCACGGATTTCGAAGAATTTTCGCCCCGCGAATCTTTTGCACAAATCTCGACGCTCACATATAATAACGTCTTTATAGTTATTGCCGATTTTTACGTTTTTATTCCGCCGGAGGAATTGATTTTGCCAAAAACCGCAACTCGCGAAAAAGATAGTAAAGCAACTGCCAAAACATCGACGAACGGCGGCGGCACGACCGACTTCGTCGATGTCGAATTGGCGATCGCCGAATACAAAAAACGTCGCAAGTCACAGATCGAATCGATAAAGAAGACGGACAAGACGGTGCTGCGCGAGATGCTTTTTCAGATGGTTCTCGGCCGTCGCTTTGAAGAAAAGTGCGCCGAGGTCTATCGAATGGGCAAGATCGGCGGCTTTTGTCACCTTTACATTGGCCAGGAAGCGATAGGCGTCGGCTCGATGATGGCGCTCGAAAAGACAGACATGGTCATCACGGCATATCGCGATCACGTTCAGGCGATTATAAAAGGAATGTCGCCCGAGAGCGTGATGGCCGAACTTTACGGCAAGGCCGGCGGCTGCGTCGGCGGCAAAGGCGGCTCGATGCACATGTTCTCGAAGGAGCTCGAGTTCTACGGCGGTCACGGCATTGTCGGCGGTCAGATCGGCGTCGGAACCGGCATGGCCTACGCCGCAAAATATAAAAACAGCGGTCAGGTTACGCTCTGCTTCTTTGGCGAGGCGGCGGTCAATCAAGGCATTTTTCACGAATCGCTCAACATGGCGGCGTTGTGGCGCCTTCCCTGCATTTACATCTGCGAGAACAATCAGTACGGCATGGGCACGTCGCAGCAGCGTGCGATGTCATCACGCAGCATCGCGCGAAAAGCCGAGGCGTTCGAGATGGCGAATGAATTTGTCGATGGCATGGACGTGATGGCCGTCCGCGAAGCGACGCTGCGGGCAATTGAACGTGCCCGGAAGAAAAGCGAGCCGACGCTGCTCGAAATTCGCGCATACAGATACATGGGACATTCGATGTCCGACCCCGGCAACTATCGAACGCGCGACGAAATTTTAAAGTATCAAGAGCGTGATCCGATAGTTTTATTTAAAGACAGCCTGAGCGAAGCCGGCGTTTTGACAGAAAAGGATTTTGAAAAAGTAGAAAAGGAAGCGGTCGAAGCAGTCGATCGGGCAATAAAATTTGCCGACGAGAGTCCGTATCCGGATGAGAGTGAGTTGTTTACCGATGTTCTTTCCTGAGATTAGCGCATGCAATATCGGTTACGTTTTGAAAAACGGTCGAGGAAGGATCTTCAAAAGATGGAGAAAATGGATCGAGGGCGTGTTATTGCACGCATCGAGAAAATGACCACGGATTTAGCCGGCGATATCAAGAAGTTGACCGTACATCATCCAAGATATCGTCTTCGAGTTGGAAATTTTCGTGTGCTCTTCGATATCGAGGGCGACGAAATCGTGATTCACACAATTAAGGATAGGCGGGAGGCTTACTAACAATGACAACTGTTGATTTACATCCTGAATTTCTTCCAGCGACCGGTAAGCGAGAGTTTGCTGTGCTGCCTTACGCAGAATTCGTCGCTTTGAAAGAGTGGTTAGAGGACGTCGAGGACCTTCACGATCTTGAACTTGCGATTAAAGAGAATGAAGGACAACCATCTTGCACATTAGAAGAAGTAAAAAAAGAGCTTGGGTTGGATTAATGACAGCCACCAAACAGCAGGCGTGTTAGATGAGAGATTTCGGAATGATTGAAGCCGAAGCATTTGACATAGCGACGACCGGAGGCACGCCAGATCCGATCGAACCGCTGAGATAATATGGAATTAGTTAGAGTAAAAGACGTAAAACTTGTACGTGATTTTGTTGTTCATGTTTGGTTCACAAACGGGACAGACCGTGAGATCGATCTTGAAAAATATTTGCACGGCCCGGTCTTTGAGGAAATCCGTTCAAATCCGAACATGTTTGCAACGATCAAGGTTGGCCACGGACGTACAATTTGTTGGGAAAACGGAGCCGATATTGACCCCGACACTTTGTACCACGACCTGACTCCTGCGTGGGCCGAATAACCCGAATTGGAATTGGCGTAAATTATGGCAGTTCTTACTATTCGCGATGCTTTGAACGAAGCTTTGCGTGAAGAAATTTTAAGAGACGAGAACGTTTTCGTGATGGGCGAAGAGGTCGCCGAGTACGACGGCGCGTATAAAGTGACGCGCGGGCTTTGGAGCGAGTTTGGCGACAAACGCGTTGTCGATACGCCGATCACGGAGCTCGGGTTTGCGGCCGTCGGCGTCGGTGCGGCGATGGCGGGTTTGCGGCCGGTTATCGAGTTCATGACTTGGAACTTCTCGATCTTAGCGGCCGATCAGATCATCAATCACGCTGCGAAGATGCTTTATATGTCTGGCGGACAATTTAAGGTGCCGATAGTTTTTCGCGGACCGAACGGATCGGCGTATCAGGTTTCGTCGCAGCATTCGCAAGCACTCGAAGCTTTTTACGCAAACTTCCCCGGACTAAGAGTTGTAATGCCATCGACCGCTGCCGACGCCAAAGGATTGTTAAAATCCGCGATACGCGACGACAATCCGATCGTCTTTCTCGAACAGGAAAGAATGTACGGACTCAAAGGAGAAGTGCCTGAGGACGAGGATTTCACAATTCCGCTCGGTGTCGCTGACGTAAAACGCGAAGGCAAAGACTGTACGATCGTCGCCCGTTCGATGACCGTGCCGCTTGCGTTGCAGGCCGCCGAGCAGATACAGAACGAGTTCGACATCTCGTGTGAGGTCATCGATCCGCGAACGATCAAGCCGCTCGACATCGAGACAATCGTTAATTCGATCAAAAAGACAAATCGCCTCGTCATCGCCGAGGAGTCGCACGAATTCGCTTCGGTCGGAGCCGAGATCTCTTACCTGGTGATGGATCACGCGTTCGATCATCTCGACGCTCCGATCAAACGCATCTCGACCGCCGAGGCCCCGATGCCGTACGCAAAAAATCTCGAGGCTTTGGCGTTGCCGAGCGTTGATAAGATCGTCACGGCAGTTAAGGAAGTTTGCTATTTGTGATGCAATTAACATGGGATCCGGCAAAGCGAGAAAAAGTTCTCGAAGAACATAAGGTCGATTTTGATAAGATAAGCGATGTGTTTGACGATCCTCTCGCTCTTGAGTTTGTGGATGTCGAACATTCAAGCGAGGACGAGGTTAGATTTGCGATTATTGGCCTCACGGCGCACTACGGTTTGATTTATGTTGTTTACATTGCCCCAAGTGATGATGAAATTCGATTTATAACGGCACGGCGGGCCGAGCCCTTAATGGTTAAAGAGTATGACAAAGAAAGAAGCAGAAGCTAAATTAGAGTTTCTTGAAACGAGTGACGAGATGAAAGCACTCGGATTGCGACGCATAAAACGTCGGCATTACACCGGCCCACCTGAGCTTTTGCAAACAGATGCTCAATTGAAACGTTTGCAGGAAAAGTTGTTGAACGACGAGGAGTTTGTAAACAGACTCCGCGAGAAACTTGCGGCATAGCTCTCAATTCCAAATATGGCCGATAAATTCTTAATGCCAAAACTTTCGCCGACGATGGAAGAAGGCCAGATCGCGCGCTGGGTCATTAACGAAGGCGACGACTTTGGCGCGGGCGAGACACTTGCCGAGGTCGATACCGACAAGGCGACGATGGAGATGACCGCGCTTACCGGCGGCACGCTGCTTAAGATTTTGAAGCAAGCGGGCGACACTGCCGCACTCGGAGAAGCAATCGCGATCACCGGTAACAAGGGTGAAGACATTTCTGCATTATTGAGCGAAGCCGCAACATGGACAAAACCAGTCACAGAGAACACTGAGAAGATCCAACAAACGGCAGAAGTCAAGGCGGAAACACGAGCAGTAGCGAGTGTGTCCCCTAAAACATCAGCCACGACGACAGCTCCACCTGCTAACGCAGGCGGTTCCGCCTCGAACGGTCGTCTTATCGTCTCGCCAATTGCCGCGCGCATGGCGGCTGAAAACGCCATTGATCTAAAAACAATCCGTGGCACGGGGCCGAATGGACGAATCATTAAACGCGATATTGAGATCGCGCTTGCGGGTGGCGATCAGCCTTCAGCCGGTAGCGCTCAGCCGCTTCAATTTACACCGTCAATACAAGTCGGCGCGTCGGCCTATCGTGAAGAAACAACGTCGCAAATTCGTCGCGTGATTGCGACCCGTCTTGCCGAGTCGATCGGGCCGATCCCAACGTTTTATCTCACCGTTGAGATCGAGATGGACAGCGTGCTCGAACTCCGCAAGCAAGTAAACGCATCGGTCGGCGAAGATCAAAAGATCAGCGTCAACGACATCATCGTCAAAGCTGCGGCGATGTCGCTCGTCAAACATCCGTTCGCAAACTCGTCGTATCAGGACAAGACGATTCGTTTTTACAATCAAGCCGACGTCGGCGTCGCGGTTGCTATCGACGAAGGCCTGATCACGCCGGTCGTTCGCGGTGCAAATTTAAAAGGCTTTCTCGAAATCTCCTCCGAGATCAAATCTCTCGCCGCAAAAGCAAAGGCCAAAAAGCTACAGCCCGACGAATACACCGGCGCGACCTTCTCGATCTCGAATCTCGGGATGTTCGGCATAAAAGAATTCACCGCGATCATCAATCCGCCCGAAGCAGGCATCCTCGCGGTCGGCGGCGCTCAACCGACCCCCGTCGTTCGCAACGGCGAGATCGTTGTGCGCAACATCATGAATGTCACAATGTCCTGCGATCACCGCGTCATCGACGGCGCGACGGGTGCAAAATTCCTGCAGACCTTCAAACAAATGCTCGAACAGCCCGGCACGATGGCGATGTAAATCTCCATGGATTTTAAAATCATCGACACGCTCGCAGCATAGAAACTATCGCAGGTAAAAAGCTCTTGCGCATAAAACGCTATCTTGATTAAATTGATCTATGGATTTAGGTAACAAATTTGCGGTCTGTATTTTCGCAGAAAAGGAGATGCTGCTCACTCCCAGAAAGATGTACCGTGTTCTGCCGGACGAATCTGCCGCAAAGTCGGATTACATTCGCGTGATAGACGACGAAGGTGAAGATTATCTATATCCTAAGAAGTATTTTGTGTTCATACCCGTTTCCAGAGAAGTTGAAACCGCTATTTTGCAGGCCACTTAACTCCCTGAAATGCATGATTCAGATAAAGGCCGAGACAGCCCGCTTGCTCCATTTTTTGCGCTGATTTCGGCGCAGTTGTTGTTTGGTTCGTTGCCGGTGATCGGCAAGGTCGTGCTTGCAGTCTTACCGCCGATTGCCTTGGTCGGTATTCGAACAGCAATCACAGCCGCGATCCTCATCGGCGTTCAAGCATTCCGTGGACGATTTTGGCTTAAGGAGCGAAGTGATTATTGGCGGTTCGCCGGGCTGAGTTTGTTCGGCGTCGTGATCAATCAACTTTTTTTCATCGGCGGATTGTCGCTCACAACCGCGTCGAACACTTCGCTGCTTGCCGTGATGATACCTGTGTTTGCACTCGCGGTCGGCTCACTCGCCGGTCTCGAACGTCTGACAGCGATCAAGGTTATTGGCGTCGTGCTGGCGGCGGTTGGCGTAATAATTTTGATCGATCCGCGAAAGGCGTCGTTCTCTTCGCAGACGACGATCGGCGATCTTTTCATTGTCATAAATTCGCTCGCCTACGGCATCTATGTCGCCACGTCGAAGGCCGCGATAATGCGAAACGGCGTTTTTCGTTCGATGATGTGGGTTTTTATTTTTGCGTCCGTCATCTGTATCCCGCTCGGCGCTTGGTCGCTCTCAACGATCGATATTTCGGCGGTCGAGATGCGAATTTGGCTGATCGTTCTCTGGATCGGCATCGGCGCAACCGCCGCGCCGTATTTGCTAAACGCCTTAGCTCTCTCAAAGGTCGATCCATCGATCGTCGCCGTGTTTGTTTATCTGCAGCCACTGATCGGTTTTACATTAGCGGTGATCTTTCTCGGCGAAAGCATCGACAGCAAATTCATCGCCGCCGCCGTTTTGATCTTCATCGGCGTGTTTTTAGTCACGCGAAAGTTTATTCCGTCCGAAACGTGAGCGGTCTGGTTGTGCGACTTTCGACGGTCTCCTTTGCGTGCTTTGCGACTTTGCGGGAAAAAATCTTTATCTCACGCAAAGACGCAAAGAACGCAAAGAAAACATAAACAATAGTTCGCCCTCTGATTCTTCTCATCTTCTTCTTTGCGTTCTTTGCGGCTTTGCGTGGAAAAATCTTATCTCACGCAAAGACGCGAAGAACGCAAAGAAAAGCATAAGCTGCACAGTTACACAACCGACAGTCTGCAAACGATGACTTTTTGACAAAATTGCATTACATTCAGAAAGATGCAAACGTGTGAAATAGCCGAGTTTCTCAATGCCGAACTCATTGGCGACGGCGATGTCGAGATCATCAGCGTCGCCGCTCTCGATGTCGCATCTGCCGGTGAAATTGCGTTTGTAGAAAAGGTTGACAGCGAGATCAAGACAGCCGCTTCATGTCTGATCGTTCCGCTTGATTTCTCTAGTGATCTGACGCAAGCGGTTATCAAGACCGATAACCCGAAGCTCGCGTTCTCGCGCATCGCGGCCGTGCTTCACCCGTCATATAAACCGTCGCCGTTCATACATTCGACGGCGCTTGTTCGCGATTCTGCGAGCATCGGCAAAGGCGTGGTCATCGAGCCGTTTGTCTGTGTCGATGAAAATTCGTTTCTCGGCGACGGCACCTATCTTCATGCGGCGGCGATAGTCGGCCAGAATGTCCGCATCGGCAAAAATTGCGAGATACATTCACACGTGGTCATCCGTGATAACTGCACCATCGGCGACAACGTTGTTCTTCACGCGGGCGTGAGTATCGGCGCGGATGGTTTTGGTTATGTAAAAGATGATGCAGGCACATATCACAAATTTCCGCAGATCGGCACGGTCGTTATCGAAGACTATGTCGAGATCGGTGCGAACACGTGCATTGATCGCGGGGCTCTCGGCGAAACGCGCATCGGTGAGGGCACAAAGATCGACAACCTCGTTCAGATCGCACATAACGTGATAATTGGAAAGCGAGTTATCATCGCATCGCAAACCGGTATCTCAGGCAGCACGGTTATCGAAGACGATTGTGTGATCGGCGGCCAAGTCGGCATGGGCGATCACGCTCACGTGCAGAGCGGCGCTGTCATCGGTTCGCAAGCCGGTGTTTTGCCCGGCAAGATTGTTCGCGCAGGCATTTGGTGGGGCACGCCCGTTCAGCCGCTCGACGAATACAAACGTCAAAATGCGCACGTCAAAGGACTTGGCCGACTTATCGAAAAAGTAAAAGAACTGCGCAAAACCATCGACGAACTGAGAAACAAGCCGCAGTCATGATCTACGTTGCAGCTATCGCACTGATCCTCGCAGTTGGCGGATTTGTTCGCCGGTCACGCGAGTTTAGTGTCCGCAGAACGTTGCTCGACACGATCGTATCTGCAACGTTCGGCTGGCTCGCGGGAGTTTTCATCGGCGTCGGCGCGCGAGTCGGAATGTGGGCGATACCTTTTTTTAACGGCGCCGAACCGAGTGTGACGTTCGACGGCACTCTTCAGGTGATCCTCGCCTTTTCACTCTATGGCATCGGTCTGGGAATGGTGTATGAGCTGGTATTTCGCGGTATGTTGCATAAAAGCGGTCTGCTCTTTGGCGCGATAGTCGCAGTTTTTACGTGGTATCCGCTCGGAGCCGCGGGAGTGCAGCAATTGAATTTTACGCCGCAAATCCTGCCGCTGGGCGTCGTCACCGGAGCGATAATGTTATTAATGTTCGTTCCGTTCGGATTTGTTCTCGAAGTTTCGTTAGCCGCTTGGCATCGATGGCATGATGTTCAAGTCACTTCGCCAGTTCACGCAAAATGACCTCGGCGGCGCGTTTCGATGCTCCGCCGTGACCGAGCTTGTCAGCGGCAATCTTCAGTTCTTTTCGCATAGCCGCGTTGACATTTTTTTGCAAAAGATGAGCTAACTCGTCGCTTAACCTTTGTCCGCTAAGATCGTCCTGTATCAACTCTTTCGCAAGCCGCTTCCCCGCGATCAAGTTGATCAGGCCGTAATGCGGCACGTCGATCAGCGGTTCGAGTAGTTTGTAATTCACCGCCGATGTTTTGTAAACGACGACCATCGGTGTCCCAATAATTCCCGCCTCGAGCGTTGCGGTTCCGCTGGTTACTGCAGTGGCGTCCGCAGCATTTAGAGCGTCGTAAGTTTCGTTATGGACGATGTGCAGGTTATCTCTAGCGATCTTAAAAGTTTCTTTTACGTACGCGACGTGCTTCTCAGTTGCAAGCGCAAGAACCAGCTGTGTGTCTTCGAGTCGTTTGTCGCGAACGGCTTCAAGCATGATAGGTAAGATCCGTGCGATCTCTTTTCGACGGCTGCCGGGAAGTAAAGCAATGGTCGGGCGTGACGGATCGAGGTCGTGATCGCGGCAAAATTCTTCTTTCGATCTATCAGCGTGCACTTCGCGTGCGAGCGGGCTGCCGACGTACTCGACGTGCTCGACGCCGTGCTCGCGATACCAGTCTTTCTCGAACGGCAAGACCGTGATCATCAGATCGACATATTTTTTTATTGTAGAGAGACGATACTTTCGCCAGGCCCAAAGTTGCGGCGAAATGTAATAGACGACTTTGATCCCAAGTCGTTTCAGGTGTTTTGCAAGCTTCAGATTAAAGTCCGGGAAATCGACGAGCACCGCAACATCCGGCTTTTTATCTGCGGCGACGGCGCGCAACTTTTTCATCACGCGCAAAAACATCGGCAACGCTCGGCCGATTTCCGCCAGTCCGACGATCGACAGGCCGTCGGCCTCGACCGTCGCCTCGACACCGGCGTCGCGCATCCTTGGTCCCGCCGAACCAAAGAACTCGAAATGAGCGTCCGGCCGCACCTCTCGCAAAGCCATAACCAATTTCGCCGCGTGACCATCGCCGGAATCTTCGCCCGCGACTATCATGATTTTGAACGATTCACCCACTCTTCTCGTCTCTAAATAATTAGTAATAAATGATATATACGTTTGCCGAAATGACAACCCAATTGCAACCGTTAAGCATCAAATCTTGCGATTTTAAGATACTGAATTGGAATTTTACTTTATCGGATAGGTTGCAGAACTTCGTTTTTGCAAATAAAATCTAATGCTTTGGTAACTTCTACTGTTTCTCGGAGGAATTTTGTGACGTTTCGCTATCGTATTCTTTTTTTACTCATAACTATTTTTACGCTCGCCGTGTCGAGTTTTTCGCAGGTTGATTCGCTGGTCGGACAAGTTTCGAATTCAGGTTTCGAATCGTTTGCCGGCGGCATCAGCGGTGACGGCAGATTCATCGTCTTTGAATCGCGCGGCAATGTCGCAACGGAAAATCCTCGTAACGCCGACGGTAATCTTGAAATTTTTCTTTTCGATTACGCACAGCGCCGCATCTTTCAAATCACAGATACAAAAAGCGTCTTTTATGACGACAAGGTTGCGACCGAAATTTCTTTTAATGTTCGCGTCGCTATTTTGAGTACGCGTCCCGTTATCAGCAATGACGGGCGGTGGATCGCGTTTAGCTCGAACGCAACGCGTGCCTTTCCGGGTGATCCGACCGCAATGCCCCCTGTCCCTGCATTTCTTAGCACGACAAATCCTGGTTCCTTCGATGGCAACGCCTTTACGTCGCCGACGCCGACACCGGTTCCGACCGCTTCGCCGACACCGACGCCCTCACCGTCTCCAACGCCCGGTGCAAATCCGCTCACGATCGACGCCAACCTCGAAATGTGGATCTATGAAATTCCGCCATATGCACCTGTCGCCGATCTTTCGGCGGGCGACGAGATTGCTTTCACCGAGCTTGCGGGCGGAACGTTTACGCGAGTAACCAACTCGCTGCCGAGCCAGTTGCCACGTCCGGGCGGCGGATTTAATCAGCCGGTTATCGCCGATGATAATCACGACGCGAGCATCACCGACGACGGCAGCATCATCGCATTCGGTTCGACGCGCGATCTGGTGCCGACGGTCGGCAACGCTTTTCCGACCGAGGATACCGACGAGATTTATGTTTACAGCCGAGCCGGAGCAGTCACTAACCAAATAACAAAAACACCGCGCGGACCGATCTCTAACCCGATCTACAATAAATATCCGGTGATCTCGGGCAACGGCGGACGCGTCGCGTTCGCAAGTACCGGCGACGACCCGATCGATAATCCGGCCAGCACGACAAACTTCGATACAGGGAGCAATCCCGAATCGAGCCGCAACGAAGAAATTTTTTACGCTGATCTGGTTGGAGGAATTCCGCAATCGACAAGTAAACAGATAACCACGACTACGTCGGCTAACCTCGGAGATCCGGTTAATATCTTCGAGCGTGGCGGTCGAATGAGTCGCGACGGACGATTTATTGCATTTGACTCGTTCGCGGATTTTCCTGCGACCCCAAATCCGCCGAATCAAACTTCTTTGACGACATTTGCTCTCTATGTTTACGACACGACGCCGGGCAGTTTTAGACGCATTGGCCTGCGCAGCGACGCGGATTCGGCAGCACTTGGCGGCGACGTCTCGCGATATCCCGGTTTTACCGATTACCCTGACGGTTGTGTCGGCACTGCGTGCGTCCCGACGACTCTCGTGCTCGAGACGCGCATGAACATACGACCCGACGGCACGATACCGACAACGGCATCCGAAGGACTCAATCCCGATCCGACGCGACCGGCTCAGATTTATTCCTACGCGCTAAATCTCGCTCCGATGGATGCGACCTTTATGCGACTTGCAAGGTTCCCCGAGCCGTTTTTCGTACTCGCCTCGACACAGCCGATACCGAGCAACAAACTACAGAGGATGACCTTTAACCTTGCGCTCTCTGAATTGGGAACAGGTAATTTCGATCAGCAGACCGAAGTCTATTATTATCTGAAACCCGAAAGGGACACCGATTCGCCCGTAAATCTAAGTTTCTCGACCGGTGCGACGCGACAGGCGGTTACCGCATCGCCGACACCAAGCCCGACGCCGACGCCAACGCCCAGCCCGACGCCGACACCGACGCCAAGTCCGACTCCGACCGGTTCGCCAACGCCGACACCTTCGCCCACTCCGTCGCCTACACCGACAACTCCGCCCGCGGTTTTCGGAATATCGCCGGGCATGCTTGCAACTCTCGATTACCAGGCTGGTATCGACCGCCCCGTCGTCGCGCGAACCGCGGTCGGCTCGGTATCGAGGCAATTCGATCTGCCGATCGAATTGAGCGGCGTGACGTTATCGATCAACGGAGCAGCGTGCGGTCTAAAATCCGTCAGTCAGCGCCAGATCGTCTTTGTCGTCCCGCCCGGACTTGCCAGCGTGGCCGCCGGCACAAGTTATCCGGTGACCATCACAAACAATGGCGTGGTTATGAAGCGAACCGTGACGATCGTCCCCGCGAGACCCGATATCTTCCGCTCAGACGGGGCGATCTTTGCCGGCGGACGCACAAAGCTATTTAATGTAACAAACACCGTTCCGACAACCGAGCCGTTTACCGTGAGGACGATCAGACGAAGAGGTAATCGGCTTGTTCCGACGGTTTTGAGAATTCATGTCACCGGCGTTACCGATCTATTATCGCCGGCCCGAATCAGAGTGAGAATCCGTGATCGAACGCTGACCGCATTGACGACACCGGTCATGATCGAACCGGGCATTTGGACATTCGATTTCGAACTTCCACGGGAGCTTGAAGGAGCGGGCAATGATTTGCCAGTCGTCGTCTTTTACGAAGAACCGAGCGGATCGATATTCTTCTCCAGGCTCGACGATACGACATCATTTGTTTGGATTCTTTGACGGAGCGTGACATTTTTGTCGCGAAAAAGGGCGTGTCTTGACGGCACGCTTTTTTTCGTTGCGATTCGATTGCGGGTCGGTCGGCTGTGGGCTACAATTTAACCCGGATTACGCGATAGGAGCTTTTATCCTAATTTTTCTTCCTTTGCGTCCTTTGCGTCCTTTGCGTCCTTTGCGGCTTTGCGTGAAAAAAATCTTTTATCTCACGCAAAGACGCAAAAGAGAGGCAAAGAAATCACAAAGAAGAAAGAAGAAGAAAAATCATTACTCTTTCTAATGCTTAATCTGGGTTTAATCTAAACAAAACTTGCGTAAGAAAAGATTTTTTTTGAGAAACGCGTGTTTGTTACGCATTTTATTACACAACAAAAAAATATGGCCGGAACAGATGTAAGCACGATGAAGATCGCGCCAAAGGTTTGGAAAAATGGCGAGTTCATCGCTTGGGACGACGCACGGATACACGTGATGTCGCACGTTATCAATTATGGTTCGAGCGTGTTCGAGGGCATTCGCTGCTACGAAACGAGCAAGGGCCCGGCGGTTTTTCGTCTGACCGAGCACATGCAGCGGCTCGTCAATTCGGCCAAGATCTATCGGATGGATTCTGAATATTCGCGTGATACGTTTTGCGACGCGGCGGTCGAGCTTGTGCGCCAAAGCGGTCTTGAGAGCTGCTATCTGCGACCGCTGATCTTTCGCGGTCTCGACGAAAACAAACCGGCATTCGGCGTTAATCCGTTCGGCAACCCGATCGATTCGTACATCGCGGCATGGCAATGGGGCAAATATCTCGGCGAAGAGGCTCTCGAAGCCGGCATCGACGTCTGCGTGTCGAGCTGGACGCGGATCACCTCAAACGCTATGCCCGCGATGGCAAAAGCCGGTGCGAATTATATGAATTCGCAGCTTATCAAGATGGAAGCGATCCTCGGCGGCTTTAGCGAAGGCATCGCACTCGACGATCGCGGTTATGTCAGCGAAGGCTCGGGCGAAAATATCTTTCTCGTCAACAACGGCCGTCTGATCACGCCGCCGCTCGGCGCATCGATCTTGCCGGGCATCACCCGCGATTCGGTCATTCAACTGGCCCGCGAGCAAGGCATCGAAGTCGTCGAAACTCAGATTCAACGCTCCGCTCTCTATCTCGCCGACGAGGTCTTTTTCACCGGCACGGCGGCCGAGATCACGCCGATTCGCACCGTCGATCGCATCACGGTCGGTGCCGGAAAACGTGGTGAAATGACAAAACTTTTGCAGGAAGAGTTCTTCAAAGTGATCGACGCAACCCGTCCGGCACCGCACGGCGCATCGTGGCTGACATTCGTTCACGCCGACTCAGAAAAAAAAACAGCCGTAGCGTTATAGACCGGGAAAATTAAGTTGAAAGCGAAGCGATTTTAGAATGCACCTTTGACCGCCGCAACCAACTGCCCGGATTGTGGCATGACTTCGATGGCTTTTAGGATTTGCGGATCGGTTTCGAGTAGGACCTGAGTGCCGGCTTCGGTCGAGTAGTTGGCGGTGGCGATCTCTTCGCGCAGACGTGTGCGGGCGTAGTCGGCCATCGAGTTAATGTTCTCGGCGGTGAGGCCGTTCTTTGGCTCGGCGACGGTGAAGGAGCGAAAGGCTTCGAAGAGGCGGTCGGTCGCGTTGAATTCGTTCGGCTGCAGCACCTGTTTGAAACTTTGCTTCTCGACTTTCATCGCGTCGAAGCCCGCGACTTTACCTGCGACAACCTGACGAACAAAGTAGAACGCGGCTTCGTTGATGCGACCGCGAAGCGCGTTGAACCTCTGCGCCGGCACGACGACATCCGGCTCGATGCCGCGACCGCCATAAAGCGTGCGACCGCTCGCCGTCGTCACAGGGTTTCCCGCGGGTTTTGGTTTGGCATCGATCGCACCGTCTTCCCGACCGCCGTTGTCGTGCGAGTAATAGTCGTAGATCGATCCGCTCGAATAATCACGCTGTAGCGAGCGACCGAACGGCGTGTAATAACGAGCGGTCGTCAACGTCAGCCCGCTGCCATACGGCAGCCGAAAAACGCGCTGAACAAGTCCTTTGCCAAAGCTGTCGCTGCCGACGACGAGGCCGCGATCGTAATCCTGAATCGCCCCGGCGACGATCTCAGACGCCGACGCCGAACCGCCGTTGATCATCACGACGAGCGGAAAATTCTCCGAATTGCCGCCGGTCGAACGCAATTCGCGCAGATCCTTCGCATTCGCGCCCTTTACCGACACGACCGTCTTGCCGCCGGGAACAAATTTACTCACCACGGCGATCGCCTGTTCAAGTATGCCGCCCGGATTGCCGCGAAGATCGAGTATCAAACTTTTCATCCCGCGTTTTTTAAGGTCGGCGAGAGCGACGGAAAGTTCCTCTGATGTTGTTTGCTGAAAGCCGCCCGTCAACCCGACGTAGCCGATCGAATTCGGCAGCATAAAAAAGTTACGTATCGACGGCAGCGGAACTCCGCCGCGAACGATGTCGAGTTCGATCGGCGTCGGCGCGCCCACGCGCTCGATCTTTACATTGACGCTCGTGCCGCGCGGCCCGCGCACATTTTTAGAAACTTCGGGACTCGTGTATTCGGTCGCGTCTTTACCGTCGATCGCGAGAAAGCGGTCGCCGTAACGCAAACCGGCTTTGTCGGCCGGAGTGTCGGGAATCACCGATTGCACATAAACGCCGTCGCGATGCTGCAAGATCGAAACGCCGATGCCGTAGAATTGTGAAGATTGTTCTTCGTCGAGTTTGCGAAATTCCTCTTGCGTAAAATACGACGAGTGCGGGTCGAGTGTCCACAACATCGCCTGCATCGAGCTGTCGGCGACTTCGTCGTGATCGACCGTGCCGACGTAATTCGCGTCGATGACATCGAGCGCCTCTTTATAATCGCCGACAACGCCAGCCGTCGTCGGCCCGTGCTCAGCCTCTGTTCGCAACGGCATCCGGCCAAAAAGACCGCCGATAATTACACCGGTGACGATCAGCAAAATCGCAATAAGCGTGAAACGCTTTTCCATAAATACACTTATAAATATAGCACAGCAGGTAGTGTGCTAATCCTACGGTGTCCGGCTTTGTGCCCTTTGTGTCCCGACTTCGTGAACTCTGTGATTAAAACAGAGTGCACGGAGCGAGGACACAAAGGACACAAAGAAAAAGTCATTGGACACCACAAGTTTAGGTGACTGCCGCACAGCGTGGGTCACGATCGCCCTTTTACTTTTTACTGACAAAAATTTACCATTAGCTCTTTATTAACGCGGTGAAACCTGAACTTTCCATCGTGATTCCCGCTTACAACGAATCGTCGCGACTCGGCGAACCGCTGCGAAAAGTCATCGACTTTATCGTTGCTTCGAAACTGAATGTCGAGATCATCGTCGTCGATGACGGCTCGTCCGACGACACTGCGCAGATCGCGGAAAATGTGTTTGCCGAATTCGCCGACATCGCTTCTCAGGTCATCCGCTACGAACAAAATCGCGGCAAAGGCTTTGCCGTCAAGACCGGTTTACTCGCCGCGACAGCCGACGTAGCAATATTCAGCGACGCCGACCTTTCGACGCCGATCGAAGAATTACACAAGCTCGTCGAACCGATTCGACGCGGCGAATACGATGTCACATTCGGATCGCGCGCGCTCGACCGTTCGCTCATCGGCACGCATCAACCGTGGCAACGCGAACAAGGCGGCAAGGTAATGAACCTCATCATCCGCACGATGTCCGGCCTCAAATTCTCCGACACGCAATGCGGTTTTAAGGCATTCAACATGACAAAGTTTCGTCCGCTGCTCGACGTGATGACGATCGACAGATTCGGCTTCGACGTAGAGTTTTTATTCGTCGCAAACTATCACGGCCTACGGCTCGCCGAGATTCCCGTTCGCTGGAACGACGTTGCCGGCTCAAAGGTCAACCCGCTGCGCGACACGCGCCGCATGATCGGCGAACTCACGCAGATTCGTCGTAATGCGCGCCGCGGCCTGTATGATTTACCTTCTCGCAAGGCGTATAATGATTAGCATGTACTGGGAAGAAAGAATCGTATCCAACCCTGCAATAATGGTCGGCAAACCGTGTGTCAAAGGGACGCGAATCACTGTTGAGTTTATTTTGGGACGCTTTGCCGACGGTTGGTCAGAGAAAGAGGTCTTGGATAGTTATCCGAATCTAACGCTGGACGATCTACGAGCAGTGTTTGCATATGCAGCGGATTGCATGAACGATGGTTCGCCATTCGAGAAACCAGTGGCCAACTGATGCCCTCCTTCGTAGCTGACGAGCATATATCCTCGACGACCATCGATTTGCTAAGAAAGGCCGGCTATTCGGTAATCTCGATCCGAGAAGAATGCCCCGGTGCAACAGACTTCGAGATTTTGACATTAGCGGATCAAAGTTCCTGCGTGGTTATCACTAACGACGGAGATTTTGGTGAACTGATTTTTAAAGATAAAGTTCAGTTCTCCGCAGGTCTCATATTCTTCCGTTTCGTTAGTTTTCGATCCGACGAGATGGCTGAAATGATTCTTCATCGTATCGAAGAATATGGCGATGAGTTCGAGGGGCTCTACACCACGATTTCTCGGGAAAGATTTCGTCAACGACCCATAGCAACCTAATTGTCGTATAATGATCTAGCTATGAATACGATATATCAAACGAACGCCAACGACTTGAATGTTGAATTGATTGAGAGCATAAAGGCGGCATACAAAGACAAAGATATTGAAATCGAAGTGTCCGAGATAAGCGAGATCGACACTACGGATTATCTGCTCAGCTCGCCTGCAAATAAAGAACATTTGATGCGCGCTATCGAGCGTGTCGAGGCCGGTGATGTAATTATTCCTGATCAGGAACAGTTCAGATGAGAGGTATCTCATTCGACCCCGAAGCATTCGAACAATATAGCGACTGGGCAAAAGCCGATAAAAAACTGTTCGAGCGGATTCGTCGTTTGATCATTGATACTGCGAGAGATCCATTTCTAGGTATTGGCAAACCGGAACCACTTAGAGGATCGTTACGTGGCTACTGGTCCCGACGCATCACAGACGAGCATCGCCTCGTTTATAAAGTTACCGATTCCCACATCACGATACTCAGCTGCAAATTTCACTACTCGGAATGACCGCAAGACTAAACGTCAACATCGATCACGTAGCGACGATTCGCGAGGCGCGAAAGACCGTCGAGCCGAGCGTGATGCAAGCCGCACTCATTTGTGAGCAAGCCGGTGCGCACGGAATAACGGTGCATCTTCGCGGCGACCGTCGGCACATTCAGGACAGCGATGTCGAACAGCTAAAACAAAACGTCACGACCTACCTCAATCTCGAAATCGCAGCTTCGACAGAGATGATCGCCATCGCCACGCGCTTCAAACCCGACGCCGTTTCGCTCGTCGCCGAAAATCCGAACGAGATCACCACCGAAGGCGGCCTCGACGTTGTCGCAAACTTCGACAACGTAAAAAATGCAGTTGAAAAACTAAAAGCCGTGGGAATCACGGTCAGCATCTTCATCGACCCCGCTACCGAGCAGATCGACGCCGCAAAACGCGCCGGTGCCGACCAGATCGAACTCTGCACCGCCGAATACGCCGAAGCCACTCTGAGCTCCCCTCCTTACAAAGGAGGGGTGGCCGCCGCTTCGGCGGACGGGGTGGTTCTTGATTCGGACGCCGAAGCCACTCCGTCAGAACCGGGAGCGATAGCGACTGGGTTGCCCCCAGCGACTACCGAACTCGCGCGTCTCGCCGCCGCCGCACGTCACGCTCATTCAATCGGCCTGATCGTCGCCGCCGGCCACGGTCTGACAACATCAAACGTCGCCGCCCTCGCCGCCATCGACGAAATCACTGAATTCAACATCGGCCACCACATCATTTCCCACTCCGTCTTCATCGGCCTCGAAAACGCCGTCAAAGAAATGCTCGGCGCGATCCGGTAGCCATGTTATGATTACCGCGAGGTGAGGTTTATGGCGTCCGTTTTCGAAAATGACGAACAGATGAAAAAAGTTTTCAAGTCTGCGATTGTCGAAGTCCTGCAAGAGCGTAAAGACCTGATTCGCGAGATCATCGACGAAATTATCGAAGATGCAGCCCTCTCACACGCGATCGACGAAGGCGTCGCTTCGCCAAAAGTCAGCCGCAAACAAGTATTCGAGCTTCTTGAGACCACGAATTGAAAGTCGAATTCCGCAACAGCTTTATAAAAGACCTGCGCGCGATTGCCACGTTCTTCTCAAACCGAGTCTTACCGGTCATACTTCAAAAAAGCCTTATCTGATTATTACCTTGGAAGAGATGTTGCCCGCCTGGATGAAGAAACAATTCGAGTGTGGTGATATCGAGGCTATTCAGTAGGTCTACGGTGATTGGTCTTTTAGCATCCCAGAAAATGCGTGATGAAAAAAACTTCTGTGCTGTTTCCGAGTTCAGGAGATTCGCTACATATTCGGCTTCCTCGAAAGAATCAAACGAAAGAAAGTTGCACGTATCATCAAGCATCACGGGTTTGCCCTCAAACGGGCAGACCACTTTAAACGAAAGCGATTTGTAAAAGCCGGAAATCGCAACTTTCCAAGAGGTAAACGAATAGTCTCCGATCCCAAAAACTGAAAAGCGCGCCCGCTTGCTATAAATCGTGCTTCTCCTTCCATCTAAAAGTTCTGCGTAACTCAAGAGATAGTTCCAAGTTTTGGGCGCTGTTCTGGTAATTAGAGATGTATCGTCGCCAACCCGTCTCTGAGTTACAATAACCCAACGTCGTGGTTCTGAAACGGTTGCTTTACCAAGGTCGGAACTTTTTAACAAAGGATATAGATATTCCTCCTCAATATCAGCTAGTTCATTAAAACCATTAAAAAACTTGCCATCTTCACGGCGAAGTTCCATCACCTTCGAGCAGTCGTGTTTAATGCCCGAGCGCCACTTCCCTTTACCTACGCTCTGAAGATGCTGAAGCGAATCAAACGAACGAACACAAGCAACAACTTCTCCATCCTTGTAGCCAATGACTTGCTCCGGCTCCGAATCGTGTAGTGACCTGTAAACTTGAGCCTCGTAAACCATATCCGTTCCGAACCTGACAACCAACAAGCAAGCATCCACAGAAGCACCAAAAGACTGCTGCGCGTCAATTCGATAGAGTGAGGCGAGGTTTATCTCGATCTCTTTTTGCCAGATATACTTTAGAACCTTTCGGGCCACCGCCGTCTTACACAGCATCGCGAGCATAGCCGTTCGTCCCTGTAACCGTTCTGCCAGTCTTAACAGCATCCATTCCGAAATGTCGAAGTTGCTTTTTCCGGTTTTTGCGTCAAATCCATTAAGGTGGTGAAAGTTGGATTTAACGGGAAGGTTGGTACTTCCGAGGATTCCGAGTTCAGAATTAGTAACCCACGGCGGATTCCCAATTACAAGCAGTGGATCCGAAAGTCTCGAAAGGTGATCAGAGAGGTCAGCCTCAAAGAAGTTCTCATTGACTATCCGAATATCGGCACCAAAACGAGGAACGAAGAAACGACTTCGAGCTAACTCGGCATAGTAAGCTGAAATTTCAACGCCTAGAGCATTTTTCGCTTCTGAGAATTCCTCGCAAGCGGCTTGGAGAATGTTTCCCTTTCCACAAGTAGGTTCAAGTATGCTCTCTGGAACAAAGCCAATAGAACGCACGGATGCGGCGACGTCGGCAGCCAATTCTTCAGGCGTCTGGAAATCACCGAACTCTGCTTTTTCTTTTGGCTTTGCCATCGTTATTAGCGGACACGAATTATACCGTTAACATTGCCCGCCTCGGCTATTACGCGGCCATATTGAAGTCTCCATTGCAAAGCATTAGAGATTGTTAAGTATCCTTCAAGCAGTTCTTGTCCACCCAATAATTCATCTGCTATAGCATTGGCCTCAATATCATCGAGCGGTAAGTTGCGTTCATGCATAAACGCCACCAAATCTTCCTGATTAGCACCATTCTCCAGCAAACGGATCAAACCGCGGGTTGTCTGATTGTCCGCAGTTCTCGATGAAGCAACGAAATGTGTGTGTTGCATATCGAGCGTTCCGGTTTGAGCAACGGGATCGTCAGTTTTTGAATAAACGAACACCAGAAGCGAGTAGCCAAGTCCGAAAATCTTCTGTCGTGCTGATTTGAACGGGCAGGAGGACTGCGGCTGAACGATGCTCGTCACTTTAATGTCGACTTCGAGATTCGGTAAATCGATTCCAGATGCCGCATTTCCGGTCTCGAATGTGTATTTCGTGTCGAGATACGCCTTAAACTTATGTTCAACGTATGTGCCGACCGCCTTTCCGTCCGTTACGCCATAGAGTGCAGGCTCGGGAAACGTGGACTCTACATGCGCAAATGCCTTGGCTTCATTTTGTAAGATTGGAATTGTTAGCGGTTTCTTTGGCATTACGTGTCAGTGTCTCGCTTCACCGGCGCTTTCTCGACATGCGGGTCGGGATAATCAGCCAGCGGTGTGCCTAAGGTTACAACCGTGCGCGAGGCCGTCACTTTTAGTGAGGATAGGATAGCTTATCTTAATACCTGTCTCAACGCCTGGTCGGTGCAGCTTTTCTTCACCTTGGCGACTTCTTCGGGAGTACCGGTGGCGACGACACGTCAGACTTTGGTGACGTTGTACCAGATGGAAACGTATGCCCTGCGCAACGGCGTCGATGAACTCGATGCGCGCCTTTGGATGAAATTCAAAGGTCACTTGCCAAATCGCTCTTCGATCTCAGCGAAGACCTGTTCGCCGGGAATCGTTTTTACTTTGCCGGAGCGAACCTCTTCAACGCGACGCTCGATCTCGATCTTCCAGAGTTCGTCGATCTCCTTTTGCGACGGAGAGATGCTTTCCAAGAGCCTGTCAACCAATTCGAGCTTCATGTCGATCGGCAGCATTTCAGCCCTCTCCATGATATCCATTGTTTGTGATGTCATAATTTCTCCTTCGACGATCTCATTCACCAAAGCCATCAAGATGTTTTTTTTTGGTAGAAAGGTCCGTTGGAGCATCAACGTCGATCACGCCAAATAAATGACCGGCAACCTCAGCAACTGTTCCGGTTGACTGATCTTTTGTCGTGATGACGATCTGAACACGCGTGTTAGGTTTAATTTTGACAGGTTTATCAGGCCTAAAAACGATGCCGTCATAAACTGCTTCACATTTCTGTGTCATAATACCTTCACCTTAAATTCGTATTGCGGTTCATTAAACTCAGACAGTCGGTATCAAGAAGTATCATTCGCGGCTAATCCTTGTCGTAATCTTCACGCTGAGATTCCCGCCACTCACGGCCTAGACG
>Ga0187892_10003272_pt1 | contig 29904 bp, 25 predicted proteins | sample MA1701073metaG_FD_139345 | JGI IMG/M metagenome (GOLD analysis project Ga0187892, IMG submission 139345) | Bio-ooze microbial communities from a basaltic lava cave in the Kipuka Kanohina Cave System on the Island of Hawaii, USA - MA170107-3 metaG ... | reverse complement strand
TTCCCCATTTTGATTCAGAAGATTGACGCAGAGCGAGTTGGAGGGTCACGCTCCGTCGTGACCGTCCCGCGAAGCGGGAGACGCGACAGAGCGCGTCCCTCCAATTTGGGGAATTTCTGGATTGGAACTTCGTCCGCAATGCGAAAGGAGCCGTCTCCGCTGTCACCATTCTGCTTGCGAATCGAGGTTTGGACAACTAGCCTTGCCGCGCATTTTCCCCACGGAATCATCACATGAGTTTTTCTGCAACGGTTCACAACCTGATTTTGCTGACGGCGTCGCTGCTCTGCCTCCGCGCGGCGGTCGCCGAGCCAGCAAAGGAACACGCGGAGTTCTGCGCGAAAATCGAGACGACATTGCGCGAGGGCGACCCGACGTTTCTGACCAAAAGCCTCGACATGGACGGCATCCTCGCGCGGGTGATGCGCGGGTTCGCGGGTCCCGAGGAGTTGCGGGAAGCGTTTGGCGCGGCGTTGCGCAAGTCGTTCCAGTTTGGCGCAAAAATCCGCGACTCGACGGGGCAAACTGGGAGCTATCGGCTGTTGCGCATCCGCGAGTTTCAGGGGCGTCCCGCCGCGTTGTTTCGGCTGGTCAACGAGGAAAGCGGCGTGGTGTATCACGAGCTGGCGCTGGCGGCGGACCCGTCGGGCGCGGTGCGGATTGCCGACGTGTATGTCCACAATTCGGGCGAATGGATTGGCGAGACGTTTCGGCGCGGGTTTCTGCCGATGGCGGACAGCGCGCAGAAGGATTTTCTCGAAACGCTGGAGGGTGAGGAGAAGCTGTTTCTCCAAAACATCTCGGAAGTGCAAGGCATCCTGTTGCTCATCAAGGCGGCGCGCGCGGCGGACGCGTTGAAGATGTGGACGGCGCTGCCTGAGCCGCTGCGAAAAAACAAGAACCTGCTGCTGATGCGATTGTCGCTCGCCGCCGAGGTGGGAGCGCGCGAACTCGACGCCGCCATTGAAGATTTTGGCAAGGTGTTCCCCGACGAGCCTGCGCTCGATTTGGCGTTGATGGACATCCTGACCGAGCAGAAAAAATTCGAGGAGGCGTTTGCCGCCATCGCGCGCATCGAAAAATCGCTGGGCGGCGACCCCTACCTGCACGTGTTGCGCGCGGGCGTGCTGCTCAAGCAGGACAAATTTGCGGAAGCGAAAGCGTGGGCGCAGAAAACCGTTGAGGCGGAGCCGACGCTGGTGGACGGACCGATTGCGTTGCTGACGATTTCGCTGCTTGAAAAGAATCACGCCGAGACCGCGCGGCTGCTCGCGGCGCTTGAAACAGAGTTCACACTCACGATGGGCGATTTGACGAAGGCGCAGCAGTATGAGCATTTCGTCAAGTCGAAGGAATACGCCGCCTGGCTCGAATCGCGCAAACACGAGTGACCCTTGCGCGCGGACGATTCATCGCGCCGCCAAATCCATGATTCTCATGAAACGAATCCTCGCGCTGTTCGTTGCTGCCGCCATCAGCGTCTTCACGCCTTCGGCGTTGCCACAGACGCAGACGACGGCAACGCGCTTCCACCCGACCGTCGGCGTCACGCGCGCGGTGTTGCCCAACGGCATGACGGTGCTCATCAAGGAACGGCGCGAGTCGCCAGCGGTCGTGACGTTCCTCGCGTATCGCGTCGGCATCCGCAACGAGCAACTGGGGTTGACGGGCTTGTCGCATTACCTCGAACACATGTTGTTCAAGGGCACGCGCAAACTGAAGAAGGGCGAGATTGATCTCATCACGCTCAAGAACGGCGGCGAAAACAACGCCTACACCGCCGCCGATTTCACCGCGTATTGGTTCAAGTTCACGTCCGACCGCTGGGAAGCGGCGCTGGAAATCGAAGCGGACAGGATGCGCAACTCGACGTTCTTGCAGGAGGAATTCGACCCAGAGAAGCAGGTCGTCATCGAGGAATTGCAGGGCGGACTGGACAGCCCGTGGGAACCGCTCGACCAGACGGTCTGGGCGGCGGCGTTCACGCAGCATCCCTATCACTCGCCCATCATCGGCTGGTTTCAGGACGTGAAACGCACGACGCGCGACGACATGAAAGCCTATTACGACCGTTGGTATCACCCGCGCAACGCCGCGCTCGTCATCGTCGGCAACGTCAGCGCGCCCGAAGTGTTGGCGAAGGTGAAAAAACTTTTCGGCAAAATTCCCGCGGGACCCGAAGCGCAGCCGCAACGCGTCGTCGAACCGCCCCAGCGCGGCGAACGGCGCGTGATGGTGAAAAAGGAGACGCCACTGGAGCGGTTGATGATGGCGTTTCACACGCCGCAGGCGGCGCATCCCGACGGTTACGCGCTGGAAATCGTCTCCCTGGTGCTCGGCACGGGCAAAACCTCGCGGCTCTGGCAGCGGTTGATGGATCGCGACAAGTCGGTCACGGAGTTCGGGTGCCATTTCGACGAGCGTTACGACCCGTCGCTGTTCAGTTTCTGGGCGGAACTGAAGGAAGACCAGAAACTCGCCGACGTGGAAGCGGCGATTGCCGACGAAATCCAGAAACTCGCGACGCAACCCGTGACGCCCGCCGAACTCGCGCGCGCCCAGCAACTCATCGAAGCATCGTTCATCATGGGGCAGGAGGACGTGATGTCGCAGGCGAACCTGCTCGGCACCGTCGAAATGCTCGTCGCCCACCCCGACCTGCCCGAATCGGAGCGGGGACATCATTACCTGAAGAAATATCTTGAACGTCTCCACTCCGTCACCGCCGAGGACGTGCGCCGCGTGGCGAAAAAATATCTGCACGCCGACAATCGGACGGTGGGTTGGCTCGTGAAAGAGGAGAGCGCGGAACATGAAGGGGGAGGCGAGAAAGGCTCTGTGTCAACCGACCTGAAACTGAAAACGCCGCTCCAAAAACCCGCCGCAAATCCAAAATCGCAAATCCAAAATCCAAAATTGAATGTCGAGCGTTTGATTCTCGCCAACGGCTTGACCGTGTTGCTCTCCGAAAACCGCGCCGTGCCCGTCATCAGCATCGCGGCGTCGGTCAACGCGGGCGCGCGGCTTGAACCCGACGACAAGGCAGGACTTGCCTCGCTCGTCGGCAGTTTGCTGGAGGAGGGGACGGAACGCCGCACCGCGCAGCAGATCGCGGAAGCCATCGAATCCGTCGGCGGCGCGTTGTCGAGCGGCGGCGGTTACTCGCGCAGCAGCGTCAACGCGCGCGTGTTGAGCAGGGATTTCGATCTCGCGCTCGACCTCGTGTCGGACCTGCTGATGCGCGCGAATTTTCCCGAAGACCGCGCGAAAGACCTCGTCGCGCGGCGGCTCGACGAACTCAAGAGCCGCGCCGATTCGCCGACCACGGTCGCGTCCGACGCCTTCAACGAAATCGTGTTCGCGGGTCATCCCGCGCGCCGACCCGTCGTCGGCTACCAAAAAACTGTCGCCGCGATAACGCGTGACGACATCGTCGCGTTTCACCGCAACCTTTTTCGTCCTGAAACTACAGTGATTGCGGTCGTCGGCGATTTTGACGCGAAGACTGCGCGCGCAAAAATTGAAAAAACGTTTGCTGAATGGCGGCGCGTGGAGAAGGGATTCACAGTCCCCGTCATCCCAGAAACTGCGCGGCAGACCGAGCCGCGCGAAACAATCATCGAACTCGACAAGGAACAGGCGAACATTTTCGTCGGGCATCTCGGCATTAAGCGCGACAACCCCGATTACTATGCGTTGCAGGTGTTCGAGACGATCCTCGGCAACACGCCTGGGTTCACCTCGCGCATCCCGCGCATTTTGCGCGACGAACAGGGGCTGGCGTATTCGGCGTATTGCTCGATGGTCGGCAGCGCGGGCGTGGACGCGGGGCGGTTCATCGCGTTCATCGGCTGCTCGCCCGACAACGCGCAGAAGGCGCTCGACGGGTTGCGCGCGGAAATCCGCCGCATCGTGGAGAAACCTGTGACCGCGCAGGAACTCGCCGACGCGAAGGCGTATTTGACGGGCAGCTTCAATCTGGGGCTGGAGACCAACGCGCAACGCGCGGGGTTCCTGCTGAACGCGGAAATCTTCGGTCTCGGCTTCGACTACCCCGAAAAATACCGCAGGCAGATCGAGTCGGTGACAATTGCCGACGTGACGCGCGTGGCGAAGAAATACATCGCGCCTGATGCGCTGACGACGGTGATTGTGGGACCGAAGTTGAAAAAGTAGAGGTCGTAGCTACGAGCGTGAGCGAGTGGGTTAAGACCAGCGTTTGCCCATCCACTCGCTCACGTTCGTGGCTGCCAGTTGATGTTATGCGACTCACCAGCGACCACAAGAAACTCATCGCGCGCCTGCTGGTTTTTGTGGTGTGCGTATTCGTCGGCTATCAGATTGTGATTCGCGCGCCCGATTATGGCATGTTCGGGGGTGCCATCGTGGCGCTGATCGCGATGGCATTCTTCCTTGCAGGTTGCGTGGCGATTGCGCCGAGCGTCGCGGGATTTTTTTCGGAAAAGTTTGGCGGGTTGTTCGACCCGTCGGAGCGCGGCAAGCCAACGCCCGTTTACAGCATTCCCGAATCGAAATACAAACGCGAGCAATACGCGGAGGCGCTGGAGGAATTCGAAAAACTCTCGCGACAATTTCCGAATGAATTTCGCCCGTATCAGGCGATGCTGGAAATCACGCTCATCCATCTCAAGGACCGCACCCGCGCCGATGCGATTTACCAGCGCGGGTTGCGCTCGCTCAAGCAGGCGGAGCAGTGCGAGTTGTTGACGAAAATTTACAACGCCATCATCGCCCGCGAGTTTACCGAGACTAAATCCAACGAAGGCATGCGATGACTGAATCACTCAAGGCGCTCGATATCGAACGCGCGCGGCGTGAGACGCCTGGGTGCGGGCACGTGCTGCATTTCAACAACGCGGGCGCGGCGTTGTTGCGAGCGAACCAGATCAACGTCACGGTGTCGGGCGCGTTCGGCCTGCGGTTGGGCGAACGCGAGCGCAACCTGAGCGACACCGTCCGCGCGTCGCCGCGTGACTACAACACCGAGGAGGAAATCGAGCGGTTCGGGTCGGCGGTGGAGCGGTTGCGGAGGGGGCGCATCGTGACACTGGAGACGGTGGCAGTTGATGAAAAGGCGATCAACGGGGTTGTAGGGCGCGAATGCCCCGCTGCGGGGTTTCGCGCCGCAGACTGCGGGCGGGGCATTCGCGCCCTGCCACCACGCGGTATCGCTCTGCATGGCTCCGGGATCACGATGCGCCCCGCCGACTCCGCGCGTTGAAACCCGTCGTCGCGTTTGATAGTCTCGCGCCGATGAAGGGCAAACGGACACTGGCGCTCGCCGCCGTCATCATTCTCGCGCTGGCGGCGGCGGGCGCGTGGCTGCTCTCAAGGAAACAGCCCGCCGCCCGCAGCGTTTCAGGCACGGTTGAGGTGGACGAGGCGCGCGTGGCGTCCCGTTACGGCGGTCGGGTTGAAAAGATTCTCGTGTCGGAAGGCAACGCGCTGAAAGCAGGAGAGGTCATTGTCGAGCTGGGCGCGGAGGAACTGAAAGCGCGGCGCGATTTCATGGCGGCAACGCTGGAGGAACTGGAAAACGGCGCGCGTCCCGAAGAGATCGCCGCCGTGAAGCACCAATGGGAATCGCAGCTTGCGGATTTGAATCTGGCGCGCACCGATGCCGCGCGCGCGAAAACGCTCTTCGAGGAGAAGACAATTTCTGAAGCCGACCGCGACCGGGCCGTCAGCCGCGCCCGAGTTCTGGAACAGACCGCCGAAGCGGCAAAGCAACGATACGAGTTGCTGGTGGCGGGGACGCGTCCCGAAAAAATCGCGCAAGCCAAGGCGCAACTGGCGGAGGTCGGGGCGCAGTTGCACGAGATGCGGATTGTCGCGCCCGCGCAATGCGTGCTGGAAGTGTTGAGCGTGAGGGTCGGCGACGTGCTGCGTCCGAATCAGGAGGTTGCGACGCTGCTGTTGACGGAGCAATTGTGGCTGCGCGTGTATGTGCCGCTGACGTGGCTTGAGCGCATCGAACTCGGTCAGGAGGTGAAGGTGCGCATCGCGCCAGGCAGCGGCAGCGAAGTGGTCGGCACCATCGATCAAATCAATCGGCGGGCGGAATTCACGCCGCGCAATGTGCAGACGGCGGAGGACAGGAGTCGGCAGGTTTTCGGCGTAAAGGTGCGGCTGCCCTGCGACAGCCCGTTGCGCGCGGGGATGTCGGTGGATGTGTTTTTCCCCGACGCGCCTGAGAAACCGAAGTGAGGAAAGTTAAAATGGTGAAAAGAGTTAAAGAGGTGAAAATGGATTTCCATTTTGCGCTGAGTGTTGTTGTTTTTTTGCCTCTTTAACCTTTTTAACTTTTTTAACTTTTTGATCCCTTTGAACCACTCCCCATGCCTGACGTGATGATTCAATGCGACGGGTTGACCAAACGCTTCGGCGATGTCACGGCGGCGGACAATGTTTCGTTTTCCGTGGAGCGACAGTCCATCTTCGGGTTTCTCGGTCCCAACGGCTCGGGCAAAACGACGGTCATCCGTTTGCTCTGCGGCATCATCGAGCCGACCGAAGGCACGGGCAGCATCGCGGGCTTCGACGTGGTCACCGAACTTGACCAGCTCAAAGGCTCCATCGGCTATATGTCGCAGAAGTTCTCCCTCTACGATGAACTCACGGCGCGCGAGAACCTCACGTTTTACGGGAAACTTTACGACTTGCGCGGCGAGCGCCTGCGCAAACGCTGCGATGAACTCATCGCGCTCACGCATCTCGATCCGTATCTGGAACGGCGCGCGGCGCAGTTGTCGGGCGGCTGGCGGCAACGGCTGGCGATGGCGTGCGCGCTGATGCACAAGCCGCAGGTGCTGTTTCTCGACGAGCCGACGGCGGGAATTGACCCCGTGGCGCGGCGCGAGTTGTGGGATTTGCTGTTTGAATTGTCCAGCCAGGGGATGACGCTGTTCGTGACAACGCATTACATGGACGAAGCGGAGCGTTGCTCCCACGTCGGCTACATCAACATGTCCAGACTCGTCGTGTGCGGCGCGCCCGACGACCTGAAGCAATTGCCCGAAGTGAATCCGAGCGGCACGAAACGGCTCGACATCACCTGCGAGCGCGTCACGGTCGCTTTCCAGGCGATTCGCAAAATGAACGGCGTCCGCTCCGCGACCGTGTTCGGTCAATCCATGCACCTGCTCGTGGACGAAGCGATGCGCGAGGAAAAAATCCGCGAAGTGCTGGCGCAAGAAAACATCCGCGAGGCGGACATTCGGCCCATCGCGCCTTCGCTCGAAGACGTGTTCGTGGCGCTGACGGCGCAACCTTCGAACCACGAAGGCACGGAGACACGGAGGAGATAAAGGAGATTTTATGGACGACGAATTGATTCACAAGGAATTGACCGAGCAGATCATCGGCGCTGCAATTGAAGCGTATAGATTCTGGGGACCTGGGTTGTATGAGGAAATTGATGAACGCGGTCTGTGCGCTGAACTGACTTTGCGGAAAGTGGCGTTTGAGAATCAACTGCCCCTGCCGCTTCTTGACAAAGGCGCGCGAGTCGCGGACGACTTGCAACTTGATTGGTGGGTCGAGCAGAAGGTTGTGGTGGAGGCAAAAACCGTAAAAAAGTTACTGCCAGTTCACGAGGCGCAACTGCTGACCTACATGCGGCTCACCAACAGCCGTGTCGGGTTGTTAATCAACTGCAACGTCGCATTGCCGAAAAACGGCATCGTCAGGAGGGCTTTATGACTTCTTCGACCGCTCCGCCCCCCGTGCCTCCAAACCTCCGTGGTTCAAAAAATCTCTTTCGAGGGTTTGGCGCGATTCTTTACAAGGAATTTCTCGTCGTGCTGCGCGACAGGATGTCGTTGTTCTTCATGTTTTTCCCGCCGCTCATCCAGATCATCGCGTTCGGGTTCGCGCTCGACAACGACGTGAAGCACATGGCGATGGTCGTGTTTGACGAAGACCGCACGGCGGAAAGCCGCGAGTTCGTGCAGGCGTGCGTGAACACGGAGACGTTCCGTGTCGTTCGCGGGGTGAGCAGCGCCGAGGAGCTGTCGGCCGCCCTGCGCAAGGGCGACGCTTATATCGGCTTGCAGATTCCGCCCGATTTCACGCGCGACCTGCGCGCGGGGCGCGCCGCGCACGTGCAGGCGCTCATTGACGGCTCGAACTCGACGACGGCGTTGCAGGCGTTGAACACGGCGATGGCGGTCGCGTTCAACAAATCGCTGCGCGCGGTCATTCGCGAAACGGGGCGCGCGGGCATGCCCATCGAGTTGCGGCCTCAAATGCTTTACAACCCCTCGATGCGCGCGCCGAATTTCTTCGTCCCAGGCGTCATCGGCACGGCGCTGCAAATCGCGACCGTCGTCGCCGCCGCGATGAGCATCGTGCGCGAACGCGAGCGCGGGACGCTGGAAAACCTGCTGGTCAGCCCGATGTCACGCTGGGGGCTGATGCTCGGCAAAATCGTCCCCTACCTGTGCATCTCGATGACGATGGCGTTGTTCCTGTTCATCATCCTGCGCTGGGTTTTCTTCGTGCCGATTCAGGGCAGCCTCACTGCGCTGTTCGTGTCCACGTTGCTGTTTGTGTTCACGCTGCTGAGCCTGGGGCTGCTGATTTCCACGCGGGCGCAAAACCAGAACCAGGCGCTGCAAATGTCCATGGCGGTGATGCTGCCCTCGATTTTCTTTTCAGGATTCATTTTCCCGCGCGAAACGCTGCCCGACATTTTTTACGCGATCAGCACCGTGCTGCCGCTGACGTATTTCATCCAGTTGATGCGCGCCATCATCCTGCGCGGCGCGACGCTGGCGGAATTCTGGCAGCCGCTCGTGATTCTCGCCGTGATGGGCATCGCGCTCTTTTCGTTGTGCGCGCTACGGTTCAAGAAAAAGATGGCGTGAACGGTGCGAATCTCAGACGATGGCAGCCGCCTCGAATCCGCCGCTTGAATTTTGTCGAGTTGTGGTTGAGAAAATGCCATGACAAAACCCATTTTATACACCCGCTGGCTCTGTTCGTGGTGCCAGGATGCCAAGCACTATTTGCAGATGCGCGGCATCGCGTTTGAGGAGGTGGACGTGGGACGCGACCGCGCGGCGGATGAAGAGATGAAACGGCTGAGCGGGCAGCGTTACGTCCCCGTGTTCGTCATGGACGGGCGGGTGCTCGCGAATTTCGCGGTCGAGGATCTGGAGAAATTTCTTTCGGAAACAGGCGGCGACGCGAACCGAGGCTGACGGCGCGTCATCTTGCCGCCAGCAGCGAGTCGTAAAGTGAGTGGATTTTGAGCGCAGGCAATGAAATGTCGTATTGCATCTGGCAGCGTTGACGCGCGGTTTCGCCCATTGCCAGGCGCTCTTCGGGATGGTCTATCAGGTGCAGGATGGAATCGCGCATCATCGGGATGTTCTTGAGCGGCGCGAGGAACCCTGTCTGCCCGTGTTCCACCCATGAAGGAAGGCTTCCGACGGCAAACCCCACGACGGGTATGCCCAGCGCCATCGGTTCCAGCGCATACCGCGCAAACACGTCGGTCACAGTGGTCAGCGCATACACGTCGAACGCCGACATCACCTCCACCAGATCGCGCCGCCATCCGAGAAACCTCACGTTGCGCGTAATTCCCAAAGCATCAGCCTTCGCCTCCAGTTCCGCGCGCAAATCGCCCTCGCCGCAGATGATGAACACGGTTTGAGGGCGCTGTTCGCGCACCGCCGCGGCAAGTTCGAGGAACAAATCCAGCCGACGCACGTGTCCCAAGCGCCCGACCATACCCACGACGGGCTGCTCGGGCAAAATCTGGAGCGCCGCCTTCGCTTCGGCGGTCGAGGGACGATTTTTCCAGTGGGAAAAATCCAGCCCTGGCTGCACCAGATCAATCTTGCCGTTGGCGCCATCGCGGTTCGCCTGCAACTGGTCGCGGACAAACTCTGAATCGGCAATGCAACGGTCGCAGTACGTCGTTGCCGTCCTCAGCCACGAATCCAGTCCGCCGCGGTGATCGGGCAGTTCCTCTTCGCTGGGCACGTGGTGGATGTGATTGATGATGTGCTTGATGCCGCAACGGCGCGCGACAACGCGCAACCGCCGCCAGCTCTGGTGTGCGTGCAGAACGTCGAAATCCCCGACGTGCAGGTAACTGGCGAACCGCCATGCGGCGCGCAAATCGTTGGGCTTGTTCCAGACCGCAACCGCCGTATGCAGCCCCATGCTTTCGGCGACAGGCAGCAGCGGCCCTGGCAGCATGAAACAGATGTCCACGCGGAAACGGTCGCGCGGCAGGGCGGCGCAGAGATCGAGTTCGTATTGGTGAACGCCCGTCAGCCGACCCTCACCCAACACGTGCAGGACGCGGATGCGGCGATGTTCTGTAAATCGTTCCGACATGGATTTCGATCGGTGAGTTGATTGACGCCATTTCCGCCTTTCCCGTCTTGTGATGGGACAACCCTGAGTGTTTATCCCACGCAGCCGCAGCGCGTTCAAGCGTGAATTGCGCGCAACTCTTGCGTGACGCAACGCAAACGGTGGCTCGTTGCGTCTTTTGGAGCACGCTTCAAGCCTGCGCTAAAAGCAAAAGGCTGATGAACCTTTCGATCCACCAGCCTTTGCGATTTTTTCGGAAACACAGGCGGGGACGCCTGTGCCACCTTTTTTGGGTCAGCGATTAGAAGTCACCGCCGCCGTAGCCGCCGCCCGGGGGCATCGCGGGAGCTTTTTCCTTTTCAGGAATCTCCGTCACGAGGCACTCGGTGGTGAGCAGCAACGCCGCGATGCTCGCCGCGTTTTGCAGGGCGCTGCGGGTGACCTTCGTGGGGTCAATGATGCCCGCTTTGAACATGTCAACATAGACGCCCTTGTCCACGTCGTAGCCCTCGGCGCCTTTGCGCTTGAGGACTTCCTGCACGATGATGCTGCCTTCTTCGCCTGCGTTGTCGGCGAGACGGCGGAGCGGTTCTTGCAACGCGCGACGCACGATGCCCGCGCCGATGCTCTCGTCACCGCCGAGATTCTTTTCGAGTTTCTCGGCTGCGCCGATGCAACGCAGGAGCGCGACACCGCCGCCTGCGACGATGCCCTCCTCCACGGCTGCGCGGGTGGCGTGCAACGCGTCTTCGACGCGCGCCTTCTTTTCCTTCATCTCGGTTTCGGTGGCTGCGCCGACGTTGATGACGGCGACCCCGCCCGCGAGTTTCGCGAGACGTTCCTGCAACTTTTCCTTGTCGTAGTCGCTGGTGGTCTCTTCAATCTGGCGTTTGATTTGGTTGATGCGGCCCTGGATGTCGGACTGTTTGCCCGCGCCTTCGACGATGGTCGTGTTTTCCTTGTCCACGACGATGCGTTTGGAGCGTCCGAGGTCGCTGAGTTCGATGGTCTCGAGCTTGATGCCGAGTTCTTCGCTGAAGAACTTGCCGCCCGAAAGGACAGCAATGTCATTCATCATCTCTTTGCGGCGGTCGCCGAAGCCCGGCGCTTTGACGGCGCAGACTTGGAGCGTGCCGCGCAGTTTGTTCACGACGAGGGTCGCGAGCGCTTCGCCTTCGACTTCCTCGGCGATGACGAGCAACGGCTTGCCGATCTTCGCGGTCTTCTCCAGCAACGGGAGCATGTCCTTGAGCGTGGAGATTTTCTTCTCGTGCACGAGGATGTAAGCGTCTTCGAGGACGGCTTCCATCGTCTCGGCGTTGGTGATGAAGTAAGGCGAGAGATAGCCCTTGTCGAACTGCATGCCCTCGACCACATCCAGCGTCGTCTCGATGGATTTGGCTTCCTCGACGGTGATGGTCCCGTCCTTGCCGACTTTGTCCATCGCGTCGGCGATGATGTCGCCGATGTTCTTGTCGCCGTTCGCCGAAATCGTCGCGACTTGCGCGATTTCGCTGCGGTCCTTGACCTTCTTGCTGATCTTCGCGAGTTCCGTGACGACTGCTTCCACGGCTTTCTGCACGCCGCGTTGCAACGCCATCGGGTTCGAACCCGCGGTGACATTCTTCAAGCCTTCGCGATAAATCGCTTCAGCCAAAAGCGTCGCCGTGGTCGTGCCGTCGCCTGCGACATCGCTGGTCTTGCTGGCGACTTCACGCACCATTTGCGCGCCCATGTTTTCGAACGGGTCTTCCAGTTCGATTTCCTTCGCGACGGTCACGCCGTCCTTGGTGATGGTGGGCGAGCCGAATTTCTTGTCGAGCACCACGTTGCGGCCCTTCGGTCCGAGCGTGGCGACGACCGCCTTTGAGAGTTTCTCGACGCCCTTCAAGAGTTTCTTGCGCGCGTCTTCGTCATATAACAATTGTTTAGCTGCCATGTTAGTTCCTTAGTTTATGGGTTGATGGGTTGATGGGTTGATGGGTTGATGGGTTATAGGGTTGGTGGGTTATAGGGTTGGTGGGTTATAGGGTTGGTGGGGTTATGGGTTTTCGCGTTGGCGGGTATTTCCCTTCAACGCATCAACCCTTCAACCCGTCCGTCTCACTCGAGCACGCCGAGGATATCGTCCTCGCGCAGGATGAGGTGTTCCTCACCGTCAATTTTGATTTCCGTGCCGCCGTATTTGGAATACATCACACGGTCACCCTTCTTGACTTCGAAGGCGATTTTCTTCCCGTCCTCGTCGCGCTTGCCTGTGCCGAGCGCGACAATTTTGCCTTCCTGTGGTTTTTCCTTGGCGGTGTCGGGAATGATAATCCCGCCCTTTTTCGTTTCTTTTTCCTCGAGCGGCTTGACCAGCACTCGATCTCCTAATGGTTTCACTGTCATTGGTTTTTCTCCTCTAGTTGTGGGTTGATTGTTGCCCGCCCCGATCTGGGACGCGCGGTTGTTAAAATTCCTAAATTCGGGGAGCACACGCGCCCCCGCGTGTTGATTCCGTCGCCTCGACGGAATTGTTTCTCCGAATGCGACAGACGGGGCGTCCGTCACGGCACGCGATGGCGCGTGCGCTCCCCATCCCAAAATTCACGCACCCGTAAAGGGTGCGACTACATTCAATTTTCCGTGTCGAGCGCGTGACAATGGGTGCATCTTCGCGCCGCGCCTGAATCTCCTAGACTTCGTGACGCTGGTAGCGTCGTCGCTGTCTCTTCAGAAGGGCGCGCAGTTTGCCTATGTGCCGCCTCAATTGCAAGCCCGTTTTCATTGGGAAAATCGCGTTGCGGTTGGTTCTCGTTTCACGAACCGCTGCCGTATTTTCGGCTCGGTTTTTCACTAACTGTCTGGATGCTTGGCTTTGCCTCCTTGTAACGGAGTCCGTGTCTGCGAGCGAATTCCCGCCCCTGCCGATTAGCGTCCGCCCAATACTTTTCGCTTCCGACGCGCTTTTCCTCGGCAAGCATTTCCTCTCGAATTCGATGCAGTTCGCGAATCGCTGCGGGTTCTTTGTTGCGTTTCATAATCCCATCACCTCTTGCGGTGTGTGAATCCGCATAAGTGGCCAACCATACTGCCGATTGACGGCATTGATCAGCGCCACCTTGTTTGGATTTGCCAGATGTCTCATGTTCCAGCTTACAATCATATCCATCCTGTGACAAACCGCCACCGCCACATGAAGCAGATCATCTCGAAATCGAGCTGGAACAATCCGCGCCACCGCATATTGCCCCGTCAATACCTCCGCCTCGGATGAAACATCCAACATCGTTCCCCTCAACTCCAATGCGGCTTTTTCCAGCAACTCGCGCCGAGGACTGCGCGTCTTCGCAATCTCGCGTATCATCACAGGAGATATGAATATTTCGTGAGCGGACAAGCGCAGCCATTCAATGAACAACGCCGTTACTTGTTTCTTCTCTGGCGCGTCGTCGTGAAACAACATATTCGGCACGGAGGTCTCGATATAAAGTTTCATTCAGTGATGTCAAAAAACTGTAGCGGCGGTCTATGACCGCCGAAAAACAAAAGTTATTTGCTCAGGAGTTTTCCAAACCCCACCGTCGCTGCCGCCCCGATGAGCGCACTCACAGTCGGATTGGAGGTGAACTCCGCCAGCATTTGTTTCATCCCTTTCTTCTCCTCTTCCGAAGCGGGGCTATTTTGGATGGCTTTTATCAAATTCTCGATGGCCTTCACGAATTCGGCGGAGTTCACCGTTTGGACATTGCCTGTCCCAACCTGCACATTCCGCGAGCCGTTAATGTGAGTGCTAAAATCCAACACAGTATTAGCAGGCGTTTGGACTTCTCCATCAACCGTCTTAATCCCGCGCAAAGCTATTTTTCCCACGCCTTTCGCGGCTCTCCCTCTGTGGTCTGGTGCTGCATGCCACTCAATCAAATCGTCTTGTGCCAGTTGACCGCTCGCGTAGAGGATGTCGTCGTGTGAAATCATCCCGTCAAAGTCACTGGGTTGAAGGTCGATAAATCCTTCCCGCCTGCGGTCGTAATATTTTTTGAGCACCAATTTACGCAATTCGCTGTCACTCATATTCGCCGTCCCTTCTGTGTTCACAATTACCTGTCGTCGGGTATCTCGGGCAGGAAATGCAACGTCTGTCCGTCAAACGCTGCCAGCAGCCAACCTCGTGAGGCGCGTTCCACCGCCTGCTTGATTCGTGTAATTTCTCTCGCTGTTAAACCGCCCGCTCCCGACTTTAGCTGCACCAAACGAATATCAATCGCGTCGGAATCTCTGGGCCGAATTCGCGCTATGACCGCATCCACAATGCCTGTGCGTGGCGCGCCAGTGCGTCCCTCGAAAAAAATTACCTTCCACCCATTCTCTTTGCACCAAGCTGATAGTGCCTCTTTGCTCGATCTCTCCGATTTGTCCGCCCGATACTTTGGGCTTTGTCGAGTTGTCCAAGCCTTTTTCGCGGCGGTGCTTCTTGCTCGAAAGGTTGGCTTCATGTTCGACGACTACCCCGACTACAAATTATTTTTTGATCCGTCCTCGGCAGTCATAGACCGCCGCTACAGTGGTTTTGAATTTGCCGTATTCGTGCTTCAGATTTCCTTCGGATTTCGGATTTCGATATTCGGATTTACTTCTTCTCGTCATCCACCATCTCGAAATCGGCGTCAATCACGCCGTCTTTGCCTTTGGCTTTCTGCTCGCCAGCGGGTTTTTCGCCGCCTGGTTGCTGTTGCGCGTCAGGAGGCGGAGTCTGTGATTTGACTTTGCTGTAAAGCTCCGTCGAAATCGCGTGCCAGACTTCCGTGAGTTTTTCCTCGGCGCTCTTCATCGCGTCGGCGTCGTCTTTCTTGAGCGCTTCCTTCACGGTCTCGACGGCGCTCTCGACTTTCTTGCGGCTCTCCTCGCCAATCTTGTCCTTGTGCTCGCGCAACATTTTCTCGGCTTCATACACGCGCGCGTCGCAACGATTGCGAATCTCGATTTTCTCGCGCGCCTTTTTGTCGTCCTCGGCGTGTTCCTCGGCAGAGCGTTTCATCTTCTCGATCTCGTCCTTGTTGAGACCGCTCGACGCCGTGATGGTGATTTTCTGCGATTTGCCCGTGCCCAAATCCTTCGCGCTGACATGGAGGATGCCGTTGGCGTCAATGTCGAAGGTGACTTCGATTTGCGGGACGCCGCGCGGCGCGGGCGGGATGTCGGTGAGATGGAAACGGCCGATGGACTTGTTGTCGTGCGACATCGGGCGTTCGCCTTGCAACACATGCACTTCGACGCTCGTCTGGCTGTCCGACGCGGTCGAAAAAATTTCGCTTTTTCTCGTAGGGATGGTGGTGTTGCGTTGGATGAGCGGCGTCGCGACGTGACCGAGCGTTTCGATGCCGAGCGTGAGCGGCGTCACGTCGAGTAGAAGCACGTCTTTGACTTCGCCCTTGAGCACGCCCGCTTGAATCGCCGCGCCGACAGCGACGACTTCGTCGGGGTTCACGCCCTGGTGCGGTTGTTTGCCGACGAGTTTGCGCGCGGTCTCGACAACCTTGGGCATGCGGGTCATGCCGCCGACGAGCACGAGTTCGTCAATGTTGTCCGCGCTGACTTTGGAGTCGCGCATGCAATCCTTGACGGGTTTGACGGTGCGCTCGACGAGTTCGTCCACGAGTTGCTCGAGTTTCGGGCGGGTGAGTTTGACGTTGAGATGTTTGGGACCGCTCGCGTCGGCGGTGATGAAGGGCAGGTTGATTTCCACTTCCTGCGCGGACGAGAGGGCGATTTTGGCTTTCTCGGCTTCCTCCTTGAGACGCTGGAGCGCGGTGGAATCCTTGCGCAAATCAATGCCCTGATCCTTTTTGAAAGTGTCCGCGAGCCAATCCACGATGCGTTCGTCGAAATCGTCGCCGCCAAGATGCCCGTCGCCGTTGGTCGCCTTCACCTCGAAGACGCCATCGCCGAGTTCGAGCACGGAAATGTCGAACGTGCCGCCGCCGAGGTCATAGACCGCGATTTTCTCGTCCTTCTTTTTGTCGAGGCCGTAGGCGAGCGACGCGGCGGTCGGCTCGTTGATGATGCGCAGGACTTCGAGACCCGCGATTTGCCCCGCGTCCTTCGTCGCCTGACGCTGGCTGTCGTTGAAATAGGCGGGGACGGTGATGACGGCTTGCGTGATTTTTTCGCCGAGATACGCTTCCGCGTCGGCTTTCATTTTGCCGAGAATCATCGCGGAAATTTCGGGCGGAGAAAATGTCTTCGTCTCGCCGCCGACTTGCACGCGAACGTGCGCGTCGCCGTTGGACGCCTTGAACACGTCGAAGGGGACGCGCTTCGCCTCGGCGGGCACTTCGTCGAACTTGCGCCCCATGAAACGCTTGATGGAATAAATCGTGTTCTTCGGATTCAGGATCGCCTGCCGTTTCGCCGCGACACCAACGAGCCGCTCGCCGTTCTTGGTGAATGCGACGACTGACGGCGTAGTGCGCCCGCCTTCCGCATTCGGGATGACAACAGGCTCGCCACCTTCCATCACGCCCATGCAGGAGTTGGTCGTTCCCAAATCAATGCCTAAAACTTTTGCCATATTATTAATGCTTCCTTCTGGGTGACACACTTCACCCGACTGTATGTTTAGCTGTGAGCGTGCCATGTGAAATTTTAACGCGGCACAGTTGTTTTAAGTCGTTGATGTAACGAGGAATAAATTTGCACTTAGAAATTCTAGCGAAAATTTCACCCGCCCAAAAACCAAGCCGCAATGTCCCACTTGTCTCACTTCGCGCGTCACAGTGGCGCAGTCGCTTTGTTGATTGCCTTGCCGCCTTATGCACGGATTGTTAAAGTCGCGATTGAAGTGCGAAACAAAGAACATTTATTTGAAAAAGTTTTGTCGGTTGCCTGCGAAAACATCGAATTTGAGTTCAGCGGGCAAGTCGCTTGGTCAGAATTTTGGCTCAACCCGCGCCGTTTGCGCGGCAGTGATTTTTTGATGCGATGGTCACAAGGAGCTTGGAGTGAGGAACGCATCATTCAGGCAGTCAACGAAACGAGGAAGTTTTTTGCTCTGCCTTACGGACCGAGCGGCGCCGCGCCCGACAATGATGTTCGAGCATTCGAGGTTTATTTCGAGCGATTGGAAAAGGCGGGATTAGGAAAGGTAAAGCGCCCCGACTTGCTCATTTTCCGAAAGGCCGACGAATCCAATGTCCAACTTCTAGTAAAGGAGATTGGTGGAGTTACCGAATTGCCGTTCACTCCAGAAGAAGATTCACGCATGTCAGGGCTGCTCTCGCGTGCGTTGCTCGCAATTGAGTGCGAAAACAGTTTATGGCGAGCGCGGCAAATGCCCGATTTCGATACTCCACTCACGCCACAAAAAAGATTGGGCGGGAAACTCGGATTAAAAAAGACGGCGGTGCTCCCAACGGTGATTTTGAAGGAAGAAGATCGCGCGCCGCTTCGTGACTGGCTGAAGAAGCGGCGTGTTCCAATCCATATCTGGCATGTCTTTTACGATATGGCGTTCGGCTTGCCTTTTGATCGAGCCGAGCAACTCATCAAATCTGGTCAGATCGAAGGAACAGAACAAACCTTTCAAGCTCCTGGCGGCGCGACTACAAAGAAGACTATTTACAAAATCTATTACCGTCACGCCTACGCGCTTGGCGAGTCCAATCAAGAACCGAAGTTGGCAGCAACGCATATCACAGACAAGAACGGGCACATCCTTCCTTATGTAAAATTCGAGGGCGGCAGTTTGCGACTCAGCCCCGATGCGCTCTCCGTTTTAACTAACGCCGCGAGTCAGCGTTAAATTATGTCAACGATCGCCACCGCACTAAAACTCCCTTCCGCTGGGCCTGCCCGCGAAGCACTCAGAGAAAGGGGGCAGTTTTGGACTCCCGATTGGGTTGCGGAAGCAATGGTGAGTTATGCCGTTAGCAACGGAAGCGATACAATTTTTGACCCGACTGTTGGGGCGGGCGCGTTTTTTAGGGCGGCAAAACAGGTGGGGAAAGAAACTGCGAGAAATTTCAGGCTTGTGGGGATGGAAATTGACCGCGCCGCCCTTGAAAAATCAGTCCACAATGGTTTATCCGCCGAGGATGTGGCTGGGGTGACGATTCAGGATTTCCTGCTCAATCCGCCCCCCGCCCGATTCAATTCCATCGTCGCCAATCCGCCCTACATTCGCCATCACCGCTTGGATATGCAGTTAAAATCTCATCTCCAATCTTTCGGCGCTCGGCTAATGGGCAAGCCGTTGGACGGGCGCACAGGAGCGCATGTTTATTTTCTGCTTCACGCCCTGCAAATGCTTGCGCCGCAAGGCAGGTTGGCCTTTATTTTGCCTGCGGATGTTTGCGAGGGAATATCCGCGCCCACTCTCTGGAATTGGATTACAAAAAACTACAAGTTGGATGCAGTGATTGCCTTTTCTCCCAATGCTTCGCCCTTTCTTGGCGTGGACACAAACCCGCTGGTTTTTTTAATCCGCAACTCGCCGCGCGAGGGTCAGTTTCTGTGGGTTCGCTGCAACGAGCCAAACAGCCAACGGCTGAAAGAGTGGATTGCTTCGGGATTTACACTTCGTTCAAACGGAGCGCTTACGATTTACCGTCGTTCGTTGGCTGAAGGACTCGCCACAGGTTTTTCAAGACCGCCGCTGGAACGAGACGAGAATTCCGTTGCATTGGGAGAATTAGCCAAAGTTTTGCGCGGAGTTGCAACTGGCGCAAACGAATTCTTCTTCCTGACTGAAGAACAAGCAGAGAGCTATCACATTCCTCCAGAATTTTTGTTGCGTGCTGTTGGACGCACCCGCGACGCGCCTGAAAACGAAATTACAAAGCAAACGATGAAAAAACTGGCTTCCGCTGGCAGACCAACGCTTCTTTTTTCTCCTGACGGACGCCCGATGGGAGATTTCCCAAGTGCGGTGCGCAACTATCTCAGGCAGGGCGAAGCAATGGGATTGCCGACAAGACCCCTAATCGCGTCGAGGCAGCCGTGGTATAAAATGGAGAAACGGATTCCGCCGCCGTTGTTGTTTGCCTATCTCGGCCGCCGAAATGCACGCTTCATAAGAAATTTTGCAGAAGTAACCCCACTGACGGGATTTCTTTGCGTTTATCCTCGATCTCTGGATTCTGCGTTCGTTGATAATCTATGGCGTGCATTGGGCGACCCGCGAACAATCGCCAATCTCCCCCGCGTCGGGAAATCATATGGCGATGGTTGTATAAAAGTTGAGCCGCGCTCGCTGGAAAGACTTCCCATTCCCTCCGCCGTGATTTCTCAATACGGTCTTTCAGGGATTGAACAATTGCTCCCCATGGATGTCAGCCCGCAGCATGACGAGAAAGCTGTCGTCTTAGAGAAGAAATCTCAATACTCTGTTCAAAAGCAAAGAATTCTCAACGGCATCAAGCGCGGCGAACGCGCAGCAAAAGCGGGGAGGGTTGTTCCCCATTCGAAGGTCAAGAAGTTCGTCAAGAAGTGGACTTCAAAACCGTGATAAAAACAATCAGGCGCAGCACAAAGTTTATCGCACCGCGCCTGACTGAATTCGCTGCGAACGGTTATTGCACGTTCACTTTGATTTGTTTCGGTTTCGCTTCCTCGGATTTCGGCAGCGTGATGTGCAGCACGCCGTCCTTGAACGTCGCTGCGACTTTGCTGGCGTTGACCGTCGCGGGCAACTCGAAGGCGCGGCTGAACACGCCATGCACGCGCTCCATTCGATAGAAGTTTTTCTCCTTCGTCTCGGATTCCTCTTTTTTCTCGCCGCGCAACGTCAGCACGTTGTCCTGCAACGAGATTTCGATGTCGTCCTTCGACAAGCCAGGCAGATCGGCTTTGACGATGACGTTGTCCTTGTCCTCGCTCACGTCAATGGCGGGAGCGAACGCGCCGTTGAACGGCCTGCGCCCGACCGACGTGTCGAACAATTGCAACATCTCATCCTGCAACCGACGGAGTTCCGAAAACGGATCCGTTTCCGTCCGCGCGGTTTCATTTCGTGGTGTCCATCTCATCAATGTCATGGTGGTTTCTCCTTTCTTTTTTGTTTTTGAAGTTGGTTTTTCGGACAACTTGTCCGCCGTATTAAAAAGCATCACGGATGCCGAATTTTCCGCGACACGCCGAACATTTCCAAGTCACTGAAATTCAGAGAGAAAAAACGTTTTCGTGCAGTTTGCTTCAATTTTTTCAACGCGATGGAGAAAGGACGCGGTGACTCACTTGTTGTGACACGGCGTGACAGGATGACACGCACTGAAAACAACGCTGTTAAACTTCCGCGCCGTCCTTGGAAAATCCTGCCGCTACTTCGCGCACTTTGCGGAGGTCGGCTTTTCCTGTGCCCAGCAGCGGAAAAGATTCGACGCGGAAGAATTGGTCGGCGCGCGGTTTCCAGAGATTTGGCAAATCGGATTTGGCGAGTTGGTCGAGAACGGATTTTAATTTGTCGTCGGGCAGTTTGTGCAACACGACGAGCCGCTCGCCTTTCTTTTCGTCGGGCAATCCCGTGACGGCGAACGTTTGCTCGGTGACGCCCGCGAGTTCGTGGAGTTTTTCCTCGACCTTGATGTGTGGAACCATTTCGCCGCCGATTTTGCTGAAACGGCTCAGGCGGTCGGTGATAAGAAGGAAACCGTCTTCATCGAGCGCGGCGATGTCGCCTGTGTTATACCAGCCGTCCTTGAGCACCTCGGCGGTTTTTTCGGGTTTGCCGAGATAACCCTTCATCACGTTCGGACCGCGCACGAGCATCAAGCCCGATTCGCCGAGCGGCGAAGGTTCGCCCGTTTCGGGATTCACGATGCGGACGCTGACGCCAGGGAGCGGATGCCCGATTTTGCCGCGTTTGGAGCCGACCTGCCGAAAACCCGCCGCGCGGAAATCGCGGGTGTTGACGGTGACAGCGGGCGAACATTCCGTGCAGCCGTATGCTTCGAGCGGACGGATGCCGAACTGGTCGTCGAACGATTGCGCGACGCGGTCGGGTAGTTTTTCCGCGCCGACCACGACGTATTGCAGACTGCCGAACTGTTCGGGCGTGCAGCCGCGCATATACATTTGCAGGAACGTCGGCGTGGCGAGCAGGAACGTGACGCGATATTTCTGCACGAGTTCGCCAATCGCGCGGGTGTCGAGCGGGCTGACGTGATACACAACGCCCATCCCAAGCACGGCGGGCAACATCAGCGTTCCTGTGAACCCGAACGAATGGAAAAACGGCAGGATGCCGAGGATGCTGTCCTTGTGGTTGAGCGCGAACGTCTGCCCGATTTGCTCGATGTTGGACATGATGTTGTAATGGGTCAGCATCACGCCCTTCGGTTCGCCCGTGCTGCCGCTGGAAAAGATGATGGTCGCGAGGTCGTCGAGTCGAGATTGGGGAGCGCACGCGCCCCCGCGCGCCGTTTCCCGCGCCTCGCGGGAAACGTTCTGGTCGGAATTTCCGACGGACGAGGCGTCCGTCGGGGCACGCGAGGCGCGTGCGCTCCCCACGCACCGTTCGAGCATCGCGACGGGCAGCGTCCACGTCATCGCCAGCGCGGCAAGTTTTTCCGTAAGACGCGGTTTTTCGGCGAGGTCTTCGAGGAGGATTGGCTCGATGGGAAGTTTGACTTTGATTTTGTCGAGGAACGCCTTCGACGAGACAATCGTCTTGAGGTTGCACTGTTTCGCGCACGACGCGAGCGTTTCCTCGCCGACCGTGTAATTCAAATTCACGGGCACTTTGCCCATCAACAGCGCGGCGTAATTAACCAGCGCGCCCGCGACGGACGGTGGCATGAAAATCCCGACCATCTCCTGTTCGCGCCAATGCGGACGCAATCGCCGCGCGAGGAAAATGGTGCGCGTCAACGCCGAGCCAAACTTCAACCTGGGCACCCGCGCGTCTGCCATGAAAAATCGTCGCGGATGATGCCGCGCCTTGCGGACGAACGCGCGGTGCGGGAGCAGCATCTTCGCCTTGCGATTTTCCCACGCGACGCTGTTAAGTTCCTGCACTTTCTGCCGCACCTCGAACGGCGTCGCTGTCGCGGGCAGCGGTTTGCCGAAACTCACGGTGACGGGATAGGGAATGTAACGCGGCACTTTCCAGAGGAAACGCCCCTTCTCGAAACTGAAAATGCTGCCCCAGACGTTATCGAGGCAGATGGGCACGATGGGCGCGTCCACGCCTTTCATGATGCGCTCGAACCCGCGCCGAAACGGCAGCAACTGCCCGATGCGCGTGATTTGTCCCTCGGCGAAAATCACGACGACCTCGCCGTTCTTGATGGAGTCGCTCGCTTCCTGCAGCGATTTGATCATGTCGCGCGGGCGCAGTTGCGACGAAATCGGGATTGCGCGCATGATTTTGGCGAACGGCTTGACGATGGGGTGATCGTAAATGTCCTTGAACATGATCGCGCGCAACGGTCGGTCGGTCGCCGCGATGACCAGCAGCGCGTCCACGAACGAAACGTGGTTGGAGACGAACAACGCGCCGCCTCGTTCAGGGATGTTGTCGCGTCCTTCGACTCGGATGCGATAAATCGTGTGCGTGAAAATCCACAGCAGCAGCCGCAACAGCGAATCGGGCACGAGCCACGTCACGTAAATCGTTCCCGCGAGTGTGAGCGTCGCGCCGACCAGAAAAATGGCGTGGGGCGACAGGTTCAGGCTGGCTGTCAGTACATAATAAAATCCCGCCGACAAAAACATTCCCGTGGCGGAAAGAAATCCCGCCGCCGCCAGCACCGCGCCTTTTCTCGCGGGGTCGGGTCGGTGTTGCAGCAGCGCGGCAATCGGCACGATGAAAAATCCGCCAAAAAATCCGAGGCAAGCCAAAAACGTCCACGCGGTGACATACGACAACCCCGTCTGCAACAGCAGCGCGCTGAATACGGTGATGCCCGCCGCGCCGAGCGGCACGAGTCCGTATTCGATTTTGCGCGCCGACAGGTAACCCGCCGCGACGCTGCCAAGCCCGATGCCGATGGCGACGGCGGCTTGGAGCAATGACGTGTCGGTCTCGTTGAGTTTCAGATCCGTGCCGTAAGTAAAGATGTTTTGCTGCAACAGGACGCCGAGAAACCAAAAGTAAGTGTTTCCCGCAACGGCATAGAGCAGGACTTTGTCGGCGCGGATGAGGCGCAGTTGCGCGAACAAATCCCCGAACATATTCACTCGGAAACGTCGTGTCGAATCCGCCGCGGGAACTCGCGTGATTCCCATCGAAGTGACCAACCCCGCCGCCGCCAACCCGATGAGAATAAATCCGCACAGGACGTGCGAATCTTCAAACGACTTGTAGAGCCAGCCGCCCGCGACGGCGCCCGTGATGATGGCGACCATCGTGCCGAGTTCGATCAGACCATTGCCCCACGATAGCCGCTCTTCGGGCAACAACTCGGGAAGCAAGCCGTATTTCGACGGACTGAACAAGGCGCTTTGCGCGCCCATCAAAAACAAAGTCGTCAGCAGCATCGGCAAACTGTGCAACGCGAGTCCGACTGTCGCCGCTCCCATCACGGCGATTTCAAGTCCCTTCGTGCCGATGGTGATCGTGCGTTTGCTGAAACGATCGGCGAGCCAGCCGCCCGTCATCGAGAACAGCACAAACGGCAGCGTGAACAGTCCCGTCGCCAGCGGCACGAGCCATTTGCGGTCGTCCTCGCTCAACATCGCGAACCCGATGAACACGACGAGGAAACGAAACACGTTGTCGCTGAACGCGCCTTGAAATTGCGTCGTCCAAAGACTCCAGAACCCGCGCCGCCACGGGCGTTCGATTCCCGATGATGAACCTGTTGTTTGCGCTGGCTCGCTCATTCGTTGGATTGCGGGAGCGATTAATTTCGTTCGTTTCGCGGACTCGGCTTTCAATCGCGACCGAGCAGGCGTCGCGAATGCAATTCGCTCCCACAATGGTTACTCAAACTTCGTGGCGCCAAAAATTCTTGAACGCCGCTTCGATGTCCGCGTGGCCGTCATACGCGAGGATGGAAAACGTGCGGCGGAACGTTTCCCCGCGCGGCAGCGTCATTGGTTTTTCAAAAAACGGGTTGAGCGCAATCGTGCCGTAGGGACGGGCGAACAGGGGAAGCTCGCCCTCCGACGGATGCGCCATGATGCAGACGCCGACTTTGTTCCCGCCAATCGCGCCGCGATAATCAATCCAAAGACCGCGCGTGCTGAAAATTTTCGACGCGCCGACAACGCCGTTGGACGCGCGCGCCGACCCGCCGTCAACCTCGTCAATCGCGTCAATCGGGCGGACGTGAAAAAACGCGTGTTTCTCGACGGTGAACTCCGCTTTCTCCAGCGGCGTCGTCAACTCGGTGCGGATGTCCACGCGGTTGATTTGCGCGCTCGGTCGCACCCACATTCGTCGCCGCTCGTTGAGGGTGATGTTTCCCGCCGCGTCCACCCATTCGATGCGCGCTTCGAGCAACCCGACTCCGTCGCGCTCGCTCCAATCGAGTTTCCGCGTGAGGATGCGACCACCCGTCCAACCGTCGTGATAAAAATTCGTGCCGCTGACGTTGCCGTGCGCGATCCAGCAACCTTTGTGGTGCGGAAAATTATGAGCGCCCTGTTCCGTGACGGGAAGCCCCGCAGGCGTGTAAAGTGGGTGGATGCTCGGTCGCTTCATGTTGAAATCCACGTTGTCTCGGTTCGGCTCGGCGGGATTGAAACAAAACATCGCGCGTCCGTTGGCGAGAACTTTGTAGCGACGGAGAAACCCGTCGAATTGCGGGAGGAATTGCAGCGATGTGGTCATGATGTTCGCGCGAGGCGGCTGTGAAATCCGAGGTCGCCAGTTTGTAGCCAGAAGCGATTCGTCTTTCCAGCAGCAAATCGCGGCGACGATTTCTCTTAAAGCGCACCAGCGCGAAGGGCGTCATTCGATATTCGCCTTCCGCAGCCGCCTTCGCTAAAGTCGGCTTGATGACTCGTAACAAAATCTCGTCGGGGCTGGCGGACATTCGGCGCGAGAATGATCCGACGCTCAAGAGCCAGAAACTGGCGTCGCTCGTCAGCGCGGTGTTTCGCGAACGCGGCATCGAGTTGGTCGTGGTCGGCGGCTCTGCCATCGAGTTTTACACCGACGGCGCTTACACATCGGGTGACCTCGATTTGTGCCTGTTGCCGCCGCGCACGTCGTTGTCGGTGAAGGAACGGCAGGAACTCATGGGCAAATTGGGCGGCAGAGGCGGTCCGCGCAGTTGGGAAGTCGCGGGAATGTTTGTGGACATCCTCGGCGCGGCGGAAATTTCAGGGCGAACGCCGTTGCGCGAGTTGGACGCGCCGTATGGAAAAATCAAACTCATTGACCCAGAAGAGTTGCTTGTCGAACGCGTGCTCGTGTCAGTTTATCCGAAGCCAAACGATGAAGCGTTGAATTGCGCCAAGCAACTCGCGGGCGTCGCGCTTTCGGGTGGGATGAAATTGGATTGGGACGAAGCGCGGAGACTTGCGCGGTCGTCCGAATACGATATTCTTTCTGAGCTTGAACAGTTGGTCGGAGAGGTTTGCCGTGAACTTAAAGTCAAAAATCCCTTCAATCCCAATCGGTGAACCGATTTCATGGGACGACTGGTTGCGCGGACGAAAATTCCGCCGCGAAATCAGTCTGCGCCTCGTCCCCAATGGGAGTCAGCGCAAGAAAAGCTCCAGCGACCGACGCCTGAAAAAACTTTTCAAAGGCAAACGCGGCCTGCCGTTCCGTCCGACGGATGAGTTGTAGCGGCGCTTCTATGAAGCGCCGTCGAATGGTAGGGCAAGCTTCCAGCTTGTCCAATGATAGAATGAACAAGCTGGAAGCTCGTTCTACCCTGATCTGCGCTTCCCAGAAGCGCCGCTACACCAACGCAGCAAATTGCTTGGAACGAGGGGACGCTCATGTTATTCTGCGGCGCGATGAAAACGAAATTCATCCTCTCGGTCGCTGTCGCGCTGTCCGTTCTGGCGTGGAGCAGCGTCGACCCACAGGCGCAGGGCGGCGAGATTCATGAGGCGGCGAAAGCGGGCGATTTAGAAAAGATCAAGGCGTTGCTCGTACACGGGGTGAATGTGAATGAGCAGGATAAGACATGGGGAGGGATAACACCCCTTCAATGCGCAGTGCAAAACGGAAAAGGAAAGGCCGTCGAATTCCTCATTGCGAATGGCGCCGACGTAAACGGGAAGGACTGGACGAGAATGACGGCGCTAAGTTATGCGGTCAACAACGGGAATAGTGAACTTGCCAAACTTTTGATTGCCAAAGGCGCAGATGTGAATACACGTGAGAGTGGTAGCTTAACACCGTTGCATCGGGCTGCGCGCGGAAACAAAGAACTTGTCGAACTCTTGATAGCCAATGGTGCAGACGTGAAGGCGAAAAACATCGGAGGCGAGACCCCATTGCATATCGCTTCGTTCCAAGAGGACAGTAAAGACATCGCTGAACTCTTATTAGCTAAAGGCGCGGACGTGAACGCGAGGGCTCGGGATAACAAAACGCCTTTGCACGTTGCAGCATATAATCGCAAGACAACGCTTATAGAATTTTTGCTGAGTAAAGGCGCTGAAATTGACGCAAAGGATGACGTTGGCGGCACAGCATTACTGATGGCATCTGGCAACGGAAGAACCGAAATCGTCTTGACGTTAATCGCCAAGAAAGCTGATGTGAACGCTCAAGACAAATTTGGCAGAACACCCCTGCACCGAGCGGCTTCACTGGGAGATAAAGACATAGTGGAATTGCTGCTAGCTGCTAAGGCGGATGTCAACCTGAAGAACAAAGAGGGAGAAACACCGTTACGCGCCGCAACCAAGTCTATTGGTCAGAGTAATACGTACTTCGCAGGAAAGCTTAAGGTGGTTGCTGACCTTCTCCGCAAACACGGCGCAAAAGATTAGCTCCGCTAGAAAATTTCTCCGTGCAATCCGTCCCATCCGTGGTTAAAAGATTCTCCCTTCAATCAGTTGTCCATTCCCAAAGGAGACGCGTATCACCATGACCACCACCAACCTCAAAGTCGGCGACAAACTCCACGGTTTCGCCATCACCCAAATCACCCCGCTGCCTTCGCTGCGCGCGACGGCGATTCGCGCGGCGCACCCGAAATCGGGCGCGCAATTTCTCCATGTCCTCGCCGACGACACGGAAAATTGTTTCTCCGTCACCTTCCCCACGCCGCCGCCCGACGACACGGGCATCCCGCACATCATGGAGCATTCGGTGCTCGCGGGGTCGCGCAAATTCCCCGTCCGCGAACCGTTCTTCGAAATGGTCAAGAACAGCATGGCGACCTTCATCAACGCGATGACGTCGCAGGCATACACCGTCTATCCCATCTGCTCGAATGTGAAAAAGGATTTCTTCAATCTCGTCGAGGTGTATTGCGACGCGGTGTTCCATCCCGAACTCAAACGCGACACGCTCCGCCGCGAAGGGCATCACCTCACGCTCGAAGACAACAACAACCTCGATTCGCCGCTCAAAGTCACAGGCATCGTCTATAACGAAATGAAAGGCGCGTATTCCACCCCCGAATCGCTCGTCTATGAACTCGCGGGGCGCGGGCTGTTTCCCGACACGCCGCTCGGTCGCGACAGCGGCGGCGACCCCGACCGCATCCCCGACTTGACCTACGAGCAGTTCCTCGAATTCCACAAAACGCTCTATCATCCGAGCAACGCACTCATCTTCACCTACGGCGACATTCCCACCGAAGACCATTTCAAATTCCTAGCGCCCGTCCTTGATGAGTTCTCGGTTAAAGAGGTTGAAAAGTTAAAAGAGAAAAATGGTGGCGCGGGCGTCCCTGCCCGTGAATCATCTGGGAAAACACAGGCAGGGACGCCTGTGCCACCATCCGCTACTCCAACACTCCAACACTCCAACACTCCCATCCGCCAACCACGCTGGTCCGCCCCGCGCCGCGCGACGCACGAATATCCCATCGGCAAAACCGAGGACGACAAGGCGCGCACGTTCCTCGTGTTCAGTTGGCTCATCGGCGACATGCTCAAGCCCGATTACGTCACCGAGTGGGAGGTGCTCGACAAAATCCTCCTCGGCAACGAAGCCGCGCCGCTCAAGAAGGCACTCATTGATTCCAAACTCGGCGCGGATGTGTTCTTCGCGGGCGCGGGCGGCTCGGCGTATGAACTGAGTTTCCACCTCGGCATCAAAGGCAGCGAAGTGGACCGCGCCGACGCGTTCGAGAAACTCGTGCTCGGCACACTCGAAAAACTCGCCGCCGCGCCGTTCGAGAAATCGCGTGTGGACGCCGCGTTCCAGCAACTCGCCTACGAAACGCTCGAAGTCACCACGCTCTTCCCGATGCGCGTGTTGCACGGCAGCAACTCCGCGTGGCCCTACGGCGGCGACCCGCTGACGTATCTGCGCGGGAAAGAACTGCTCGACGCCTGCCGTGCGCGTTACACCAAAGACCCGCAGATGTTCAACCGCCTCATCACCGACGGCTTGCTGAAAAATCCGCACCGCCTCTTCGTCGTGTTGCGCCCCGACCGCGACGTGCAGGCGAAAGCCGACGCCGCGTTCGCCGCGAAGATGGCGGAGAAGAAGAAACAATTCTCAAAGGAAGAAATCGCGCGCATCGCGAAGGAAGCCGCCGAACTCGAAGCCGCGCAAGGCAAACCCAACCCGCCCGAGTTGCTCGCGAAACTCCCGCAACTCAAAGTCGCCGACCTCCCCGCCAAACCGCGCCACATCCCGACGAAGATTTATCACATCAGCGAGCGCAATTAAAAGATGGTGGCACAGGCGTCCCGCCCGTGCGGTCACTGGCAAGAGTAAGTTGTCACGCAAAGTTGATATTATTAACGATGCCCTGCTCGCCCGCGCGGTCGAGCAACCGCACCAGCGCCGCCCGTTCCGCAGCGCGCGTCCGTCGGCGTATCAAGACGATGATGCCTGCGTGCGGTTGGGATTTTGCGAGTGAGAGAAAATCATCGCGATTGCAGGTAATCAGGACGAAACTTTTTTCATGAGCGTGAGCCAGAATCTCGGAATCAAGAGCGTCGTCGGACAAAACCTCGCGCAGGCGAACGACCGTGTGACCGAGCGCCTGCAACGAGTAAGCAACACCGTCAGGCACATCATGATCAAAAAGAAACGTCATGCCTCACGCGAAGCCATCTGGCGGGCGACTAACACGTCTATCTCGCCGCGATGGTCTTCGTAGTAAGCAAGACATTCATAGACCTGCGCCTTGGTAAGATTGGGAAAACAAGTGGCGACAACGCTATCCACCGTTTCGCCGTTGTGCAGCAAACCGATGACATCGTGAACGCCGACACGTGTGCCCTCGACGAACGCGCTGCCGCCGCGCACGCCAGATTTGCGGGTGATGTAACGGTAATTTTCCCTGACCTTTGCCATAAGCGGGGGAATTTATACCACGCGGAAACGGTCAAAGCAAACGCGGTGTGTGCAGCCAGAACTTCCCCATTTTGATTCAGAAGATTGATGCAGAGCGAGTTGGAGGGTCACGCTCCGTCGTGACCGCATTGGCGAATCGGACGCGACAGAGCGCGTCCCTCCAATTTGGGGAATTTCTG
>Ga0187892_10003271_pt1 | contig 29909 bp, 27 predicted proteins | sample MA1701073metaG_FD_139345 | JGI IMG/M metagenome (GOLD analysis project Ga0187892, IMG submission 139345) | Bio-ooze microbial communities from a basaltic lava cave in the Kipuka Kanohina Cave System on the Island of Hawaii, USA - MA170107-3 metaG ... | reverse complement strand
TACCGCCTTGACCCCGGGTTGTTGCACGGCGGTCCAGACCGCACGGGCATCGTGCACATCGTTCTTGTTGCCGCCGACAAAGGGTTTGACCGCCTTGCCTGGCAGAAGCTTGACCTCGTGCCCCAGGCGTTGCAGTTCACGAGCCCAGTGCTGTGCGCCGCCACAGGCTTCCATGCCAATCCAGCAGGGCGAACGCTGAGCAAAGTGCTCTAGAAACTTCTCTCGCTTGAGCTGGATACCCACCATCTCACCCGTCTGCTTGTCTACCCAATGCAACTGAAAGACGCGCTTGGCGATATCAACGCCGACCACAGTTTTGCTACTATTCATCGTGTGGATCCTCCGGTTTGCCTGAAGATTTTCGTATCTTCCATTTTGGCACATCGATGCCGTTGGCCCCTGAGGGTCCACACCTCCGACCTTCAAATGACCACCCACGCAGAGTTATCCACGGCGCCGGGCACCGACGGTCCCTCTATCATCAGAGGTGACCGGCGCGGTGGGTAACTCGTCTTCCACGTTCAGAGGTGGAAGGCGTCCATACCATTCCAAGGGGTAGATCTCAATCCATCGCTGGTCGCTACCGATTAGGACGTATTCATGCAGGCTGGGCAGCTTGCGGTAGTTCAAGAGTTTCTCCCGACGGTCGACCGCCTCGGTCGACGGGGACAGCACTTCTATCACCAGGCTCGGGTAACGCTTGACATACGGATCGGTATCGCGTGCATCGCAGGTAACGAAGACATCCGGATAGTAGAAGGTATCCGCCTCTTCGACCCGCACCTTGACATCGGACATGAATACCCGGCATGGTCCGCCGCGGAGCGTGGAACGCAAGTGGCTCGCCACAAGGCAATCGCATTATGCGTATCCCGTACGCCAACCATCGCATAGAGTTGCCCGGCGACGTACTCGTGCTTGGTGGGGCTGTCGTTTTCGGAGATCAGATACTCTTCCGACGTCAGATGAATCAGACGGGCGTGTTTCATGTCAGCGACCCCTGGAATGGATGGCGTTCTCTTCCGCCTAATCTCCTATCAACCCGTCGCGTAACGGCGCTGGTTAGTCGTTTTGGGTACGAGACTCACCGCGCAGTATTTGAACTCGGGGATCTTCCCGAAAGGGTCTAAGGCCTCGTTGGTCAGGAGGTTCGCGGCTGCCTCGTGGTAGGAGAAGGGCATGATGACGGTCCCGCGTTGAATCCCGTTGGCGGTGCGCGCGGGAGCTTCGATGGCCCCGCGGCGCGATGCCACGATCAATACATCGCCGTCCTTGCCGCCGATCGAGGCCAAATCTTCGGGGTTGATGTAAATCGATGCCCGCGGCTCGATCGCATCGAGCACTAATGAGCGCCGCGTCATGCTGCCCGTATGCCAGTGCTCGAGCTGCCGGCCGGTCAAGAACACGAAGGGGTAATCGTGGTCGGGAAGCTCGGCGGCTTTGGTGTAAGCAGCGGGAACAAAGCGGCCTTTACCGCTCTTCGTCGGAAATCCGTCTTGAAACAGGATGGGTTCGCCCGGATCGCCTTCCTGCTCGCAAGGATAGGTGACCGAATCGTCTTTCTCCAAACGCTCCCAGGTGATCCCGGCCATGCTGGGACATGCCTTGCGGATCTCCGCGAACACCTCGGCCGGGCCGGAATACGACCAATCGAGACCCAAGCGGCGGGCTATTTCTTGAATGATCCAGAGATCCTGGCGGGCATCGCCCGGCGGGTCAATCGCCTGCCTTCCGAGCTGCACGCGCCGGTCGGTATTGGTGAAGGTCCCGGTCTTCTCCGGGAAGGCCGAGGCGGGGAGCACCACGTCGGCGAAACCGGCGGTTTCCGTGAAGAAGATATCCTGGACCACCAGATGTTCGAGCTCCGCGAGCGCGGCGCGGGAATGGTTCAGGTTAGGGTCGGACATCGCCGGATTCTCGCCCATGATGTACATCCCCTTGATCCTACCCTCATGGACGGCGTGCATGATCTCGACAACGGTTAGCCCTGGTTTGGGATCGAGCGTGGCGCCCCAAAGGCGTTCGAATTTGGCGCGTACGCCGGGATCGGCGATCGGCTGATAGTCGGGGTAGACCATGGGGATCAGTCCGACATCAGAGGCCCCTTGCACATTGTTCTGACCGCGTAACGGGTGCAAGCCTGTCCCGCGCCGGCCGATCTGGCCCGTCATGAGCGCCAAGGAGATGATGCAACGGGCGTTGTCGGTCCCGTGCACATGCTGGGAAATCCCCATGCCCCAGAAGATGATGGCGCGCTCGGCCTTGGCATAGAGCCGCGCGACCTCCTTGATGGTCTCGGCCGGGATCCCGCAGATGGGCGCGACCTTCTCGGCGCTGTAGCCCTCAATCCGCGTCCAGAGACCATCGAAACCCTCCGTATATTTTTCGATGAAGGTCCGATTGTGCAAGCTCTCCGAGATAATGGTGTGCATCATGCCATTGAGCAACGCGACGTCCGTGGCTGGATGTAATTGCAGAAAATGGGTCGCATGCAGGGCGATGTCCGATCCGAAGGGTTCGATGACGACGAGCTTCTTACCTGCACGGGCGGCGTTCTTCATGAACGTGGCGGCTACCGGATGGTTGGCGTTGGGCCGCGCGCCGATGATGACGATGACATCCGCCTCGACCCCATCGGCGACCTGATTGGATACGGCTCCGGAGCCGATCGTCTCCAGCAATGCGGCCACCGAAGAGGCGTGACATAAACGCGTGCAATGATCGACATTGTTCGTCCCGAAACCGGTGCGCACGAGCTTTTGGAAGAGGTAGGCTTCTTCGTTGCTCCCTTTGGCGCACCCGAACCCCGCGAGGGCTTGTGAGCCCACGTGGTCGCGAATGCGGCGCAGGCCGCCGCCGGCGCGCTCCAACGCTTCTTCCCAGGTCGCCTCGCGGAAGTATTGATAGACCTCTTCGGGAAAAATGAGCTTCGGCGATTTCGGTACCCCGTCGCGCCGGATCAAGGGTTTCGTGAGCCGCTCCTTATGGTGCACGTAGTCGAAGCCGAAACGTCCCTTGACGCAGAGACGCCCATGATTCGACGGGCCGTCGCGTCCTTCGACGTAGTAGATCTTATTGTCTTTGACATTGAAGGTGAGGAGACACCCGACGCCGCAGTAGGGACAGGAGGAGGGCACCTTCTTATCGGAACGCACGAGGCCGGCGTTCTCGGCCGGCATGAGCGCCCCCGTCGGGCAGGCTTGCACGCATTCCCCGCAGGCGACGCAGGTGCTCACGCCCATCGGATCATCGAGGTCGAAGACGATTTGCGAGTGCGGGCCGCGGAAAGCATAGCCGATCACATCATTGACTTGTTCTTCGCGGCAGGCCCGTACGCAGCGGTTGCATTGGATGCAGGCGTCGAGATTCACCGCGATGGCGGCGTGGGTGAGATCGGCGCGGGGTTGCTGGCGGCCGGGGAAACGGGGCCGCCCGAGCTCCAACTTTTCTACCCAGTGATCGAGCTCCGAGCGCGGCGTATAGGGCGATCGGCCTTGGCTCGGCATATCCGAGAGCAGCAACTCCAAGACCAGTTTCTGCGAATGCAGCGCCCGCTCGCTCGTGCTCGAGACCTCCATGCCGTCGGTGGGTCTTCGGCAGCAAGAGGGTGCTAAGACGCGTTCACCTTTGATCTCGACCACGCAGGCGCGGCAATTCCCATCGGGGCGATAGCCTTCCTTGTAGCACAAATACGGGATCTCGGTCCCAAGCCGCATGGCGACTTGCAGAATAGTCTCATCCGGCAGCGCGTCGGTCTCGCGGCCGTCGAGCTTAAATCGAATGGTCTGCTGTTCTGACACGATTCTTGAGTTCGCCGCCATTAATTCTGACTACCCCACCGTTTACGGCGGGCACTTTAGCATTGGGGTTTCCAAAGGGGAGTAGTGCAACTCTCCCCTTTGGTCAAGGGCGGGGTTCATACCCCGCCCGCGAAGTAAAATTAATTAAACTCCTTGGGAAAGTATTTCATCGCGCATCGGAGCGGGTTGGGCGCGGCCTGGCCGAGACCGCAGATCGACGCATCCTCCATGGTGCGCGCCAGCTCTTCCAGTAAGTCCCCATCCCAATGGTGCTTTTGCATCAGTGCGACTGCCTTCGCGGTGCCGACACGACAGGGCGTGCACTGGCCACAGGATTCATCGGCGAAGAAACGCATGGCGTTGAGCGCGGTCTTACGCGCACTGTCGTACTGCGACAGAACGATGATGGCGGCCGATCCGATGAAGCATCCGTAAGGTGTCAAGGTATCGAAGTCGAGCGGGACATCGCCGAGCGACGCCGGTAGGATACCCCCCGACGCCCCGCCGGGGAAGTAGCCGTAAAATTCATGTCCCGCGAGCATGCCGCCGCAATACTCCTCGATCAATTCGCGCATGGTGATACCCGCCGGGGCCAGATACACCCCCGGCGTCCGCACCCGCCCGCTGACCGAAAACGAACGCAATCCCTGGCGGCCGTGGCGCCCCTGCGAGGTGAACCAGTCGGGGCCCTGCTCGATGATGTCGCGCACCCAGTGCAGAGTCTCCAGGTTGTGCTCGAGCGTCGGGCGGCCGAAGAGCCCCACCTGCGCCAAGTAGGGCGGACGCAAGCGCGGCATGCCGCGCTTGCCTTCGATGGATTCGATCATGGCAGATTCCTCGCCGCAGATGTATGCCCCCGCGCCGCGGCGGAAATGAATCGGCGGAATGATGCAAGGCGTGTTGCGGCGCAGTTTTTCCAGCTCCGCGGTCAACATCGTGCGGCAACCCGCATACTCGTCGCGCAAGTAAATATAGACCTCATCGGCTTCTATGGCCCAGGCCGCGATCAAGGTGCCCTCGAGGAAGCGGTGCGGATCGCGTTCCAAGTAATAGCGATCCTTGAAGGTGCCAGGCTCCCCCTCATCGATATTGATCGCCACCAGGCGCGGCTTGGCTTGCCCGCGCAGGATGCGCCATTTGCGCCCGGCTGGAAAACCCGCCCCCCCCAATCCGCGCAGATTGGAATCTTCCAATGCCTTTATGACGCTCTCGACATCGCGCTCTCCGTTGACGCAGGCCGCGAGCGTCTTGTAACCACCGCGCACGACATAATCGTGATAGTCGATCCCAGCGGGCGGTATGGCTTCCGTTTGCTTCTCGGCGATGGCCTTCTCCACGCTGTAGGGGGAGGCCCATTCGATCGCGCGGGTGCCGACCACGGCGACCGGCGCCCCGCCGCAGCGTCCGACACAGGGCACCGTTTTCACCCGCACCTGCGGTCCGACGCGGCGCTGCAGATCCAGGGTCAATTCCTTGGCCCCGAACATCTCGCAAGCGACCGAGTCACAGACTCGCACGGTGAGCGGGGGAGGGGGCATATCGTCCTCCTTGACGACATCGAAATGGTGATAAAAGGTGGCGACTTCGTAGATCTCGGTGGTCGGGAGATTCATTTCTTTCGCCAAGGCGACGATATGCGCCGCCGCTATGCAATGATGGCGATCCTGGATCTTGTGGAGAAACTCGATTAGGAGATCGCGACGCCTCGGGGTGTCCTCCAGCAGCTCGCGAATCTCGGCGAGGGCCTTCGGCTCGACCTTGCGCCCGCGCCGCCGGCCTTCTTTTTCGCCTTTGCCTTTAATGAGTAATGGCATTGTCTCTTCAGAGCCTGTGAATCAATCTACGGCGCATCCCGATCGCTGCGTCTCGTTTGGCAGTCCGAGTTGATGGATCGTTAGGCTTGCCATTCTGTTCATAAATGCTCTTTGAATTCTTCCACTGTTAGTCCTGTTTGCTTAATGATAGCTCGCAAGGTTCCTTTGGCCACTTCAGCATGATCAGGGACAACGATGCGGCGGTGGGGATGAACCGCCTGCCGCAAGACGATATGACTACCCTTCTGTCGGTCTCGCGCGTAACCTGCCTTCAGCAAGGCTGCAACAACCTCACGTCCCGAAATCCGTGGCAAAATACTCACACAGCAACCTCTATTACCTCTTCATCGATTGATGGAGGGACAGGTTCATCATGCGCCCGCAGGCTTTCTAGGTAAGCCTCAATCGCCTCTTGAATATTGATCAGGGCTTCCGTCCTCGTTTTGCCCTGTGAGATGCAGCCCGGTAAAGCCGGCACGTCAGCAACAAAAACCCCATCTTCGTCTTGTTCAATCAAAACTCGATATTTCATTTTGCTACTCCTGAGTATGGCTGGGCCTAAACGTCCCGCATGACCCCCTGCACGAACCGCAGCCTAGTTGGCACGATCCGCCTTAAGCACCTTGTTGGGCGATGGCCTTAGTCGGAGTCACACACAGAGATACCGGCTCCGTACATAGGGGGACCCTCCTGGAATGCACGAGCGCGACGTTAGATGGCCCGTACTGGTCGTTCGGCCTATCTTTTCCTGCTTCACGGTTTCCGACTGACACGGAGCTTGCAGTTCTTTTCCGCTGCAACTCCGACACCTTGTAAGTCTTCATTAGTAAATTAATTATAGCGAGAGCAACACTCGCGAGAGCAACGCTCGCAACTATGGTAGCAATGGTAAATCCATCCCCGGCGGAGAATCCAAGAAATGCAACGATAGCGATCCAAAGGATCACACCCACTCCGGAGTTTAAGCCCTCTACGTTATTCCTTTCATACTCAGTAAGAGGAGCATTTTTATAGACTGGTTCATGTGGCAGTACTCGATATTTTGGATCTTCGCTCATTTGTTGCAGGGTGTGCACCGCGCCGTTTGCGGTGCGCACGCGGACCGAGCGTTGGGTTCACGGTACCCGGTCGGAAACATCCAGGGGCCATTTCGCGTGCGCGCAGCGCTTGCTGCATTGCCGTTATCAGAGAGCCTCCTTGAGGTAATCCCCCGACGATATCTCCTTCTTGTCGGTAGTCGAGCCCCTGTAGACATAAACCCATACATTGCCTCTCGTGCCGGATTCCAGGACGGCGTCCTTCTCGACCCTCTCAAATTCGTGAGGCTCGGGGTCGTTTGGCCCACAACCCTCGTAGTCGTCCAGGGGAACCAGAGTGTCGGGCGGATTCTCGAGAGCATACACCTCCCCGTGGACCCACAAGCCGGGGTCGCGGGACGGCACAAGCCCCGGATATTCGCCTAGGTGAAAGAGTCGTCCTCGCACGCGCGCACGCCCAACGAACCTCGCTTCACGCGCGAGCAGATGGAACACGCTTTTCCCGCTGTCTTTCCGGAGAGTCCCGTAGACGAATAGTCGACTTGTCATTCTTGACCTTAGCGATTGACTTCCTCGATGTCTCCTCGCTCGCTCAGCGGTTGCTCGTCTCATCCTTGAGACTCGCCCCTTCGGGGCTTGCGCGCCGTTTCGCTCCCGGCGAAACGGTCCTGGCGCTCGGGGCTGCTCGAGACGATTTATTCACAACCTCTAAGAGCGCCGAATGTAAAACTAACAGCTCACCCTTTCCGCCGAGCGCGAGGTCGCCGCTGAAGCGCTCCGCCTCGGGCCCGAGATCGCGCAGCAAGGCGAGCTTACGGTAGGAGTTGCTCAGTTGCCGGAACAGCAAACGCAGAAACTCCATCTTGAGGACGCCACAGGAATTGAAGGTGGCGCTGATCTCGGCGGGCTTGCGGGCGAAGACGATCGTGCCCCGGCGCATGCCAATCCCGGGGTAACATCCGCTCTGCCCCAGCACCAGGACGGTTCCCCCTTTCATGCGGCTGCCGCAATAATCACCGCTATTGCCGCGCACGAAGATGATCCCGCGCCGCATGCGGTCGCCGACCCTTGCACCCGCATTGCCCAAGACGATGATGACTCCTTCCGACATGCCCTCGAGCGCGCCGGCCTCGGCGCCGCCGAGGAAGTCCCCGGTATTAGCTTGTACCTCGATGTAACCACCGCACATCCCGCGTCCGGTTCCATGGCCGGCCGATCCGCGCACCGCGATCATCCCGCCGCGCATGTTGCGGCCGACATCGTCACCGGCGCGGCCTTGTACCGAGATGCTCCCAAAGCTCATCGCCATGCCGACGCCGTATAGTTTATCGCAAGCGCGGCGGATCCGGATCACGCGCGTGTCCTCGCCCTGGAGCTCAAAAAGCTCATGCAGGCGGAGCGACCGGTTACCGCAGGTAAGCTTGATTTGCTCGATGGCGGGGCGATCCATTGCCTGTAAGCCATCGGGCGTGAGGCGCCCGAGATCCACCTCTTGGGTCGGGCACCTTCGAAGCGTGAGCGTGAGCGGGGTCAAGTGAGGATCTCCCGCAAGTGAAAATGATAGGGACCCAATTTACCGCCGTAGTTCCCGGCGCTGATCCGGTAGATCCCCTTTTTCGGCCCGAACTTACACACGGTTTCGATGCCGGCCCGTAGCGATTCACGGATGGCCTCTTGATCGAGCGCATCGACGACCACCTCCAGCACCGAGCCGACCTCGAGGGTCAAGCTCGAGCGTACCCGGCCCTTCAAGGTGGGACAATACGCGTCATTGGTGGAGGCTTTCATAAACTTATACTTCGAGCCCACCTTGGACCCGGAGCCGACGATGCCCCCCGGGAAGCAGGTGACGGCGCGCGGCACCCGGCGAATGGCTTTGACCGCCTGTTCACAAGCCGCCAACGCATGCCGCGTGGTTTTCGCGAATACCAGGAAATTGCCGCCCCCAACCGCGTCCGCGACCCCGGTCTTTTCTTCACAGACAAATTCCCCGTGCATCACGGGAATGCGCCAATAACGGATGCCGTCGATACGCTTGGCGATCTGATAGCCGTCGCCGAAAAACCGGATGCTGCTTCCGAGATTGATAGAGGGCTCGCAACGCAGCCCCGCGAAACACGCGCTGGTCGCGGTGGTCATGACCGATTGCCCGACTCGCCGCAACACCTGATCCGCCAATTGTTTCACGGACATCGCGAAGATGATGACCGCGATCCCCGGCCGACCGTCGGGCGTATCCAGGGGATCGAGCTCGCACTCGATGTCCGCCTCGCACCCGCAGGCAATGACAGAGGAAGCAAAGCCGGTGAGCGAATTGGCCGCGCGGTAGGCCGACTTCAAGGTCATCGCCGTGATGATGAGCCGCGTCGCCTTCATCGGAAAGGCTTCGGCGAACGTGTCCTCGATGTAGACGCCGTTGAGATTCATGCGGTTTGCGGCGGCGTGCATTTGGCGATCAAGATCCGGCCTTGGCCGTCGCCCACGATTTCCTCATCGCGCAGTTTCCTATTCTCCCATCCCAGCGTATGGTATTTTTCGAGATGCGGCCGCAGGATCCGGTCGATACGCTTATCGTAGTCCGGCCGGACCACATGGGTACCGCCATGAGTGATCTTGATCACTTTGCCGTTTTTCACGACCAGCTCACCGTCCTTAAATACGAACTGGGGCTGGGAGAACATCCGCTCGCGATCCTTGTGTTCCTTATAGACCGTGATGTCGGCCGCCGCCCCGAGGCCGAGGTGGCCGCGATCGGTCAATCCGAGGCTCAGGGCCGGCGCGGCCCGCGTCATGATGGCGATTTCGTAAAGTGTGTATTCCCGGTCGAGACTCCCGAGCGTGCTCATCGCCGCGGCCCCCCGATGGATCGTCGCCAGCCTCTCGTTACGGTAGCTTTTGTCCATCAACAAGCGGATGAGGTGCGGATAGGTCGTGAACGGTGCTCCGTTCGGGTGATCGGTGGTCAGGAAAATACGCCAGGGGTCCTTGACCATGAGGAACAATTCCAATCCGATCGCCCACTGCAGCGAGTTCACGAAGCTCCTGTCTCTGTAGCGGAACGGCACCACGCCACAGCCGCCGTCGCACTCGATGTCCATGCACACCCATTTCTTGGGGTAAGCGCGGGCGCGGTTCCGGTGCTGCGCCATGGTATCGCCCGAGGCCGTGACCGTCTGGCCGAACATGATCTGACCGACGTCGATGGAGATATTCTCGTGACTGTTGACGCTCTCGGCGATGCGCGCCGCTCCCGAGGAGAACCGGCGGTCGCCTTCAGTGCCGTAACTGTGGAATTGGACATGCGTCAGGTGCAAGGGCAGGCCGTCGCTAGCGGCGATCGTCTTCAGCGTGGTATCGACATTGCCCGCGACGCCGAGATTGCACCCGTGAACGTGCAGCGGGTGAGGCACGCCGAGATCGAAGACCGCTTGCGCGAGCCGCTGCAGAATCAAGCGCGGGGTAATCGGATAATAACAATGCTCCTCATCCAGATCGAGCATGCGCTGATTGAACTTGAAGGCGCTGATCCCGCCCGGATTGACCACCTTGATCGCGAGGGCTTGCGAGGTTTCCAAGGTCCACGCCACGTAATCATTGATGAGCGCCTGTTCGCGGCCCTCGGCGAGCAGCCGCAGCAAGAAATCGTCGTTACCGAGCAGCGCATAGGCGCCCTTGTCCACGATCGGCGTATCCTCCATTTCCATATGCGCCTGGCGCGCGTTCAGCGGCAACATCGCGGGTTCGAAGCACGCCGTGTAGCCCATTTCGGCGTAACGGTAGCCCGTGGTGATCGTCGAGGGTGTCGCCAGGCCCGATCCCGAGCGCGTGATCCGTCCCGAGCCGACCGGATGGGCCGAGTGATCCTCGGGCAGCAAAACCCGTGCGATCGTCATCTTGCCCCCGCCGATATGGGTATGGATATCGATCCCTCCCGCCATGACCACTGCGCCCGAGAGATCATACTCGTGGCCCGGCTTGACGCCGCCGGAAGGTGGGGCGACGATGCGGCCGTCGCGGATGAAGATATCGCGGGCCTCGCCGTCCACTCCGTGGGCCGGGTCGTAGACCTTACCGCCGCTCAAGCGCGTTAACACGCCGATGTCCTAGAGCGCATTTTGGATTTCCGTGAGTAGGTGCGCGACGCTCGGCAGGGGCGAGGTTCGCTGCCGTTCGAGGTACACCGACACTACCGAATCGAGCCGCACGAGCTGAGCCGCATGATCAAGTCCCGGGATCGCCACCGGGATAAAAACGTCTGGCTCCTCGGAAAAATGGGTATCCAGGGCGCCGAGTACGACCAGGGGTTTGGCCGCCGGCGGAGGCGCCGCGCGAAACGCCGAGATCCACACGACGGCATCGGCGGATCCCGATGCCACCAAGTGCCCGATGCTATAACGATGCGCATCATGCGCCGGATACCCCGCCGCGAACGCGGTGCGGAGCGGAAAACCCGTCTGCCATGCGCACACGCTGTTGGCCGTCATTGCGCCGTCGTTGCCGCCCAAGGGCAAACCGGAAAAACGTGTGGATGCATTGAGATCGTTTACCAATTCCACGCATGCTTCGACAACGAGCTCGGCTTGCGGATAGTCAAGCTCCGCGGTCGACCAGGCCAGCACCCCATAGCGGGCCGCTTTCATCTTTTCGAGGATAGAATTCAAGACCGGGATCCGTACTCCGGCGATCGCGGCTGCTTGGAGCCGATGCCCCGCCAAGAGCGCGCGTAACGCCGACACGATTTCGATGAGGCGCGGCGGATCGAAACGGACGTGCAAGGGTTTTCGGCCCTCGGGGCTCCTCCCGGGCTTGGTGTTGAGCCCGGCGCCGAGGTAGATGATCTGGCGTGCGTTGCTTTCGAGCTGAAATAGCGATTCTTGGTTCCAAACGAGGCGCTCGAAAAAACGCGGATGCGTGCTCACCGCATCGGTACCTGCGAAAATAATCAGGTCGGCGCGATTCTTTAACTCCGTGAGCGTGGTTGTCATCCATCCCGTGTCTTGTAGCACGCCGATATTCCGCTGGAGCGCGTTTCCGTGCATGTGATCGAGCGCGCCCCCGGTGCGTTCGGCGAGGCTCAGCACCGCACGCATCCCGCCGACATCCGTCCCCAGTCCGGCGTAGAGAGGAAAGCGGGCGCCGCGAAGGATCGCCGCCGCCCGCTCGATGCACTCTGCGATCGTTGCCGGCTTGCCCTTGAGGCGCGGCTGACTTGGCCCGTCCGGGTTCTCGAATCCGGAAACCGCCCGGCCACAACCGTTCTTGAGGACGCGCACGCGGCCGCCCGCCTGCTCCACGATAAGATCATCGCAGAGCAGGCTGCAGAAAGGACAGGCCGCCACGTGCGGGGCGCGCTCCGACTTGCCGTTTTCGCGGTTCATCGCTGCTTGCGGTAGGGTCATTCTAATAATGGATCGGCGGCAAGGTAGTATGATGACGGATCACCGCGCGAGCGTAAACCAGGATGTTACGGTTTCTCCCCGCATGCGAAAAGACGCGGGTCATCGGGAAATCCCGAAGGACTTGCAACAACTGCGGATCAGTTCAGCGCCTTTCCGGACCATCCTTGGCTTGGGGTTCTCTAAAGCGGCTTTCTAAATCTCACGCCAGCGTTTGCAATGCCTCCACGATGCGCTTGCGGTAGAACGGCAGTTGCCAACGCCGCCCGCCGACTTGATGCCATAAGAGCGCCGCCCGCACCCCCGCCAACAACGCCGCCCGCACCTTGTTGGCGACCTCCGGATCGCGTAGAAAACGCGCATCGCCGCGCACCTGGACTCGGAATTTAAGCGTGCTCAGCGTCTCTTGGTAACTGCTGGCAATGGCCGCCAGCGTGCTAGCGTCGGTAAACCCCTCCGCAGGCATCTGTTGTTGCACCGCGCGCAATCGGGTTCCGAGAAGATCTAACATGCTCTTGTTATTGCGCAACACATTCTCCAGGTGCAACAACCCGATCACATAGGTGACTGCGTCGCCGTACTTGGGTCCGCGCCGCTTGCGATCGAAGATGTCCTTGAGTGCGTTGATGCCGAGGCTCAATCCAAAGCGGTAATCCCGCTCTCCGCCGAAGACCTCCTCTGTGCTCTGGGGGTCAAACTCGAATAAGCTCCGGACCAACGCCTTGAGGTTCTCGTTCGGAACGGCGCCGGTGTTCGCCAAGCGATCCACCAAGAGCGCGGCTTGGAACACAGCGGCAAGCGCCAGGGCTTGATCGCGTATTTGATTCTGCATACGACGGGACAAAAAGTCGCGGGATTATGGCTGAGTCGACACACTTGCCACACGGGCGAAATGGGGCCGTTTAAGATCCCAGACCACCCCCAGCCGCTCGAGCAGGCACAATGCGTAGTAGGAAGGATCAAACTGCCACCAGCGGAAACCGTGGCGAACCGAGAGCGGGTAGTGATGGTGGTTGTTGTGCCATCCGTCCCCCAGCGTCAGGATCGCTCCAAGGACATTATTTCTGGAATTGTCCCCGGTCCGATACGGTTGCGTTCCCCACACGTGCACTAAGGAATTGATCGAAAAGGTGCCATGCCACAAGAACACGGTGGCGACGATGAAACCCCATAAAAAACCTTCCAATCCGAACCCGTAGACGAGCGTGGCGATATAAAGGTTTACCGGTAACCAAGTATTCTCATTGAGCCAGGCGAGCTCGGGGAGCACGGTAAAATCCTTAATCAGATCACTCCTTGTGTCCTTGTACTTGCGGCAGAGGATCCATCCCATATGTGACCACCAAAACCCCTTACGCACCGGGGAATGGACATCCTGGAGCTGATCGGAGTAGCGGTGGTGATGGCGGTGATGGCTGGCCCACCAGAGCGCCCCCTTCTGCAGCGAGCATTCGCCCAGGAACGCCAAGAAAAAAGCAAATGGACGGCTGGTTTTGTAGGAGCGATGCGAAAAATAGCGGTGAAAGCCGGCGCTTAATGCAAACATACGAACATAATACGATGCGATGGCCAACGCCACCCATTGCCATTGAAAATGGAAGGCGATGGTATACGCCGCCAACACGTGCAGGACAATGAACAGGATCGTGTCTTGCCAAATTATTTTTTCGTCATCGCCGATCGACACGCCGGCCGCGGCTTGCTGCTGTGTCATTGCCTTCACTTCACGCCCATTATGGGGCACGGGTCGATCTCCGTCCAACGGCCCCGCCATGTCACCCAGCCCTCGATCGCTGCCTTCAGGAGGTCATCACGTTGATCGCCCACCACACACCGCTCGCCTCAAGACCCAAAGGGAAGTAGAGGATCGATGCGAACCGTATGCGCAGTATATTGAGTGGCACGCTAAACCAAAAGACCGTCCGCGTATCTTCCGGCCGGTAGCGGTTCTATTTTCCGCGGTCTTGCCGCGGGGACCTTAGCGATGGGGTTTCCAAAGGGGAGAGGCGCAGCTCTCCCCTTTGGTCGCCCCACGGGGTTGCATACCCCGAGGTGGCGAAATCCATGTTGCCTCCCCAAAGGGTGCGCGTGCATAGGCCAATGTTACCGGCGTTAACCGCCGGGCCCACCGCCCGGTCCGACCGTTGATGTTTAGGGATTAACAACCTATGGTAATGGGCGCTCCACGGGATCTATACTTGATGCGCCGTGACTCGGTGATTCATAGAGGAAAGTTCATGCAGTTGCCAACACTGGTGCCAACCAATCGCACCACAAAAAATCGAATCTTATACGCCCTCGCGCTGTTTGTGGTTACCGGGATCCTGGTCGGGATTGGATATACCCTCATTCAGATCAACGAGGCCACGAAGTATGTTGAGATCTACGTACTCATCGCGATCGCGGTCATCCTTCTTATCCCCGGGCGCGTGCAGCAATTTTATTGGAAGGACTATTTCCAGGGCCAACGGCTGCAGCTCAAAGGGAAGCATTCCGAAGCGTTGGCCCACTTCGAGCGATTCTTGGAAACGGTCCGGAAGCGGCCCACGCTGAGGCATTTGATCTGGTTTAGCCAGTGGTTCTACACTTCCAATGTAGAGGTCATGGCCTTGAATAACATGGGCGTATCGGCGATGTGGCTGCAAGATTCCGACAAGGCGGAATCCTTGCTAAAGGCAGCAACCCAGTTGGACCCCGAGTCCCCGCTCCCGTATTTCAATTTATCGGTCATGCACTATGCTTTGGGGGCCGATGCCGAGGGCGCGAAGAACCTCACCAAGGCCGAAATCTTGGGCTATAAAACCGCGAGCATTCGCGGGATCGCCAAGATCGCGCGCGAATCTGGCGCCGGAGACAAGCCGGGCAAATTGCCAAAAAAGCAAGCCGCGGGATCCTGATGGGATTTAAATCTATTCCCCGCGGTCTTGCCGCGGGAACTTTAAGGATGGGGTTTCCAAAGGGGAGAGGCGCAGCTCTCCCCTTTGGTCGCCCCACGGGGTTCATACCCCGTGGGGCGAAATCAAATTGATTATCGCCGGACGCTCTCCGTAACGGAAAGTCCTGCCCCCCCAAGCTATTCTCTGTCACGCCGTACCCACCCACCATGCCGTGGTTGCTCTCGCAGCGGGACACACGAACCACCGAGATCATGGACGATCCCCGGTGCGATTGCGAGCGGCTCTTCCGCACCTATCGGCAGTTTAGGGCGGTCAACGCCGCCCTATCCAGGATTCGTTCCGTATATAAGCGCTGGATCCGGCCGGCCATGCGTATCCCCGAGCGCAGTTACAGCTTACTCGATATCGGTTTCGGCGGCGGTGACATCGCCCGTGCCCTCCACCGCTGGGCCTGTGCCGATGGCCTGCGGCTAACGATCACCGGCATCGACATCGACGCGCGCGCGCACCGATACGTGCAAACCCTCGATTGGCCCGAGCGCATCACATTCCGCGTGGCCGACGTGAGCGAGCTCCGCGCAGAGCGGGAACGGTATGATTTCGTGTTCTCGAATCACTTAGTACACCACCTCGATTCCTCCGCGTTGCCGCCGATGCTCGCAAGCGCGGCCGCGCTATGCGCCCGGGAAGTCTTGTTTGTTGACGTACGACGCAGCGATCTCGCCTATCTCGGTTTCGCGTTCCTGAGCGCCGTCGCTTTTCGCGATTCTTATATCCGGCACGATGGCTTGATCTCGATCAAGCGCAGCTATACGCGTCGAGAGCTGGCCGCGATTGCGCCCCCGGGGTGGACCGTAGAACGCCTGTTTCCGTTCCGGTTGGTCTTGCGTTACGCGGCGCCGCGGCGGTAGCTTGACCCCGGGGCCTCACGGTCCAGGGGAAAGCGTATCCACCGAGTAGCCATCGCCTTCCAGCATGTGACGTAATTTGCGCAAGGCTTCTAACTGGATCTGGCGCACGCGCTCTCGGGTTACGCCGATCTCGTAACCTACCTGCTCCAAGGTCGCGATCTCCCTTCCCCCGAGGCCGAAGCGGCGCTCCACGACCGCGCGCTGCTTCTCATTCAAGTGCGAGAGCCACACCTCAAGATGCCGGTGCATGTCGCTGTCTTGCAGCAACAAGGAGGGATCGATATTGTGCTCGTCCGGGATGGTCTCGAGCAGCGTCCGCGAGGAATCGCGCTCCGCCGGTGCATCTGCCGAGCTGACGCGCTCGATTAAACCGGCGACCTCTTGCACGACCGCAATCGGCCGATCCAGGAGCTTCGCGACGTCTTCGACGGTCGGCTCGCGATCCAAGCTCTGGGCCAACTGCCGCACCGCGCGCATATACAGATTGATTTCTTTTACCACATGGATCGGGAGGCGGATGGTCCGGGTCTGATTCATCAAGGCGCGTTCTATGGTCTGCCGGATCCACCAGGTGGCATAGGTTGAGAAGCGGAACCCTTTTTCCGGATCGAACTTCTCTACCGCGCGCATTAAACCGAGATTGCCTTCCTCGATGAGGTCCAGCAAGGCCAAGCCGCGATTTAAATATCGGCGCGCAATCTTGACCACCAAGCGCAGATTACTTTCGATCATGCGCCTGCGGCTGCCCTTGTCGCCTTGGCGCGCGGCGCGCGCGAGCCGGACCTCTTCCTCGGCCGTCAGCAGGGGTGAGTATCCAATCTCGCATAAATACAAGCGGGTGGCGTCGATCTCGGCTTCCGAGATTTCGGCGGGACGTTCTACCGCCACGTCCAAGCTAGCCGCCTGCTTGTCCTCGATACCCTCCTCGCCGTCTTCGTCGAGCATATGCAACTCCGCATCGCCCGAGTCAGTGTCGAGATCGGTGATCTTACTCATGGCGCTACGGCTCGAAAAAACCCGCTCTCGGTGTTGTGCCCGCCGGCCCGAGCAGCCCCGAACAATCGCTAGATTCCTGCTTTCGGTAGGTAGCGCAAGGGCGGTACGGGCTGTCCGTTCCGCCTGATCTCGAAATAAAGCTTGACCTGCCTGCTCCCGCTATTCCCCATCTCCGCGATTTGCTGTCCGCGGGCGACCCGATGACCTTCCTGGACCAATAGACGGCGGTTGTGAGCATAGGCGCTGAGATACACGTCATCGTGCCGTATGATGATAAGCTTTCCGTAGCCGACAAGTCCATCGCCGCTATAGACCACTTCACCCGCGGCCGCCGCCCAAATGGGTTGTCCAGGTTGCCCCAAGAGATCCAGTCCTTGCCGGCTTGACGCGGTATTGGCCGGCAACGGCTCGCCCCGCGCCGGCCATTGCCATTGAATCGATCCGGCCGACGGCGGCGCCTGCCCGCGGATTGGGGGGCTTATTTCGGCCCGAGGGGCGCTCGCCCGGACCTCGAGCCTCGGCGCCGGCCTGGGAGCGGTTCCCGAACCTCGCGTCTGATGCAAAGCCAAACGCTGGCCGGGGTAGATGATAAACGGGGCTTTGATCCGGTTCCAGCGGGCAATCTCCCGGTAATCCAGCCGGTAACGCCGTGCGATTGAAAGGAGGGTGTCTCCGCGCGCCACCACGTGCTGGCGCGCTCCAACGCCGGTGCTATTTGTGCGCGCGAGCGGCACGCGATCGACCGGGGCTTTCGCCATCGTTCCGCAGCCGGCGAACTGGCTGACAGCCACCAGGATCGCTATGAGTTGCGCATCCAGCCGCAAGGGCATCGCCGTCCTATCCCAGTCCTGCTATGAGTGGCACGAACCGCACCTCCTCGAGGGGCTTCTCCTCGAAGTGTTCGCGATAGCGCGTCACCGAAACCAGCCACTGCGAGCCGCTCTCGCCCACCGGCGCGACGATGCGGCCGCCGATGGCAAGCTGCTCGAGCAGCGTCGGGGGGACGCTGTCGACGGCGGCGGCGATCAGGATTGCATCATAAGGCGCGTAATCCTGCCAGCCGATGCGGCCGTCTCCGTGTTTGACGCGGACGGTACGATAATGCAAAGCCGCCAAACGCTCCCGCAACCGCGCTGCCAGCGCGCCGATGCGCTCGATGCTATAGACCGATTTGGCGAATTGAGCCAGGACCGCGGACTGGTACCCGGTGCCCGCCCCGATCTCCAAAATCTTATCCATCGCGCCGCTCACAAACAACGCCTCGGTCATTCGCGCCACGATGTAGGGTTGCGAAATGGTCTGGCCGTAACCGATGGGCAAGGCGGTATTCTCGTACGCGCGGCCCGCGAGGGCTTCGTCCACAAAAAGATGCCGCGGTACCGTACGCATGGCGTGCAGCACCTCGCGTGATCCGATCCCCATCTCCCGCAGCTCCCGCATCAAGCGATCGCGGGCGCGCTGGGACGTTAGCCCGATACCGCGGTGATCAGCTTTCATGCAGGCGCAGCGCCTCGAGCCATCGGGACACCGTATCCAAGGCCCGGTAATGGGTCATATCGACTTGCAGCGGGGTGATCGATACATACCCGCTCCTGACGGCATGAAAATCGGTTCCCACCCCCGCATCCTCCTCGGGGCCGGACGGTCCAACCCAGTAAATCGGCCGCCCACGCGGGTCTGTCGCCTGTACCACCGGTTCCGATTTATGCCGCCGGCCAAGACGGGTGGCCGCCAATCCACGAAGCTCGTTCCACGGGCGGTCGGGGACATTGATGTTCAAAATCGTATCTGCGGGTAAAGGCCGGTGGCCGATCTCTTTGACCAGTAAGCTTGCGATCCGGGCGGCGGTTTCGTAATGCACCGTTTGGCTGCCGGCCAAGGAAACCGCCATCGCAGGTAACCCTAGGAAACGCCCCTCGATCGCCACGGCGACGGTGCCCGAATAGAGTACATCATCGCCGAGATTGGCCCCGGCGTTGATCCCGCCTAACACCATGTCGGGTACGCGCTCGAGCAAGCCGGTGATGGCAAGGTGCACGCAATCCGTCGGGGTGCCGTCAACATAGATGAAACCATTCTCGGCACGCCCGGCCCGAAGCGGTTTTTCGAGAGTCAAGGAGTTACTTGCACCGCTGCGATTGCGATCCGGAGCAACCACGGTTACCTCTCCGAGCGCCGCAAGCGCCCGCGCAAGGCAAGCGATCCCCGGCGCCTGGTAACCGTCATCGTTGCTTATTAAGAACAACACCGGGTTGACTCGACGCGGGACGTGGCTCGTGCTTAGAGCTTGTGAAGAAATCGTCGCGAGCAAGTCCGCCCGCGAGGCGCACGGCGCGCAGGAACCGCAGTGTATGTGGAAATACATGAGGATTCCGAGCACCGCGCAACGATGCGGGCGGGCTGCGCAGTAGATTTATTCACAAGCTCTTAGTCCAGCAAAAATTCGAGCAAGGCCTTCTGCGCGTGCAAACGGTTCTCGGCCTCATCCCAGACGACGCTTCGCGGGCCATCGATCACTCCGGCGCTGACCTCCTCGCCGCGGTGCGCGGGCAGGCAGTGCATGAAAAGGGCGTTCGGTTTTGCGAGCGACAGCAAATTCTCATCTACCTGAAAGCGCCTAAAAACCTCGCGCCGCGCGTGGCTTTCTTGTTCTTGCCCCATGCTGGCCCAGACATCGGTGACCACTAGATCCGCGCCGCGAACCGCTTCTTGCGGCCGATCGCAGCGGCGCACCACGCTCGCTATCGCGTCTCCAACCTCTTCCCGCGGCCAATATCCGGGCGGACAAGCGATGCGGAGCGTAAATCCATACAGCCCGGCAGCCTCGATATAGCTGCGGCACATATTGTTGCCGTCGCCGATCCACGCGACCGTTTTACCTGCAATGGAACCGCGGTGCTCGACGAAGGTTTGGATATCTGCCAACAGTTGGCAGGGGTGATGGCGATCGGTCAAACCGTTAATCACCGGCACCTCCGAATACGCCGCCAAACGCCGGAGTTTATCGTGATCGAAGGTGCGGACCATGATCGCGTCCACCATCCGTGATAATACCCGCGCCATGTCCTCGACCGGCTCCCCGCGCCCGAGTTGCGTGTCGTGCGCGGATAAAAAGATGGCCGCGCCCCCGAGCTGGATCATGGCGGTCTCGAAGGAGACGCGCGTGCGCGTCGAGGACTTCTCGTAAACCATCGCGAGCACGCGGCTCTTGAGCGGTTCATGGGTCTTCCGCGCGCGGCGCATCGCTTTCAATTCGATACCGCGATCGATGAGGCGCAAGAGCTCGGCCGGCGTGAGGTCCGCCAAGCTTAAGAAATGCCGTGGCCTGCGCGTACTCACGCGTTGCTGCTAGAATGCCTTAATTAATGCCCCGAGCTTGTGCACCAGCTCGGCCGCTTCGGCGTCGCTCATCACGAGGGGCGGGAGGAGGCGCACCACCGTGTCGGCCGTGACATTGATCAGCAACCCTTCGTTTAAGGCGCGCTCCACCAGCTCGCCGCATGGCCGTGTCAGCTCGATGCCGATCATGAGTCCCTTCCCGCGAATGTCTTTGATATGACCGCAGCCGTGAAGGGCATCTCGCAAACCATTGAGGATGCGGCTTCCAAGTTGCGCCGCACGGTTAACGAGCCCCGCTTGCTCCAGCGTAGCAAGGACCGCAAGCGCCGCCCGGCAGGCGAGCGGATTGCCGCCAAAGGTCGCGGCGTGCATCCCCGGTTGGATCAACTCCGCGGCCTGACCGCGCGCCAGGCAGGCGCCGATCGGTACGCCGTTGCCCAAGCTCTTGGCGAGCGTCAGCACATCCGGGGTGATACCCTCGTGCTGATAAGCAAACCACGCCCCGGTGCGCCCAAGACCGGTCTGCACCTCGTCCAGCATCATCAGCCAGCCGTGCCGGTCGCAAATCGAGCGCACCTCCGTTAAATAGCCCGGAGCCGGCACGAGCACGCCGGCTTCGCCCTGGAGGGGTTCCAGCAGCACGGCGACGACATCGCGGCGCTGGGATGCGGCCTGCCCAAGCGCCTCGGGATTGTCATAAGGCACGCGCACGAACCCTTGCACCAGGGGTTCGAATCCGCGCTGCACGTTGCGATTCGCCGTAGCGCTGAGGGTCGCCAAGGTCCGCCCGTGAAACGCGCCTTCCATGACCACGATTGCGGGCGTCTCGATCCCCCGTTCGTGACCCAAGAGCCGTGCGATCTTGATGGCCGCTTCGTTGGCTTCCGCTCCGGAGTTGCAAAAAAACGCGTTATCCATCCCCGATAATTGCGTCAGGCGCGCGCCGAGGCTCTCCTGTAGGGGCACGCGGTACAGGTTCGAGGTATGAACGAGCGCTAGAGACTGCTCGGCCACGGCCTGCGCGACGGCCGGGTGGGCATGGCCAAGCCCGCAGACCGCGATCCCGCTCACGGCGTCCAAATAGCGGCGCTCCTGGTCATCCCAAAGCCATGCTCCGTGACCGCGCACGAACGCGACAGGCAAGCGCCGATAGCTCGGCATGAGCGGTTTTTCCATCCGGTATCTTTTCCCCAACTCGCTTACGTCAAAAAAAAGCAAAGCCCGGACGAAACCGGGCTGTCGCTCGCAGAGCCGATTGTCCGGCATTCGCCGGTCCTATTACAAGCTATCTGTGGGCAGCGGATGACAAGAATTGCAGGATAAAACGGTGGGCGACAAGTTCGCATGTGTTTTTCGATTAGGCGTCCGCCTTTGCGCGGGCCGAAGTAGAACGTTCCATCCGTACACGTGGCGACGAATGGCACGCATAATATAAACTTAGTGTGGTGAAGCCTATTCGCTGGAGCCGCGAGGACAATGAGCAGATCAAGGCTGAGAGCTTGCGAATAAAATTTGTTCCCCGCGGTCTTGCCGCGGGATCCTTAGCCATGGGGTTTCCAAAGGGGAGAGGCGCAGCTCTCCCCTTTGGTCGCCCCACGGGGTTCATACCCCGTGGTGGCGAAATCAAATTGATTCGGCGCGATCACCGCTATGCCTGTAACGTCGGAGGGGCCGGCCGGTGAACCGGGCCCCGGCTGCCCGCCTTTGGCGAGTAGTCTAGTCGGATTCATTCAGGGGGGAACGCTATGAAACTGGGCATCGCGGCGGCGCTCGTGCTGGTGTCGCTAGGACTTTCTTCATGCGTCGCCGCTCGGCAGCCCGACATGGGGAGCGGCGGGACCGCGAGCCAGCCAGTGGTACGTCCCGTCGTCCCGGTGCCGGGACAGGCGCAAGCGCAGCCGCTGACCGCGCCACGCGTGATCTACGTCGCCGATTTCGACATCGACCCCAGCATCGTTCAGACCTCGACGGACCTGCCCTCGCAGATCATGCAGCGCGGTGGCATCCTGTCGCGGATACGCGAGCGGGCCGGCGCGATCCGGCAGACCGACAGCACCGACCCCCAGACCGAGGCGCGGCAGGCCGTCAACGAACTGTGCCAAAGCATCGTCAGCGGGCTGACCCGGGCGGGCGTGCCGGCACAGCGGATCTCCGCGGGCGCACCCGCGTCGCCCGATGCCTGGGTCCTGCGTGGCCGCATCGATGCGCTCAGCGAAGGCAATCGGGTGCAGGAATCGGTCATCGGCTTCGGCGCCGGCGAGCCGCATGTCGAGATCTCCGGCAATATCGACGCGACCCAGCAGGGCTCGGCGGTCACCGTCCTTACCTTCGGGGACGCGAGCCGCACTCATCACATGCCGGGCGGCATCGTGTCCCGCAATCCCTACGTGATCGCGGCCAAGTTTGTGCTGTCGCGCGGCGCGACCAGCCGCGATGTCCAGCAACTCGGCGGCAGCCTGGCCTCGGAGATCGTGAGCTATATGCGCGCGAACGGGCTTGCGCGATAGCGCCGTACACACGTATTTAGGCAAATGCCAAGCTCCGGCGCGCGGCTTGTAAGATGCGCTCGGAAGCAGGACCAATCCGATGACCCATATGAAACGGATTTGCCCGCGACAGTTGGACCAAAAAAGTCTTAAGCGTTCAGCCCTCATGCCTCCGCGCGCTCTGTGACATACGAGGATCGCGAACGATCGTCGATACCGGTGATCCAAGGTGCGCCCAAGCGGGCGAAATGCTCGCCAAGAGCCGATAGACCCGCATCGCCTGTACTCCTGTCGATCACTTTTGTAGGATCCGGCGCAGCGTTCTCTTCGGCTCGCCACTCGGCTACGATAAAAGCCGTTCCAGCTACATTCTTGATTTCTGCCATAGGTGTCTCCTCGCTTTCCTGTATCGGGTCTTTGCCGCCCTCGCCGGGCGATCTGATGTGGTAGTCTAGCGAGCGTGTGTATCAGGCCGATTTCACGGCGGGGGGATTTTTGTATCATTTGTAGACCCGGACGCGGGACGTTAGGCGGCAGACATGAGCGAACGGGCGACCATCCTCATCGTCGATGACGAGGCGGAGTTGCGCGAGGTGCTCGAGGAGTATCTGAACGCGCAGGGCTACACGGCGCTAGGCGCCGAGAACGCCGCGGCGGCACGGGCGCTGTGCGCGAAACAGGCGATCGACCTCGCCATCCTCGACATCCACCTGCCCGGGGAGGACGGTCTGTCGCTGGCCCGCCATCTGCGGGAGTGCTATAAGATGGGGATCGTGATGTTGACCTCGGCCGGGGCGGTGGTCGATCGCATCGTCGGGCTCGAGATGGGCGCCGACGACTATATGCCCAAGCCCTTCGACCCGCGCGAGCTATTGGCGCGCATCAAGAGCGTCTTGCGGCGCGCCGCGGGCTCGGCCGATCTGGGCGCTTCCCGGGTGCGCGTGGGCCGCTGCGTGCTCGACCTCGGCGCCCACCGGCTGTGCGACGAGTCGGGGGCGGAAGTGCCGATGTCCCCGCTCGAATACGACCTCCTCAAGACCTTCACCGCGCACCCCAACCAGGTGCTGTCGCGCGAGCGGATCCTCAACCTGAGCACGCACAGCGACCTCGACCCCTACGATCGCAGCGTGGATCTGCGCATCCTGCGGCTCAGGAAAAAGATCGAGCCCGACCCCGCGCAGCCCCGCTATATCAGGACCGTCCGTAGCGAGGGTTACGTGTTCCTGCCGGGAGGCGGCGAAGGCTGAGAGCTTGTGAAAAAATCGTCGCGAGCAAAGGGAGGTCGCGTTCCGCCGGAGCACAGGAACCGGAGTGTATGCTGAAATACATGAGGATTCCGAGCACCGCCGGAACGCGAGATCCCAAGTGCAGCAGATTTTTTCATAAAGCTCTGAGAGCCGAGGCGATTACGGATGCGGGATAGCGTTGCGAGGCGACTCGCGTGGATCCTGCTGGCCCTCGCCGGATGCGGCGACGAGCCCGCGCCGGCGCTGCGCATCGGTACCAACGTCTGGACGGGCTGCGAGCCCCTCTATCTCGCGCGCGATCTCGGTCATCTCGATCCCGAGGCGATCCGGCTCGTCGAGTATCCCTCGGCGAGCGAGGTCCAGCGAGCATTCCGGAACCAGACAATCGACGGCATGGTGATCAGCCTGGACGAGGTGTTGACGTTGGCCCAGGATGATTTTCGACCGCGGATCGTATTGGTGATCGACATCTCCCACGGCGGCGATGCCATCGTCGGCCGGCCGGAGCTGCGCACCGTGAAGGACCTGGTGGGCAAGCGGGTGGCGGTCGAGAGCGGGGTCCTGGGCGCGTATGTGTTGAGCCGGGCCCTGGCGCACAACGGGATGCGGCAGAGCGATGTCAAGATCGTCTACCAGGAGGCGGACGAGCACGTGGCGGCCTATCAGCAGGGCCTCGTGGACGCGGTGGTCACCTTCAACCCGGTGCGCGCCGAGCTGTTGCGCGGCGGTGCCTCGCTGCTCTTCGACAGCACCCGGATCCCAGGCGAGATCGTGGACCTGGTGGCGGTCCGTGCGACGGCCCTGGAAGACGATCCGAAGGCGGTCAAGGCGCTGGTCGCCGGCTGGTTCCGCGCCCTCGACTATCTCGAGCACAACCCGCGAGACGCCGCCTCCAGGATGGGCGCGCGCCAGCAGATGACGGGCGAGCAGTTCCTGGAGTCCCTTGAGGGTCTCCGATTCCCCTCGCGCGAGGACAACGTTACGCTCCTCGGGGGCGAAGAGCCCGGCCTGGCCGAGTCCGGGGCGCGGCTCATGGCGCTCATGCGGGAGGCGAAGCTCATCCGTGGACCCGTGAATATCGAAGCGCTGTTGGCGCCCGGCCCGCTTGCGAGCCTGTCGCCGTGAGCCCGCGGGGCTACGCGACGCTTCGCATCACCGTGCCGGCCGCGGTCCTCGTCTTCGCGGCGGGGCTCATCGCGGCGAACTTCCTCTACTACCTCCCGAGCGCCGAGCACGCCCTGGAAGAACAGGCGCGGGCGCGACTGGTGCAAGAGTTGAAGCGGGTCCAGAGCGCGCTCGAATACCTGTTGCTCAACGGGGATCTCAAGGGCGCGCAACGCGAGATCGCACTCCTCGCCTCGACCCCCGAGCTCAGCACCGTGGCGCTCGTCGATGATGCGCGCCTCATCATCGCCGCGACGCGGATGGCGTGGTCACGGCGCGACGTCACGGAGGTCCTGCCGCGGTTCGATGTCGCTGCGGCGGACCGGGTCGCGCGCGAACGGCGTACCCAGATCGAGATGGGGCCCGAGCGCGCCTCGCTCACCGGCTACGCGAGCGTCTCGCTTGGCGCCACGGGGCACGAGCTACGCCCCACCCGGCTCGGGTACCTCTACGTCCTCTACGACCTCGTCCCGGGCAAGGCGCTCGCCAGGGCCCGGATCGTCGATCAGTCCCTGGTCTTCGCGGCGCTCGTCGGCGCCTTGGGGTTGGCGCTCGGGTATTTCCTGCACCTTTACCTGACCCGCCGCGCGGAGCGACTGGTGGTGGCGGCCGAGCGCCTGGCGGCCGGCGATCTCGGCGCGCGCGCCGGGCTTTCGGGCCGCGATGAGCTGGCCCGGCTCGGGGGGGCCTTCGATACGATGGCCGCCACGGTCGCCGACACCCAGACCCTGCTCCGGGCGGACATCGAAAAGCGCGAGCGCACCGAGGCCGCGCTGCGCGTCTCGGAAGAGAGCTATCGCGCCATCTTCGAGGCCTCCGAGGACGCCATCTTCGTGCACGAGATCCCGAGCGGCCGGTTCGTCGATGTCAATCCCAGGGGCTCGAGCGCCTACGGCTACACCCGCGAGGAGCTGCTGGCGATCGACGTCGGCACCCTCAGCTCGGGCGAGCCCCTCCATACCCAGGAGGAGGCGATGAAAAACATCGCGCGCGCCATCGCCGGCGAGCACTTGCGCTTCGAGTGGCATTGCCGCAACAAGGACGGCAGCCTGCGCTGGGAGGAGGTGCTGCTGAAGCGCGTCGTGATCGGGGGGCACGACCGGGTTCTGGCGATGACGCGCGACATCACCGATCGCAAAGAGGCCGCCGAGGCGCTCGCGCGCCAGCGCGAGGCCCTCTACCAGCGCGAGAAGCTCGCGGCGCTCGGCTCCTTGCTGGCCGGGGTGGCGCACGAGCTGAACAACCCGCTGGCCGTGGTGGTGGCGCGCGCGGTGCTCCTGGAGGAGGCCGATCACCCCCCGACCCGCGCGGCGGCGGCCAAGATCCGCGCCGCGGCCGAGCGCTGCGCCCGCATCGTGCGGACGTTTCTGGCGATGGCCCGGCAACGCCCGCCCGAACGCGGTCCGATCGTCGTGAACGATCTGACCACGGCGGCGTTGGACGTCCTGGGGTACGGGCTCAGGACCAGCGGCATCGAGGTCGCGCTCGCTCTGGAACCGGACCTCCCGTCGATCTCGGCCGATGCCGATCAGATCCACCAGGTCTTCATGAACCTCCTCGTGAATGCCCAGCAAGCCCTCCAGGACTGGTCGCCGCCGCGCCGGATCCAGATCGCGAGCCGCCTCGACCCCGGCGGGAACGCCATCCGCGTCGTGGTCGCCGACAACGGCCCGGGGATCCCCGAGGCGCTGCGGGCGCGCGTCTTCGAGCCCTATTTCACCACCAAGCCTCTAGGGGTCGGGATCGGGGTGGGGCTCTCGGTGAGCCTCGGGATCATCGAGGCCCACGGCGGTACGCTGACGCTCGAGCACCCGCTCGAAGGCGGCACCGCGTTCACCATCGTGCTGCCGGTGGAGCCCGCCGCCGAGCCCGTGGCAGTGACGCCACCGTTGCCGGTCGTCGCCGCGGCGGGACGGGTGCTGGTCGTCGATGACGAGGCCGAGATGCGCGACATGCTTCGCGAGATCCTGGAGGGCGACGGCCATCGCATCGCGACCGCTGGCTCCGGTCGGGAAGCCCTGGAGCGCATGAGCAGCGAAACCTACGACGTGATCCTGACCGATCTGCGCATGCCCGACCTAGACGGCCAAGCCTTGTTTCGCGAGATCGCGGAGCGCTGGCCCGAGCACGCCGCCGGGGTCGTGTTCATTACCGGCGACACCCTGGCCCCGGCACTCCGGGAGCTAGCCGGCGAAAACGGGCTCCCGGTGATCGAGAAGCCGTTCCTGCCGTCGGAGGTGCGGCGCGTCATCGCGGAGGTCATGGCGTGTCGGAAGGCCGCTCTCGACACCTTTCCGCCGAAACAGGACAGCGCGAGGTGAGAGCGCCGCGAGGCACGCGCCTCGGCCGAGTGCCCCAAAGAGCCGGGATCGGCGCTTCCAGGGCTTCACCCCGGAAGGCGAGCGGCCCTGGCACAGCGGGCCCTGGCCGCTCGCGGTGCTGGTCTTTTTTGCAAGCATCGTGGTGCCGCTTGGTCTGCGCGTGTCAGGGCGGAGCCGATCTTAGGTAACGATCCATGTCGAGAACCGCACGTGCGGCCAGTGCTCGTACCTTTTCGTTTCCATCGGTAGCGAGCCTTCTCAGCGCTTCGGTTGAGGCGGGATCGGTGAACTGGAGATCGGCCGCATGCCGCCAGAGCGCCTCGACCGCGTGCCGCCGATGAACGGGATCGGCGTCCTGCATGTCGGCGGCGGATACCAGGGCCTCGGTCGCGTGGGCATCGCGGATGCCAACGAGGGCGTCGACGTCCTCATTCCAGGCTTTTCCGTCCGGGGCGGCACGGAGTCGCTCGATCGCCTGCTCCACAAGCGCGTCGTCTTGCGTGTTCTCCGGGCCGCCTTCACCGGCGGGCCGTTGCAGCTCAGTGGCGGTGGCTGTCGCAAGCGATCCTGTCTCACTGATAGACGCGCCCGGAGACGATGTCGGAGTGCCTTGTGCTGGCGGGCGAGCAAGCCCTGCGCGCGATGTCTGGCTCACCTTGGGAGGCGTCGATAGCACGATGACGATGTCCTGTCCGCGCTCGGCCGCGTGCAGGTAGGAGAATCTCGACAGGATCTCCCGGAGCGCCTCGCCGAGGGGGATCGCGTGCAGCTCCACGGATACCGCGGCGTCCGCGATCCGCGGATCGCTATACCGGATCTCCATGCCGGACAGCGCGGCCAACGAATGCAGCACGCTGCGCAAGGGCACCTGCTCGGCACGGGCGCTGATCACTCCACGCTCGTAGCGGAGGAATATTTCAGGTGTTGAATTTGCCGCGCTGACCGGCGAGACCGTGACGGCTCCGAGGGCAACGAAGAGTGTGATGAGATCGGTCATGGAAGCTCGCTCCTGGTGAGTGTAGGGATCGGCGGCCAGGCCGTTGTTGGCCCGGCCGCTGTAGCGTGCGGCGTACGACACGCGAGTCCGTGGCCCTAGATCCGTTTGTCGAAGAAATCCACCGAGAGCTTGGGTTGCAAAGCTTGGGTAAATCCAGCGACAATGCGAGAAGCGACGTAATTGACGGTGACCGACTGCCCCGCGGTGCAGCTCACGATACGCTGGATACTGGCCGGGATAAACATCACTCCGTCGGGATCATATCTACTGATTAAATGCTCATGTTCGGGGTCCCACGCAATCGGGGCGACCGAATCCAGCGTGAGGCTGTGCTGGAACGAGCCACGGCCGGAAAAAAACGAACTTTGCGTTAGATTAAACACGGACTCCGCTTGCGCGATCAAATACCCCTTCACGGGGCAGACGACAGTCACCGTCCGCAGCACCGTCGCATCCCGTGGATTTTCGCTAGTAACCGTCACGAAAGTATTGGACTGGCTGAAATCCGCCCAATCCGTGGCGTCGGCCGCTGGACCAACACCGAATGTCAATGCTGCAACGATGGTAACTATAATTTTAGCGTTCATGATCAGCTCCTATGTGGTTTCATCAATATAGTTAAAGTGAAAGACCAGGCGGCCGGGTAATACGGCCCGGCCGCCGGCGCCTGTGGCGTACGACACGCGAGTCCGTGGCCCTAGATTCGTTTGTCGAAGAAATCCACCGAGAGCTTGGGCTGCGAAGCCAAGTTCGTCGGTCCACTGGTGTTATCGTTATTGCGCCAAGCGACGTAATTGACGGTGACCGACTGACCCGCGGTGCAGCTCACGATACGCTGGATACTGGCCGGGATATAAATCCCTTCGTCGGGATCATATCCTTCGACTGCTTGTGCATGGTTGGGGTCGTACGCAATCGGGGCAACCGAATCGAGCGTGAGGCTGTAATTGACCGTGGCATGGCCGTCACCCCCACCTTGCAGGAAAAACCGGGACTCCGCTCGCGCGATCAAATACCCCTTCACGGGGCAAACGACAGTCACCGTCCGCAGCACCGTCGTATCCGCGTTATTTGTGCTAACAAGCGGCGTATCATTAGAATTGGACTGGCTGAAATCCGCCCAATCCGTGGCCTTGGCCGCCTGACCAACATCGAAGGTCAATCCTGCAACGATGACAGATATAAGTTTAATAGCGTTCATGATTCGCTCCTTTGTGGTCTCGTCAAATGCTTGGGTTGGATGCTTCATTCCAAGCGTATTCTGTTCGATAGTGTGTGTTGTCGGTTTCATGGTTTACTCCCTCCTAAACTGTTTATGACATTTCTGATTTCGCGTCCTCGCCGGACGCTTGGGGGAAGTGTAGGGAGCATCGGTTTCACCCCGATTTCACGCAGGGGGTATTTTTGTATTATTTGTTTCAGGCAACCCCCGCGTGCGAGGGGGATTTCCGAGGCGAGAACACCCCTAAGGCCGAAAGGCGGAAGCGGCTTACTGGCGTTCCGC